>Ga0074046_10000402_pt1 | contig 39758 bp, 32 predicted proteins | sample BogForMeECP23OM3_FD_94441 | JGI IMG/M metagenome (GOLD analysis project Ga0074046, IMG submission 94441) | Bog forest soil microbial communities from Calvert Island, British Columbia, Canada - Bog Forest MetaG ECP23OM3 | ecosystem: Environmental > Terrestrial > Soil > Wetlands ... | reverse complement strand
AACCATCGCCTGGGCCTCGACAGCGGCGTGTTGATCAAGGAGAACCATATCGCGGCGGCAGGCACGGTGACGAAAGCGATCGAGTGCGCGCGCCGGGTTGCGCCGCATACGCTCAAAATCGAAATCGAATGCGAGACGTTAGCGCAAGTTGAAGAAGCACTTAAAGCCGGCGCCGACGCGATCCTGCTCGACAACATGACGCTCGAGCACGTCCGTAAAGCGCGTGCGCTCGCGGGACCGAAAGTTCAGCTCGAAGTTTCTGGCGGCGTAACGCTCAAGACCGTCCGCGCGATCGCGGAGGCGGGCGCCGACCTGATTTCCGTCGGTGCGCTGACGCATTCGGCGCGATTCCTGGATATCAGCATGAGAATTGACGCGGTCTGATTGGCCGGGCGCCGTGCGCGCCCGACGCGAACGGCCGCGGTGATAACTTAAAGTAATGCCTCAGAATCCATATCTTGCTATCGAACGAGGCGCGCCCGGCAGGATCGGCTGGCGGATTCATTATTTCGACGAGATCGATTCCACCCAGGAAGCCGCGCGCGAGCTGGCGGCGAGCGGTGCCGATCAGGGCACCGCGGTAATTGCCGAGCGTCAGAGCGCGGGACGAGGCAGAATGGGCCGCACGTGGCATTCGCCCTCCGGCGTCAATCTCTACACCACGATAATTCTCCGCCCGCCGATTCCGCTCGCCGACGTGCCGCGCATGAGCTTGGTCGCGGGCATCGCAGCAGCCGAGGCGCTGGAGCGCGAGGCGCCGGGTGTCGTCGCGCTCAAGTGGCCAAACGACGTGTGGCTGCGCGGGCGCAAGGCCGGTGGCATCATCGCCGAGGCGGTCACCGACGCGCGCCAGAATCTCGACTGCGTGCTGCTCGGCATCGGCCTCAACATCAATCTCGCCGCGGACGACATCCCAATCGACTTGCGTGACAAGGCGACCTCGATGCGTATCGCGACGGGCCACGCATGCGACCGGATTGCGATCGCCGATTCGCTTTTTTATCTGCTCGACTCTCGCTATATGGAAACCCTGACGCGCGGCTTCGACGCGGTTCGCCCGGCATGGGAGCGTTTCTCGGCCCTGACCGGTAAGCGCATCGCGATCATGGACGGCGACAGGCGTCAGTCGGGAGTCGTGAAAGGAATCGACGCGACTGGTGCGCTGCTGCTAGACATCGGAGACCGCGTCGAGCGAATTGTCGCGGGTGAGGTGAGCGTGGAGGGGGCGTACGAGTAGGTTTATGTAACGAACGCGAAATAACCGCATCGATCGGGGCGCGGCGCTCTGAAATCGGCGCCGGTCCCGGGCGGGCAAGCTGAGAGGTAAGCTCCATGGCAGTGGAGGAAATCGGACGGCTTAGAACAATCGCACTAGTGGGGCAGGGCGGGACCGGCAAGACGCAGGCCGCCGACGCGATGCTCTTCACGGCGGGCGCGGTGCCGCGATTGGGACGGCCCGACGACGGCTCGGCCGCGATGGACTTCGAGCCGGAAGAAATCAAGCATCACATTTCGATCAGCTCCGCGTTCAATCATCTCAACTGGAAGAAGACTGAAGTAATTTTCGCCGACACTCCCGGCTATACCGCCTTCCTGCCCGAGACGCTCACGACTCTGCGCGCGGTTGACGGCGTCGTGATGCTGATCAGCCCGGGCGCCGACACCAAAGTTGAATCGGAAAAAATCTGGGCCGCGACCGAAGACCTGAAGCTACCGCGCATCGCATTCGTGTCGCGCCTCGATCGCGAGCGCACCAGTTTCGACGCCGCGATGAAAGACCTCGAGAAAGTGCTCGGCGCGCGCGCCGTCGCGCTGACAATCCCGATTGGCGAGGAGCTCGGCTTCAAGGGCGTCGTCGACGTGCTCGCGATGAAGGCGCTCACCTACGCCGACACCAGCGGCAAATTCAAGGAAGAAGAACTGTCGGCGGAGTTGAAAGCCAGCGCTGAAGCTGCACGCACCGCGCTGTTCGAGGCGGTCGCCGAGACCGACGACGCACTGCTCGAAAAATATCTCGACAAGGGCACTCTCGACGACACCGAAGTGCGCGCCGCGCTGCACGCGGCCGTGGTCGAGCGCAAGATCACGCCCGTTTTCTGCGGCTCCGGCGCGAAAAATATCGGCATCGGCCCGCTGCTCGACGCCGTTACGACTTATCTGCCCGCGCCCAACGAGCGTCCGCCCGTGGAATGCCAGAATCCCACCACGGGCGAGCCTGTTAGCCGTCCCGCCGATCCGGCCGCGCCGTTCGCCGCGCTGGTATTCAAAACGATTATCGATCCGTTCGCCGGCAAGCTCTCGATCTTCCGGATTATTTCGGGCCGCGCTCAGACCGACGCTGCCGTGTTCAACTCGACGCGCGAAACGAAGGAGCGCTTCGGCCAGTTGCTGCGGCTCGAGGGCAAAAAGCAATCTCCCATTGCCAACGCGATCGCGGGCGAAATCGTTGCCGTCGCCAAGCTCAAGGACACTACTACCGGCGACACGCTATGCGACGAGAAAGCGCCGGTGCTCGTGATGCCGCCGCTGACGCGGCCCAATGGCGTCATCTCTTTTGCGATTCGACCCAAGACCAAGGGCGACGAGGAGAAGTCGTCGGCCGCGTTGCAGAAGCTGATCGAAGAGGACCTGGCGCTCGAGATGCATCGCGATCCGCAGACCCACGACATCATCTTGTCGGGCACCGGCCAGATGCATATCGAAATCACCGTCGAGAAGCTGCGCCGGAAATTCAACGTCGACGTCGAGCTGCAAGCGCCCAAGGTTCCCTACAAGGAAACGATCAAGGGACGCGCCGAGGCGCAGGGCAAGTACAAGCGCCAGTCGGGTGGCCGCGGGCAATACGGCGATTGTTGGCTGAAGATCGAGCCGATGCCGCGCGGCAAGGGCTTCGAGTTCGTCGACAACATCGTCGGCGGCGTTATTCCGCGCAACTTCATTCCGTCGGTCGAGAAGGGCGTGCGCAACACTCTGCCCGAAGGATTCCTGGCGGGCTATCCGATGGTGGACGTGCGAGTCACCGTGTTCGACGGCAGCTATCACGACGTCGATTCGTCGGACATGGCGTTTCAGATCGCGGCCTCGATGGGCCTCAAAGCGGCGCTGGAAAAAGCCCGGCCGATCATCCTCGAACCGATCGTCGCGATCGAAGTCGCATGTCCCGACGAGTGCATGGGCGACGTGATTGGCGATCTGAACTCGCGCCGCGGCAAAGTTCTCGGCATGGACAGCAAGGGGCATGGCCAGGTGATCAAGGCGCAGGTGCCGATGTCCGAGGTGCTGAAGTACGCGCCTGACCTGCGCTCGATCACGTCGGGCCGCGGCTCCTTCGAGCAACACTTTTCGCACTATGAAGAGGCTCCGGCTCCGGTCGCTGAAAAGATAATCAGGGAGACGCTCGCGGCGCGCGAGGCCGCCGGCGCCAAATCGCACGCCCACGCGCACGCATAGGACCGGCGAGCAGGGCGGGGCACCCTTGTATTGTAAGGCCCGCCTGTCTTGTACAATCGGGCTTGGGTCAGCAATGCGATGGCGCCGATAGGAAAAAGCCTGGTCTTCGCCGGTGTCGCGATCGTGGTCGTGGGCTTGACGCTGTGGGGATTGTCGTCGGTGCCGTATCTCGGCAAACTGCCCGGCGACATCTATATCCGTCGCGGCAACTTCAGCTTCTACTTCCCGCTCGCCACCTGCATCCTGATCAGCATCGCCGCGACCTTGCTGTTCTCGCTGATGAGGCGTTGACGAATTGGCAGCGCAAAAATCCGTAAGTCCGCATCGGCTCGCAGAGCGCAAGCGGCGCCGCCGCGAGCTGATCGCCGTCGGCGTGGCCGGCGCTACGCTCGTCGCGTTCGTATTCGCGCAAACCGAGCTGCCGCCGCTCACGCGTCACACCTCGCTGGTCTCCAACCTCGCCGTCATCTCGCTCTTCAACCTGAGCTTTTTGCTGCTCGGCTTGATGCTGTTCCTGGTCGGACGCAACCTTGCGAAGGTCATCTTCGAGCGCCGCCGCGGCTTGATCGGCTCGAAATTCCAGGTCCGGCTGGTCTCGGGATTCATCGCGGTCGCGCTAATCCCCAGCGCGTTCCTGCTCTACGTGTCGGGCGTCTTCCTCCACGCGGACATCAACAGTTGGTTCAATCCCGAGTACGAGCAGATTCTCAATGACTCGCTCGAGATCGCGAAGACCTACTATCTGAACTCGGCCAACAACGCGTCGCATTTCGCCCGCGTGCTGGCGGGAGAGATCTCGGCGCGCGGCCTGCTCGCGCCGCAAAAGCGCGACGACCTTAAGGCGTTCATCAACAAGCGCCAGGAGGAATACAACCTCGGCACTATCGAGGTCTTCTCCGCCGACCGCAAACTGCTGCTCATCGACCTCAGCCCCAAGACGCCCACCGGCATCGGCGCGTCACCAGATTCGCCGATCATCTCGCAAACCCTGAAGGGACAGGCGCTCACGCGCACCGACCGCCTCGGCAGCGCCGACGTGATCCGCGGCTCCGCGCCGATTTACGTCTCGAGCGACACCGACAACGTGCTCGGGGCGTTGCTCGTCGACTACTACCTGCCCCAGAGCCTGGCGACGCGCGCGAGCAACATCTCACGCGTCTCCGAGGATTACTTCCAGCTCCGAATCCTTCGCCAACCCATCATGAACAGCTACCTGCTGACGCTGGTGCTGATCGGGCTCGTGGTAGTCACGCTGGCGAGCTGGTTCGGAATATTTCTCTCGCGCGGAATCACCGGCCCGATCAAATTGCTCGCGCGCGGCACGCAGGCGATCGCCGGCGGCGATCTCAACTTCCGCATCCCCGCCGTGGGCGACGACGAGATCGGCCACCTTGTGGATTCCTTCAACCAGATGACGGCCGATCTGCGCGCGTCCGCCGCCGAACTCGAGCGCCGCCGCCAGTACACCGAGACGCTCCTGCGCAACGTGTCGGCCGGCGTCGTAGGCCTGGACCACGACGGCGCCGTCACGACGATCAATCCATGCGCCGAGCGGCTCCTCGACCTCCGCGCCGCCGACGTCATCGGCCGCAGCTACCAGGGCGCTTTCCCGCCCGCGCTGGCCCGCGTGCTCGACGACGTGTTCGCCTTCGCAACCCGTCCGCGCGAAGCCCGCTCGACGATCAAGCTCGAAATCGCGGCCAGCGAAACCGAGCTGATGATGACCGCAAGCCCGCTCGGCGACGCTCCCAACGAGCCGGCCGGAACGGTGCTGTTCTTCGAGGACGTGAGCCAGATTGCCAAGGTCGAGCGGATAGAGGCGTGGCGCGAAGTCGCGCGCAGAATCGCGCACGAGATCAAGAATCCGCTGACGCCGATCCAGCTCTCGGCCGAACGGCTCCGGCGCCAACTCGGCGCGCGCCCGGGAATCGAATCGACGCTGGTCGAGGAATGCACGAAAACGATCATAGGCGAAGTCGAAGATCTGAAGCGGCTCGTCAACGAGTTTTCGGCGTTCGCGCGGATGCCTCATCTGAATCCGGTTCCCGGCGACATCAACGCGCTCGCCAGCGAGACCGTCGCGAATTTCCGCGAGGCCAATCCCAACGTCGAGTTCGCGCTCGCGCTCGACCCCGCGATTCCGCTGATCCCGATCGATCGCGACGCGATGAAGCGCGCGCTGGTCAACCTGCTGGACAACGCCGTCGCCGCTGTGACCGCCATCAATCACAACGGCGCTCGCCCGCAGATCGAGGTGCGTAGTCACCGGCTTTCCGACAACTCGCTCGTAACTCTCGAAGTCGCAGACAATGGCCCCGGCATCGATCCGCGCCTGCGCACGCGCATCTTCGAGCCGTACTACTCGAGCAAAAAAGGCGGCACGGGCCTCGGCCTCGCGATCGTTTCTGCGGTCGTCACCGACCATCACGGCTTCGTCCGCGTGACCGACAACCGGCCGTGCGGAAGTAGATTTGTCGTCGAATTTCCTGTTAAGATGCGGCAATTCGCAAAGGCTACCGGCTGATGCGATCCTTACCGCGGCACGACGAAACGCGCTTCCCGGAGAAAATTTAACGTGAATGAGACCGTGTTGGTGGTGGATGACGAGGAGCGGATTCGGTCGTCTTTGCGTGGAATTCTGAGCGACGAAGGCTTTCGGGTCGTCGATACCGGCCACGCGCCGGGCGTGATGGACCTCATCGCGCGAGAGAGTCCTGCGATCGTTCTGCTCGACGTCTGGATGCCTGAGATGGACGGCATCGAGTTGCTGCGGCGGATTAAATCCGAGCAGCCGCGCGTGCCGGTGATAATGATCTCTGGCCACGCCAACATTCAGAGCGCGGTCGCCGCCACTAAGCTCGGCGCCGCTGACTTCATTCAAAAGCCGTTCTCGGTCAGCGGATTGCTCGCATCGATCGCGCGCGCGCTCGAAGGCGACTCTGCCGGTCCGGATCCGTCCAACGCGCGCGGTGTGTGCGCCGAGGTCCGCGCCGCCGGCCGCAAGGCAATTCGTGCCGGCGCGACCCCGCAGCGCACCGTCGCACGGTCGATTGTGATGGGCGGGCAGGGGCTTCACACCGGGCTCAAGACCGGCGTCATATTGCATCCCGCGCCGGCAGGATTCGGCATCGTGTTCACCTCGCTCGCCGACGAAACCGCGATTCCTGTCCGCTTCGAGAACGTCACCGACACCGGCTACAACACCACCCTCACCAGCGGCGGCCGCTCGGTCCGCACGGTCGAGCATCTGCTGTCCGCGCTCCACGCGTTTGGCATCACCAACCTCCTCATCAAGACTGACGACGAAGTCCCGGCACTCGACGGCTCCGCGCTCGAGTTTTGCAAACAGCTTGGCGAAGCCGGCCTCACCGAGCAGGACGCGACCGTCGAACCGCTCAGAATCAGGCACAAGATCATTGTCGGTGAGGAAGGCGAAGGCCGCGAGTTTATAAAGGCCGAACCCGCCGACCATCTGATCATCGACTACACGCTCGACTACCCGAAGCCGATCGGCTTTCAGCAGTTGCACTTCGAGCTGACTTCGCCCGAGGCGTACATGCAAGAAGTCGCGCCGGCGCGCACCTTCGGCTCCGTCCGCGAGTTCCGCAAGCTCAACCAGCTTGGCCTCGGCGGCGGCGCGCGCCTGGACAACGCGATCCTCGTCGACGACGACAAAGTCGTGAACACCACGCTGCGCTTTGCCGACGAATTCGCGCGCCACAAAATCCTCGATCTGATCGGCGACCTCTACCTGCTCGGCCGTCCGTTGCACGCGCACGTCACCGCATCGAAGACCGGCCACTCCGACAACCTGGCGCTGGTCAAAGCGATCCACGCATCCCTTTCTTAAGAATTCTTGACTGGTTCCCCTTTCCACATGGAAAGGTTAGGTTCCTGATGCGCAAGCGGTCGCTTCAATCCTGACTGCACAAATCTCGACATGGACCTCAACCAAAAAGTCGCACTCGTAACCGGCGCCGGCCGCCGCATCGGCCGCGCGATCGCGCTCGAACTTGCCGCTCACGGCGCGTCGGTCGCAGTTCACTATCGAACCTCGCAGAACGAAGCGGACGCAGTGGTCGCCGAAATCGCAAGCAAGCGCGGCAAGGCGCAAACATTCCATGCCAACCTCGAGCACGTCGCCGAAATCGAGCAGATGATCGCGAGCATTCTCGACGCCTTCGGCCGCATCGACATCCTCGTCAACTCCGCCTCGGTCTTCGCGCCCACGCCGCTCGCCGAAGTCACCGAGGGCGACTGGGACGCGAACCTCAACACCAACCTGAAGGCGCCGTTTTTTCTGTCGAAGTTCGCGGGCGCCGCGATGCGCCGACAAGGCGCCGGAAAAATCGTCAACCTCGGCGATTGGGCCGGCATCAGCCCCTACAAAGACTACCTGCCATACTCAGTCTCGAAGACCGGCCTCATCGGCCTGACAAAAGCACTAGCCAAAGAACTGGCCCCCGAGGTCCAGGTGAACTGCATCGCGCTTGGCATGGTGATGCCCCCCGAAGACTACACCAGGGAAGAAGTAGAGCGTCTTGTCAGTCGCACTCTGACAAAAAAAATGGGTACGCCCGAAGACGTAGCCCGCGCCGTGCTCTTCTTCTGCGAGACCGACTTCGCGACCGGCGCCCTGCTGACCCTCGAAGGCGGTCGCCTCCTTTCGCCTTAACTTCTAGCAGGGACGAAGTCCCGCATCTTCTCTTAGTGCTGGGTGCAGGGGTCACCCCTGCCCAAGGAAGCGTGAAACCCGCGGAGGGGTTTCACATCCAATCAGGTGTATTCACTCTCCGCTTTTCGCGGTGCTGCTCTCCTTCGGCGGACTCTTGAACTCGATCTTCGCGCCCTTCGCGATCTTCTTGAGCATCCCCTTCACCACCGCGTCTTCATTCTCGTCGAGGATGAACATTGCGATCTTCGCCTTCACCTCCGACAGCAGCGAAATCGTCTCTCCGCGCCGCGCGACCACCTTGATAAAACTGTAGCCGAGATTCGACTCGACGATTTGCGTCAGCTGCCCGACCGGCGTTGCGAAGACCACCTTGTCCACCACCGGCGGCAACTGCCCGGGCCGAAAGTAGCCGAGGTCGCCCCCCTTCGCCGCCGACTCCGTGTCCTCCGAGTTTTGTTTCGCGAGCGCGGCGAAGTCCTTGGTCTTCTTAGCCTCGTTGTAAATCTTGATTATCTTTTCGGCCGCCGCTTTCTTCTGTGCGTCGGTCGCGTTGGGCGGTATCTTCACGGCGATATGCGCAATCTGCACCTCGCCGGGATCCTTCACGAAGAGATCTCGATGCTCTTCGTAGTACTTCTGAATCTGCGCGTCGGTCGGCTGCACATGATGCGCGCGGAATTCGTCGTCGAGCATCTTCTCGATCTCCATCGACCCGCGCACCGCGTTCATCAACTGCGTATCCGGCGCGCCGCTCTGGGTGACTGCCTGCCCGCCCGCGCCGGCAATCTGGAACTCTCGCGCGCGCTGCGCCACTTCGCCGTCGGGAATCGTGATCTTGCGTTTCGCGGCCTCCTGCAGCAGCAGTTGCCGGTTGATTAGATTTTCGCTCGCATCGCGAAACACCGCCTTGGATTCTTCGGTGCTGGTCGCGTTGATCATCTGCGCTTCGGTCTTCGCGTAGTCGGTGATTTCCGCCGCCGTAATCGGCGCGCCGTTGACTGTCACGACCACCGGGTCCTTCGGATCGGGCTTGACGAGAGGGATGATGCCGAGGAAGCGTTGCTGCCAGTTCAGCCCCGACTCACCCAGTTGCGCGCGGGCCGGACGTGCGGTTGCAACCGCGACCGCAATCGCGACAATCAGACAGGCAATCTGCTCACGGCTAATGCGCATCAATCCAACCCCCCCAATCGGTCGCGCCCGGCGACGTGCACGATGAACCCACGGCGTATACTCGGCTGCGCCTCGGCGTCAAGGCAAGGTGGAGATTCGCGATGACGCAACTGCGCACGGTGAGCATGGTCTGCGCGATAATAGCGAGCGTCGTCGCGATAGTCGCAGGCTTTATCCTGTTTTTCGTAATAGAGCCGCCGTTCCTTGCCTCGATTTTCCTCGCCTCCGCCTCAATCGCCATCGGATGCTTCATCCTCACCGGCATCGCCGCCTACTTCAGCCCTTAATGCCTGACGGGTCCCCTTCCACCGGGGAAGAGGTTAGGGGTTCGGTTCCTGCGCTGCGCTGCGCCGCGGCACCATCGCCGGCGCATACGCCGTCCTGCACGGCGGCCCTGGCGCGAAGTAGTGCGCAATCTCCTGGGTCTGCCCGCGCATGAGAATCAAGCTCGACGACCGCGTCCCATAATTCTCGAGATGCAGACACAGCGCGTTAGGCCGTCCTGATCGCGAATCGAGCTGCGTATTGTGATCCGCCAGCAACGCCCCGAGCGCAGCACGCTGCCCAATCGGGTCGCGCTGAAAATCCGCACGATTCCCAAGCTCCGCGAACTTCCCGTACGACGCACTGATCTTCGGACACTCGAAATCATTCAAATCGAGATTGGACAAAAGATGCAGCCCCGGCTTGATCTCGACCACCTCAATCGAAGCGCCACGGTTGTAGGCGACGAACGCTTCCGTCCGCGACACCATCAGCAAATTGAATGGGTTGTAGTCCGACCCGCGCTCGTGTGACGCGAACTCCGCCGCTTCGCGCGCAGTCCGCCGCCGCAGCGCATCGAGGCATAACAGCCCGCGCGACCGCGCATCCGGATTGCCGCCATTCTCCGCTCGCCGATTCAACAGCCCCGCAACGATCCCGTGCTCGCTGATCCCCAGCCAGGTGCCGCCCGCCTTGAGATCCTTCCCGCCAACAACGTGCGGATGCTCGAGCAGAGTAGTGGGGTCACCCGCTGCCCGCTCCAGAAACTCATCGCGATTAGCCGCAATCACCACCGGACAATCGCGCGTAGCCTGAAAATAAATCGCCAGCGTGCACATCCCTTCAAAATTGGCAGTCCACAAGGTACTCGCACAAGCCCCGCATTCTTAATACCAAGGTGCAGGGATTTACCCCTGCCCGAGGAAGCGTGAAACTCACAGCGGGTTTCACATACGATTACGCGTCCTTCAACAAAACGACTTTGATAGAATCGTTGCGTGATTGCGGGTGAGCGATTCGATGTGATCGTCATCGGCGCCGGCGTCGTCGGCAGCTCGGTCACGATGGCCCTCGCCGAGCGCGGACTCAAGACGCTCGCCGTCGATATCGATCTCAGCGGACGCCTCAGCTCCAGCGAGAAGAACGCGGGCGGCGTGCGCGCCACCTGGTGGCAGCGCGTTAATATCGCGCTATGCCGCGCGTCGATCGAGTACTACCAGCGCATGCGCGACGAAGTCGGCTTCCGCCAGAAGGGTTACCTGTGGCTTTACGATCAGGAGACGTTCGCGCGCGCTGTCGAGCATATCCCGCTGCAGCGCGAGCTCGGCCATCCGATCGAGGCGCTCACGCGCGCCGAGGTCAATCGCCGCGTGCCCGAGATCGACAAGCTGGACGGGATTGCAGGCGCCACCTTCTCGCCCGCCGACGGGCTCATCAACCCGAACCTGCTCAAGGGGCACTATCGCGCCCGCGCGCTGAAACTCGGCGCACAGTTTCTCGATCGCACCTACGTCGTCGCGCTCGATGCAGGCGCGTCGAGCGTTCGCCTCCAATGCTGGCAATCCGACGAGCCGCACAGCGACGAGGGCCTGGTCCGTATGATGACGCAGGACGGCCCCGGCGAAGCGGAAACTGGTCACGTGTTCGAGCTGAATTGCGATTCGATCGTCATCGCCGGGGGAGCATGGTCACCGTCCGCGATGAAACTGCTGGGGCTGCGCAACTGGACGCAGCCGATTCGCCGCCAAGTCTGCATCGTCGACAATCGCGAGACCAACCTCGCGAACTACGGCATGATCGTCGATACCTCCGGCGTGTACTTTCACAACGAGGGCGCGCACATCCTGGCAGGATACTCGCCGCCCGACGAACCACCCGGCTATCATTTCAACTACGACGGCGAGCCGTTCTTCCTGAACGAAATCTGGCCGCGGATGTTCGCGCGGATGTCCTCGATGGAACGCCTGCGCCACGTCACCGGATGGGCCGGGCTGTACGAAGTCAGTCCCGACCGCAGCGCGATCGTCGGGCGCGCCGACCCAACGAAACGCGTTTACGAGGCGCATTCGTTCAGCGGCCGCGGCGTGATGCAATCCTACGGCGCCGGCCAGGCGCTCGCCGATCTGATTGCGCACGGCAAGTACTGCGCCTTCGATGCATCCGCACTCTCGCGCGATCGCTTCGATCGCGGCGAGCAAGTCTGGGAGGAGTTGCACATCTAAGCGCTCAGGATCCATGCACCAAAAAGCTTTAACAGGGACGAAGTCCCGCATCTTCTCCTTTCGTAATACCGGGTGCAGGGGTCACCCCTGCCGAAGGAAGCGCGAATCCCACCGCGGGTTTCAGATTCAATTCTGCGGCGGTCTCGACCGGTCCTGCAGTGGGTTTCCTCGCCTTAACTCGGCGTGATATTTAATCTAATCCGCGCGGGGCTTGCCCTTCAGCTTCCGCTGTCGAGGAGGATGGATGTTTTCATCGATCGAGGACGTAATCGAGCGATTCGCCAAGAACAATTATATCGCCAGTCGGCGAATCGCGACCGTCATCTACCTGGCGAGCGAACTGGGCAAACCCATCCTGGTCGAAGGCCCCGCCGGCGTCGGCAAGACCGATCTGGCCAAGGTGCTCGCCGCCTCGCTCGGCTTCGACATGATCCGCCTCCAGTGTTACGAGGGCCTCGACGAGGGCAAGGCGCTTTACGAATGGGAGTACGCGAAGCAGCTCCTCTACACGCAAATCCTCAAGGACAAAATCAGTGAAGTACTGGTGGGAGCCAAGGGGCTCACCGAGGCAGTCGATCGAATCGCCGCGCAGGACGAAGTATTTTTCTCCGAACGCTTCGTGCTGCCGCGCCCGTTGCTCAAGGCCATCTCCAGCGAGCAACCGTCGGTCCTGCTGATCGACGAGATCGACAAGGCCGACGCCGAGTTCGAAGCGTTCCTGCTCGAATTGTTGTCCGACTTCCAGGTGACGGTGCCCGAGCTCGGCACGCTCAAGGCCAAGCACATCCCGCTGGTTGTCCTAACGTCGAATAACGCGCGCGAAATGTCCGACGCGCTGAAGCGTCGATGCTTGCACCTGTACATCGACTTTCCAGATCGCGCGCAGGAACTCGCGATCGTCAAGCTCAAGGTGCCCGAGGCGGCTATCAAGCTCGCCGAGGAAGTCGTCACGGTCGTGCAATCGCTGCGCAAGCTCGATCTCAAGAAGACACCCGGCATCAGCGAGACGCTCGATTGGGTCAAGGCTCTCACTCTTCTCAACGTGAACAGCCTCGACCAGGAACTCGTTACCGAAACGCTTGACACGATCGTCAAGTACGAGGGCGACGTGCGCAAAGCGCAGGAAGAGCTCAAGGACTATGTGCGCCGCGTGCGCGCACGTCGCGGCACCGAAGCCGGCAGCGACAAGGATCTCCTCAATTGATCGGCGCGCGCGTTGAACGAGTAGGGTAGGGCATCAGCGCACCATGCAAGAGAAGCTCGTAGAATTTGCAAACCTGCTGCGCGAGAACGGCGTGCGCGTCTCGCTCGCTGAGACGCTCGACGCGTTCAGCGCCTCCGAAGTCACCGGCCTCGCCGAGCGCGATGCGTTCCGCGCCGCGCTGCGCTCCACGATGGTCAAGCGGGCCAGCGAGTTGCCCGTCTTCGAGGAACTGTTCGATATCTATTTCTCCGGCCTCGGCGAGATTATCAAGCAGGCGAGCCAGGCCGTGCAGAACGCGCTCTCGATGTCCGATCAGGAATTTCAGAAATTCCTGGACGAAGTCGAGAAGATGCTCAAGAAAGAAGGCAAGAATCTCTCCGAGCTCGCGAAACAACTGCTGCAGAACAACTCGGGCGAGATGGAGCGGAAAATCCGAGAAGCCTCGCGCGCCGTCAAGCTGCAGGGCATCGAGCGCACGATCGAGGAGAACTATTTCGCGCGCGCGCTCGCCCGCCAGCTCGGGCTGGACAAAATCGAAGCCGAGATCAAGGAGCTGCGCGAGCAGCTCGAGAAGATGGACATCGGCTCCGAGCTAAAAGCCAAGATGGAAGAGTACCTCGAGCGCCGGCTCAAGGCGCTCGACGATATTATCCGCCGCTACGTCCGGATGGAGCGTGAGAAGCGCGATATCAAGCAGAAGGAAGATCAGCGCCTCAATCAAATTGGCGAGAAGAGCTTCTATTACTTGACCGAAGAAGAACTCAAGAAGATGAATGAGGCGGTGACGCGCCTCGCGCAGCGCCTGAAGAACGTGATCACGGTGCGTCGCAAGCGCTCGAAGAAGGGCCGCTTCGATATCAAGCGCACGCTGCGCCAGAACCTCGAGTACGGCGGCGTCCCGTTCAAGCTTCGCTTCGAGAAGCGCAAGAAGGAAAAGCCGCAGGTCGTAATCCTGTGCGACGTTTCGGACTCGGTGCGCAACGCCTCGCGCTTCATGCTGCAGTTCGTGTACTCGCTGCAGGATCTATATTCGCGCGTGCGCAGTTTCATCTTCGTCGCCGACATCGGCGAGGTGACCGAATGCTTCCGCAACAACGACGCCAAGGAAGCGCTCGACGTCGCGCTCAAGGGCGATATCATCAACGTGTACGCCCACTCGAATTTCGGCTACGCGTTCCGCAACTTCGTCACCGATCATCTGGGCACGGTCAACAAGCGCACCACCGTTATCGTGCTTGGCGACGCGCGCAACAATTACAATCTCCCGCACGATTGGTGCTTGCGTGAAATCCGCCAGCGCGCGAAAAAAGTGATCTGGCTTAATCCTGAGAGCCGCAATACCTGGGGCTTCGGCGACAGCGAGATGGATCGCTACGCCCCGCACTGCGACCTGGTGGAAGAGTGCCGCAATCTCAACCAGCTTTACCGCGTTGTCGATCGCTTGGTCGCAGGCTGACGGACTCGATCCTCGCGGCTGCGCGGCTTGTTCGGTTGACCACACTGCGTCTTTGGGCCAAGATATTTTCTCGGGGTGATGCGCAGAATTTCGGTTCGAAAGCGCGCATGCTCGAAGAGAAAAGGTTGATGAGCCCCTCTATGGCCGGACACAGGGAAGACTTTATTTTGATGATTGTGGGCGGGATCATGCTCGACCCCTCAACCAAAATGCCCATCGTCGTTCTGAAGGATCCTGACAACAAACTCAACCTGCACATCTGGATCGGTCCGCTCGAAGCCACCGCGATGGCCACTGAGCTCGAAGGGATGAAGCCGCAGCGCCCGATGACCCACGACCTGCTGCGCAACCTGATGGTCGAGTTCGGCGCGACCGTCGAGTCGGCAGAGATCACCGAGCTGCGCGAGAACACCTACTTCGCACGAATCCAGGTGAAAACCCGCGACGGCAAGGCGCTCGAAATAGATTCGCGGCCGAGCGACGCGATTGCGCTGGCGTTGCGCACCAAGTCGCCGATTTACGTCGCGAAGAAAGTGCTCGAGGCCAGCAGCGAGCTCCACGAATCCCAGGGCGAACCGCAGACTTCCGATCAGAACCTCGCCGGCGTCTCGCGCGACAAATGGTCCGAGATCCTCGAGCGGATGTCGCCCGAGGATTTCAAATACAAGATGTAAGGCGCGTGCGCGCTAACTCCTCTGGTCCTCTGCCGGGCGGCGCCCGCTGGAGCATTCGATGCCGCCGACCACTCATCGCCGCAAGCTAACGCAAAAAGAACTCAGGGCGCCCGACGAGTTCACGACGCTGGTCGACAACGCGCGCGACTTCCTGGTCAAGAACCTAACCCAGGTGATTGTCTCGACCGCGGTCGTCGTGGTCGCCGGCGCGGTCGTGATTGGCGTGTACTACTACGAGCGTCATCGCGGCAGTATTGCGTCGGCGCGCTTCTACGATGCGATCACCGCGCTCAACGCCGGCCAGAACAAAGACGCCGAGACACAGTTCAAGCAGCTTGCGGATGAAGAGCCGGCACGCCGGCTCGGACGACTAGCGCGCTTCTACGTCGCCAGCGCGTACATTGCCGACGGCGACCTGCCGGACGCGCGCGATTCGCTCGTCGCGTTTCTGGCCGAGGAGCGCGACCCTCTGTTCCGCAGCCTCGCGCTGACCAACCTCGCGGTGGTTTACGAGCACATGGCCGATTGGAAGAAAGCGGCGGGCGCGTATCAGCAGGCGGCCGCGGATCCGGGGCCGGAGCAGGTGAGGGCGGAGCTCGGTGTCGCGCGGATGCTGGCGAAGGCGGGCGACAAGCAGGGCGCGATCGTCGCCTATCGCGGTTTTCTCGCCGCGCATCCGTTCGCGCAGCAGCGCCAGGACGTAATGGAATCGCTGGCGCTGCTCGGCGCGCCTGCCGAGATTCCGCCGCCGCCGTCAGCCGCGGCGGGCGGACCGCAGCCGGTCGTCATTCATTAGTCGCAGAGGCCGACGGCGACTTTCCCGCAAGCTCCGAGTTAATCACGAACTCTATCACTTTGCCGTCAGGCAATCCCACGACCGGGATTCCGTTGACGAAGAACGTCGGCGTTGACGAGACTCGAATCGCATTGCCGTCCGTCTGATCCTGCTTGATGCGGGCCTCGGTTTGCGCGCTGTCCATGCAGGCCTTGAGTGAAGGCGCGTCGAGCTTCTGCGCCTTCGCCAGCTTGTCGACGTCGTCCTGAATATTCTTGACGGTGATCGAGCCCTGGTTGGTGTAGAAGTAGCGCGCGAAGTCCCAGAACGCCGTCGGGTTCTGCAGCCGCGCGCATTCGGCGGCCTCGGCGGCTTTGATCGCCCACGGATGCACGTTCAGCGGGTAGGCTTTGAAAATCACCTTCACCTTGCCCTTGTAGGTCGTGTTGACCAGGGTCTCGATCACGCTGAACGCATGCGCGCAGAACGGACATTCGAAGTCGGCAAACTCGACGATCGTCACCGGCGCATCCGCCGGCCCCTGCGTCGGGCGATCGTCCAGGCTAACAGCGCCCATGTTAACCCGTCCCCACGGCTCCATGCTGGTGTCGATATATTGACCGATGATGGCCTTGGTCTCATCTTTGTCGAAGAACAGCGTAGTGGAGACGGTCTGTCCCGCCTCATTGCCGACGATCAATTGGCGCGCGTAGAGACCCTCGATCGGCGTCTTGAAAGCAGGGCCCAGCTTGATCAGGTCGGCGCTGGGAATCTTGAAGTGTTTCTGGAGATAGGTCTTCAACGCCGCGTCCTTGGCGGGATCGGTGGCGACCGCAGCGGCGGCAGCAGGGGAGGCCCCCGGCGCATTCTGCGCGAACGCCGCTCTGCTGGCGCCCAGCAACATCAACGCGCCGACGAAAGCGCACATACCGGCGATCCTTTCATCGCCGCGTAACTTCGCATAAGAAGTATTATGTAAACTATGACAAATAACTGAAAATCGTAAAAGGCCTGAAATCATTGGATGCTGCGACCCTCCCCGCTTCAATATTGATTGTGTCCGGCGTGATTTTAAGAGAACCACCGCCGGCGAATTCCGCACAGTTCTAGCTAATCGCGACCGCTCCGTACAGCGCCGGATTCTTTGCCAGGCGTTCCGGGCTTGCGGCCCAGCGCGCTCAACGCTCTCCGGGCCACGAAATTACGCGGTTCGAGCTTCAACGCTCCTTCGTAGTACGTGACCGCGTTCGCACTGCGCTCCAGCCCAGCCGCGCATCGTCCCATCGCGATCAGCAGCTCGACGCCGGCGGCGCCGAACTCTCTCGCGCGCTTGAGCGCGTCGAACGCCTCCGCGAATTTTTGCTGCTCGGCAAGCGCCAGGCCGAGTCTCAAAATCGCCGAGGCGTTCAGAGGATCGAGTTCGAGCGCGTCGCGGTACATCGACAGCGCCGAGCGCTTGGCGCCCTTCTCGTATAGCTCGCGTGCGAGCGCCGCCATCCGCGCGCCCTCCTCGGTCCATCCGCACGCTTCGACTTCCACCGTTATCTCGTTGTGCGAGACTTCCGCCTTGACGAGCTTGAGCTTGTCGCCGAGATATTCGCGGAGGCGCTCGAGCACCGCATCGCCGTTGGTCTCCGGCGACTCGAGAAATGCGAGCCCGACGGGATCGCCGACGTGATCGGCCCGCCGGATCACCAAGGACCGCCGCGGGCGCGATCTTCTCGAGGGCGCGTGCTTGTCAGACGCGCTCATTTGGATCGAAGAGTTTGCGATATTCGTCGAGGGCGAAGCGGTCCGTCATCCCCGCGATGTAGTCCGCGACCGCCCGCGAAATCGGTTCGCCGTAGCGCTCGGCGCGCGCGAGCACGTGCTCCGGCATCTGGCGCGGCTCGGTCATGTAAGTTTGAAACAGGGCGTCGAGCACCCTGCCCGCTTTCTCGGTCATCCGGCTGACCCGGTAGTGCCGATACAATCGATCGCGCATCACCTGCTTGATTTCTTCGACCTTCGGTCCCATGGCAGAGCCAAAAGACGCGAGCACCCTCTCCGCCTTGCGCACATCTTCGACGCTGCGAATCTTGCTGCGCTCCAGCTCGCCGGCGAGATTGGTCATCAGGTCGGTGGACATCGCGTCGATCATCCTGATGACGATCTGGTAGCGCAGCACGCGCATCTCGGCCGCCGGGGACGCGGCGCGCGCGGCAGCCGCCGACTCTCTGAACAGGGCGGACGCATTGAGTTCCTCGACCGAAAGCATCTGCGCCTTCAAGCCGTCGTCGACGTCGTGCGCGAGGTACGCGATCTCGTCGGCCAGATCGACGATTTGCGCTTCGAGGCATGGGTAAGTGCTCGCATCAAACTCCTGCGCGGCGGGACGATCCTGAAAATGCGAATGCTTGACGATTCCCTCGCGCACTTCGAAGCTCAGATTAAGCCCGCGAAAATTCGGGTAGCGAATCTCGATCCAATCGACGGTGCGCAAACTCTGCGCGTTGTGATCGAAGCCCCCGTACGGCGTCATCAGCTCGTTGAGCACCTTCTCGCCGGCGTGGCCGAAGGGAGTGTGCCCGAGGTCGTGCGCGAGTGCGACCGCCTCTGCAAGCTCCTCGTTGAGGCCGAGTGCCCGCGCTACCGTGCGCGCGATCTGCGCGGCTTCGAGCGTATGCGTCAGGCGAGTGCGGTAGTAATCGCCCTCGTGATTGACGAAGACCTGGGTTTTGTACTCGAGGCGTCGAAACGCGGCGGAGTGAATGACGCGGTCGCGATCGCGCGCAAAGACGGTGCGAATCGGATGCTCGGGTTCGGGAAAGCGGCGCCCGCGACTGGCCCGCGACGCCATCGCATACGGCGCCAGCGTGCGCGCCTCGATATCCTCCAGCTCCTGCCTCGTGCGCAGCATCGCGTTCAACAACCGAGATGCTACCACGCCGCCGACAGCTCCCGAAGCGCCCCTCTCGACATCGGTCAACACGGTGCTTATGCCGCGACTGCCGGGTTCTTATAATCTGAGGCGGGTTGCCGGCATGTCTCGCATTCAAAACTACAGCGTGCAACGACGAATCGCGCTGACGATCGTTATGAGCGCACTCTTCGCCGCGTGCGCGACGTCTCGTCCAGCCCAGCTCCCGCCCCCAGCGCCCGCGCCCGCCGCTCAGCCAACTCCGACGCCCGAGGTAGTCGGGATGGCCTCGTGGTACGGTCCGGGATTCCACGGTCACAAAGACGCCGCAGGCGCGGTTTACGATCAGGAGGACCTAACCGCGGCGTCGATCGCGTTTCCATTAGGCAGCCGCGTGATGGTCACGAATCTCGACAACGGCCGCTCCGTCGAGGTGAGGATCACCGACCGCGGGCCGTTCGTGAAGGGGCGCAAAATCGATCTCTCGCACAAGGCGGCGCGGATCATCGGGATGCTCGACCAGGGCACCGCGCGCGTGCGCATCGCGCTCATCAGCAAGCCGCCGGGCACTCGCGAGGTCGGCGCGCCGCTGCGCTACTGGGTGCAGGTCGGTTCATTTTCCGAGCGTCAGAACGCCGAGCAGGTGCGTGGCAAGCTAGCCTCCTACTACGACGACGTTCACATCGATCAGCTTGATGCCGACCATCGCCGCTATTACCGTGTACGCATGGGCGCATTCGCGAGTCGCTCCGCGGCCGAGACGCGCGCGTCCGACTCCGCCCACTTCGGACTTCCAGTTGTGATCGTCACCGAATGAACAGCCGGGCCATTATCTTCGGACGACGGCTCTGGTGGCCTGCTTGCGCTGTCGCCGCGCTGATCATTCTACGCGGATGCGCCTACTCGCTCGTCAACGGCGACCATGTCAATTCGCAGCAGGCCGCGAAAATTGAGACCGGCATCCAGACGGTCCGTCAGCTGCGCTTCAAGCAATCGGTTCCGCTCACCATCAAAACCCCGAACGAAGCCGAGGCGATGATGGAAGCCGACCTGATGCGCGACTACACCGACCAGCAGCTGGAGGCAGACGCCGTCGCCGGCTCGCTCACCGGTCTGTATCCCGCGGGACTCGACCTCAAGGCCGCGTCGCTCAAGCTGCTCAAGAGCCAGGTCGCGGGCTTTTACGATCCGCACGGCAAGGAAATGGTGCTGGTCGAGGGCGGCGCCGATCTCGGCATCTGGAACAGCGCGGCTCAGTTTATCATTCAGCGCGACGTCGTCGGCGAGATGCTGCTGGCGCATGAGTTGACGCATGCGCTGCAGGATCAGAACTTCGGTCTTGAAACGAGCCTCGACAAAGTCAAGGACGACGACGATCGCGGGCTCGCGCTCAAGTCCGTGGCCGAGGGCGACGCGACCATCGCGGGCTTCGCTTACGCCGCCGGTCGCATGGACGACAGTACGGCAGACGCGCTCGCCGACAACCTCAAGCAGCTCCCGCAGGCTCTGGCAACGGAAGCGCCCGACACGCCGGAGGGCCTCAGCGCGCCGTTGGTGTTCCAGTACTCCGACGGCGTCCGCTTCGTCGCCGAGGCTTATCGCCGCGGCGGATGGCCTGCGGTCGACGCGCTGTATGGCAGACCGCCGCAGTCCAGCCACCAGATTCTGCACCCCGAGCTCTACTTTGACAGCACCGCGTCAGGGCCGCGAATCGAGCTCGCTGGCTACGACGGAGTTATGAGCGGATGGAAAAAAGCCGACGACGACACTTACGGCGAACTGCTGCTTCGCGTGATCCTCGAGCGCAACCTGGGCAAGCAATCCAACGAGGTCGGACTCGCCGCGCGATGGGTGGCCGACCGCATGATCATCCTGCAGGAGAGCCGCGGCGTGAACGTGATCTGGATGCTGGCGTTTAGCGACCTGCAAACCGCCAGCCACTTCGCGGTCGTTTATGAGACCTTGCTCGACCGCCTGCTCGGAGACTCCACCCCGCACCGCATCGACACCCGCTCCAACGCGGTGCTCGTCGTCATTGGGCAGGGCGCGGATTATTTCGACACGCTCGCGCCCGCTATTTGGAACGCGAGCACGATCGAAACCGGCGGCGTCTCCGCGCGCATCGAGCCGTCCGCCACGTCCGCCGATCAATAAGCGGCTTGCGGGGCGCCCTACCCTACGTCGCCCAGACTGAAACCGAGTGCGAGCAGTTTTCTCACCGCCGCGCGCGCGCCTGCCGACTCGCTGCTCGCCAACGACGGATCGCGGACGAGCCAGTCGTCAGCCAACCTGCGCGCGCGTTCGATCGTGCGATGGTCGCGAATCAGATGCACGAACCTCAGCGGCAGCGCGCCGGTCTGGCGCGCACCGAGCAAATCGCCCGGGCCGCGCCGCCGCAAGTCGGCCTCCGCGACCGCAGCGCCCGTCGTGCATTCGCGCATGACCGCCAGGCGTTCCAGCGCCGTTTCATCCGCGTCGCCCGACGCGACGATGCAGCATCGCGAAGCCTTCTCGCCGCGCCCCACTCTGCCGCGAAGCTGATGCAATTGCGCCAGGCCGTAGCGCTCCGCCGTGACCACCACGATTATCGTCGCCTCGGGCACGTCGATTCCCACTTCCACCACCGTCGTGCAGACAAGGACATCGAGCGCACCGTCGCGAAATTCACGCATCACGCGATCCTTTTCCCCCGCACCCATCCTGCCGTGCATCGTGCCGATCCGCGCTTCGCGCAACGGGCCCTTCTTTAAGCGCGCGGCGGTGGCCGACACCGACTTGGCTTCGTCTTCGTCGCCCGCGATAAACGGCACGACATAGTACGCGCGCCCGCCGCCGTCGATTTCGGCGCGCAAACTCTCATGCACCCGCGCGATATCGTCCTCGGTGTGGATCTCAGTCGCGATCGGTGTGCGCCCGGCCGGCAGCTCGTCGAGAAAAGACACGTCGAGATTGGCGAACAGGCTCATCGCCAGGCTTCGCGGAATCGGCGTCGCCGTCATCATCAGCAGGTTCGCCTGGGGCCCGATTGCTTTCATCTTGGCGCGATCGAAGACACCGAAGCGATGCTGCTCGTCGATCACGCCGAGCGCGAGGTCGCGCATTCGCACGCGCTCCTGTATCAGCGCATGCGTTCCGAACACCGCGCCGATTTCGCCGCTAGCGAGCCCGCGCAAAATCTGATTGCGCGCCGCACCAGTCACGCTCCCGGTGAGCAGGGCATGCCTGATCCCCAGCCGCCCGCAGGCGCGCGCGAATCCCCGGTGGTGCTGCTCGGCGAGCAGTTCCGTGGGCGCCATCATGGCAGCCTGATGCCCACATTCGATTGCGCGAATCATCGCCCAGAACGCGACGATCGTCTTGCCGCTGCCGACGTCGCCCATCAGCATCCGGTTCATCTGGTTCGGGCGCGCAAGGTCGGCGCCGATTTCTTCGAGCGCGCGCGACTGTGAGCCGGTCAGCGCAAACGGCAACTCATCGATCAGCCTCGCGCTAAGGCTCTGTGAGCCCGCGAGCGCGATTCCCACTCGCCGCCCGCTGCGAAAGCGTTCAATCGAAAGCGCCAACTCGAAGGCAAACAGCTCATCGAATGCGAGAGCGAGGTGCCCGCGCGACCCCCCGTTCGCCAACGCCTCGAAGTTGGCATCAGGAGGCGGATCGTGAAGATAGTTAAGCGCGTCGCGAACCGTCGGCACTTCACCGCGCACTTCGTCGGGCAATGCTCCCCGAATCGAATCGCCCGCATCGCCAAGCACGCGCGCGACCAGGCCAGCGAACAGCCGCTGCCCGACAATCGAGGGCAGTCGATAGACCGGTCGAATCCCTTTGGGCTCACCGTCCGACAGCCGATGCAACTCAGGCTGCACGATCTCGATTCCACCGTCAGCTCCCGCCGCCACGCGCCCGCGCACCAAAACGCGCTCGCCGCCGGGAAGATATCCGCGCATGTACGCGGGCAGATTGAACCACACGACGCGAATCTGCCGCCCGCCAACGTTGAGCCATCCAGAGGCAAGCCGCCGCCAGCGCGACCCGCGCATAGGCCGCTCGGAAATCTTGCCGAGGTCGCCTTCGACGACAACGATATTATCGGCGCGAAGATCGTTCGCCGCCGAGCGCTCGCGCCAATCCTGGTAACGCACCGGCAGATGAACAATGAGATCGCCGGCAGAAATGAGCCCGCGCGCTTCCAGAGCCGCCGTGCGCTTGGGGCCAATCCCCGGCATCGCGGCAATCGGGCTGTCGAGCCGAAGAACCCCGCGCTCTGATCTTTGGGCGGTTACTTTACGCGAGAGGCTAGCTGAGGGTTCGGGGCCGATCACCGCCGCTATCCCCGATGATAATCCTGCAGCGCGCGCACCTCGAACTTTTCATGCTTCAACGCAAAAATCCCCTCGACTGCCGCCTTCGCACCCGCCATCGTCGTGAAATACGGTAGCCGCAATTCGAGCGCGGTGCGCCGAATCGAGAAGGAGTCTTTGGTGCCGCTCGCGTCGGGGGTGTTGACGACCATCGCGACTCGCCCATTATTCATCGCATCGACAATATGCGGGCTGCCTTGGAGCACCTTGTTGACGCCTTCGCACTTGAGCCCGAGATTTCGAATGTGACTCGCGGTGCCGCGCGTCGCGATCAGATCAAATCCCATCGCAACCAGCCCGCGCGCGATCGGCTCGAGGTATCGCTTGTCTTCGTCGCGCACGCTGATAAAGACGAGCCCCGCATTGGGCAGATTCGACGACGCCGCCAGCTCCGCCTTGGCAAACGCCATTGCGAACGTCGTGTCGATTCCCATCACCTCGCCGGTCGATTTCATCTCCGGGCCCAGGATCGTGTCGACGCCCGGGAATCGCCCGAACGGAAACACCGACTCCTTGACCGCGACGTAAGCCGGCACTCGTTCCGTCGCGAACCCGATCTCGCTGAGCTTCTTCCCCGCCATCACGAGCGCCGCGTACTTAGCCAAAGGCACGCCGATCGCCTTGCTGACGAACGGAATCGTGCGCGACGCCCGCGGATTCACTTCCAGGATATATACCTCGCCGCCGTAAATCGCGTACTGAATGTTAATCAGTCCGATCACGCCGAGTTCCCGCGCCAGCATTTTCGTCTGCCTGATCAGCTCTTGCTGTAGCGCGGCGCTAAGCGTGGTCGGTGGCAGCGCGCATGCGCTGTCCCCCGAATGGATTCCCGCGTGCTCGACGTGCTCCATTATTCCGCCGACCACGACAATCTCGCCGTCGGAAATCGCGTCCACATCGACTTCGATTGCGCCTTGCAGATAACGATCGATCAATAGCGGATGCCGCTCTGAGGCTTGCAGAGCGTGCGTCACGTATCGTCGCAGCTCTTCCTCGTTCGGGATCACTTCCATCGCGCGTCCGCCAAGCACGTACGACGGCCGGATCAGCACCGGGTACCCGACCTTCGACGCGCCTGCCACAGCATCGTCGAGGCCGCGCGCCAGCACTCCTTCCGGTTGCCTGAGTTTCAGCCGCGCGACCATCGCGTTGAACCGCTCTCGATCCTCCGCGCGGTCTATCGCATCTGGCGTCGTCCCGAGGATCGGTACCCCCGCCCGCGCCAGCGGCACCGCGAGCTTGAGCGGCGTCTGCCCTCCGAACTGCACGATCACGCCGACCGGACGCTCGCGCTCCGCAATCGCCATCACGTCCTCGAACGTCAGCGGCTCGAAGTACAATCGATCCGAAATATCGTAGTCGGTCGAGACCGTCTCCGGGTTGCAGTTGACCATGATCGTTTCGAAGCCGGTGTCCTTGAGCGCCATGCTCGCGTGCACGCAGCAGTAGTCGAATTCGATCCCCTGCCCTATCCGGTTCGGGCCGCCACCCAGGATGATCACTTTCTTGCGAGCGGTCGGCGGCGCTTCATCCTCGCCTTCGTAGGTCGAGTAGAGGTAGGGAGTGAACGCTTCGAATTCCGCCCCGCACGTATCCACCGATTTGAAAACCGGCATCACTCCGGCGTCGCGGCGCGCGGATGTCACCGCAGCTTCATCGAGCCCGCGCAGGTCCGCGATTCGCCGGTCGGAAAATCCCATCGGCTTGAACTCGCGGAAGTACGCCGCGCCGAGCGGCTCGCGCGCGACACGCTTTTCCTCCGCCACCAGATTCGCGACTGCGTCGATAAACCAGGGATCGATCTTACTGAGCTCGTAAGCTTCCGCGCGAGTGATGCCCAGCCGGAGCGCGTCCGCCAGATGGTACAGCCGATGGCTGCTCGGCATCGCGACCTGGGCCCGGATTTGCGCAATCGCGCGCGCGCTCGGCGGCTCTGAAAGCTCGCTCTCCAGCCCGTGCGATCCGATTTCGAGCGAGCGCAACGCCTTTTGCAGGGACTCCCTGAAGGTCCGCCCAATCGCCATCGCTTCGCCGACCGACTTCATCTGCGGGCCCAGCTCGTCGGCCGCGCCACGAAATTTCTCGAATGTGAAACGCGGAATCTTGGTCACCACGTAGTCAATCGTCGGCTCGAAGCACGACGGCGTCATGCGCGTGATGTCGTTGGGAATCTCGTCGAGCCGGTAGCCGACCGCCAGCCGCGCGGCGATCTTGGCGATTGGAAATCCGGTAGCCTTCGACGCCAGCGCCGAGCTGCGCGAGACGCGCGGGTTCATCTCAATGACGACCATCCGTCCGGTCGTAGGTTCGATCGCAAACTGGATGTTCGAGCCGCCGGTGTCGACGCCGATTTCGCGGATGATCCGAATCGCGGCGTCGCGCATGAGCTGGTATTCCTTGTCGGTCAGCGTCTGCGCGGGCGCCACCGTGATCGAGTCGCCCGTATGCACGCCCATCGGATCGAGGTTCTCAATCGAGCAGATGATCACGACGTTGTCGGCGGTGTCGCGCATCACCTCGAGCTCGAATTCCTTCCACCCTTCGACCGATTGCTCGACCAACACTTCGTGGCTCGGCGATTGTTCGAGTCCGTACGCCACCCTGGCGCGATAGTCGCCGAGTTCGCGCGCGATCGAACCGCCGGTGCCGCCGAGCGTCCGCGACGGCCGAATGATTACGGGCAGGCCCAGCTCCCCCAGTACTCGCTCGGCATCCGCCATCGACCGCGCTATCGCGGACCGCGGCACCTCGAGCCCGATTTTCAGCATCGCCTGTTTGAACAGGTCGCGATCCTCGGCCTTCTTGATCGCGTCGAGCTTCGCGCCGATCAGTTCGCACTTGAATCGATCGAGTACGCCCGCCTCGGCAAGCTCGAGCGCGAGGTTCAGCGCGGTCTGTCCGCCAACCGTCGGCAGGATGGCGTCGGGACGCTCGCGTTCGATGATCTTCGCGAGCACCGCGACCGTCATAGGCTCGATATAGGTGCGATCCGCCAGTTCCGGGTCGGTCATGATCGTGGCCGGATTCGAGTTGACGAGGATCAACCGCAGTCCTTCTTCGCGCAGCGCTTTGACCGCCTGCGTACCCGAGTAATCGAACTCGCACGCCTGTCCGATAACGATTGGCCCCGAGCCAATCAACAACACCGATTTCAGGTCTTTACGAAGCGGCAACTTGATGATCCCGATTTATGAAATTTGTGATTGCGCCGATGCCTCAGCCGCAATGATTCGCTCCAGCGCCTCTGCGCCGTAACGAGGGAACGTTTCAACGAGTTTCCGAAATCGCGCAAACAGGTAGCTCGAATCATGCGGCCCCGGCGACGCCTCGGGATGGTACTGCACGGAAAAAAACGGCACCCCGGTTCCTTGCAATCCTTCGACGGTGTTGTCGTTCAGGTTCAGATGCGAAAGTTTCGCGCGTCCTTTCAACGACTCGTCATTGACCGCGAAGCCATGGTTCTGCGAGGTGATCTCGACGCGCCGCGTCCGCAGATCCATCACGGGATGATTAGCGCCATGATGCCCGAAATCAAGCTTGTAGGTCTTGCCGCCCAGCGCCAGCCCCAGAAGCTGATGCCCCAAACAGATGCCGAACACCGGCTTCTTGCCCAAAACGCCCGCGATGGCTCTGTAAGCGTACGGCAGCGCCGCAGGATCGCCGGGCCCATTCGACAGGAAAACTCCATCGGGGTTGTGCGCGAGTATCTGTGCTGCGGTTGAAGCCGCCGGGATCACCTTGACGCGAAAGCCGGTCGCGACCAGCCGGCGGAGAATGTTCAGCTTGATTCCGTAGTCGAGCGCGACAATTGCCGGTGCGTCGCGCATCGCCTCATGACTCACGCGAACATGGCCACTGCCCAACTTCCAATCGCCGAAGTCCCAATCGTAAACCTCGGCGGACGTGACCCCCTTGACGAGATCGCGGCCAACTAATCCGGGCGACGCTTTGGCCTTGCGCACCAGCGAATCGGCGTCCAGATCGACGCTTGAAATCACGGCTTCCTGCGCGCCGCGCGTCCGCAGATGCCGCACCAGCGCGCGCGTGTCTATCCCTTCGATACCCACCACACCCGCATCTTCCAGGTATTTTCCAAGCGGCATCTCCGAGCGCCAGTTCGATGGCCGCTCCCAATATTCCTTGACGATGAAACCCTCGACGTACACACGCCGCGACTCCGCGTCCTCCGCGTTGATTCCGACGTTGCCGATTTCCGGATAGGTCATGCAGACCAGTTGGCCCTTGTACGACGGGTCCGTCAGCACTTCCTGATAGCCGGTCATCGCGGTGTTGAAGACCGCTTCGCCGACGGCCTCGCCGACCGCGCCGAACGCGCGTCCGCGGAAAATTCGCCCATCGGCCAGCGCCAGAATCGCTTCGCGCCCTTTGCTCATCGCTCCGCTACGCCTTCCTCCCGTCGTAAACGATTTCGCCCACAACAATAGTCAGGACCGCCCTGCCCTTCAGCCGCATCCCCGCGAACGGAGTGTTGCGGCTCTTTGACAGAAACTTTTCCGGCTCGACGGTCCATTCGAGATTCGGATCGATCACCGTGATGTCCGCAATGGCACCCTCCGCAAGCGTCCCGGCCTCCAACCGCAACAACGCGGCCGGATTCAGCGACATCATCTCAACCAATCGCGCAGGCTGGATCAACGCTCGATACACCAGCTGAAGCGCCAGCCCTAGCGATGTCTCGAGGCCGACGACTCCGTTCGCCGCATGAGCGAATTCCTCCGCGCTCTCATGATCAAGCTGCGGCACTGGATGTCCCGGACCGAAATAGGCGCCGAGCCGCGGCATCCTCTTGGAAGCGGGATCATGCGGCGCGTGGTCTGACGCAATCATGTCGATAATGCCGTCGCGAATCGCAGCATGCAGGTCTTCGACGTCGCCGTGACTTCGCAGCGGAGGATTCATCTTCGCATTCGTTCCCCAGATCATCGCCGCACTTTCGTCCAAAGTGAAATGATGGGGAGTAACTTCGCAAGTGACGTGCGCGCCATGCCGCCGCGCAGCGCGGATGAGCTCGAGCGACTCGGCCGTGGACACGTGGGCGACATGAACGGCAGCACCTGAGCCGATCGCCAGCGCGAGATCGCGCCGCACGCGTTGCGATTCCGCCGAATCAGTGTAGCCGCTGACGCCCAGTTGCTTCGACACCGCGCCGGCATTTACTGCTCCGTTGCATGACAGCGCGCGATCTTCTTCATGCAGCGAAACCGCGTATCCCAGCCGCTTCGTTTCATCCAACGCACGCGACAGGACCATCGCATCGTCGATCGGAATCCCGTCGTCGGAAAACAGTCGCGCACCCGCTTCAAGCATCGCGGCGAAATCCACCGGCTCGACACCGCGAAGTCCTTGCGTGACCGCGGAGACCGGCACCAGCCGCGCCGAGTGGGCCTCGCGGGCGCGATCGAGCATGTAGCGCGTCGTCGCCGGATTGTCGTTGACGGGCGACGTGTTCGCCATTGCCGCGACGGTCGTGAAGCCGCCTGCCGCGGCGGCGCGCAGGCCCGTCGGGATCGTTTCCTTTTCGGGGAAGCCGGGGTCGCGCAAATGTACGTGCGGATCGATCAGGCCGGGCACGATCCAGTATCCGCTCAGGTCGATTACAGTTACCTCGGGCAAATTCATCAGAACCCCGGCCCGTTCGACCGCAGCGATCTCGCCATCGCGCACTAGGACGTCATACTGCCCGTCGATTGCGTTCGCGGGATCGATCACGCGTCCTCCTTTCAGCAGGATTAAGTTCAATGCGCCGCCTCGGGTTCTTTCAGCGGTTCGACGATTGAGTAGATCGTTACGTGGTCGCGCAGTTTGGCTTTCGGATCGCTACCCGCCGCCCCGAGGCGCACCTGCACGCGCTCTGTGCGGGAGGTCGGAATGTTTTTGCCGACATAGTTTGGCCGAATCGGGACGGCGCGGTGCCCGCGATCGATCAACACCGCAAGTTTGACCGCTGCCGGACGCCCGCGCTGCCAGATCGTCGCCATCGCGCGCTGCACGGTCCAGCCACTGTTAATCACGTCGTCAACGAGGATTATGGTGCGGTCTTCGACGTTGAAATTCTCGGCCCCGTCGATCGGATGCAACGCGTCATCCGGTTTGTACACATCGAGCGCCGCGCACGGCGGCAGGACTTTGGTCTTCGATCCGATCAGGTCGCGCAGCCTAAGCGCGAGCATCGCGCCGCGACTGACGACGCCTACGATCGACACTCCCGGCATGTCGTGGATGTCGGCGATAACCTGGTCGGCGAGCGATTCGATCGCGCGAACGACTTCCTCTTCGTTCATGATTTCGCGCTGAGGGCCACGCTTGTAAGGTTCGTAGCCGCCTTCCTCGGCCTGCTTCACGCTGTCGAATACGGCCAGCGAGCCTTCTTCAATCCATTGGCGGACATAGCCTTGCAGGTTTTCGTCGAAGCGATAGTAGCGATGCGAGCGGGCGTGGCCGACGTATTCAATCTTCAGTTCTCGTTCGCAGTAGTCGCACTTCAGCGCGAGCACGGTGGTATCCGCGCTGCGCCCCAGCGTGAAGCGCGCAGCAAGATAGGCGCCCTCGAATCGCGTGATGCAATTCAAATTGGCGCATCGCGGCGGAGGTTCCGCTTTGAAGCGAATCGGTTCGGCCACTGGCCGCGGACCGGCAGATGCGGCGTCGGCTTTTTCCATCAGCCACGCTATCAGCGCCATGCGCACGGGGACGCCGGCGGCGGCCTGCTCGAAGTAGACGGCGCGCGGATCGGTGTCGAGCTCGTACGCGAGCTCGCTGGTGCGCGGCAGCGGATGCATCACGACGGCTTCATGCGTGCGGCTCGTGCGAAGCGCGCGCGCGTCGAAGCGGACGTAGTCGGCACTGCCGGCTTCCTTCCCCGACATGCGCTCCTTCTGCAGGCGCGTGACGTAGAACGCGTCGAGGGCGGCCGGCGGCGCGCTCGCAGGAATTTTTCGTAGGGCGTCGTTGCCAGTGAAGAGCGCCATCTGATGCGGCGCGCTGGGGGTCAGATATAAAGCGTCGAGCCCGCCCGCCAACGACTTCAGTTCATCCATCGTGACAGTCGAGAAGCTGTAGTTGCGCTCGGCGGCGAGCCGCTCGAGAACGTAATCGGGAACGTCCATCCCTCCGGTGGGGACGGCAACGATATTCGCACCGAAACGCGCGAGCGCGTAGATAAGCGAGTGAACCGTGCGGCCAAATTTCAAGTCGCCGCACAGCGCGACGGTGAGTCCCTTCAGATGGCCCTTCTTTTTGCGGAGGATGTAGAGATCGCACAGCGTCTGCGTGGGATGCTCGCGGCTGCCGTCACCCGCATTGAGCACGGGGCACGGCGCGTATTCGGCGGCAACGCGCGCGGCACCGTCATGAGGATGGCGCAGCACGATCATGTCTGCATAGCCCGCGACGACGCGCACGGTGTCGGCGAGGCTCTCGCCCTTGGCGGCGGAGCTCGCCTGCATGTCGGCCGAGCTGATTACAGCGCCGCCGAGGCGATGCATCGAAGACTCGAAGCTGAGGCGCGTGCGCGTCGAAGGTTCGTAAAACAGCGTGGCCATGATGAGGCCGGCGGCGGTCGTGATCTGTTCGCCGCGTTCGAGCTGGGAGGCAAATCCGTCGGCGAGTGCAAACACGCGTTCGATGTCCGAGGTCTCGAGGTCCTCGATCGAAACGACGTCAAATTTTGCCAGGCGTGACACTTTAGCGTTCGTCGCGCATCGAGCGCGCGCGTTCGACCTCATTTTCCGTTTGTGTTTCCAATCACGACCGCGTCCGCGCCGTCGATTTCCGTGAGCCGCACGTAAACGCGCTGGCCGCGCGGGGCCTGGATGTTCTTGCCGACGTAGTCGGCGCGAATCGGCAGCTCGCGCTCTCCGCGATCGACCAAAACCGCGAGCTGAACCGATTCGGCGCGGCCCAAGTCGGAGATCGCGTCGAGCGCGGCGCGCACGGTTCGCCCGGTGTAGAGCACGTCGTCGACGAGAACGACGCGCTTGGCGTCGAGCGAGAACGGAATATCACGGCCGATCAGCCGCGGGTCGCCGGGCAGGCCCTTGCCGTCGTCACGATAGGACGAGATGTCCAGCGTGCCGACGGGGACCTCGCGCTTGCCGTTGGCGCGCAATTCGCGCGCGATGCGCTCGGCGAGGGTAGCGCCGCGGCGAACGATTCCGACGAGCACGACGTTGTCGAGGCCGCCGTTACGCTCCGCTATTTCCATCGCGATCCGCTTGACGGAACGCCCGACCTGGGCGGCGTCGAGAGCGACGTTGGTTGCGCCGCTCATCGCGAGGCCCAAAAAAAATCCCGGCTGCGAAAACAGCCGGGTCCGGAAACATACACTTTCATTGTCTTTCCTTTTCGCTATCTCAGTAGCGGATTAAAGGCTGACTAGAATTTACGATCACAAAGGATTTGCGTCAACCCCGCGCGCGAGAGCGAGACGCTACTGCGAGTTCTCGAAGGCCTCTTCCATAGCGGCGGCTTCAAGCGAGAGGCCGCGCGTTTCGGGGAGCAGGAGCGCGACGATGATCGCGTTGGGGATCGCGAGCAGGCTCAGGTATCCGACTACGATCGACAGACCGCCAAGGTGTGCGGCGAAAAGCGCGATCAGCGTCTGAGCGGAGACCGCGGCGGCCGCGCCGACCAGCGAGAACCAGCCCATCATCGCGCCCCGGATCGCGGTCGGAAAAAGTTCGGTCGCCAGCGAATTGCCGCCCACCTGCCCCGCGCTCAGGCCGGCGGTGAAACAGCAATAGGTAACCTCGATCCATAGCCAGCGAAGACCCAAGTGCGCCGGAGGACCCCAATAGAAGGCGAGCGCGCCGAGACCGGTCAACAGGCCCGCAACGAAGATCGTCGGGATGCGGCCGTAACGCTCGCAGCCTCGCGCGCCGAGCGGAAATCCGAGCATTCCGACGCCGCCTCCGACCAGCATCAAGCCGCTGGCGGCGCGCGGCGCCAAGCCCACGACCGAGACCAGGTGAAAGTACGCCCAACTGCTGGCCGCGACCGCCGCAATGGTGCCCAGCAACGAGCAGATCAGTATCGTGATCGCGCGGCGTCGATAGAGCGGTCCGAACGCGTCGTAGAAGCTGCTGGCCGAAGTTGTGCCGCTCTCGGCGGCGTGTTGCCAGCGGCCACTCTCCGGGATGACTTTGGCGGCCCTCCTCAACCCTGCGACTCCCATCACCGAGGCCAGCACCAGCATCCATCGCCACGAGTAACGACTCGCCACCATCGGCATCATGATCAGGCACAGCCCGCCACCGAGACCCATCCCCAGCCCGCCCCAGCTTTGCCCCCCGCGCACGCTCCTCTATCGGGAGTTCCTCGGCCAGGATCACGACACCGCTGGCGACCGTCGCGCCGATGAAGGCGTAGAGCGCGATCTCGCACAGCACGAACGCCGCGATGTTGGTCGAAAACGCGGCGGCGAGCGCGCTAACGGCAGTGCCGGCCATGCACACCAGCAGCATCCGGCGGCGTCCCAGCCGATCGATCATCCGCGAGAGTCCCAGCGCGCCGAGGGCCGAGAGCGAAATCCACGCAAACAGTCCCGCGATTCCCGGCTCGCCAAGGTGAAAGCTCTTCGCGATCCAGGGTGCGCCGATGCCGTTGATCGACATCGTGAAGCCGTTGAAGGCGAGCACGCGCGCGATTGAACGGACCAGCGGGCGACTGTTCGGCGCGGCCTCCTGCTCACCAGGCCCGCGCGAAGCTCCATCGACGTTGGCGGTCGAACGCGAGTCAGGCCGGGCAATTGCAGTCACGCGAGCTCTTCGCGCGCAGGCGACGCGTCCGGTCGCACGCGTTCCACGTTAATCAACATAGTCCTCCGCTCAGAACTCCCTCGAAATTGACACCGCCTCCGGTGATACACCACCTGCGACGTGTTACCGGAGTGACACCATTCAGCTAATTTTGACTTCGCACACCGCAATATGGTGCGCGTCCACTAGAGGGTGACGCGAATTAGGCGCCGCGCTTGCGTTCGAGCTTGCGCAGGCGTTGATCCTGGTCTCGGGTTTGAACCGTAATCCGATCGTCGAAGCGGTCGAACTTGCGGGCGAGGTTGGCGAGCGATTTGCTGGTTTGCTTGAGTTCGGTGGCGATTTTCTTTGCGGCCATCTCGGTTGCCGCTGCGATTTCGCGCTTGAGAATCTTCGTTGTCTCGCTGCCTGAAGCCACGGCCTGGTCGCCGGTCGATGACACCGCGCGCGCGGCTTCTTCGCGGATCTCAACGGCGCGCGCGGCAAATTCGCCCCGGAGTCCTCTCTCGGCCGCGACCAGCTCGTCGCGGAACTCGATGCGCGCTTTGCCGAGCGCCTCGCCCAGCCGGATCATCTCGGCGCCGAGATCGTCGCGCGCGGCGACGATGTTTCGTCGATTCTCCGCAATCTGCTCCGACAGGAACCGAATTTGGCCGCCGACTTCCGCGAACTGCCCGAAGATCTCGTCGCGCAGCGTGTCGAGGCGACCGCCGAAACCCGACACCGCCTCGACCACAAGGTCGAAGCGCGCCCCGAGCTCTTCGAGGATCGCGCCAATCCGGTTCACCGCTTCGTCCGCCACCTGATGCTCCTCTTCAAACTAGTGCACGAGCATGCCGATGCGATCCCATCTGATGTACTCGAACCACAACAGCAGGTCGCTGAGTGTCGAGGCGCCGTCGGCTTTCTCCTCATTCCAGGGCAAATAAATGATCGTGGCGCGTCCTTCAACATCGTTCACATCGACAAAGCCCCAGAAACGGCTGTCGTAACTGCGATCGCGATTGTCGCCCATCATGAACAGCTTGCCGGGCGGCACGGTCACGGGGCCGAAGTTGTCGCGCGGCGAGATGGGAGAGCGATCGTTGTCGGCGACCTCGCGATGCGCATGCGGGTCGTCCATCGCCGAACCGTTGAGCCATACGACACCGTTCTTCACCGCGACAGTATCTCCGGCGACGCCGACCACGCGCTTGATGAAGTCCTTGGTGCGGTCGGGTGGAAAGACGAACACGACGACGTCGCCGCGCTGGACCGGCTCGAGATGAAAAACATACTGGCCGAGCGGGAGGCCTGGAATCTCGAGGCCGAAAATCGAGTCGGGCATCCGCAGCCCGAAAATAATCTTGTTGACGAGGATGTGGTCGCCGATGAGCAGCGTCGGTTCCATCGAGCCCGACGGAATTTTGTAAGCCTGAACGAAGAAGGTGCGGATGAAAATCGCGAGCACGAGCGCGATGAACATCGCCTCGCCATACTCGCGCGCGACGGACTTCTGCGCGGGCGCGCGATCGGCCTCGCGGGCGTTGAGCGGCTGTACTTTGGAAATGTTGCGCGCTGGTTCGGCCACGACTGCCCTACTCCCCGACCTTGAGCAGGGCCAGAAAAGCCTCCTGCGGAATCTCGACCCGCCCGACCTGTTTCATCCGCTTCTTGCCTTCCTTTTGCTTCTCGAGCAGCTTGCGTTTCCGCGTGATATCGCCGCCGTAACACTTGGCGGTGACGTTCTTGCGCAGCGCCTTAACGGATTCGCGCGCGATAATCTTGGCGCCGATCGCGGCTTGAATCGCGACTTCGAACATCTGGCGTGGAATCAGCTCGCGCATTTTCTCGCACAACGCCCGGCCCCGTTCGTAAGCCTTGTCGCGATGCACGATTATCGAAAGCGCGTCCACCACCTCGCCGTTAATTCGAATGTCCAATTTAACCAGAGGCCCGGCACGAAAGTCCAGAAACTCGTAGTCCAGCGACGCGTAACCGCGGCTCACCGATTTCAGCCGATCGTAAAAGTCGAAGACGATTTCAGCCAACGGCAGCTCGTAGTGCAGGATGACGCGCTTCTCGCCGAGGAAGCGCAAATCGCGCTGAATGCCGCGGCGGTCCTCGCACAGTTTCATCACGGCGCCCAGGTACTCTTCGGGCATGTGGATAGACGTGAGGATGAACGGCTCCTCGATCGCCTCGATGGTGTTCTCGTCGGGCAGATGCGCGGGATTGTCCACCGTCATCAGCTCGCCGGAAACGGTGCGCACCTGGTAGGCGACCGTCGGCGCGGTGACGATTAGGCTGATGCCGAATTCGCGCTCGAGACGCTCCTGCGCGATCTCCATGTGCAACAGGCCGAGGAAGCCGGCGCGAAAGCCGAAGCCGAGCGCCTGCGAAGTCTCGGGCTCGCAGATGAGGCTCGCGTCGTTGAGGCGCAGCTTTTCGATCGCGTCGCGCAGCGCACCGTACTGATTCGCCTCGGTCGGATACAGCCCCGCGAACACCATCGGCTTCAATTCTTTGAAGCCCGGCAGCGGCGCGAACGCGGGATTGTCCGCGTCGGTAATCGTGTCGCCCACGCGCATGTCCGCGACGGTTTTGATATTCGCCACGACGAAGCCGACCTCGCCCGGGCCGAGCGCGTTCGTGGCGCGCTCGTGCGGCGTGAAATGCCCCAGGCGCATCACCTCGCCCAGCTTATCGGTGCCCATCAGGCGAACTTTCATGCCGACGCGGAGCTCGCCGCCAAAGACGCGGACCAGGCCGATCACGCCCTCGTACACGTCGTACCAACTGTCGAAGATGAGCGCGCGAACAGCACTCTCGTCGGTCGGCTTGGGCGCGGGGATTCGCGCGACGATCGCTTCGAGCACGTCGTCGATGCCGATGCCCTCCTTGGCGCTGGTGAGAATCGCTTCGGAGGCGTCGAGCCCGATGATTTCCTCGATTTGCTGTTTGGTGCGTTCGATGTCCGCACCAGGCAGATCGATTTTGTTGATTACCGGAATAATTTCGAGCCCGTGATCGAGCGCGAGATAGACGTTGGCGAGCGTCTGCGCCTCGACGCCCTGGCTCGCGTCGACCACCAGCAGCGCGCCCTCGCACGCGGCCAGGCTGCGGGAAACTTCGTAGGCGAAATCGACGTGGCCGGGAGTGTCGATCAAGTTGAGGACGTAGCCCTTGCCATCTTTGGCCGTGTAGTTGAGGCGCACCGAGCGCGCCTTGATCGTGATGCCGCGCTCGCGCTCGAGGTCCATCGAGTCGAGGAACTGGTCCTTCGACTCGCGCATCGTGAGCGCACCGGTGCGCTCGAGGATCCGATCGGCGAGCGTAGACTTACCGTGATCGATATGCGCGATAATCGAAAAATTACGAATCGAGGCGGCTTCGGTCATTTCAACTCGAACGGGCGCGTTGCTGCTTGAAATATTTGAACGTCTCTTCGAGCCCGTCGGCGAGCTTTTTTTCCGGACGCCATCCAAGTTCCTTTTCCGCGCGCGCCGGCGAGATGACCGAGCGCTTCTGCTCGCCGGGACGGGCCGCGGCATGCTCGGCCTTGGTCGGGAAATCGGCGATGCTCGCGAGGGTGGAATAGAGATCGTTCACGTTAGTCTCGAGGCCGGTGCCGATGTTGAGCGCGAGTCCCGACGCGCTCGATTTTCCCGACGCGATCACGGCCCGCACCACGTCGCCGACGTAAACGTAGTCGCGCGTCTGCGTGCCATCGCCGTAGATCGTCACGGGCTGGCCCTCGAGGATTTTGCCGCAGAAGATCGCGACCACGCCCGCTTCGCCGTGCGGGTCCTGGCGCGGGCCGTAAACGTTGCCGAACCGCAGCGCCAGGTAGTCGATTCCGTATTCGACCTTGTAAAAGAACAAATATGCTTCGGTCGCAAGCTTGGCGACGCCGTACGGACTCACCGGGCGTGTCGGATGATCTTCCGTGCACGGGAACTCGTCCTGCTCGCCGTAAATCGCGCCGCCGGTCGACGAAAAGACCACGCGCTTTAGGCCGTGTTTGCGCGCCGACTCGATCAGGTTGAGAAAGCCGACCACGTTCACTTGCGCGTCGAACGCGGGATCCGCCACCGAGCGCCGCACATCCATCTGCGCCGCGAGATGGAAAATGATTTCGGGCCGCGCCTTCTCGAGGACCGACGCAACCGCGGCGGCGTCGCGCAGATCGGTCTGATAGAGCGTGGCTTTCGCATTCACCTGATGGCGCTTGCCGGTGGAAAAATCGTCGAGCACCGAGACCTCGCCCGCGCCGGACCCGACCAGCGCGTCCACCGTGTGCGAGCCGATAAAGCCGGCACCGCCGGTCACCATGATTCTCATCGAAGTGTCCTTGTCCTAAACCGGGTGGCGCCCGACTGAGTAATACCGCAGCTCGAGCGCCTTCATCAGATCTGGATCATACAGGTTCCGGCCATCGAATATCACCGGCTCTTTCAGCTCGGCCTTGATGCGCTGGAAGTTGGGATGCCGGAACTCGTTCCACTCGGTCAGAATCAGCAGCGCGTCGGCGTCCTTGAGCGCCTCGTAGTTGGTCTTGTGGTAGGTGACGCGATCGCAAAAAATCTTGCGCGCATTTTCCAACGCTTCGGGATCGTGCAAGCGGCACTTCGCACCCGCCTGCAGGAGTTCTTCGATCACGACCAGCGACGGCGCTTCACGCATGTCATCGGTGCGCGGCTTGAAGGCAAGCCCCCAGATCGCGAAGGTTCGGCCGCTGAGATTCTCTCCGAAATGCTGCTTCACGCGCGCTGGAATCAGCCGCTTCTGCCGGGCATTCACCGCTTCCGCCGCACGCAAAAGCGCAAAATCCAGGTTGTGCTCGCCCGCGGTATGGATCACCGCCTGCACGTCCTTGGGAAAGCATGAACCGCCGTAACCGATGCCCGGAAACAGAAACGACGAGCCGATGCGCTTGTCCGTTCCGAGTCCGCGGCGAACGGCGTTGATGTCGGCGCCGACCGCGTCGCACAGATTCGCCATCTCGTTGATGAACGAGATGCGCATCGCGAGCATCGCGTTGGACGCGTACTTGGTCAGTTCCGCCGAGCGTGGATCCATCACCAGAATCGGATTGTCGGTGCGCACGAAGGGATTGTGAATTTCTCTCAGGACCGCGGTCGCCTGCTCGCTAAGGCTGCCAATGACGACGCGGTCCGGCCGCATGAAGTCTTCTATCGCGGAACCTTCCTTGAGAAACTCCGGAACCGAGCATACATCGGCGCGATGCTTGGCGAATTTCCCAACAATTTCCCGCACCCGATCGTTGGTGCCGACCGGGACCGTGCTCTTAACAACCACGATGTGATAGCCGGTGATCGCTTTGGCGATGTCCTCAGCCGCCTTGAAGATCGCGGTCAAGTCCGCCGCACCCGACGCGCTCATCGGAGTCCCGACGGCGATGTACGAGACCATCGACTGCTTGATCGCGTCGCCGATATCGGTGGTGAAGTGAAGCCGGCCTTCCTTTACGTTGCGGCGCACCAGTTCTTCGAGTCCCGGCTCATAGATGGGGATCTTGCCCTCGCAAAGCTGCGCGATTCGATTCTTATCGATGTCAACGCAGAATACTTCGTTGCCGCTTTCGGCATAGCAGGTGCCGCTCACCAGTCCGACGTATCCGCTCCCCACGACTGCGATGTTCATCGATAGCCCCTGGCAGGATGTTGAAAAATTCGGTCAATTGTCGTCTTCGACTTCAAGCCTTTCAACATCCTGCGTGAAAGATGTCTTCTTACCTTTAACATCTCCCCCTTTGGGGGAGACAAGAGAGAGGGAGCAGGCGTTGAAAATTACTTTTTCAACCGCCTGCTAGAATTCTTCCTTGATTACGTAGATCGGCTTGCCCTGCGATTCGTGATAGGTGCGCGCCAGCATCTCGCCGAGCAGTCCAATACTCACAAACTGTACTCCGACGACTACCAACAACACTGCCAACAGCAGCGCTGGGCGATTACCCAGTTCGCGTCCTAGTAGTATTTTCTCCAGCACCAGGATGAAGGTCCACAGGCTGCCGAGTCCGCCGAGGATTATTCCGATCAAGCCGAACACTTGTATCGGCGCGGTGGAATAGCCGGAAAGAAATTTAACGGTGATAAGGTCCAGCAGCGTACGAACGATGCGCCACAGTCCGTACTTCGAGATTCCTGCGCGGCGCGGTCGAAATCCGATCTCCACTTCCGCGATTCGCGCGCCTTGCTCCGCCGCAATCGCCGGGACAAATCGATGCATCTCGCCGTAGAGCTGCAGGCTGCGTGCGAGGTCCCGCCGGTACGCCTTGAAGGTGCAGCCGTAGTCGTGGAGCTTGACGCCGGTCATCGCAGAGATCAGCGAATTTGCAGCCATTGAGGGCAGCCGGCGCGTAAACCGTTCCTCCCGCCATCGCTCGGTGCGCCAGCCGCTGGCTAAATCGTAGCCCTCGTCTAGCTTGGCCAGCAGCCGCGGAATGTCGGCGGGATCGTTTTGCCCGTCGCCATCCATCGCGATTATCACGTCGCCGTTGGCGCGCGAAAAGCCGCACACCAGCGCGGCCGTCTGTCCAGAGTTGCGCGCGAGCGCGATCACGCGAACGTTGTTGTCGGTGGACTTGATCTGCCGCAGAGCGTCGAGGCTTCCATCGACGCTGCCGTCGTCCACGAATATCAGCTCGTAGGCACGCCCGAGACTCTGCATCACGCGGCTTAACTCCGCATGCAGCGGGGCGAGATTTTCCCGCTCGTTGTAGAGCGGAATGACTACTGAGTAGTCCATCTCGAATGATGAGAGTCGATTAGATTGATAAACTCTCGATAGCGACTATCTATTTGTTCCCACGTCAGATCCAATAGCCTTT
>Ga0074046_10000400_pt1 | contig 39816 bp, 35 predicted proteins | sample BogForMeECP23OM3_FD_94441 | JGI IMG/M metagenome (GOLD analysis project Ga0074046, IMG submission 94441) | Bog forest soil microbial communities from Calvert Island, British Columbia, Canada - Bog Forest MetaG ECP23OM3 | ecosystem: Environmental > Terrestrial > Soil > Wetlands ... | reverse complement strand
CTTCGACCCGGCCACCGCCACCTGGTACCTGCGAAACGAGCCGGGGCCCGGAAACCCGGACGTCGTCTTCCAGTTTGGACCCGCGGGCTCGATTCCCGTGGTGGGCGATTGGGACGGCAACGGCACTACCACGATCGGTGTCTTCGTACCGGGGAGCGCGCAGTGGTATCTGCGCAACAGCAACTCCCCGGGCGCCCCTGACCTCTCGTTCCAGTATGGCTTCCCCGGCGTGATCCCGGTCGTGGGTGACTGGAATGGCAACAAGGTCGACACGGTGGGCGTCTACTACCCGCCCACCGGGCAGTGGCTCCTGCGCACGAGCCCTGGCGGTGGTGCTGCGGACCTCGCCTTCTCGTTCGGCTTCGCCGGCACCCAGCCCGTGGTCGGGGACTGGTTGGGCACCGGGAAGGACGGCATCGGCATCTTCGATTCCACAACTGGCACCTGGTACTTGCGAGACACGCCGAGCAGTGGCGCGCCAGACCATCAGGTCTCATCGCCCAGCGCGCAGGGCGCCACAGTCTCGCTCTCGATCCCGGGCTCGTCGCCTGATCTTCCGGTCACCACCACGTTGCCGGCCGGCTCGGGAGACCAGTTGGGCCTCTTCGACCCGGCGACGGGCGACTGGACGCTCCAGTACGGGCACGCTTCGAGTAGCCCCTTTGCAAGCTTCACGTACGGCGGTATGGGCTTCATCCCCGTCTACGGGGACTGGAACGGTGACGGCGTCGCCACACCCGGCGTCTTCGACCCAAGCACCGCGACCTGGTACTTGCGCAACTCGCCGGGTCCTGGCCCCGCGGATCTCATCTTCCAGTTTGGACCGTCGGGCGGCGCCTCAATCCCCGTGGTGGGCGATTGGGACGGCAACGGCACCACCACGATTGGGGTCTTCTTGCCGGCGAGCGGGCAGTGGTATCTGCGCAACACGAACTCCCAGGGCCCGCCGGACCTTTCATTCCAATATGGCTGGCCCGGTGCAATCCCCGTGGTCGGCAACTGGAATGGCACCAAGGTCGACACGGTGGGCATCTTCGATCCGACGACGGGGCAGTGGCTCCTGCGCAACAGCGCTGGCGGAGGTGGCGCGGACCTCGTCTTCACCTACGGCTACCCCGGCGCACAGCCGGTTGTCGGGGACTGGACGAGCAGTGGTCACGACGGTGTGGGGATCTACGATCCGTCGAGCGGGATCTTCATGCTCCGCAACACCGCATCGGGCGGCGGTCCGGACCTCACGACGAGCATCGGCGGCGGGATGAGCGGAGGTAGCGCCTTCGTGTGGCGGCCCTAGAGCGGGAGCCCTGAGAGAGGTCGAGCCGCCCCGCTCCTCGCATCCCTCGCGAGAGTTACCTCGAACGCGAGGATTCCGCGACCGGCGCTTGCGCGGCGAGAAAGTCGAAGAGCTGCTGACCGTGGGCGCTTTCCGGCGTCCTCTGATCATTCTCCTCGAAGATCATGACGTCAAGGTCGCTCAGAAGGTCCCGGCTGCGCCGCTCGGCGTCCACGGGGAGCGCCGGCGAAGGGGGGAAGTAGAGGATTTGCTTGGAGGGGCCCTCCGAATAGAGGAAGTGCCTCCAATCCCAGTAGAACCATTGGCTGATGACCGGCGGACAAGCCGCTTCTTGCAAGGCGGCGTTGACTGTGAAGAGGAAGCTGCCACCCACCTCTGTAATCCTCGCGGGCCGGCAGGAACCGTTCGACGACGTCGAGTCGAAGGTGAGCGCCGGGACTGGATAGTGCTCACTCGGCCAGCGGAGATTCAAGAGGTCAAGCAAATCCTTGTCCCAGCCAAGTGGCTCGAACGAGATCTGCCAGCTGAACGTGAAGGGTGTGAGAAGCTGCGAGCCGTGCTGCAGATTCACGGCTTGGGTAATGGCTTGGGCGGTGAGCGACGCACCGAGCACGGTCCAGTGATTGCCACCCTGCGGAAAGGCGTCAATCGGATAGCGACTTCGCGCCTGCGCCGTCAGTGTGGCCGCATCGATGTAGTGAATGTGGTGGCGCTCGAGAATCGATCGGTAGACCTCGAGCTTGCGTCGCCGATCCTCCTCCGGGGCGGGACACTTGTAGCGCGCGGGCAGGTATTCCGGATAGACGGCCGGCTTGGACGGTGTGTTCAAGTACAGGAACACCTTCCCCCGCGCCTCGTAGAAGCTCTGAAGCCGAGCGATCTTCTCTGCCCACTCCTCTGCCTGCGGGATCAGCCGGCTCGTGTCGCGCCCGCAATACTCTTGGACGTAGGTCAGGTCAAAAAGCTCCCCCTTCCGGCCGATCACGATCGAAGACGCGCCCGAGGTGCCGAGCAAGGAGTAGTAGATCTGGCTCTTCCAGCGGATCGACGGCTTGTACACCGGCGTCAGGCTTCCGATGACCTTAGAAGCGGACTTCTGGTAGTGACCACTCAGCACATTCTCGAGCGAGAGCGCCTGCACCGGTTCCTCTTGTGCCCCCATCACGCCGTGCTTCGACTCGAGGCGCAGCTTGGGCAAAAGCTCGCCAACCGTCCCGTTCCACATCAGGCAGAACCATGGAATGAACAGGATCGTCGCACCGACAATCACTGGAAGGCGCGAGAGCTGGAGCCAGCGGCGCATCGCGAGTGCTAGAGGCGCAAACACGGAACCGGCTCGAAGCCATGAGCGCCCGCTGCGCCCACGCTAGCCACGCGCAGAACGACTCTCCTCGGCTGCCTCGAGGCCGCGGCGGAAATCCCCTCCTCGGAAGGAGAAACGCATCGAGCACGAGATTGCGATCGCGTCTCGACTTGGCTAGGACGTCCCCACCTTGACGCCGACACTCCGCGCCCGGCTCCCCTACAGCGAAGAGCGCCCGTCGGTCCGGCGCCGTCACACGGTCCTCGGCGAACTTTGACCGTGCACCGACTCCCCTCGTTCTGGTCCGCGAAGCTCTGGGGACTCGTTGCGATCGTCCTGATGACCGTCGTCTTGCGCATCGCCGCATCCATCTGGGGAATCTCTCCCAATATCATCACTGCGGACGGCAATGGATACTTCGCATGGGCGCGCAATATAGCGTTGGAGCAAACCTTTGACTTCTCAGATGACGTGAAAGCGCTCTATCCACCGGATCCGATTCCCACCTATCCAAAGAGCCCGATCAACGGCAAAACCCTGAACCAGTATCCACCCGGTCTCGGCTTGATCGAACTGCCGGCTTTTCTGCTTGCGCACGGGATGGCCAAGGCGTTCGGTCTGGACGCCTCCGGTGTTCATGGGATCTATGACCGGGTCGTCGTCGCCTGGCTCGTCCTAATTTCCATCGCTGGCTACCTGGCGTTCTGGAGTTGCACCGAACTCTTGGGAGCCAGCGCCAGAATCAGCGCCTGGGTCACGCTGGCCACCTACTTCGCGTCGAATCTCGGTCACTACGTGACCAAGGAGCCCTTTATGGCTCACGCGAGCGGCTTTGCGCTGGCCGCGATCGCTTCCTCTCTCCTGCTGTCGAGCCCATTCGCCGCGAGTTGGAGGAGACCGACACTCGCTGGATTCGTACTCGGCTTCCTTGTCATCACTCGCAACTCCAATCTGGCATTGGTGCCTTGGTTCGCAGCCCTGGCAGTCTTCCGGCAGGTACCCCTCCGACGCCTATTCCCGCTGGGAGTTGCCGCCCTCGTGCCCGTGGTCGCCCAAGGCGCCCTTTTCTGGCTGATGAAGGGCCAGTTTGGCTTTGCGGGCTACAGCGACGATCAGTCCTTTTCCGCGGGATTCGCGGGGCTCGGAAAGGTGCTCTTCAGTGCGTGGCGCGGACTGTTCGTATTCCACCCAATTTATCTCTTCCTGCTGGTTGTGAGCGTGCTCGGGGCTTCTCGAAAATCCCAAGTGAGAGCTCTCTTCCTCGGCGCGCTCGCATGCTTCGTCGGAGCCTGGATCATCAATGGAACCTGGTGGTGCTGGTGGTTCGGCGCGAGCTTCGGGAACCGAGCTTTTGTCGAGTTCCTGTTGCCCCTGTCACTAGCCTGGTGCGCGGGCTGGTGTTGTGGCGTTTTCAAGGCTCAACTCGTGCGACTCTTTCCTGCGGCGATCTCGTGTTGCCTCGCACTCAATGCCGTCTCGTGGTCAGGTTTCCTGCTGAAGCGCTACTCCCACGTCGACCCGCTCACGCTCTCGGATACCTACCTCTGGTGGATGCCCAAGGGGCATTCCGCAGCCGACCCGTAGTCCTACCTGCCAAAATCCTTTCGCGCGCGACCGCTTCGACGCCAGATCAAGAGCCGGTCGCCGACCCTTGGGCGGCGATGAAGTCGAAGAAATGCTGACCGTGCTCACTCACCGGCGTCCCGGCTTCGTTCTCCTCGAACAGGATGACATCGAGATCCGTCAGAAGCTCCCGACTGCGCGATTGCGCGTCGCCGGAGATTTCCCGATAGGAGGGATCAAAGATGCTGGTCTTGGCGGGACCCTGATCAAAGATGAAGTGTTTCTTGTCCCAGTAGAACCAGTAGTGGATGACCGGTGGGCAGGCGACCTCCTGCAGCACTGCATTGATGGTGAACAAGAAGCTGCCACCCACCTCCGTGATCCGCGTGGGCCGGCAGGGGTCCTTCGCGGCCATCGAGAGGATGGTAGGTACCGGGACTGGGTAGCGCTCATCCGGCCAGCGGAGATTCATGATTTCGAGCAAGTCCTTGTCTGAAGTTTTTGGCTCAAAGGAAATCTCCCAGGTAAAGGTGAAGGGCGTGAGCCGTTGCGACCCGCTTTGCCGGTTGACTTCCTCGGTGATTGCTTTCGCAGCGAGTGTCGCGCCCAACATGTTCCAGTGGATTCCACCACGCGGGAAGAGGTCGATCGGATAGCGGCCGCGGGCCTGCGCGATGAGCGTGGCTGCGTCCACGTAGTGGATCTGGTAGCGCTCCAAAATCGATCGGTAGACCGCGAGCTTGTGCTGTCGGTCCTCCTCCGTGGCCGGGCACTTGTAGCCCGTCGGCAGGTACTCGGGATAGACCGCCGGCTTGGAGGGAGTGTTCACGTAAAGGAAGATCTTGCCCCGAGCTTCAAAGAATCTCTGGACCTCGGCGATCCTCGCCGCCCATGCTTCCGCTTTCGGTCGGAGTTCAGCGGTGTCGCGCGCACAATACTCTTCGATGTAGTTTGCTCCAAAGAGTTCGCCATTCTGACCGATCAGGATCGAAGGCGTGCCCGAAGTACCGAGCAGGGAGTAGTAGAATTGGTTCTTCCAGCGGATCGCGGGCTTGTAGATGGGAGTGAGCGTTCCGATCCTCTTTGAAACATAGGTCTGATAGCGATTGCTCAGCACACCCTCGAGCGACAGATTCTGCGCGGCTTCTTCGATCACGCCTGCCACCGTATGCTTGGTGCGGAAACGCAGCTGCGGCACGATCTCTCCGATCGTGATGTTCCACATCAGGCAGAACCAAGGAATGAGCAGAATGGTCACGCCGATTGCGCTGGGAAGCCGGGAGAGCTGAAACACGCGGTGCACGATTAGAACCGGAAGTAGAGAAAGGGCTTGAACGGATCCGCCACCGCCTTACCGACCGCGCAGAGGAAGAGCAGGGCGAGCGCGGTCTCCATGGCGAAACTCCAGCGGCCCTTCTCCAAGAAGAGCGTGCGAAGCCGATCGAATCCTGGAAGGCGCGGAAGCACGCAGCAGAAGGCGGCCAAGGCGGTCGCCACGAAGATATCGTTGGTGATGAAGATCTGCGCTGAACTGGTCTGCCCCGGCCGAACCATCGCCGACAAGAAGATCCCGGCCTGGTGGAGAGACCCGGCGCGAAACACGGTCCAGCCCACCACGGTCACCAAGAACGTGAAGGCATTGGCCTGCCAGCGGGGTCTCCGGTCCAGGAGGCGCAGCAAGAAGAGCTTGTCCAACACGAGGAATACGCCGTTGTACGCGCCCCAGACGACATAGGTCCATGCCGCCCCGTGCCAGAGTCCAGACGCGAGGAAGCAGAGCCAGAGATTGAGGTAGCGGCGGCCCGGCGGCACCCGGTTCCCTCCGAGCGGGATGTACAGGTACTCGCGGATCCACGTGGACAGTGAGATGTGCCAGCGACGCCAGAACTCGGTAATGCTGCACGAGATGTAGGGCATGTTGAAGTTCTCGAGGAGTCGGAATCCGAGCATTCGCGCAATCCCGATTGCCATGTCGGAATAGGCGGAGAAGTCGAAGTAGATCTGGAAGGTGAAGAAGATGACCCCCCACCAGGCCTCTGCGAAGCTCACAGCCCCCACCGGATTGCTGAAGATCATGTCAGCGCCCGAAGCCAGCGTATCGGCGATTAGCGTCTTCTTGACCACGCCCCGCATGAAGCGCTGAAAGCCGATGGAGAAGTCGTCAAAATTCGCCTTCGGCAGGTTGCTGAGCTGTGTCTCGATTTCGTGGTACTTGATGATCGGGCCGGCCAGGAGCTTCGGAAAGAAGAAGACGTAGGTCAGGTAGGTCGCAAAGTTCTGCGCGGGGCGACTCAGGCGGCGCTGGATGTCCACCAAGTAGGTGATCTTCTCGAAGACCACGAAGGAAACACCCACCGGGAGGGCAATGTTTGGCACGGTGAGGGGTTGAAGCGACAGTCCGGCGAGTAACGAATCCAGATTCTGGATCAAGAAGCGTGTGTATTTGAAGTGCAGGAGCATACTGACGTTGACCACGATGCCGAGCGCCAAGAGAAGCTTGGCCTGCCTGGACGAGGCGGGAATCTGAGCGATTCGGCGAGCGATCAAAAAGTCCGCGACACAGGAGACGAGCACGAGGGCTGCGAAGAAGGGCTCGCTCCACTCGTAGAACACGATGCTGCCGAGCAGGATCACCGCGCCACGCAGCCAGTAGCGTCGTTCGCCGAGGAGATACAGCAGGTAAAAGTTCGGAAGGAACACGAACAGAAAGAGAGGTTCGTAGAACAGCATCAGCAATGACCCAAGCGGGAGTGTCGTGCTCTGTTCATCATCGAGGGCTATCCCATTGAGGAGCCGTGCGCCGCTTCACCCCCAACGCTGCGCGAGATCGGCTGCCGGGATTCAGGGCCAGTGCCGTATTTTGGCGTCTTGTGATCGCCGGCCTCTATAGTCGAGGCCCGCCCTCCTGCCAAGGGACGGGTAGCAACGAGGTCCCTGCCCTTCTGGCCGCTTGGCCCGTGGCAGTCCTGCCTACGCTCCACAGCGGCTGCACTCCGTATGCGGCGGGGATTGGGAGTCTCGCCGCGGGTGGCGAAGGGCGCCTGATTCCTCCCAGGAAGCGCTCCGCTTTTCGGTCTGGCAAAGGCAGGGACTCGGGGCCCCACTCCGCAGAGGGCGCAGGGGGCGGCGGCAGCCCCAAGAGCTCCCGACCTGAGCTACCCCCAGCGCTTTGACCGTTTCCCGGGTCGAAGTGGTTTTCGACGACGTGTGAACCCTGTGCAGAGAGCCTCGTCGCCACGTAGGACGAGTCGTGGTAATTGAACCAGACTCCCCTCGCGTTAGGAAGCTCGATGCTCCAGTCGATCCAGGTGTGCCGCGCACTCGCTGCCTTGCTCGTGGTGCACGTCCACGCCACCGTAATGGCGCGGGTGTATGCCGAGCGCTACGGCTCGCTCGATGCCATCTCCAACGACGTCTACAACACCTTGGACTTCGGGCAGCTTGGAGTCGATCTCTTCTTCGTGATCAGCGGCTTCATCATGATCTTTGTCACTCACGCCTTGCCTCCGGGCCGCCTGAGCGTCCGGTCGTTTCTCGAGCGCCGGATCGCTCGGATCGTCCCGCTCTATTGGTTCTTCACCTTTCTCCTTGCGGCATTGATTCTCGTTGCTCCGGGCGTTGTTGTGCACAACGATCTGAGCGGAGCGTTTCTCTTGAAGAGCCTTTTCTTCATCCCCGTCGCGCGAAGCAACGGCGAGATCGCGCCGCTTGTGGCTCCCGGGTGGACGCTCAACTTCGAGATGTTCTTCTACCTGAGCCTTGGCGTCCTCCTGCTCCTCCCGGCACGCCACCGCGTCTGGCCCCTCTCGCTCGCCTTTGCGTGCCTCGCGGGAGCAGGCTTTGCGCTGCCTCCCGGTCCGCGCCACCCGATCGCGTCCCTCCTCACTTCCCCCCTCTTGCTGGAGTTTCTCTACGGTTGCTGGATCGGCACACTCCTGCTCGCCAGCAGAGTGGTAGGTCCGGCGTGGGCTGCACTCTGCGTTGTCATCGGAGTTGCAGGGATCGCCGCGAATTTCTTCCTGCCGCTGCAGGCCTTCCGCCAGTTCTCCTGGGGAATCCCCGCGGCTTTCCTGGTCTACGGACTTCTCTGTCTAGAGCGCAAGAAGGGACTCCGCTTCCCGCCGTGGCTGGTGCGGATCGGAGACGCATCCTACTCGCTCTATCTTGTGCATTGGTTCGTCTTGCCGCCCGTGGGGCGCGTTTGGGCGAGGAGTGCACTCGGGCAGCACCTCCCGGGGGATGTGCTGGTCGTTTTGGGAATCGTCGCCTCCGTCGCAGCGGCGCTCGTGGTGCACCGATACCTCGAGGAGCCTCTGCTCCGCTGGGCGCGCCGACTGCTCTTGCCACGCCGTGTGCTGACCAACCTCGAGCCCGGGAGTCCCGGGGTGCGATCCGTCTAGCGTGCCAGCGGTGGCGCCGACATGTGCTCTGGCCCTCCCTGCACTCCCGCGCAAAAAGGGCCTTTAGCGCAGGCGTCCCAGCACCCGCCGCAACTCGCTCCACGGAATGAAGTGATTGTATCGAAGGAAGGCCCACGCGGATTCGAGAGCGAGGCGCTCCTTCACAAGCCCCGTCGCACCTCGCCCCATGCCCGAAGCTTCGAGCTTCACGTGCACATAGCTGTGAATCCATCTCGGAGGGATTGCGCCAAACTTCCGTTTCATCATCCGCAGGATCTCACGGTGCACCTGAACGCGCTCACGAAGTGTCTTGGTATCGGCGTGAAGCCGTGAAAGTGCCAATTTGCGCGGTAAGTGGGCGAGAGGCCGCGTCCTGCCGCAGCGAAGCCAGTACTCATAGTCCATGCAGTAGTGGAGGCTCTCGTCGAGCAAGCCGTAACGCTCGAATGCGCGCTTCCGGAAGAACACGGCGGGTTGGCAGATGAAACAAATCTCCTGGAGTCGCTCGTAGTTCCAACTCTCGACGGGATAGGGTCCCAGGAGCGCACTCTCGGTGTCCACGTGATCGGCCAATCCGTAGACGACATCCACATCCGGATTCGCGGACAGGAAATCGCCGACGGCGCGCAGGGCTCCCGGCGTATAAAGGTCGTCCGAGTTCAACCAGCCCACGTATTCGCAACTTGCGGACCGGAAGCCCTTGTTCACCGCGTGCGCTTGTCCACGATCTGGCTCACTCACGAAGCGAAGCCGATCCGAGTACTCGCGAAGGATCTCCACGGTTCCATCCGTGCTCGCACCGTCGAAGACCAGGTACTCAACGGTGACGCCCTCCTGGGAAAGGACGCTCGTGATGGCATCGCGAATGAAACGCCCCTGATTGAAGGAAGGTGTCACGATGGAGAACTCTGGACGCGATGTCCTTTCTACCATCGCAGTCTAGATTTCCTCGCGGGATGAGCGGGCGGGCGGAACGCGGGCGTATTGCGCCCCGCGCTGGGCAACGGGCAGCGCCTGAAGCACGTCACGAAACGGAGCGTCCGGCGCGAGGAGCAGCGAGGGAGGCGCATCTTCCCTTCACCGTGGGGTGAAGCCTGCCGCTACGACGTCGGAACGCACGGCCAGCAGATTCTGAAACTGGAAGATCTCGTTTGCCGGGGTGTAGGAACCGAGGGGCAACAGCCTGTCCGGCAGCAGCCGATAGAACTCGAAACCTCCCAGCAGGGCATAGAAATCGCGGAGGAAGACCCGCTCGAGCACGTTCATCTCGTTGAACTCGAACATCACGCAGGAGATTCTTTCCCCTCGGAGCATCTTCTCGGCACCTCGCAGCGCCCGGTACTCGTGTCCTTCCACGTCGAGCTTGAGCAGGTCGATCCGCTCGACGCCCTCGCGTTGGCAGAATGCGTCGAGGGTGGTGAGCCGGCAGGGCGTCGCACACACACTCTGCGCGTGGTGCAGCTCTTCGAAGACCTTGGGATCGAGGCAGGCATGGGTACTCGCGAGGTCTGCTTCGTACGAGTAGATCGAATCCTCGCGTTCGCAGTCCGACAGACCCACGGCGAAGGCGCGCGCTCTTTCGCCATAGACGGCGAGCGTTTCGACCAGCTTCTCGAACGCGCTCGGGTTCGGCTCCAAGGCGATCACCCGAGCAGCCGGCACCGAAGTCAGGACCAGTCGGCTGAACTCACCCACGTTTGCGCCGCCGTCCACCACGGTGCCCACACCTTCTCGCAGCAAGGCCGGAAGGAGAACCTGCACCAGGTACTCCTCGCCGCTCTCCCGCGCATCCCTGTAGTTGAGGATCCCCATGCTGTTCAGGTAGAAGAGCCTCGGGTCCATGCGAAGGCTGGCCAAAACCTCGGAGAGGAGCGTGCCCGAGACGGCGAGTCGATCCTTCTCTCCCAGCGCGGCCGTGTGCGTTCTCAGGGCCTGAAGCATGGCCTCCCGTGCCAGGAGCCGCTGGTGCGCCGAGGAAACCTGTCGTCCCACCAGGCGCAGCGCCCGATCGACGACCCACCGCAGGGTACGGACGCGAACTCCTGCGCGGTCGCTCATTTTCTTCGCACCCTGCGAATCGCTGCTCCTGCCACGCGCTTGGCGAGCTGGAGCACGTTCTCGGCGTCGCGCTCGATCTCCGGTGGCCGGAACATGACCTCGTAGGTGGAGCGATCGCAGTCGGCGTCCCGGATCAGGAAGGGAGGATGGTCGAGCGGAAATCGCATCTCCCGCGCCGGCAGCGCAGCGAAGGGGTTCGCGGTGGCGGTGTGCGTAGCGTCGCTTCCGAAACCGAGGTTCGAGACGAGGTTCACGCGGGGCAGGATACACAGACCGCTCTCGACCCACGAGGCGAAGAGCCACTGGTAGTCCCAGGTATCGATCTCGCCGCGGTGCACGGCATCGAAGATCGCAGTCCAGTAGTCCACCTCGTCCTGCAAACCGAGTAGGTCCTTCAGCCAGCCGCCCTCCCGAAGTCGAGGCCAGCGCAGGAGCTCCACGTCATAGTGGCGCCAGGCCCGCCTCCAGCTCGCCCAACCCCAGACATGGAGATAGCGGGAGAAGTAGTAGCTGCCGGTCCGCTGTGGTCCCTGCTGGAAGTTCGCGCCGCAGATCGCCGTCACGCGTTCATCCCCGCGGTAGCGCTCCAGCAGTTCGTCGCAGTAGCGGAAGAACGTCGGATGGGGCAGGCAGTCGTCCTCGAGCACAATCGCTTCGGGAGCCTGCTCGAACACCCACGTGAGCCCGCTTGCGACGCGGTGTTTGCATCCGAGATTGCTGGGGGCGTAGTTCTTGACCAGCTCGCACGGCCAATTGATCCGCTCGACCACCCGCCGCGCCCGCTGACAGCGATCGTCCTCGCCCAGGCGGTCTGGCCTTGGACCATCTCCCACCACAAAAAGCGTCCGCGGCCGCGCCTCGGCGATCGCCCGGAAGACACGCTCGGTGAGCTCCGGGCGGTTGAAGATCAGCAGAGCGACCGGGGATTGAAGGTTCCAGCCGGTCACACGAGCGGCTTTCCGGTCACGCGCTCGTAGTCTGCCGCCACGAGGCTTCTCGCCGCAGACACACGATCGTATCGCCACCTGAGCAATGCCTCCACGGGGCGAATGCGCAGCAGTCGGAGCACCCGCTCTGAGAGCGCCTTGCGTGTCAGGATGTGGAAGTTTGTGTGGCGATGCAGCCTCATGCCGAGCCGTTCGGCCACGTAGCGCAGCGTAGGCTCGGCGAAGATCGCGACGTGCTGCCCGTGCTCGGGGCCGTAGTACCACCACTCGCCGGGCCTCGGTCGGTGTGCCGGCAGGAGTTCGGTCGTGAAGGCAATCGTGTCGGCCAGCTGGGCCATCCGCTCCAGCTCTTTCATGGGACGCGTACAGTGTTCGAGGACCTCAAAGGCGGTCAGGAGCTCGTAGCGCGAGGGCTGCTTGAGATCCGCCTCGAGCCCCTGCGCGAAGAGGTTCTCGCAGCGCTCCTCGTAGAGTCGGAAATCGACGCCGTAATCGCGCATCAGCCGCACGAAGAGCCCGTAGCCGCCCCAGTAGTCGAGACAGGTTCGATCGCGGTCGAGGAGCGCGAAGATGAAGTCCCGGGTGTGCCGTGCGAGGCTCACATTGCGCCCTACCAGTCCGATATCGCTGTGTGTGATCGCCGAGGAGTAGGCTTCTGCGAGCCAGTAAGGCTCTTCGGTCTCCACGAGACCACAGGCGCCGCACTCGAAATAGTCGACGTCGTACTTCTCGAGAATCCGCGCCCTGCCAAAGGGGTGGCAGGGGGCACCGCAGATCCAACAGGACACCCCGGAGCGGCTCATCGAAGGACACCCCGGCTTCCTTCTCGTCGCACGGGTTGCCGTGCGACGAGACTCTCCAAGAGCTCCACCACGCCTTCTTGGCAGCGCTGCCAGCGGAAGCCCGACGCGTGCGCTCGCCCCCTTAGAATGAGATCGCGCCGCGCGTCCTCGGACAGTGCTGCCACGCGGCACAGACAGTCTGCGATCGAGTCCGTGTCGTTTGGATCGAAGTAGAGCGCGGCGGAACCCCCGGCCTCGGGAAGTGAGGCCGCACGCGACGTTGCGGCGAGGGTTCCGCTCGCCATCGCTTCCAGTACGGGTAGACCAAAGCCTTCATACTGCGAGGGGTAGACCAGGGCTTCGGAGCGACGGTAGAGCTCGCGTAAGCTCGTATCGTCCAGACCCGAGATGATCTCGACGCGCCTTCCGAAGCCGGCGCGTTCGAGCAGGGCGGACTCTGTCGCGTCAAGCTCACCGCCCGCGGGTGACACCACGAGGAGGCGGTACTTCTTGAGGAGCCCCGACCGAACAAAGGCATCCAGCAGACGGGCAAAGTTCTTGTAGAGGGTCCGGTTGCCTACGTAGAGAAAGTACGGCTCCGAAAGTCTTGCGGGCAGCGGGCTATCCGCAGCCAAGAACAGCTCATCGACACCCGGGGGAATGACATGAACCCGCGATCGTTCCACGTGCGGATAGAGCGCGAGGATGTCCGCGGCCGTCGATTCGCTAATCGCAATCACGGCCGCAGCGCGCTCGATGCATTTGCGCTTCTGTGCGATCAGCCATTGGTTCGACGGATCCTCGCGTGAAAAGTACTGGGGAAAGAGCTCGTAGATCATGTCGTAGACGGTAAAGACCTGATCTGCGGGCGTCCATGCGGCGCCGAAATAGGCAGAGTAGAAGAGCGTCGTGCGGTACCAGAAACTCGCGAGGGAGGCTTGGACATCGTGCAGCGTGAACCGGTACCTGCCGCCCACGGAGGCCGGCCGCACACGCTTGGCAGGACCGAAGTCTCGCTCGTCCGACGAGAACACGACCACCCGGTCCCCGAAATGACGCACGATGCCGTCCGTGACGTTTCGGAAGTAGCGTGTCACGCCGCGCTGCTGCGGCCGCGAGTGGACGTTGTCATTCAGAAAGATTCGCATCAGCCGCCTGGACCCTTCGGTCCGGATCGAGCGTGGCACTTCGTCCGCAGCTGCGCGACCGGCGCTCCCGCTGGAGGCGCCGCCAGCGCAGAGGCTTGGTGAGGGGATTCCAGGCACGAAGCCCGAGTACCCGGCGAGCGCTCTGCATGGCTCGCGAGATCTCTCGAGGAGGCCTCGCCAAACCGTCGTCTACGCCGGCCGGGGGGCGGTAGGGAAGATACCAGCCAGGCACGTCGATCTCTTGGAGCACACCCGCGTCCAGACACGCCACCGCGTCGCTGTCCCCCACGAGGCACGATTCGCGTGGCAGGGGGTAGTGCCCGAAGGCGAACACCCAGACGAAACGCAGTTTCGTCTGCCGTCCGAAGGCGACGACCGCCCCGAGGAGTACTCGAGCTTGCAGCATGAGGCGCAAGTCTGGAGGCGCGTGTCGCCGGACAAAGCGCAGGTGGTCGCGCAGGTTCGTCATGGACCTTCGGCTCGTAAGCTGCGTCCAGTACTGGCGGAAGCTCATCATCCCCGACACAGGTGCAAGGCCTGTCTCGTGCACGTGTGAAGCGAGCCACGTCTCCCAGGTCACACCGAGCCGGAAGCCGGCGCGGCGCAGGCGCAGCGAGAAGTCGTAGTCCGCGATGTAGTGCGGGAATGTCACCGGGTCGACGTTCCCGATGGTCCGAATCATGGCGATCGGCACGAGTGTGCCGCGTCCGGGCAGTACGTCTACGTCCGCAAAGCGAAGGCCCGGCTCGAGCTCTCTCAGGACGGAGAACGTGTAATCCTTCCAACAGACTCTCACTCCACCCTCGAGGATCCGCTTCCGATCGTCATGGTCGACGATGAGAGCGCCGATTGCTGCCCCTTCACGCTGGGAAATACGTACCAGGATCTCGACGAAATCGTCGGGGATCGAGGTGTCGTTGTTCATCATCAAGACGAAGTCGTCCTCGCTCTGGCTCTTTGCAAGCGAATATTCGATTCCCAGGTGCATGGCGCCTGTCCACCAAAGCTCCCGCGACGACCCGAGCACCACCACACCCGGCTCCTCCCGGCGCAGCACCTCCGGCGTGCCGTCGGTCGAGCCCCCATCCGCCACGATGATCTCGAGGTCATGGAAGGTTTGCCGGCGCAAACAGCGGATGCACTCCCGGGTCAGCGCAAGCCGGTTGAAGACAGGGATCACCACGAACACACGGACCGCCCCTCGAGGACCGTCGCGATCGGACGGCGCGAGCCTCACCGGGGGATCCTCGTTTCGACTCTCATGTCTTTTCGAGACTCCAGCTGGCGTCCATCACCGCCACCGCATGGGTACTCGAGGGCAACTCACCGGTCCCATAGTAGTCGCCGTGTCGGACCTCGAGCTCAAACGCGTGTCGAATGTAGTCGCAGTACTCCGCCTTTTGTCCAAAGGACGTCATCACCGAGTAGTTGACCGGATAGCGACCTGGGGTGAGCGGAACGCGGGGAATCCTGCAGACAAAGCAACCGTTTTCGGGGAGCGGGCCGAACGCCGTCCGGGTAAAGCGGTTCGAATGCAGGAAGAGCGGAAAGTCGTAGGCGGAGAGAAAGTTCAGCCCCACCGTAATCCCAGACTTTGGAGCCTCGGGCGTGCTGCGGAAGTAGAGCCTTACCTCGGCGCTCTCGCCCGTTCGTACACACTCGATGGACTCCCCCCTCGAATCTCGAAGCTCAATCGAGGTCACGTGGACGCTGCCGTCGCCGAGCCGATCCGTCCGGTCTTCGAGCCGGATGTTGGCCGGTTCCATGCCCTTCAGATAAAACTCGAGGGCTTCCAGTTGGGTCCCGTTGAAGCAGACCCGTCCATGGCCTAAAACGAGCCCGCGGTGGCAGACACTTTCGATCGCCTTCAGGTTGTGACTCACGAACAAGACCGTACGGCCTTCTCCCGCCACCTTGTCCATGCGACCCAAGCACTTGCGCTGGAATCTCGCGTCACCCACGGCCAGAACTTCGTCGACGATTAAGATGTCCGGCTCCAGATGGGCCGCTACGGCAAAGGCCAATCTCGCATACATACCGCTCGAATAGTGCTTGAGCGGAGTGTCGAGGAATCGTTCAATGTCGGCGAAGTCGACGATCTCATCGAACTTCTTGCGAATGTAGGAAGCGGGCATTCCAAGAATGGCTCCGTTCAGGAAGATGTTCTCCCGGCCTGTGAGCTCCGGGTGGAAGCCGGTCCCGACCTCGAGCAGGCTGGCAATGCGCCCCCGAAGAGCGATTCGTCCGGTCGTCGGCTCCGTGATCCGACTGAGGAGCTTGAGGAGCGTGGACTTGCCGGCGCCGTTCGGGCCGATGATGCCTAGGACCTCGCCTCGGCGAACTTCGAACGACACCTCACGAAGGGCCCAGAACTCCTCGTATGCTGGCTTCGCCGCCACGTCTCGGCGGCCGGAGAGGCGGCTCCAGAGACCCGCCCCCCCGCGTGCGAGCGCTTCTCTCAGTGTTGCGGGCGCAGGCTTCGTCTGATGCGCGATCGCGTACTTCTTTCCCAGGTTCTCAGCCTTGATCACGTCATCCATCACCGGAGCTCAATTCCTCGCTGGCTCAAGAGCTTGGCGCGTTTCGGCATCAGATGTAGTCGGCGAACCGGCGCTCGGTCTTCCGGAAGTACCAGACCCCGCTGAGCGTCAGGGCAAGGATCAGGATCGTCGCCAGCAGCATGGCGAACCAATCGGGGGACACCTGGCCGCCGAGGAGCGTCCAACGGAAGCCCTCGATGACACCCACCATGGGATTGAGGGAGTAGAGGAGCCGGAAGCGCTCGGGAACGATCTCCACGCTGTATCCCACAGGAGACACGTAGAGGCCGACCTGGAGCAGGACGGGCACGATGTGCGTGACGTCCCGGTATCGGACGGCCAGGGCTCCGAACCAGAGTCCGGAACCGAAGGCCGCCAAAAGAGCGAGCATCAAGAAGATCGGGAGGCAGAGAACCTGCCATCCCGGATGGACTCCGTACCAGAGCATGAGAACGCCAAGCACGAGGAGGGAGATCGCGAAGTCCGCGAGGCCTGCCAAGACCACGCTCATCGGCACGAGCAGGCGTGGGAAGTAAACCTTCGAGATGAGTTGGGCGTTGGCGACGAGGCTGGAACTCGTGGCGGCCAGCGAGCCCTGGAAGAGCTGCCACGGGAGGAGTCCTGCCAGGACAAGGATCGGATAGGGAACGGCACCGGAGGGGATTCTCGCGAAGTAGGAGAACACGAGCGTGAGGACCAGCATCGTGAGCGTTGGCCGGAGCACCGCCCACGCGGCGCCGATCACCGCCTGCTTGTAACGGACGACCACGTCACGGCGCGCAAGGAAGTAGAGAAGCTCCCGGTACCGCCAGAGATCGCGCCAATACTGGGCCTGACTCCGCCCAGCCTCGATCACCACCTCGCTGTGTTCCAGCTCGTTCGCGTGCAAACTGGCTCCGGGTTGAGGACGATCCGACGCCCGAACGCAACCTGGCCCCATGCCCCCTGCGGCAAAGCGACGTCGGCAAGACCGCGCCAGAAGGAGCCGCAGGAGACCCGCGAATCGCGGCTCCACAGAGAAAAGGCCCCCCGAGCGTCCGGGTTTCCTGGCGGCTCTTTAGCGCGGGGAAGCCGCTTGCGCACCAACTCGCGCGCGCACATTAAGACGCGTCCCTGTGCGGTCCAGGCCCGTGGAGCCCTTTTGTATACTCAGGAAGGGGAAGGCGGCGGCCCTCGAAGTCGCGGCTTGGGCGCGAGGGGGAGCACGGGGGGGGAAGTGGTGGCGCAAACTCCGAAGGACGCGCGGATTTTCGTCGCGGGTCACAGGGGCCTGGTGGGCTCGGCGGTGGTGCGGCGGCTCCGTCAGGCAGGCTTCACGAACATTCTCGTGGCAACCCGCGAGCAGCTCGATCTGCGCGACCAAGCGGCCGTCAACTATTGGTTCCGCGCCAACTGCCCGGAATACGTGCTGCTGGTGGCAGGAACGGTGGGCGGGATCCTGGCCAACGCCACCCGGCCGGCCGAGTTCATCTACGACAATATGATGATCCACGCCACCGTGGTGCACGCCTCCTATCTGTACCCTGTGAAGAAGCTCGTCTATCTGGGGAGCTCGTGCATTTATCCACGCGACAGCAAGCAACCCATCGCCGAGGAGGAGCTCCTCTCCGGCTTCCTCGAGCCGACCAACGAGCCGTATGCGATCGCGAAGATCTCCGGCATCAAGCTATGCCAGGCCTATCGCAAGCAGTACGGCTGTTGCTTCATCTCCGCCATGCCCACCAATCTCTACGGTCCCCACGACAATTTTGACTTGGAGTCGAGCCATGTTCTGCCGGCCCTGATCCGGAAGTTCCACGAGGCGAAGGTGGGGCACCGGAGCGAGGTCACGATCTGGGGCACCGGCAGCCCGAGACGCGAGTTTCTGCACGTCGACGACCTGGCAGACTGCTGCCTCTTCCTCCTCGAACACTACGATGAGGAGATCCACGTGAATGTGGGAACCGGAGAGGACCTCTCGATTCGCGAGTTGGCCGAGCTCGTGCGCTCGGTGGTGTACCCGGAAGCCAAGCTTCGATTCGATGCTTCGAAGCCTGACGGGATGCCCCGAAAGCTCCTCGACGTAAGACGTCTCCACGCCCTCGGATGGACCCACCGGGTCCCCCTGCGAGAGGGAATTGCCAGCACCTATGAGTGGTTCGCGAACGCGTACGCCCGCACGAGCGAGCGGGCGGATACGCCGATCGCCTACGCCGAAGCCTAACATCCCGCGGGCAGACGCACCCTAAGGTCGTGGATTGAGAGCCTTGCCCTCGCACACGGATTCCGCGAGGTGATTGCGAGACGGATGAGATCCGAGGTCGGTCCTATGCGCGTCGACTTGTCGCACCTGAGACGGGACAGGGTGCTCGAGCTGCTCCGCGGCTGGGCGCCTGAAGGTGCGCCCGCGGCGGAGATGGAGGGCTACATCCGCCACTCCGCGGGCAGGCTTTGCGCTTCGGCTCGGGCGCTGGCGAAGCTCCCACAGGGTGCTCGCGTGCTTGAAATTGGTGCCAATCCATACTTTCTCACCGTGCTCATGCATGCCGCGCGGCCTGACCTCGATTGGGTCTGCACGAACTGGCACGAGGGTACGCTGGGCGTAGGCCCTCATGAGACTCGGGCGGTGCGCAAGCTCGATCACCAGGCGGTTCCCATACGCTGGTATAAGGCCAACGTCGAACGCGATCCCCTGCCCTTCCCGCCGGAAAGCTTTGACGCAGTGGTGTACTGCGAGGTTCTCGAGCACCTGATCGAGGACCCGGCGCGCTCCCTCGAGCACATCCACCGCGTGCTCAAGCCATCGGGCGAGCTGTTGCTCACCACGCCCAATCCGGCTCGCCTGATCAATCTCTGGCGGCTCCTTCGGCAAGGGACGATCTATGACGGTGTCTCGGGTTACGGCATCTATGGCCGCCACAACCGCGAATACTCACGACGCGAGCTCATCGAGCTGCTCGAGGGAACTGGCTACCGCGTGACCCGATGCGTGACCGTGGAGACAACGAGCGACTGGAGCGTGCGCGCGCTCGTCGCGCGGCTGGGCTATGGCGAGCATCACCTGCTCCTGGCAACGCGCATGAATGCCGAGCCGCGTCGCTACCGGCCTCCCTGGCTTTATCGCAGCTTCCACGACGAGCGAGCTGCGACGGGCTCCGCACAGTGAGGCGCTGGGCTGCGAGGCTTGATGGCTAGGTCGATGCAGGAGCGCCACCGCGATCACGCTTCGAGGCCGCGCGTCTTCGTCGAGTGCTCCCATGTGGCGACTTCTGGACTGAACACTGGAATCCAGCGGGTCGTGCGCAATGTACTGCTCTTCGCCCCGGAGCTCACAGAAGAGATCGGCTTCGAGTTCCGGCCCGTCATGCACAATGGTTTTTCGTTCAGCGAGGTTCGGAAGGCCGAGGCGCATTCCGCGGGGTTGGACGCCGTGCGTGCCTACGGGAAGGAGGTCCTCGACGCGACGGCCCAACTCGTGCGCGCGCTCGTCGGGCGTCCTGCGCATGAGAGCTCCGCAGCCCCACCCGGCTCCGTTCCGCAGGCCCTGCCCCTCCAAAAGAGGCTTCGGCATTTCGCGCGCCGGCTCTTGTTCTACGCGTTTACACGCCGAAGGCGTCAGCGCGGAGCGCTCGACTTTCGAGAGGGTGACGTTCTTCTGATGCTGGATTCCTCCTGGCAGGGGGAAGTGTGGGACTCTGTCGCCCGTGCGAAGCAACGGGGCGCCCGCGTCGGCGTTGTGGTGTATGACCTCGTCCCGCTGCTCCACCCCGATTGCTCGGAACCAGCGCTTGTCGAGGTCTTTCGCCGCTGGCTTCCCCGGGCGCTCGATCTCACGGATTTCGTGGTCACCATCTCGGAAGCCGTTGCCGCCGAACTCCGCGTCTGGATCCGAGCCCATCCGCCGCTCTCGCACCTCCTCCACCTGCCGATCGAGTCTTTCCGTCTGGGCACCGACTTCTTGCCTCTCTCGAGTGCGGAGCCGCGGGATTTGGTCCGGCAAGAGAAGTCGGGGGTCGTGTCCCTCCTCACCGAAAAATCACAGGGTCCTCTCTTCATTCAGGTGGGTACCCTCGAGCCGCGAAAGAACCACAACGTCGTCCTCGACGCGTTCGACCGGCTTTGGGCGCGAGAGATTCCCGTGCGCTACGCGATCATTGGGAAGAGAGGTTGGCTCTGCGACTACACAGTAAATCGCGTCTTGACGCACCCCTTGAGGGACCGCCGACTCTTCTGGTTCGACCGCCTGACGGATCTCGAGTTGGCCTTGGCCTACCGAGATGCGGACGGAGTGATCTGTCCCTCCCTGGCCGAGGGCTACGGATTGCCGATCGCTGAAGCCCTCGCGAGGGAACGATTCGTCGTCGCGAGCGATATTCCCGCGCACCGCGAGGTGGGAGGGGAGCGCTGCGAGTATTTCGAGGTCGATTCCCGCCGGGAGCTCGAACAGATCCTGGAACGCCATGCAAAGGACGGAGGAGCGGCTTCGCCCAGCCGGCGGGGTCCGTTTCACGCCGTTACGTGGCGAGAGAGCAGCGAGGAGCTCCTGCGCAAGGTACTTGTGCTGAGCCGAGCCCCCGGGCAGACACGCCCCTAGGCTTGGGCCGCGAAGAACGTCCTCGGGAACAGGCGGCACGGGCTTCGCAGGACCCCGAAGAACCAGAGCGGCGGCCCGGTCCCCCGAAGGCTGGGCTCCGCCTCCTACCCCCTACGGGTTTGCGACACTCGACGGTAGATCGCAGCCGTGGAGGCAGCGCAGCGCTCCCACGTGAAAGCGGAGGCGCGCTCCCGCCCTTGCTCGACGAGCCGCCGCCGAATCGCTCCATCGCTCGCGATTTGTTCGAGGGCGTGGGCCACCTCTACTTCCGACTCCACATCGACGAGGAGCGCGGCGTCGCCCAGCACTTCCGGGAAGACGCTACACCGACCCGCCACGACGGGTACGCCGCGGATCATCGCCTCGAGGGGAGGCAGGCCAAATCCCTCCAGCCGGCTCAGCGTCACGAAGGCCATTGCGTCGTCGTAGAGCGCTTCGAGCGCCGCGTCCTCCGCCCGGCCCGTGATTCGGACACGCGTTTCGAGGCCGAGGTCGCGAACGGCTTGGCTCGCTTCGGGGTATCGAGCGTCGAGGGGCCCCGCCAGGACCAGCAGGGCGGGCACCTGGGCGCGCGCAAAGGACCGAATCAGCCGCACCAGCCCCTTGTACGGCTCGGGCCTCCCGACGAACAAGAAGTAGGGTCGATCGCCTAGCGCAAACTGCTCCCGGACCGATCGGATTTTGGACTCGTCGCGGGGCGATGGGGATGAAACTCCCAGGGGAATCGCGTGAACGCGATCCGAAGCGATCCCGAGGCGGCTTCGAATCTCGTCCGCCCATAGCTGAGTGTCGGTCAGCACAGCGTCCGCGAGGCGCATGAGGGTCGAAATCGCCGTGCGATAGAGCCCCGGGTGGCGCGCTTTGAAGGAGCGAGGAACCTCCTGGGGCGCGACAAGCGGGATCAGGTCGTGAATCGTCGCCACGGTGCGCCACGCGCCGGGAAGCGGCGGCAGAGCCATCCAGTCGGGCGCGTGATAGAGGCAGGGCCGACGCCGGGCGAGATGGGACAGCAGCTCCGCAATCCCGCCGGCACCTTGCGCTTCTCGCTTCATCTGGACCGGCCGGAATCCGTCAGGCCGCTGCGCGAGGTCCTGCGCGAGGGGGTCGTCGTAGCTCGGGAGGAGGACCTCCAGCGCTACGTCGGGGGCGGCCTTCGGAAGAGCGCGCGCCAACTCATAGCTGTAGCGACCGATCCCGGAATCCACGCGAATCCAGCGGCCGTCCAATACAACCCGAAGCGGTGACAAGACCACCTCGCCTTAGCGGCCGCGCATCAGACTTCGCCAGCGCTCGAGATCCCCCTCGACCATCGTCGCCACGAGCTCACGGAAGCTCGTCTTTGGCTGCCAGCTCAGCACGCGACGGGCCTTCGCGGCGTCGCCGAGCAGGAGGTCGACCTCGGCGGGCCGCACGAAGCGGGGGTCTACGACCACATGATCTCGCCAGTCGAGCCCGACCTGTTCGAAGGCAACCTCACACAGCTCCTGAACCGTGTGGCATTCCCCGCTGGCGACCACATAGTCATCCGGGGTGGACTGTTGCAGCATGAGCCACATGGCTTCCACATAGTCTCCCGCGAAGCCCCAGTCCCGCTTGGCCTCGAGATTGCCCATGCGAAGTTCCTTGGCGAGCCCGAGCTTGATCCTCGCCACCCCGTCGCTCACCTTGCGCGTGACGAACTCGAGCCCGCGCCGCGGCGACTCGTGATTGAACAGGATCCCAGAGCAGGTGAAGAGCCCGTAGGATTCGCGGTAGTTGACGGTGATCCAATGGCCGTAGAGCTTCGCCACGCCGTAGGGACTTCGGGGATAGAAGGGGGTCTGTTCGGTTTGGGGCGTTTCGCGCACGCGTCCGAACATCTCACTCGAGCTCGCCTGGTAGAAGCGGATCGAAGGATCCACCGCTCGAATGGCTTCGAGCATGCGGGTCACGCCGACCGCCGTGAACTCTGCGGTCAGCACGGGCTGCTTCCATGAAGTGGGCACAAAGCTCTGCGCCGCCAGGTTATACACTTCGTGAGGTCGGACTTCTTGGAGAAGCTCTGTCAGCGAACTCTGATCGAGGAGGTCGCCCGAGTGGAGCTCGACATTTTCAATGCAGCCGGCGAGCCGATCTAGATTCTCGGTGCTGCTGCGTCGGGTCATGCCAAAAACTCGGTAGCCTTTCGTGAGGAGACACTCGGCGAGGTAGGAACCATCCTGGCCGGTGATTCCGGTGATGAGTGCCGTCCGCTGCCGACTCTCGTGCATGCAACCCTCCTCGGATGAAAGCTAGATCGAAGCGGCGCGCCGAACGACGTCTGCGATCCGTTCGATCGCACTCTTGGCGAGTGCAGGGTAGATCGGGAGCGAGATCGCTTCCCGGCACGCGCGCTCGGCTTCTGGACAGAAACCCTCGGGGGCTTGCAGGCTGCCGAGAGCCGGCTGGCGATAGCAGGGCAGCGGGTAGTAGTGGCGCCACTCGATCCGGGCCGCGTCGAGCGCTGCCCGCACGCGGCCCGCCTCCCGGCAGCGAATCGTGTATTGGTTCCAGACATGCTCCTCGTCGGGTCCGGCCTGCGGAAGGACGACCCCCGGGAGGCCCGCGAGGGCTTCCCCGTAGAGCTGCGCATGGCGGGCCCGAGCCTCGGTCCAACCGCTCAAGAACGGTAGCTTCGCACGAAGCACGGCAGCTTGGACGGAATCGAGACGCGACGTGGTGCCGAGGATCATGTGTGCGTCTCGGGTGCGACAGCCATGGGAGCGCAGAAGGCGCAGGCGATCCGCAAGCTCCGCGTCATTCGTGGTGACGCAGCCGCCATCCCCCGCTGCGCCGAGGTTTTTCGAGGGATAAAAACTGAAGCAGCCGAGGCTTCCCCAGGCGCCGGCGCGCCGGCCCGCGCGCCCGGCGCCGATCGCCTGGGCAGCGTCTTCGACGATCGCAAGACCGCGGGCATCGGCGATCGCGCGAAGCGCTGGCATGTCGGCGCAGCGCCCGAACAGGTGGACGGGCAGGAGAGCGCGCGTGCGGGGACCGACCGCCGCATCGACCCGCGTCGGATCGAGCAAGAAGCCAGCCGGCTCGATGTCCACGAAGACCGGTCTCGCACCCGCCAGCAGAATCGCTTCAATCGTCGCGAAGTAGCTAAAGGGTGTGGTCAGCACCTCGTCGCCGGGTCCCACGCCCAGCGCGAGAAGCGAAAGACACAGCGCTTCGGTTCCGGAACCGACCCCTACGCATTCTTGCGTTCCTACGAGCTCGGCCATCTCCTGTTCGAAGGCCGCGGTTTCGGGCCCGAGCACGTACTTGCCGGAGCGCAAGACCCGCACCACGGCGGCTTCCACGGCTTCCCCCACCTCTTCCCACTCCGCGGCGAGGTCGAGGATCGGGATGTGTTCGGCCATCAGTAGGCGTTCCGGTGCATCAGGCCATGCCACAGGGTCATGAGCAGGATTTGGAGGTCCAGGCCCAGGGACCAGTTCTGGATGTAGTAGATGTCGTGCTCGACGCGTTCATGGAGCGAGGTGTTGCCGCGCCAGCCGTGGACCTGGGCCCAGCCGGTGAGCCCCGCCTTGACCTTGTGCCGCAGCATGTACCCGGGAATTTCGCGACGGAATTGCTCGATGAAGACAGGCCGCTCGGGACGTGGACCCACGAGGCTCATGTCCCCACGCAGCACGTTCCACAGCTGGGGCAGCTCGTCCAAGCTGGTCCGCCGCAGGAAGCCACCGAGACCCGTGCGGCGCGGGTCGTCCGGCACCGTCCAGACCGGGCCGCTCTCCGCCTCCGCGTCGGAGACCATGGTGCGAAACTTCATCATGCGGAACACCCTTCCATCGAGGCCCATGCGCTCCTGCGCGTAGAGGATGGGACGACCCGCCGTCCATTGGATCGCGAGGGCGACCGCTCCGAGCAGCGGCGCAGCGAACAGAAGCGCGAGTCCGGAAGCGAGGATGTCGAGCGCACGCTTGCCCACCGCGGCCCAGCCGACGAGCGGGCTCTCGCGTAGATTGATCATGGGCAAGCCGTCCAGGTCCTCCACCGAACTGCGCAGCGTCAGCACGTGGAGGAGATCGGGCACGAGCCGAATGCTCACGGTCTCGTCGTCGAGGTCGGCAAGGATCTTCTCGAGCCGGTGTGCGTCCTCCTTGGGCAGGGCGATCAGGACCTGCTGAACCTTGTGGCGCTGGAGCACCTGCTTGATCTGCTCCGTGCCGGCGAGCACCGGCACGCCCACGATGGTGTGGCCCGGGCGTCCGGGGTCGTCGGAAAGAACGCCGACCACACGCAGCCCCGCTTCGCGGTGGGCGTGGATCCGCTCAATCACCTGCCCCGCGAGCTCGCCTCCGCCCACGATGAGGGCGTAGCGCAGGTTGTAGCCTCGGCGGCGGAGCACGCGCAGAATTCCCCGGACAGTGAGACGAGAAGAAGTCACCGACACGAAGGAAAGGGCGAAGAAGAGGAGAACGACAGCGCGCGAATAGAAGTAGCTGCGGAAGAAGAAGGTCGCGACGACGAGGATCCCGACACCGATCGCTGTCGCAGTGAAGACCTGGCTCGACTCTCGCCAGAGGGAACTCGTGCGCTGGGCCTCGTAGAGCCCGCGCGCTCGGAAGAGCACGAACCAGAGCGGCAGGATCAACGCGAGGAGCATGACGTAGCTACGGAACTCGGGGACACCGAGCGGCGCGTCGAAGCCCAGGCGGAAGCGCAGCCCATAGGCCGCAAGCCACGATGCCGCGACAAGCGCGAGGTCACTCGCCCCAAGGAGGGTGCGGAAGACTTCCCCGTGTCGATTCAACATCTAAAGACCCTCTCCCACAAGGGTGCGGGGAGCGTGTAGACCCACGCCGCTTTCCCGCCCGCCCGGCTCGACCTGCTGGAGGAGTCGCAACCTCCCGGGCACGGCGCGCGGCGCAGCGACTCCGGGCCCCCGCCCCGCGCGTCGGCCAGGGAGCCGCCCGAGCGCTCCGGCGCGGTGCGCCCCGTTCCGCAGGGCGTATCCGCATGGTAGGCGACCCGGCTCTTGCTGGCGGCCGCTGCCCGGGCGCGAGCCCTTCGGGGCATCGCCGCTCCCCCCCAACGCTCCGCTATGGTCGTGCGCCGGCAAACTCTTGCCAAGCCCCGCCCCTCCCCCACCCAAGCCAAAGCCCTGCGAGCGCACGGGCCGTCGCAACGGGCAGGCTTGAGGGTGCTTCCGTCTCAGCGCTCCCGTGCGCCAGGTTTGCGCGCCACGAAGCCAAAGTTCTGACAGGCCACCGGGAGGCAGCGAGCGCAGAGCGCATCCAGTGCATCCCAAGCGCGTGTGACGGAGCGATCCCGACCGAGGCGCCGCAAGCTTCGTGCGCGGGTCCACACATTGCGTGGCAAAAAGCCGTAGCGCTTGAGCCAGAGCCGCTCGAGCCCGGCCTCCTGGAGCAGGGCGTCGATTTCCCGAGCTGTGAAGCGGTACGCGTGGTGGTGTTGGTCCGGACGGTGGCGGGCGATCGCTTCGATCCAGCTCCAGCGGTTGGGCAGGTGCCAGCACACGAAAGCGCCACCCGGTCGGAGAATGCGCGCGATCTCTCGCAGACTCAAAGCCTCAGCGCCGCCCGTCTCGCGCACATGCTCGAGGACACCGATGGAGCTCACGGCGTCGAAGCTCGCATCGGCGAACGGAAGTCGTACGGGGTCACTCGGATCGCCGGAAACGAAGCGGTAGGGACCGGCCGGGGCCCAAGCGTCGAAGCCCTCGTCGTACAGGGCAAAGGCACACACCCGGTAGCCGGAGCGGAGCAGGAAGTAGGAGAAGTGGCCGTTCCCCGAGCCCCAGTCGAGCACCTCCGCCCCAGGCTTCACATGTTTCCGGAAGAGGTCGTAGAGGGGCCGGTATTGGTGTGCTGCAACGAGCGTTCGGAACTGGGCGAGGCCGTGATCCCCCGCGTCTCCGGCCACCGTGAGGAGCTCCTGCAAGATGGCGTCGTCGCCGGTTGCTGCGAAGGGCAGGTCGTTACTTTTGGCAGGGCCCGGACGCGCGGACACCTCAGTCCGCTTTCCAGATCCCGGGGCCGTGCCCGAGGATCCTGGGTTTGAGCTCCAAGCCGTAGTGCGTTTCAAGGGCTTCCCCGAGTGGATTCAGCATCGTTACGCCCCCTTAGGGTGCGGGCAGCGCATACACCCACGCCTCGCGCCCCCCCGCCACCACCTGGTGGAGAAGCGGCAGGCCGCCCTCCTGGGCTCGGCGCGCGGCGCGGCTGCCCTCGCCCCCGTCCTCTTCCACGATGAGGTAGCGGGCACCCCGCGCCTCGAGATCTGCGACAAGACCCGCGTCGGATACGTGGCGCAGTGGGACGAAGGGCGCGTCCGCATAGTAGGCAACTCGATCCTTGCCAGCGGCTACGGGTCCCGGGGCGAGTCCCTGAGCTCGGAGCCACTCCGCCGCCCGCCGCTCCGCGAGTCCCGCGTGGTCGCGCGGGCGCAGCTCCTTGCCAAGACTCGGAGCAAGAAGGCAAACGAGACCGAGACTTAGGGCAAGCCGTCGGCGCTGCGTGGCCTTCGCACGGAAGAGCCGTCCCCCGACGGAAAGGAGCGTGTCGCCGAGGACCGGCAGGCCGAGCGCCACATAGCCGAACGTGAGAACGAGGGGAGGGAGGACGTGGCGCCGGCTCACGTAGCCGTGAAGGGCGAGACCAAAGAGGACGGTTAGGTAAAGGCCAAGGAAGGCGACGACAAAGACTGCTCTTGCGCCGGGTCTTCCCCAGCTTGAGTAGATGCCAAGGAGGAGCAGGAGGAGAAACTCAGGGCGAAGAGTGGACACAAGGGTCGAAATGAATCCCAACCAAACCGAGCGCCGCGCAGACGCAGGCGCCTCGGACTCTGGCCGCGTCGCAGAGGATGCGGCCGCGTCCTGCGCCGGCTCCGGAGGAGGGGGTGTCGCGACCGACCCCGAGGTCGGCGCGCCCGATGTCGGTGGGTTTGCGGGGGCGGCCCCACCCTCTTCGTCGAGAAGCGAGACCAGTTCGAGAGTTTTCTTTTTCGTGAGGTGCCACTGCCCGGTCTCGACGCGAATCGATATGAGGTAGGGACCCATCACGAGGAGGCAGCTTGCGCCGAGGGCGGCGAGCCAGCCCGCCCAGCGCATCCTCCGGCCGTGCCCGAGGAGCGCGCTTAGCCCTCCCAGCGCCCCGCCGATCAGAGCTACACCCACCCCTTCGGGGCGCGTCAGATAGGCGAGACCCGAGAGTGCCCCGGCCCACGCCGCGAGGGCGGGCGCTCTGTCGCGCAGCGCGGCCCATAGCGCCGCGGCAGCGGCCAGGAACAAAGCCAAGTAAAGGCCATCGCTTTGCACGTCTCCGGAGAAGCGCACGGCGTAGGGATGGACCGCGAGAGCCAGTGCGGCGGGCCAGGCGGCGGCGGCGCCAAAGGCCGAGCGCACGAAGAAGTAGAGGAAGAGGACGGAGGCGACACCGGAGAGGATCGAAACGAGAGCGGCCGCCGAGACGTAGCCATCGTTCGGAAGGGGCAAGACAAGCTGGGTCGCGAGGGTCGCAAAGGAATAGAGCGGATGGTAGTCGTCGGCGAGCGCTGCCCCCCAGTCATGGGCAGCCATGGCCTTGGTCATCCGGAGGAATTCGGGTCCGTCGTTGAAGAGGACGTCCTCGCGGACCCAGTGTTGCGCGCGCAGAGCTCCCGCCAATACGAGCAGGGCCGCGAGGACAAGGACCTCGCGCGTGCGCTCCCTCAGAGCGACTCGCCCCCACCCGCGCCGCTCACGGCGTCAGCGATCCGGCGCACCTCGCCGAGCAGCTCGGTCAACGCATCAAAGGTGACCTGGCTCGGCCCATCGCAGGGAGCGCGATCAGGATCGGCGTGCGCCTCGATAAAGAGTGCGTCGATCCCCACTGCCACGGCTGCCCTCGCGAGGGGCGCCACGAAGCGCCGGTCTCCGTCACTCGCGTCTCCCGCCGCACCGGGGTGCTGCACCGCATGGGTCGCGTCGAAGCAGATGGGGGCGAAGGCGCGCATCGACGGCAGCGCCCGCAAGTCCACCACGAGATTGTTGTAGCCGAAGCTCGTGCCACGCTCGGTCACAAGGACCCCCGTGGCGCCCAGGGCCTGCGCCTTCTCGACGGCGTTGCGCATATCGAGAGGTGCCATGAACTGGCCCTTCTTGATATTGATGGGAAGACCGGTCGCCGCGCAGGCAGCGATGAGATCCGTCTGACGGCACAGGAATGCGGGCACCTGCAGGCAGTCCACGACACCGGCTGCAGCCTTGGCTTGTTCGGGCCCGTGCACGTCCGTCAAGATGGGCAATCCCGTCACCCGCTTCACGCGGGCCAAGATGCGCAAACCCTCGTCGAGCCCCGGCCCGCGGAAGGATCGCAGACTCGAGCGATTCGCCTTGTCAAAGGATGCCTTGAAGACAAGCGGCAGGGTGTGGCGTAGGGCTAGATCCTGGAGCCGCTCCGCCGCCTCGAGCGTGGCCCGCTCGTTCTCGATGACATTTAGGCCTGCAATCAGAACGAGGGGCGCACCCCGCCCGACGGGAACCGGACCGATTCTCATGGACTCCTCCTGCGCCGCGACGAATCACGGGCGGGCCGGCGGACTGTCGACGACCAAGGGGGTGCGGCGATCTTACGCCGGGTCGCGGGAGTCCGCTTCCACGGCCTCCCGCAAATCATCCAGGATCTCGGGCAGCGCCGAGGTCACCCGATTCCAGTTCGGAATGGCCGGCGCCCCCATGGGGTCTCGGACGAAGGCAAGACCCGCTGCCCGCAGCGCCCGCGAGAAGGTCTCCACAGCCATTTCCTCCTCATGGCGGTCGAAGGCCAGGGCGTTCAGCGCGGCGTCGTCGCTATAGCTCCCGATCGCGTCTTGGGCCATTCGCCGGTAGGTGGCACTCAGCGTATTCAGAAAGCCGGCCGAGAAGTCCACGCCGTAGCTGGCGAGGTTGCGGATCAGCGAGGCCGCGATATCGACCACCATGCGGTGGAGACCCCGCGTGGCGTCGCCCTCGGAAAGCTCCTGGTGCTTGTGGTCGTAGTTCTCGACCAGCTCGACCTGACAGATCCGCTTTAGGGCACAGTTGCGATAGACCTCGGCCAGCACCCCGACCTCAAGGCCCCAGTCTCCCGGGATGCGGTTGATGCGTGCCAGATCCGTAGTCATCGAACACTCGCCGGCCAGCGGATATCGAAACGAGTCCAGGTAGTCGAGGGGGGGGAGCGGTCCGAGAACGGACTTCATCGCACGAAGCAGCGGCGTCATGAAGAGCCGCGTCACCCGGCCATACAAGCGGTCGGTAGCGCGGCCGTAATAGCCTTTGGCGAACTCATAGCCAAGCTGGGGGTTTGCGGTGGGAAAGCAGAGACGCGCTAGGAGTTCTCGCCGGTACTCGCGAATGTCGCAGTCGTGGAGCGCGATTACGCGGGCCACGTTGGTGGCGAGCACATATCCATAGGCAAGCCAGGTGCTGCGGCCTTTGCCATCGCCTCCTGGATCGAGCTCCTCCTCGCGCAGCCGCTGATAGATCCCCTGGATGCGAGACCCGCCATTGAACAAGAAGACCGGGAGCTCACCGCCGAGCGTCCGCACACCCTCGAACGCCGCCCGAAGCTCCTCGAACTCATCCCGGCGACTTGTGCCGGAGACGCTGACCACGATCTGCCGCAGGTACTGCACGCGCTTTAGGGTTTCCACGATGCCCTTGAGCGCCACGTCCCGCACCTCCGAGTGGAGACAGGGGAGGACGAGGGCGATCGGTCGTACCTCGGAATAGGACAGGAGGTCGCGCTCAAGCCGGTCGGGATCCGTGCGGCCCAGCCGGTGGAGGGTCGTCACGACCCCGGTCTGGTGGAAGTCGGCCATGGAACCGGTAGGTCACACCGGGTCGACTGGGATGTCAAGCTCGGTCGTGTGGGGCCAAAATCACTCGCTATTGGCCTCGTCGATCAGACGAACGGAGAGGGGATCGATCTCGATGAACTCGATCCCCACGTCCATGGTGATGGGATCCATGTCTGTCGCCCAGACCACCTTACCTACCGCGACGATCGTGTGGTCGCCCACGTTGAAGGTGACCCGAAGGACATCACCAAGGGCGATCTCGCAGCCCACTGCCTCGAAGCGGATGCCACCCATGGAGATGTTACGGGAGACGGCGAGACGGTCCCGGGTATCGACCGGTGCGAAGGAAATCATCTGGTCCGTCGCGATGCGCGAATACTTGCGGCGTTCGGCCCCGGCCTTGCCCATCGCCTGCTCCCCCTCGTGCGGCGAGCGCCGCACTTGCCTTCTTTCGGCGACGGGTCGGATGCCCTTGAGGGCACCCGGGCAAAGGAAGTCGTCAGGAACGGCCGGGAAAGAGCTCGAGCTGCCGGTCATCCTTGCGAGCCCGGCTGAAGGCTGAAAGGCCGATACCCAGCAGGCGAACCGGGCGCACATCGGCTTGGGTGCGGTCGAGAAGGCTCCTGGCCACGGCCGCAATCTCCCCCGCTGTGGAGACCGAATGGGCCAGGGTGCGACGGCGGGTTGTGGTTTCCAAATCCGCGTAGCGCAGCTTCAACACGATGCGGCGGGTGGCGATGCCTTGCAGGCGGAGCGCCCCTTCAAGCCCGTGGGAGAGGCGATCGAGCTGCTCGCCTAGGACCGTGAGATCGGTCTCGACACCCGAAAGGGTGGCCTCCTGGGAGAGACTTCCGGGGTAGCGCTCGCCACGCACGCGGCTATCACCCTGGCCGTGCGCTAAGGCGTGGAGCTCGAGCCCGCGGCGGTGACCGAGCGCTTCCGCGAGGATTGCCGTGTCGATCGCGGCGAGCTCACCCACCCTACGCACACCGAGCTGCGCCAGACGCTCCTCGGTGTGGCGGCCGATGCCCGGCAGCCGCGCCACAGGAAGCGCATTTAAGAACTGTGCCTCGGCGCCGAGCTTGATCTCGAGCGTCCCGGTCCCTGCGGCTTCGGCGGCAAGGCGCGCAAGCAGCTTGTTGGGAGCAATTCCCGCGCGCAAGGGAAGCCGCAGCTCCGCTCCAACGGAGTGTCGCAGCGACTCGGCGAAGACGTGCGCCGGCTCGTCGAGATCGGAGAGATCGAGGAAGGCACCGCTTAGCCCCTCGGCCTCAAAGCGCTCTACCCGGCGGCGCAGGCACGCGCGCACTTGCCGCGCAACCTCACGGTAACGAGGCATGTAGGTACGGATCGCGCGGGCACGCGGGCAGCGCTGGAGCGCTTCTTCCATCGTCATGCCGGGAACGACCCCCGCCGCGAGGGCGTCCTCGGTCGCGTCTTGAACGAGACCGCGCCGCCGCGGGTCGCCGCCCACGATCACAGGTCGGTCCGTGAGGGAGGGATCCAGGGCGCGCTCGACCGAGGCATAGAACGACGGCACCTCGGCATAGAGAATCACGGGGCTCAATCCGCGGCCCTCATTGAGGCCGTGACGCGGGCTCGAGGGAGAGCCGCGCGCGGCTCGTCTCGTCGATCAGGAGCCGGCTTGTGCCGAGGAGTCGCGGACGACCCTCACGCCAGCGCGCGATCCCATCGGTCTCATGGGGATGACCGGGATGCTCTGATTCGCCTGGCACCAGCGCCGAGAGCGCTTGGTCGAGTTGCGCGGTGTCGACGGCAAAGCGGTAGGTGGATGCAAGGCGCACCTCGAAGGGTTGACGGTGGTCGTATTCGGCCGCGGCCACCGTCGCCTCATCGCCGTCGCACGGAAAGGGCCCGAGGGCATCGCCACGCGCCCCAAGACGCGCGGCCAGACCAAGCGGGCGGAAGGTCACGGTGTGCAGACGCCCCCAGGCCCACTTTTCCCGGTTCGAGCCGGCATGCACGGAGAGGAAGAGCCAGCTCTCTCGGAGGCTACGCCGAATTGCGTCGACCGTGGTGTCGGATCCCAGGGTGTCCCTACCCCGCGCGGCCGGCACACGCAGCTTGGCTTGGTCGAGGATCTGCGCGAGAACGTACACGGGACTTGTGCGGGGCGAAGCGAGGTAGCGCTCCAGGAGATCGGGTCCGAGGCGCTCTCCCAAAAGCTCTTGCACGAGCCGCTCGACGAAGACATGGGACAGCGCAGCACCGACGCTATCGGCGGAGGCGCGTCCATCCCACGCAGAAAGGACCTGCGCGACCTCACGCGCCTCGGCCCCGAGTGTGGATGGGTCGCCCGCGAGCGCGAGCGCGGTCGCAACCAGCTGCCGCTGCTCGGGGGACTCCACGTCGGCTTGCATCTCCGCGAGATCGCGCACCTCCATGGGTCCGCGCCGCTGCGCCTCGCGCAAGAGACCTTCAATCCTGCGTTGACGGTTGCCCTCGCGCCAGAACCACTCGCCGCGAACGCCGCCTCGGGAGAGCGTCGCGTCGGAAGCGATGAGCCAGTTCGCGCCTCCTTGAAGCGTGGCTTGGGGCAACGCCTCAAGGGGTAGCGCGCCCTTCCAGTCGTAGAGATCCGTGCGCCCCGGCACGGGCGCCAGGTTCGTGGCGAGACCACGGCGCGGCACATAGCCGGCCACCTGCAGCCCCGCCGCGCCGTCCGCATCGGCGAAGACAATAGCGAGCACGGGCTCATGATGTCCGGCGAGCGCCGCCCGAAACTGTGCGATGTTCGTGGCGCGCGCCGCGCGAAGCATGGAGCCGATGCCATCGCCGGCCCGTGAGCCGGTCCACGCCAGCGCGAGAGGCTCGTGCTCCCCGGGCAGAAGCTCATTCACGAGGGGGCCGTGTCGCGTCTCTCGAACGACGAGCAGCTCGTCGCTTGCTCCGCGAACTCGAATCTGTTCCTGGCGAACGCGCAGGCGTGTAAAGGCATCGCCGTCGTGGTAGCGCGCTCCCGAAGCATCGAGCGTTTCCACGAAGAGATCGGTCGTGACCGCGCCAGCAGAGGTCGCGCCCCAGGCCACGTGGCGGTTCGCGCCGCTCCACACGACGGGGACGCCGGGGATCGTGCCGCCGGCCACGTCGAGCGCACCCCCCCGGAAGTGGGCCTCATAGAAGAGCCCCGGTGCGGTGGCTTCCAGGTGCGCGTCTGCTGCGAGAATAGGCTTGCCGCTCCGGGAGAGGCGGCCAGAGACGACCCAGGCGCTGCTGCCCGCTCCGCGGCCGGCCAAGCCTGCGGCGAGAGCCAGCGGATCCCCTTGCACCCGCGCAGGGTGAGGGGTTGAAGGGGCCCAAGGCGCGGCGGGCGGAGCCAGAGCCTCCTGGGTAGGGGCGACGCCGTCCCCGCCTGGAGGGTCGGGAAAGAAGAAGCGAGCCTCGAAGCCGCCGAGGTGCTCGATCAGATCGGAGTAGAGCACGCTCGCCTCGAGACTATTGCCGAGGACCCACGCGTAGAACTTCACGACCGCGAGGCTGTCGCCCGGCGTCCACGGCTCGAGGCTGACTCCGGCCCGCTCCAGGGCAAGGGGCGCGCTCGCTCGACCGCCGCGGATCTCCTCGATCCAGGCGTTCACACCCGCCGCGTAGGCGACGAGGGCGGCGCGCGTCGATGCATCCAGGCGCGCAACCTGCGCATCGGCGAGCTCCCCGAGACCAAGCGTGCGGGCCAGGCGATCGGCGGGCAGGGCGTCCTTGCCAACGAGCTCCGCCGCACGACCGCGGGCGCTGCGAGCGAGCCAGACCATCTGCGCGAGGCGATCTTGGGCATGCACAAAGCCCAGGCCAAAGAGCGCGTCAGTCTCACTCTCGGCCTCGACGTGGGGCGTTCCGCGCGCGTCCCGCGAGATCTCGACGGGCCGCTCGATCCCGGAAACGCGGAGCGTCCCGTCCTCGATCGGGAAGGCGTCGCGTTCGGCGCGCCTCTCGCGAAGCGCCGAGAGGCCCAGGGAGATCAGGAAGAAGGCGCCAGCGATTGCCACAGCGCCAACGAGGACATGCTGTCGCCAGCGGCGGCGCCGCCCGCCAACTCCCCCGCCAAGCCCGGTCGGCTGCGTGCCGGGCGTCGTCATCGCGCTCACCTTGCCTCCAGCAGCACGACGGCCATGGCATGGCTTCGGGTGCGCGAGACCGCAAGATGAGTGGCCCCGGCACCAAGCTCCCGGGCAATTTCGGCGACTCGGCCCGAGAGGGTGAGGCGAAGATTCCCACCCGGGGCTCGGGGATCCAAACGAGTCCCGATGTCCACCCAGCGAACGCCGTGTGCCCAGCCCGTGCCCACGGCCTTCATGAGCGCCTCCTTTGCCGCAAAACGCAGCGCGAACTGCGCCCCGACGCCGCGGAAGCGGTGGCAGTCGGCGATCTCGGCAGTCGTAAAGACGCGTCGCTCGAAGCGCTCGCGGCTTCGGGCGAGAAGCCGTTCGATGCGCGCGATCTCGATCACGTCGATGCCACTGCCAACGATCACACACGACCTCCGTCCCGACCCGGCCGCAAGGTAGCCCCGCGCGGGATTCCATGGCGGCGGCCGCGCGCACTTTGTACCCTTCTTTTCCAACGATCGGAGGTCACGATGTCAGGGCGAGTCGGAATTAACGGATTCGGGCGGATTGGCCGGCTCGTCGTGCGGGCGGCGCGTGGCACCCCGCTCGAGTTCGTCGGCATCAACGACCTCACCGACGCAAAGACGCTGGCTCACCTGTTCAAGTACGACTCCGTGCATGGCATCTATCCTGGCGAGGTCGAAGCCGCAGGCGACGCCATCGTCATCGACGGCAAGAAGATTCCTGTGGTCTCCGAAAAGGATCCGGCGAAGCTGCCGTGGGCGAGCCTTGGCGCCAAGCTCGCCATCGAGTCGACGGGGAAGTTCACCGGACGCGAGGACGCGGCAAAGCACCTTCAGGCCGGCGCCGAACGCGTGATCATCACCGCGCCCGCCAAGAAGCCGGATGTGACGATCGTGCTCGGGGTGAATGACAAGGCCTACGACCCGAGCAAGCACAAGATCGTTTCAAACGCCTCCTGCACCACGAACTGCCTGGCCCCCGTGGCCAAGGTGCTCGATGACCACTTCGGGATCCAGCGCGCCTGGATGACCACGATTCACGCCTACACGAATGATCAGGTGACCCTCGACTTTCCGCACAAGGATCTGCGGCGCGCCCGTGCCGCGGGTCTGTCGATGATCCCGACGAGCACGGGGGCAGCCAAGGCGATCGGCGAGGTATTGCCGCAGCTCGCCGGCAAGCTCGATGGCTTCGCGATTCGGGTGCCGACCTCCGACGTTTCGGTCGTCGACCTCTCGGTGGAGCTTGGGAAGTCGACCGATGCACCCGGCATCAACGCCGCAATGAAGGCAGCTGCGGCGGGACCGATGAAGGGAATCCTTCAGTTCTGCGAAGAGCCCCTCGTTTCCATCGATTTCCGGGGCAACCCGCACTCCTCGATCCTCGACGCGCTGGAAACGAAGGTGATGGGCGGGAACTTCGCCAAGGTCCTTGCCTGGTACGACAACGAGTGGGGCTACTCCCGGCGCGTCGTCGACCTTGCTGTCCTGATGACCCGCTAGGACGGGCTCTAGCGTGGCCGTTCCCTCCCTGGATCAGCTCCTGGCTCAGGCTCCCCTGCGCGGACAGCGGGTCTTCGTGCGTGCGGATTTAAACGTCCCGACGAAGGACGGGGCGGTCGGGGATGACACGCGGATCCGGGCGACGCTTCCCACCTTAAGACGCCTGCTTGCCGCGGGCGCACGCGTCATCGTGGCCTCTCACCTTGGCCGCCCGAAGGGCAAGGTCGATCCCAAGTATTCCCTTGCGCCGGTCGCAAAGCGCCTCGGCGAGCTTCTCGGGATGCCCATCGTCTTTGTGCCGGACTGCGTCGGCCCGGTGGCCGAGGCCGCACTCGAGAAACTCCCCCCCGGAGGGGCGGCGCTGCTCGAGAACCTGCGCTTCCACGCCGAGGAAGAGAAGAACGACCCCGCCTTCGCGCGACGTCTTGCCACCTTAGCCGACGTCTACGTGAATGATGCCTTCGGCACGGCCCACCGCGCCCACGCTTCGACCGCGGGGATGGTGGCGCTCGTCCCGCGCGTTGCCGCGGGAGACCTCTTGCGTGCCGAGCTCGAGCACCTGCGGGTCGTGCTGGAACCCATCCGGCCGCTGGTTTGCCTGCTCGGCGGGGCGAAGGTCTCCGACAAGATCGCGGTGCTCGAGGCGCTCGCGGAGCGGGCGGATGTGCTCGCGATAGGCGGGGCCATGGCCTACACATTTCTACGATCAGAGGGTGAGCCCACGGGCCTCTCGCGGGTGGAGGAGGACCATCTGGCCGACGCCCAGCGCGTGCTGCGAGCTGCCGCCGCGGCGGGGCGCCGCATCCTCCTCCCGGTGGACCATGTGGTGGTCGAGAAGCTTGCGGCCGATGCGGTGAGCCGAGTGGTGAAGCAGATCCCCGAAGGCTGGCTTGGCGTCGACATCGGACCCGAGACGGCGGCGCTCTACGCCGCCGAGGTGCGAAGGGCGGGCACGATTTTCTGGAACGGTCCCATGGGGGTCTTCGAGATCGAGAGCTTCGCCAAAGGCACCGAAGCCGTGGCCCGAGCGATCGCGGAGTCGAAGGCCGTTTCCGTCGTCGGCGGAGGCGACTCCCTCGCGGCGGTGAACAAGCTCGGTCTCGGCTCGCAGATCACGCACCTCTCGACGGGCGGCGGCGCCTCGCTCGAGTTCGTCCAGGGACTCACGCTCCCGGGTGTCGCGGCGCTCGAGCGCTAGATGCGGCGCCCGATTCTCGCGGCGAACTGGAAGATGTACAAGACGGTCGGGGAGGCTCTGGCCTTCGTCAGGGAGTTCCTGCCCTACACGAGGGGAATGGACTCGGTCGAAATCGTGCTCGCCCCCCCCTTCACCGCGCTTGAGCCGGTGGCGCGAGCCCTCGCGGCAACGTCGGTGAAGCTCGCCGCACAGAATGTCGCTGCGCATGAGGAAGGAGCGTTTACCGGAGAGGTAGCGCCGCGGATGCTGGCCGATCTCGGCTGCACCTACACGATCGTGGGACACAGCGAGCGGCGGCAGTTGTTTGCTGAGACGGACCACGCGATCGCGCGCAAGGCCGAGCTCCTGCTGGCCCATGGCGTCCGTCCCATCGTATGCGTGGGCGAGACCCTCGCGCAGCGCGAGTCGGGCCAGACCTTCGAGGTCGTGGGCACACAGCTCGAAGCGAGCCTCTCGCGCATCCCGGTCGAGCGCGCCGAAGAGGTCGTGATCGCCTACGAACCGGTCTGGGCGATTGGGACAGGGAAGACCGCCACCCCTGCCCTGGCGCAAGAGGTGCACGCCTTCGTGCGAGAGCGCCTCGGCAAGACGTTCGGCGCGGCCGCGGCCCAGATGCGCATCCAGTACGGGGGCTCGGTCAAGCCCGACAACGTGTATGCCCTCATGGCCGAGCAAGACATCGATGGAGCGCTCGTCGGCGGAGCGAGCCTCGACCCGGTAAGCTTTTCACGCATCGTGCGCTTCGATGGCCCGGAGGAGCCCCAGTGACCGTCTTTCTGACCGTGCTTCATGTCATGGTGTGCCTGATTCTCATCGTGGTCGTGCTCTTGCAGCGGGGCAAGGGTGCGGAGATCGGCGCCGTTTTCGGCGGTGGCGCGAGCTCGACTGTGTTTGGGAGCCGCGGCGCGGGGAATTTTCTCACGAAGCTCACGAGCGGCGCCGCTGTGATCTTCATGCTCACGAGCCTCATCCTCTCTTACCAGGGCCAGCAGTTCTCGAAGAGCATCATCGACGAGGAGCCCAAGAAGCCGTCGGCCGAGGAAAAATCGAAGTTTGCGGAGCCGCCCGCCGAGGAAAAATCGAAGTTTGCGGAACCCCAAAAGGCACCCAATTCCGAGGCAAAGCAGGCGCCGCCGGTAGCTCCCGCGGAAACGCCGCCCGCGCCGGCGAAGCCGTAGCGCGAGGTCACGACTCCTTCCGGCGGCCGCGCACGTTGGATATGCTCGGCCCGGTTCAGGATCGACCCCGCGGCAGTGGCGGAATTTGGTAGACGCACCAACTTGAGGGGCTTGGAATAGGGTTTTGGGGTGTTTTCTCGAGTTATCGATTTTAAAAGTCAAATTTGATTGTTTCGGGGCGTTTTGTTGTCTGTTGTCAAGTATGTTGTCAAGTGGAGCGGCTTTCTAGCCTTCCTTTGGCGTCCCCCCGGTCATTTCGGCTCACGTCCCTATTGCGAGAGAGCTGACACGGCTGGGGATAAAGCATCTCGTGAAGCCTTATGGTCTCGGCGCAAGTGCATAGCTCGTGCTTCATCCGCCCTCCGGATTGCGGACGAGAATGTCGCGCTCTACGAGATGTAGAATCTCACGCAGGGCTGTGTCCTGGGAACACTTGGCGAGCTTCGCGTATTTCGAGGCCAATGCCGCTCTACTCGCGGTTTCCAACGGCCGCGAGCACTCTTTCACAAGAGCGATCGCTGATAGGGAGTCAAGATGCCCCCTTTCCCTCAAACACTTCCCCCCGCGTTGGTGGTTTTCGGAGGCACGGGGTTTGTGGGCACGGCAGTGTTGGCGGAGGCCTTGTTACAGAACAAAGACCTCCAAATTTTCGCAGTGAGTCGAACTGGGGTCGCACCCGAGTGGCTCTCAGCTGAGCCTGTGTACCAAACCACGAGGCTCGGCTTTGTATGCGGGGACCTTCTCGCGCCACAGACCGTTCGCGACGCGCTACGCGCAGTGACGCCGAAATACAACATCGTGGGTTGTATCTCGTGCGTGGGCGCGATAACGCCGTGGTCGCAGACAAACATGGTGCGGACCTGCGGCGACGCGAACATCAACGCGTACACCATCAGCAGGGAGATAGGTGCCACCAAGTTCGCCGTGATCACGCGTGACAGGTCGAACATGGACGACTGGTGGTATCCCTTTCCCTACCTGATCCCGGGCTACTACGAGGGCAAGCGCAAGATCGAGGAGTTCGTGGAGCGCGACGTCGAGAACGCCGGCAACGCGATCTGCCTCCGCGCGGGGTTCGTCGTCGGAACGAGAAGGACTCTGCCCGGACTGCCCACGTCGGTGAAGATCGCGGTGCCGCTGGACGGCTTGTATAAACTGGTGGCCCGGCTGTGCCCGACGATCGGCGTGGAGGAGCTGGCGGGGGCGGCCGTGAGGTTCGTGCTGGCGGAGAGAAAGGCAGAGACAGTGCTGGTGCTGAACGACGAGATACCAAACTATTTCAAGTCGTCTTGATAGACGAACAAACGACTTCGAAGAGATGAACGCCAGGCGCAAGAAGGCAGGGCTCGATGATTCGCCAGCGTGTGCGTCAGACGCAAGTGAAATCGCATCAAGCAGGGGATTCTCGTACCGGCGAAATGAGGGCGCCGCG
>Ga0074046_10000399_pt1 | contig 39835 bp, 39 predicted proteins | sample BogForMeECP23OM3_FD_94441 | JGI IMG/M metagenome (GOLD analysis project Ga0074046, IMG submission 94441) | Bog forest soil microbial communities from Calvert Island, British Columbia, Canada - Bog Forest MetaG ECP23OM3 | ecosystem: Environmental > Terrestrial > Soil > Wetlands ... | reverse complement strand
CGTCAAGACGCCGAAGGCGCGGGCTTCGCGGCATCGCGAGTGCGATGTGTGCCCAGCAAATAGACGCCGCCGGCCAGCGGTGTCGCGAACAGCATCGCGAAAACGAGTCCACCGATGACCGCGAGCGCCAGCGGTTGTTGAACCTTGGCGCCTGCGCCGATTCCGAGCGCGAGCGGGAACAGTCCCGCAGCCGTCGCCAGCGTCGTCATCAGGATTGGACGGAGCCGAACTTCGGCGGCCTCGATGAGCGCGTTGCCGGGCGCGAATCCGGCCGCGACGTTGTTCTCAGCATGGTCGAGCAGCAGGATGCCGTTCTTCGCGGTGATCCCCGCGACCATGATGATTCCCATGAACGAGGAAATGTTGAGCGTCATGCCGGTCACGTCGAGCGCGATGAAACTGCCGGCAAGGCATGATATCGCGGCGACCAGGCATGCAACCGCGGGCGCGAGCCGCGCGAACTCCCAGACCAGTATCAGGAACATCATGATCGTCCCGGCCACCAGCACCAGCGCGAGCTCGTGAAACGCCTGTTGCTGCTGCGCGTACAGTCCGCCGTATTCGAGCGACACTCCGGCCGAGAGCGGCATCCGCGCGAGGTTTCGCTTGACCTCGGTGACCGCAGTGCCGAGGTCGATACCCTCGAGCCGCGCCGTGACGTGCACGACGGGCCGCTGGCGCTCGCGATCGATTTCGTTGGTCGCGCCGAGAAAGTTGGTCTTCGTGACCGACGAGAGCGGGACGCGCGCACCGGTGCTCGACTTGAGAATCACCTCCGACAGCGTGCTGAGATCTTCGTGGAACGCGTCGGGATAGCGAACGCGTACGCCGACCAGCCGATCGCCCGACAGCACATTGGTGGCGACCGTCCCTTGAATCGCGGAATCGAGCGCCGCGCGAATATCATCGGCGCTCAGTCCGTAGTGTGCCGCCGAAGTGTTATCGACGACGACCGCCTGTTCCGGGATGCTCTCGACGATTCCGTTGAAGACGTCCACCAGTCCGTGGATCGAGCGCATCCGATCAGCCACCTGCCGCGCGGTCGCTTCGATCATTTTCTGGTCGGGGCCGAAAACCTTGACTTCGATTGGCTCCGGCACGCCCGAGAGATCGCCGATCAAATCCTGCAACACTTGCGAGAACTCGACCGACACACCCGGCACCGAGTTCATAATGCGTGCGCGGATGGAATCGATGACGTCGTCGATTTCGCGTTTGCGGTCTGCCTTCAGCCGCACGGACATGTCGCCGCGATTCGATTCGGTCAGAAAAAATCCAAGCTGGGTGCCGGTGCGGCGGCTGAACGCAGCGACTTCGGGCGTCGTCTTCAGAATCGACTGAATCGAGTCGAGCAACGCGGTCGTGTCGGCCATCGTGCTCTGCGGCGGCGTCAAGTAGTCGAGGATAAATGCGCCTTCGTCGAGCGGCGGCAGATAGTCGGTACCGATACTGTTGTAAACGAAGTACGCAACGCACACTGAAACGATCGCGCCAGGAATCGCGAGCGCGGGAAAGCGGACGACGGGCCGGATCGCCATCAGAAACGCCGTCTGAACGCCGTGATAGATTCGTCCCGCTTCGCGCGCGCGCCCGCGGAACCGCGCGATCGCCAGTTCCATCGCAGGCGTGAAGTAGATCGCCAGTATCAGCGAAATCGCCAGTCCTCCACCCAGCGTCGCGGCTAGTGAGCGGAAGAAAATGCCGGTGATGCCCGAAGTGAAAACCAGCGGCCCGAATACGACGATCACCGTCATCGTCGAGGCCACCAGCGGGCGCTTAAGACTCTTGAGCGCCTCAGCCACGGCATCCGCAGTGGACCGCCCTGCCGCCAGCTCGCGATGAATCGCTTCGATCATCACGATAGCGTCGTCGATGAACAGCCCGATTCCCGCTGCCAGCCCGCCCAGCGTCATCATGTTGAAGGTCAGCCCGACCGCCTTCATCGCGATGAACGTGATCGCGACGGTGCACGGCACCACGACCGCCGCGACGATCGCGCTCAGCGGACTCATCGTGAATGCCAGCACCACCAGCACCGCCAGCGCGAGGCCGAGGACGATCGCGTCGCGCACGCTCTTCAGCGATTCGGCGACCAGGTCCGACTGATCGTACGAAACTGAAAACTGAACGTCGGGATAGCGCTGGCGAAACTCCGCGAGGATCTGCCGCGCCTCGGCCGCCACCTGCTCGGTGCTGCCGCTCGGCCGCCGCGAGATTCCCACCAGCACCGCGGCGCCATTCTCGGAGGCCGCCCGGATGTAATCTTCCTGGATTCCAAGTTCGACCGAGCCCACGTCGCTGACGCGGATCGGTTGGCCGCCTGCCGCGGTGAGCGGTACCGCGGCAAGCTGGTCGGCTTGATGCAGGTCGGTCGTCACGACAGTCAGCAGCATCCGATGCGATTCGTTCATCCGGCCTGCCGACGCGATCACGTTGTTCTTCGCCAGCCCCGCAACGACATCGCCTGGCGACATATCATGTTGCAGCATCTGTGCCGGGTCGAGCCGCACGACGAACTCGCGATACTTGCCGCCGATTACGCCGACTCGGTAGGTCCCGTCGATTCGATGCAGGCTCGGAACAAGGTCGTAGTTCACGATGTCGGTCAGCTCGGGCAGGCTGCGAACCTTTGAACTGAGGCTGAGATCGATGATCGGAAACGTGCCGGTCGTCAGCAGCAACGCGTCGACGGCCGTGCCGTTCGGCAACTGCGCGCGCGCGTGCGCGACCGCGGCGTTCAGCATCTGGAAGCTGACTTGAGGGTCGGCGTCTTCGCCGAACGTGACGTCTATCTCGGCGCTGCCACGCGTCGTCGTCGATCGAACGAGCGTTACGCCGGGCACGCCGTAAACGCTTTCCTCGAGCGGCCGCGTCACGGAAGCGAGCATCTGTTCCGCCGGCAGGTCGCCGCTGTCGGCAAGAATCATCGTGCGGCGAAAAATGATCTCCGGAAATACCGCGCTCGGAATCGTTCGCGCCAGGATTACTCCGAGCACGCTCGCTGCCAGCACCGACAGCACCGCCAGCGTCGAGCTGCCGCGCGTCATTGATTTCCCTGAGCAACGCGAACAGCAAGGCCATCCGACAGCGCATAGCCACCCGAAGTCACGACCCGGTCGCCCGCATTGACGCCGGCGGTTACTTGAACCCGATCGCGATTGCGCAGTCCGACTTTGATGTCCGTGCGATGCGCGCGGCCGTCGGCGCCGATTATGAACACGTGGTACCGATCCGCGCCCTGATCCTGAAACAGCGCGGCGACCGGAATTACGATCGCGTCGGGCACGCTCGCGGTTACGATGCGCACCTCGACCGGCGCGCTGGCTTCCGCGATACGCTCCGGGCCCGTGAAGTCCGTCCGCGCCGACGACGTCTGGCTGGCCGTGTCGAAATTCGGCATCAGCGCCGCGACGCGGGCGGGAAACTCAACGCCGGGGCGAAAGGGCGTTGTCACCGTCGCCGCCATCCCGGGCCTCACCATCGAGAGCTCGTTCAACGGCAGCGATGTATCGATGTAGAGACTCTTCGGATCGATCAAATCGACCAACGTGTCGAGGTCGGCCACCATCTGGCCGTTGGTGACGGGCGGTTGCGAGACAATCCCGGACTCCGGCGCGATCACTGGTATTCCCGCGCTACGATTGTGGCGCGCGAGCGACGCGCTCAGCCTCGCGGCGTCCTGCGGATCGATCTTGCGCGCGACCTCGAGCCCGGCTTCCGCCGCTTCGATCTCGCGATTGACGACGCGCGCGACGACCTGGCCCTTGCGCACCGAATCGCCGCTCTGGAGTTTTATCCCCGTCACTCGGCCGGCGGTCGGCGCACGTATGATCACGTGACGCGTCGCGACCGTCTTTCCCAGCAGCCGAAGCTCGCTCGTCATCGGATGGACTTCGGCTCTGGCCGCACTCACGAGCAGCATCGGATTGGACGGCGCCGCGCCTTCATCATCGCTCTTCTTTGCGCCGCCGCATGACGTCATCAGAGCCGCCGCGATTGCCGCCGCGAAGATCGCGCGCTTCCTCATTGGATACGGCCGAAAAGCAGGTTGGTCTCCGCCACCGCTTCGCGCGCGTTGAATTCCTGGTCGTGCCGCTGGAGCCGCAATTGCTCGGCTTGCTGATACGCATCCAGCACCTCGAGCATCGTAGCCGTTCCGCCGCCCAGGAACCGCGTCCACGTCAGCGCGAAGTTGTCGTCGGCCGTTGGCTGCGCGCGCGCGAGGATGTCGAGCTGCCGATTCGCCTCGTCGTAGCGAAGCGACGCGTCCGCCACGTGCCGCTTCAAAATGTACTCGGCCTGCCGCGCCTGCGCCGTCGCCGAATGCTCTTTCGCCTTCGCCTGGTCGATATGCGACGAGATCAGGCCGCCGTCGAACACCGGCACTGACATCACGCCGTCGTACGATCCGCCAAGGTTGTGAGAGATCGTCGCAGGCGGATCGATGCCGACAAATCCAGTCGTGAACGCGACCTGGAACGTCGGCAGGCGCTCGGCCTTCGCCGCTTCGATTTGCGAGCTGGCCGACGCGATCGCGCGTTGCGCCGCCTGCATCACCGGGCTCTGCGCGAGATCGCCCGACGGCTTCGGCGGTACTCCGTTGAGGCTCGCGATGTCGAGGTCGGGCTGATGGGGTTCGCCTATCAAAATTCCCAGCGCCGCCGACGCGCGCTCGAGGTTTCCACGCGCCGCGTCGAGCGCAAGCTCGGTACTGTCACGCGCGGTGCGGAACTTCAGCACGTCATTCGTGATCGCGCGTCCGCTCTTTTCCAATTGCTCGATCGTCGTCACGTAGCGCCTCAGCCGATCGAGGCTCGCCTGCAAGTCCCTCTGTGCTCCGCGCGCGCGGAGCAGATCGAAGTAGGCAATCGACGTATCGAAAACAATTTGCGCGCGCGCCGCCGCCACTCCCAGCCGCGACGCCTCGCTCACGTACTCCGCCGCGCGCAGCCGCGCCTGGCGGCGTCCCCAGTCCCACGCCGTGTAGTCCAGCGTCAGCATCCCGGCCGAAAGTCCGCGGTTCGTGATGACCTCGTTGTAGCCCGGCGCCTGGTAGTACTCCGCGCCCGCCCCGACGGTCGGAAACAGCGGCGCGCGCTGCTCGCGCACGTGCGCGACGCTCATATCGCTCGCCGCCGCAGCGACGTCCACCGACGGCGCGAGATGCAGCGCGCGATCGATCCCGTCGGACAGAGTAATGGTCGCGGCGGACGCAAGCGAAGCCCAGCTCAGGATCGCGGCAGCGACCACCACCGTTGATAGGTTGCGGCGAGTCTGCTCCATTCGCGAAAGAGTAACAGCGGTTTGTCAACCGGCCAAATTAATGGATGTTAAGCTGAATGTGCGCTGCGGCGATTATCTGAGCGGCGCGGTCGCTCTATTCGGATCTTCGCGGTAAAGCGCAATCGTCACGACGAACGCGCATCCGCCCGACGGCAGATTCGCGGCCGCGATCTCGCCGCCATGCGCCCGCGCAATCTCCCGGCACAGGCTGAGTCCCAGCCCGCTCCCTTCACCGGGCGACCCTGCGCCGCGAAAGAAGCGATCGAAAATGTGCGGCAGCTCCGCCGGATGAATTCCTTCGCCGGTGTCGGCGACGCGGAGTATCGCGCGGTTCGCATCGCTCTTCAGCCCAACGTCGATCGAGCCACCCGCCGGCGTGAACTTCAGCGCGTTGTCGAGCAGATTGACGATCAGGCGGCGCAGATGGCCTTCGTTGCCGTTGACGAATACGTCCTCGGGCGCGCTGACCGTCAGCTTTATCTCGCGCGCCTGCGCCAGCGGCCCGACCGTCGCCGCTATCTCGCTCAGCAGCGCGCGAAGATTCAGCTTGTGCCGATCGACCATCACTTCGCCATTGAGCCGCGACAGCATCAGCAGTTCGTCGGCAATTCTGCACAGCGACAGCGCCTCGCGATGCGCCGCGCCAAGCGCTGCGCGATTTTCCGCGGCCGTGCGCTCGCGCGCGAGCGCTACTTCCAGCCCTGTGCGCAGTACCGCCAGCGGCGTCCGCAGTTCGTGCGCGGCGTCCGACGCGAACCTGCGCTCCGTCGCCGAGGCGCGCTCCAACCGCTCGAGCAGCGAGTTGATTTCCGCCGTGAGCCGCGCGACTTCGTCCGCCACCGGCGGCACTGTCAGCCGCGAGCTCAGGTTGGTCGGCCCGATCGCGTCGAGCTCCGCCGTCACCGATTCAATCGGCCGCAAGGCCCGGCCTGCCAGCAAATATCCGCCGCCGACGCAAAGCAGCAGCACGATCGGCACCATCAGCAGCAGCAGGTTGCGAAGGCTGTCAACCGATGCCTGCACCAGCGCCGCCTGCACTCCGCTCTGCAGGTACGCGATATCGCCATCGTACATCATCGGAACGACTGCGAACCGGACGGCGTCGTTGCTGACAATCGCAGGATGCGTCGGGAGTGCCGGATCGAACGGCGGTGGAATCGTGTGGATGTCGCCGAAGTTTCCAACCTCGCCGTGCGGGGTGACGATTCGTACGCGCCGGCCCGGACCGATATCCGTCTCGAGGCTGAGGCGCTGCAGGATGCCGAGCGCGCTCGCCGAGCCGCTGCGCTGGATTTGGTCGGCCACGTTCTCGGTCTCTTCCAGAAGCGCCGCATCCAGCGCGCTCCATTGCTGGCGGGCGAAGAGCTTGACCGCAGCGATCGCGGCGACCAGCAGGATAGCCGCCAGCACCGTTGCCCAGTAAATGGTTAGCCTGAGTCTGATCGTCATGAGCGGCGAGCGCGCAGCGCGTGCGGCGTCATTCCGCGCGCATCGTATATCCAACTCCGCGCACGGTGACTATCAGCGATCGATCGGCGCGCGGATCGATCTTCTGCCGCAGCCGATTTACGAATACCTCGATCAGGTTGGTCAGCGAGCTGTAGTTCGAATCCCAGACCGTCTCCGCGATCATGTCGCGCGTCACCACCTGCCCCGCGTTGCGCATCAGCAATTCGAGCAGCATCTTTTCCTTCGGCGACAGGTTCAGATTGTGCTCGCCGATTTTCGCGCGCCGCTTGACCGTGTCGAATTCCAGGTCGCCGACCTTGAGCACCGTCGAGACCGGCGTTCGCGGCCGCCGCGCCAGCGCCTTGATTCTCGCCACCAGTTCGGCAAACGCGAACGGCTTGACCAAGTAGTCGTCGCCGCCGGTGTCGAGTCCGGCCACGCGTTCTTCCAGCGCGCCGCGCGCGGTCAGAATCAGCACGGGAGTCTGGTTGCCCGCCGCGCGCATCTCGCGCAGCAGGTCGAGCCCGTTTTTCCCGGGCAACCCAACGTCCAGCACGATCAGATCGAGCGCGCCGCGCGAGATTATCGGCTCGGCCGCCTCAGCGCTCCCGGCGATTTCGACCGCAAAGCCGTCCTCGACGAGTCCCTGCTTGACCGCGTTGGCCAACCGGGCCTCATCCTCGATGATAAGAATCCGCAGCGCGCTCATACCCCCGATGCTGGCACGCCGCCGTCGCCAAAAAAAGCGTGCGCAACTCCGTCAAATCGCCAGCGATAGAACTCCAGCGGCTACCAGGGCGCCGGCCCAGATTGTGTCGAGGTTGATCCAGGCGCTGCGCAGGATCGCCAGGCCGACCCATTCATAGACCAGGATCGCGATCGCGCCCGTCACCGCGATCATCGCGCCGGTATGGACCAGCACCACCGCTATCGCCTGCGCGAGCGGGTGCGCGTGAGCGGCGGCCATGTGATGCGCGTGCGGGGAATTCGGCGTCATCCCGATCAATATCGGGAACAGCATCAATCCCGCACCATGCGCCGACGCCATCAGGAAGGACCACAGCGCCAGTTCCGCCGCGTTCACCCGCATCGCAACCCAGCGCGGATGGGCGCGCGGCCAGATAAAACGAAACAGCCCAAACATGATCAGCGCGGCCGCGCCGATCGGACGAAGCAGATCGATCGCGAAGAACAGCCGCAGCCCGCCGATGATCGCGACCACCGCCGCGATCGACACGAGATGTCCGACCGCGATTGGGCCGAGCGCCCACACCACCTTCGAGCGCCGCCGCTCCTGCAGCCCGAGCGCCACCGCGAACAGCCAGCCCATCGACGGATCGATTCCGTGATACGCACCGAGCGCCGCGACCGCTATCCACGGCCACGCCGAGGTCACGGATAGCAGAACGAATCGGACGACGAGTCGCCGCCCTCGAGGCGAATCTGATGCGCGCGCTCGCCGTCGAAGGTCGTGAAGAAATTCGGGTCGATCGTCATGCCGCCCACCGGCGCGCAATCGATCTTCGCGACCCAGCCGCGAATGCCCTCCGGATAGAATTGCGCATCCCACGCCCCGTACAGCGAGTTCGACATGTAAGCGCGACGCCCGTCGCGGCTGAGCTCGATCATCTGCGACCCGCCGTTGAGTGGCCCGCTCTTCGGATGCTTGCCGTGAGACACGATTCCGCCGAGCCGCACGCTTCCAGTCTCCTTCGGCTTGAACGGGTCGCTCACGTCGTACTGCTTCAGGTCGCCGGTGCCGAAACACGCGACGTACAGGAACTTGTCGTCGAGACTCAGGTTGATATCGGTAATCAGCGGCGGCACCGCCTTGAACGGCTTGAGCGCCGGCGGCAGCAGGTTTTCGTCGGCGGGCTCGGCGGGAATGTCGATCACCTTGCGAACTTTCCAATCGCCGCCGTCGCGATGCCATAGCCAGATCGACGCCGACAGATCCTTGGTCGAGATCACTACGCCGACGAAGCCGTAAGTCTTGGTCGGGTCATGCGACGGGCGCAACTCGAGCACGAGTTGGTGCTCGGCGCCGAGGTCGAGCGCCTTCAGATGCCGCCGGTTGCGGAGGTTCCAGATATGAATCGCGTGTCCGTACTTGTTGCCGAGCAGCAACTCCGGCACTACACCGTGTTCGATCATGTTTGGCGTGCCCCACTCGCTCGTGATGGCCACGTCCCAGCCGAGATGCCACCAGAAATCGTATGCGAACATCTGCGGCCCGCGATCGACCTCCCATCGCCCCAGCACGTCGAAGCTCTCATGATCGAGCAGGAAAATTCCGCCCGGCCCGTCGCCCTTCGGATCGCCAAGCGCGCTGACGTAAATCGCGTCGGGTCCGCAATGGATCGTATGCGGCCGGCTGTATCCCGCACGTGACGCGATCTCGTCTGCCTCGATCGTTTTCACCAGCTTCGGCTTCCGAGCGTCGGGCTTGGTGTCGAAAACGTAAATCCGCGACGAGCGCAGGCCCGGCACCAGCAGGTAGCGCCGCTCTATATGAGGATGCGGTGCGTACGGACACAGCGCGGCGCTGCATGCGTTCCAGCCAAAGTGATGCAGCTCGTCGCCGACATTCGGCACTTCAGCGCGGCCGATCACCTTCGAATAGGTTTTTGATTTCGGATCGAGATCGAGCACGCACAGCGCGTCGTGCTTTCCGTTAGCCGGCGTCGGATTGAAGGTCACGACGTAGCCGAGCTGTTCGCGCGGCGCCTGCATCGCCATTCGCGCCGACGGGTAGAACGTTTGATCGGGTTTCCAAAGCGCCATGATTTTGCACCGCCTTCCGCGAGATGGTTCCGACACGTATCCAACCTGTCAAATCGCACGCAACCCCCACGTGCCCGCCGCGCGCGAAACCGTTTGCCCTGTGGTCCGCCGCTTGATGTAACATCGCTATAGCGCCCGGCGCGGCGAATATCCAATCCAATCGGGACGCAACGAAGAATGCCAATGGAAGACAAAACAGTTCTCTACGAAAAGCACGACCGGATTGCCAAGGTCATTCTCAATCGCCCGCGCTACAAGAACGCTCAATCGCGGCGCCTGTTAGAGGGAATGGACGCCGCCTTCGCCGAGGCCAACGCCGACGACGACGTCCGCGTCATCATCCTCTCCGGCGCCGGCGACAATTTCTGCTCCGGCCACGACCTCGGCACGCCTGAGGAAAAAGAGGACCAGGCGCGCCGCCCGTTCCCCAAGGGCGTCCGCGGCGAGTACGCCCGCTCGCGCCAGATGTTCCTCGACAACACACTGCGATGGCGCGATCTCGACAAGCCGACCATCGCGCAGGTGCAGGGCCTGTGCATCTTCGGCGGCTGGATGTTCGCGGCGGCGATGGATCTTGTCGTCGCGTCCGATGACGCCAAATTCCTGCCTTCGCTCCTGCAGTACTTCTCGATTCCGTGGGACATGGCGCCGCGCAAGGCCAAGGAAATCCTTTTCCAGAGCCGCTTCGTCGATGCCGAAGAAGCAGCCCGTCTCGGGTTCGTCAACATGGTCGTGCCGCGCGCGCGGCTCGAGGCGGAAACGATGGCGCTCGCCAATCGAATCGCGGAGAGTGACCGCTTCACGCTGCGGATGGTCAAGTGGGCGGTCAATTCCGCGCAGGACGCGATGGGCTTCAGCACCGCCATTCGCAACGCCCATTCGCATCACATGGTGCTCGGCATCGGCGGCGTATTGGCCAGGATGCAGGGCAAGGAGCTTCCCAAACGGATGCCCGGCGTCGAGCAGGCGCTCAAGAAGGTAAGGAAGTAGGGCGGCTGGCGGGGAGATTGGCCCGCCCTCGCAAAATTGTTACAGTAGACAGCTCGGTGGAGCGGGGATTAAGGTCGCTCGCTCGTGGGGATTAGTGGAAATAACAAGGCGTAATTTTTTGAGAGTAGGGGCGATTGCCGCGGCACAGTTAGTTGTGCCCGCAGCCGCGTTGGCGCGCACGACAGTCCAGCTTCGACGCCGCTCGCTCAAGTTCTACGCCCTTCATACCGGTGAAAGCCTGACCACGACTTACTGGGAAAATGGGCGCTACATTCCCGGCGAGCTCGATCGCGTCAACTACATCCTGCGCGATTTCCGCGCCAACGAAGTTAAGCCGATCGATCCCGCGCTGCTCGATTTGCTCACGCAAATTCAGCATCGGCTGAGCACTAACGAATCGTTCCAGGTGATTTCCGGATACCGCTCGCCCGTGACCAACGCGATGCTCCATGCGAACAGCGAAGGCGTCGCCGTTCACAGCCTCCATATAGAAGGCAAGGCGATCGATATTTCGGTGCCAGGTCGTAGTCTAGAGCAGCTCCGCGGCGCAGCGCTCGCACAACGGTCCGGCGGCGTCGGCTACTACCCTAAGACTGGCTTCGTCCACGTAGACACCGGCCGCGTCCGCTTCTGGTAATTTCTGTCTCCTCTCCCTGTAAAAGGAGAGGATGAAGGTGAGGGTCCTATTGCAGCGCGCTATTCGCGCGCGATTCAGGATTCTGCCGAGATCTCCAAATCGTACGCCCCAGAAAATCGAAATTCTTGTCGAGTTCCTGCTTGCAGCCCGACAGCACGTCCATCCGCAGAAATCCGTGCGGCATGTATTATCTTCCGCGATAGTTCCCTTTCCCACATGGTTAGGGGTCAGGTACCGGACTACGCGATCTACTGCTGTGCCGACGCCCTGACCGCCGCCTTCACCAGCGGCTCGAGCTCGCCCGACTCGTGCAGCTCGCGAATAATATCGCAGCCGCCGACGAACTTGCCGTCGATATAAATCTGCGGAATCGTCGGCCAGTTGCTGTATTGCTTGATCGCGTCGCGCAGCTCGGGATCGCTGAGAACGTCAGCCGTCGCGTACGGCACGCCCAGCTCGTCGAAGATCGCAACGGCGGCGGCAGAGAATCCGCACTGCGGAAAGCTGCGGTTGCCCTTCATGAAAATCATGATTTTGTTTTCTTTGACAGCCGCTTCGATCTTTTCGATTATGTCCGCCATTTTGTTTCCTCTACCTCCGGTTTTGGTACTGTGCCGGAGTCAATGTCTTGAGCGTGAGCGCATGCACCTGCACGCGCATTGCATCGCCCAGCGCCTTATACACCAGTTGATGCCGTTCGATTAGACCCTTGCCTTCGAAACTCGGGCTGACCACCAGCGCCTCGAAATGGTCTCCGCCGCCGGTGTAGTCGCGCACCTCGACCTGCGCGTCGGGAATCCCGCGCGCGATCATCGTCTCGATTTCCTTGGGGTCCATCACTGAACCGGCATCTTAACCCGCATCCCGCATGGGAATCCACAACGGCAGAGGCCGGCCCTGCGACCTTAGCCCGACGGCTTTCTGAAGTTGATCGTGAAGCCGAAGCGCATCGGGAAAGTCTCGGCATGCTCGAGATTCGCCGCCTTGACGAGCGCAGCGATATCGTTCTCGGTCATCGCGTCGGGGTCACCCGCAAGCTCGGTTATCGACAGCAGACCGCCGGGACGAAGTGCGTCGCGCAATTCACCCACGCACGCTGCAGCATCGGGTACCTCGCCGAGGACGGTGACCAGGAAGGCGGCGTCGAAGGCCTCGCGCGCCAGCGGCAGCGCGCTGGCGCTGGCCTGGACGAACCTGACGTTGGCGATGCTGGCCCGGCGGAGTCGCGCGCGCGCCTTGCCCAGCATCTCGCGCTGCAGATCCACCAGGCACAGATGACCGCGGGGAATGCGCCGCACAATCTCGACGCTGAAGAACCCGGGACCCGGGCCTAGCTCCAGCACTCGGGCGTCCGCGCTCAAATGAAGCCGCGCCGCCAGCTCGCGCGGCGAGAAAACGAGGCTGCGCAGCGGAAGCAGCAGCAGGAAGGCAAGCTGATGCGGGTACGCGCCGCGTCCTTTGAAGCGGTCCCAGACGTCGCGCCATCCGTTGGTCGCCAATTCAGTTCGATGGACGAGATTACTGCACGACCGAAATGTCTATGACGTTGCCGTGGCTATCGTTGGGGATGCCCGGTGAGCTGCGACCCTTGACGCCGTCGAGCAGTCTCTTTGCGCTCGCGCTGATCTCGCCCGCATGACCTGCGCCTACTATTCGCGAGACCAGCTTGCCGTCGCGCCCGACGAACAACGTCGTCGGTATCGCCTCGACACCCATGCTGTCGACCAGCCGTTCGTCGGCCAGCGCGATTGGATAGTTGATCTGGAACTCCTCGACAAACGGCGCGACCGCCTTCACGCCGTCGCCCTGGATCAGGTCGCACGAGACTCCGATTATCACCAGGCCGCGCGACTTGTTGTACTTCCTGTAGAGCGCGACCAGTTCGGGTATCTGCTTGCGGCAGGGCGCGCACCAGGTCGCCCAGAAATCGACGATCACCGGATGCCCGCGGTATTTGCTCAGGTCGATTTCCTTGCCATCGAGACCAGGCGCGCTGAAGTCCAGGCCCTCTTCCACCCGCGAGGTGGCCGGTTGCGGAGTGTCGAGCCGCAGCAGCGGCTTGGGCTTTTCTCCCATCAGAAAACTGAAGTCGAAGTTGAAGAATGCGCTCAGTATCAACCCCACCGAAATCACGAGGGCCAGTGCGCGCAATCCTTGTCCCCTGCCGTTCATAGCTGCTCGATAACTGTCGCGATGCCTTGTCCAATCCCGATACACATCGTCGCCACCCCGAGCGCGACTCCGCGCCGGCGCATCTCATGCGTCAACGTCACCACCAGCCGCGCCCCTGAGCATCCGAGCGGATGTCCCAGCGCGATCGCGCCGCCATTCACGTTGAGCCGCTCTTCGTTAATTTTGAGATCTGTATTGCAGGCGAGCACCTGCGCGCCGAAAGCCTCGTTGATCTCGAACAGGTCGATGTCGCCAACCTTGAGTCCCGCGCGCGCCAGCGCCTTATGCGTCGAGGGGACAGGACCCCATCCCATGATTTCCGGACGCACTCCAACGACCGCGGTCGCGCGGATCTTCGCGAACGGCTTGACGCCAAGCGCGCGCGCCCGCTCCGCACTCATCAGCAGCACGGCGGCCGCGCCGTCGCTCAACTGCGAGGAGTTGCCGGCAGTCACCTGGCCGTCGGGCTTGAACGAGGGCTTCAGCCCCGCCAGCTTCTCCATCGTCGTTTCCGCGCGCGGCCCCTGGTCAACGTCGACAAATTGTCCGTCGGGCAGCTTGACCGGCACGATTTCTTCCTTGAAGCGCTCGCGCGCCGCCACCGCGCGCATGTTCGATCGCAGCGAGAACGCATCCGATTGTTCGCGCGAGATCTTGTACGTGTCGGCCAGCCGCTCGGCCGTCATGCCCATGAAGAACATGTCGCGCGGGAACATCTCGAGCAGCTTGGGATTGGGCAGGATTCCCGAGCCCATCGCGACGTGTGTCATGTGCTCGACGCCACCCGCGATCGCGACTTCGCCCGCGCCGGTCATTATTTCCTGCGCCGCGAAGTTGACCGCCTGCAGGCTCGAACCGCATTGGCGATCGACCGTCGTGCCCGCCACTTCGACCGGCAGCCCCGACAGCAATCCGATCATCCTGCCGACGTTCAAACCCTGCTCGCCGGTCTGATTCGCACATCCCCAGACCACGTCCTCGATCTCTTTAGGATCGAGCTCAGGATTTTTTTCGAGCAGTCGGCGGATGCACATCGCACCCAGGTCGTCGGCGCGGATATCCTTGTAGTAGCCCTTGTCCTTGCCGGCCTTGCCAATCGGCACCCTGACTCCATCGACGATGACAACTTCGCGCACTACGTTCTCCTTTGGCGGCGATGCGTCATTAGAGGCGCTCGCCTCGAATCATTAGCGCTATATGATACTACGCCGCCGCAGTTCTGACAGCCGCAAATTATCGTAGCCGAGGATGCTCGACAGCACCTCGTCAGTGCTCTCGCCCAGCCGCGGCGCGCGCGTCGAGGGGATGTCGGTGTCGCCATCGCTCTTCAGAGGCGAGCCCGGCACGATCAGACCATCAAACTCACTATGCTCGGCGTGCAGGATCATGTTGCGCGCCGCCAGATGCGGATCGCGTGTGACCTCCTCGACATTGGCAATCGGCGCGCACGGCACCGACGCGTCGGCGAGCAGTCGTAACCAATGCTCGCGCGGCCGCGCCGCAAAGGTGCGCGCGAGGATTGCCTCGAGCTGCGGATGATTCGCGGTGCGATCGGCGTTGGTCAGAAATCGCGGATCGTCCTTGAGCTGCGGCATCGCAATCGCGTCGCAGAAGCGCATCCAGATAGCCTCGTTGCCTGCGCCCATCACAAAGTAGTCGTCGGCCGCGCGAAACTGTTGGAACGGCGTGATCGACGGATGCCGCGTGCCGAGCCGCCCAGGAATCTTGCCCGACACCGAGTAGCGCGCGAGCGCGTCCTCGAGCATCGCGACTTGGCAATCGAGCATCGCGATATCGACGTGATTGCCGACGCCGTCGCGGTCGCGCACGCGAAGCGCGGACATGATCGCAATCACGCCATACAGCGCCGCCGACAAATCACCGACCGACACGCCGCATCGCACCGGCTCGCCGTCCGGATTGCCTGTAATACTCATCGTGCCGCCGAGCGCCTGCGCCACGATGTCGTAGGCGGGCGCTGAAGTCTTCGGCCCGGTCTGTCCGAAACCCGAAATCGAGCACAGAATTATTTTCGGATTTGCGGCCTTGAGCTGGGCGTAGCCGACCTTGAAACGATCCATCGTGCCCGGCGAGAAATTCTCAACCACTACATCCGATTTTGCCGACAGCTCGAGGAAAATTGCGGCGCCCTCTTCAGTGCGCAAGTCGAGCGTGATGCTGCGCTTGCCGCGATTGACGCTATAGAAGTAGCCCGAGTCGCCCGACGGCATCATCGGGGCAAAGTTGCGCGAGTCGTCGCCGCGCCCGGGCATCTCAATCTTGAGGACCTCGGCCCCGAGATCCGCCAGGTTCATCGTGCAGAACGGACCCGCCAACACGCGCGTCAGATCCAGCACGCGAACCCCGCGCAGCGGCTGTTGATCGATCATCGGTGGTTGTCCTCGTGCAGGCCCGCGAATCTCGGTTAATGTTAAAGTTATGCTTTAGATAAAGCGCCGGCAATTAGCGGCGGCGGGTCCGTGCTTCGCGGGCCTCACGCGCGCGCATCGCCTCGGCCGGCGTCATGATCAGTCGCGGCTCCGCCTCGGCCTTCTGCTGCTCGGCGGCAGCGACGGTGCCGAGCTGGGTTCGTATGAAAGCCTGGAAGAACAGTACCTTCGTCACGTCGATTCCGTCGCGGATACGCGCCGCCGCCGCCGTGGCCCATCCGGCCTGCGTGCGGCGTCCGACCCGCGCGAGGTAGTACGCGATATCCTCGAGCCGCCGCTGGATTCGCCGGCCGCTGTCGTCGCTCAGCAGTTGGGCGGTTGCGCGATCGATCACCGCATTCACGCGCTCCTGCTTGTGCACCGGGCTCAGGACGATTACGCTCTCGCCGGCCTGAGCAATCTCGTCGACGTAGGGTTTGAGGAACGCGTCGGGCAGGCGCCATTCGAGCAATTCCGGTTCCTTGAGCAGATCGACCGACGGCTCGCCGGCGGCTTCGGCGGCAAGCTCGCCATACACGGGATGCACCAGCTCGGTCGGCGGCGGCGACGCTATCAACTCGGAGCGGAGCGTGAGGAAGTTTCCGACGTGGCCGCGGCGCGATTCGGGAGTGTTGCGCCAGGCCTCGCACGCGATAAAGTCGGCGACGCGCCAGTCGGCATCGACCAGCTTGACCTGCGCGCGGCGCTCGAGTTCTTCGCGCTCGGACTTCAGTTCGCGGCGCGACAGGCCGGTGTTCTGCGCGCCGACGAGACCGTCGCGCTCGGAGATCAGCGCCCACATCCGGATCACGCCGCCTTGCACGCGCGGCTTGACGATCCACACGATGCGCGCGCCTTCGATATCGATCGGCGAGAGCATCGCATCTATTTTTTCACTGGCGTTGTCCTGAACAGTGCTGACCGCTGGGGCACCGGATTCGGGCGCGTCGATGCCGTGCTGCTTCATTTTGTACAGCGCGCGACGGACTTCGCGCCGAATCGCGCCGGCCGCGCCGGTTTCCATTTCGACGAGCATAGCGGCGGCACTGGTGTCGGCTATATTGCCGAGAGCGCGCGCGATTGAAACGTCCGCGATGCCGGCCTTGCCCTTGAGCTCGCGAAGCTTCGCGATCGCATCGGCAGGCGCGACTGCGGGATCGAAGCCCGCCTCCGCCAGTTTGGCGTCGTCCGGATTTGTTTCCCTTGAAAGACTCAAAATGATGCCGTTGCGAAGTCGTGGGAGCCTATCCGCGCGCTTTACGAACTGTCAAGTTTTTCATCAAGCGCAGCCGCGATCAATAAAACATGAAAAACCTCGAAGCAAAGTTCCGGCTCGTAAATCATGCCGCCGCCGAGGCGCGCGCGACTGCGCTTGGATACACGCGGCGCGCGACACTCAATCAGCGCGATACTTTCTTTCGCGTCGCAAACGGCAAGCTGAAGCTGCGCGAGGAAAACGGCGCCGCCGTTCTGATCTTCTACCATCGCGACGAGAGTGGCCCGCTGATGCTCAGCAACTACGAGCTCGTCCGGATCGCCGACCCGCCGCAGATGCTGCGAATACTGGAGGATGCGCTCGGCACGATTGCCGTGGTTGAAAAAGTACGGACCCTGCTGATGCGCAACAACGTGCGCCTCCATCTCGACAAGGTCGCGAACCTCGGAAACTTCGGCGAGATCGAGGCGGTGATAGCGGACGACGACGATCCCGAGCGGAGCCGCGGTGCGGTCGAAGAGATCCTCGCGGCGCTCGGCGTGGCGCCGTCCGATCTGATCGATATGTCATATTTCGAGATGCTCGCGAAGTCCTGATTTCGCGCAGTCACTTATCGAGGTGACCGCCCTGGACGCTACTTTTGTCGGCATGGTTGCAACAAATTGAGCACTTTCGCTACACCTTTTGTTATCGGATGGTAATCTTCTCAATTTGTCGCAGATCACCTGTGGTTGGTAAGCTCTTGATGCGTTTGTATCTGATAGCTAATGTTGACGTCTAATATATGCTAATATCACGCTAGAAATTAAGAAACGTGGTTTTAACACTACATGAGAGTTAACATGACCCTACAAAATGTTCATATGGCACGCCGAATGCTCTACTATCCGTAGAGAAGGCACATCAGCAACCTGGAATCTTGGACCGGTAGTCGGGGACAAGTGAGTAACGGGACCATGGTCAATCAATGGCCATAAAATAAACGCAGGAGGACACGGACAACGGAGTTTCTAATCAGGGCGTTCGTAAAAGTGCGGGAGGCGCAGCGCGGTCAGACTATGGCTGAGTACGCGCTGATACTTTCGGCGGTAGCGGTCGTAGTTTTCGTGGGCTACCAGACGATGGGAACGACAATCACGTCGTTGTTGACGACTGTCGACGGCAATCTCTAGGGGATCGTTGCAGTGTGCTCGGGGAATTCTGCACCAGCTGAAGCTTTCGCGGAAAGCTGGCGCGGAATTCCCCGAGCCACAAGCTGATAGCGCGGGTCCGACTACTTCGAGATGCCCTCGAAGCGCTCTGCGCCCTTTACGTTCCAACAGGGACGAAGTCCCGCATCTTTTGTTTTGGTAGCGGGTGCAGGAGTCACCCCTGCCGAAGGAAGTTTGAAACCCAAGGTGGGGTTCAAATTCAATTAAGTTCCCTGAAGATGGATTCGGCGCCGGTGGATTCCAGCGCCGAGTCCACGAATTTGCGATCGCCGGCGCTGAGCGCCCGGCGACCTTCGCGCAACCACTTGAGGCATTTGCCCTGGTAGGGAAACGGTTGCTGCACCCATGGCAGGCCGTCGATCTCGCATCGCACTTCGCTCGCGCGCGAGGCGAGCGCGTGGGCGTTGGCGATCAGGAAGCGAGCATAGACGCGGCCGACTTCAATCAAGAACGGGCGCAGCGCGGCGACGGCGTCCTCGCGCGAGAGCCAGCCGGCGTCGTCGACTTCCAGGGACGAGAGATCGTCGAGATGCGAGACCCATGAGACCACGCGCGGAGTCTCGGCAGCCGCGATTGCGGCGGGTGTGGGATCGAAGTGCGCGAGCTGGCTCAACTGGCCGAAGAAGCCGAAGTCGCTCGCGCCGGGCCGCTTGCCCATGAGGAATCGATGTCCGGCGACGAGATGTAAATCGAGCAATCCGAGGATGCGGCGGTAGCTCGCTTCGATCCCAGGCGTTGTCACGTCGTTGGAGCCCACCACGCGCAGCCGTTCGATCTGACGATCGGCAATGTAGCTGGACATCTTCGCCAAGGTCTCACGACTCATCAGCGGATTGCGGTCGAGCGCAAGCACGTGCGACGCCTTGTGAATATCGGCCGCGTATTTCCATCGATAGTGGAACATCGGCTTGGTGAGCCACTCGTCTGCGTAGTCCTCGAGTAGCGCGTCGAGGAACGCGAGCGCAGGATCGGACGGGATGATCGAGCGCGCGGGGAACATCTTTTCGAGCCGCTTGATCTGAAACGTCGAGTCGATCATCGCCTCGTCGGCGCGTCCTGCCTCGCCGGGAAAAACGAGTACGGGAATCAGAGCGACAGGGACCTCGGGGATGCCAACATCGTCGGGCGAGCCACGCATTATCCACGTGAACGGAATCCGCCGAAAGCGCAGCACGGCGCGCATTTTGCGCGAGTACGGGGAGCCGAAGCCCCCGACCAGTTTCAATGGGGTCACGGTTTGCGCCATGTAGTCACAGTGCCCGTCACGCCGGCGCCTCCACCGGCAGCTTGGGATCGCGCTCCGGCGGTAGATTGTCGTACAGGTCGGCGCGGAGATCGGACTTGAGCTTTGCGTACGCTGGATCGTTCCACAGATTGCGCCATTGCATCGGATCCTCGCTCAGGTTGTAGAGCTCGCCCTCGGTGCCGTCGTAGCGGATATCGAGTATCGGAGCGCGCGGCGCCAGCATCGGAGGGATGCCGGCAAGATCGAAGCCGTAGTCGCGCGTCGATTTTTCGTAAACGGTTAGCGTGTAGCCGTCGCGATAGATGCTCCGCAGATGCATCCCAATCGCGGCGAACTGGCTGTCCCATTCTGTGATGACGCGCTCGCGGCCGGAGCCGGGCGCGGTCGGCAGCGGCTTGCCCTGCATCCAGCTGGGGACAGGGACGCCGGCGATTTGGCAGAAAGTCGGCGCGAGATCGAGTTGTCCAACCGGCTCCGCGACTTCGTTCGGCGCGATCTTCGCTGACGGAGCGGGACGCCAGATCATCGGCAATCGCATCAGCGCGTCAACGTGATAGGGGCCCTTGTAGAGCAGGCCGAAGTCGCCTTGCAGCTCGCCGTGGTCGGTCGTGAAGATCACGTCGGTGCGCGACTCCCATCCGCGCTCGGCGATGCGCGCGAGCACGCGCCCGCATGCCTGGTCGATCAGTTCGTTCTCGACGTGGGTCATCGCGTTGACTTCGCGAATCTGATCCTTGGTGAGCTGGCATGGGACGAAGCTGGCGGGGCCGCCCTCGAAGTTGCCGAAGCGGCCCTGGTACCAATCGAGCCAATGGCGCGGTTTGCCGGCGAGAATCTTTTCAATTTTCTCGCGCGAGCCGGGATAGCCGGCGGGCAGATCGAGATCGCGCCAGTTGATTCGCCGCGCTTCGTCCTGCGGGGGATCCCACGGATGGTGCGGGTCGGGGAAACTCATCCACACAAACCAGTTGTCGCCGGGTTCGAGCGAATCGAGGTACGCGATCGTGCGCGCGGCCACCCAGTCGGTATGGTAATGCTCGCGCGGCACGGGATTGTACTTCACTTCGGGCGCGCCGGTGTCGCCACCCGGCATCGCGCTGAGTATTGGTGCGAAGCCGGCGATTTCGTCGGGATGGTTATTCTGCAACCACAGCGAATAATGCCATCCGCCGATCGGACTGTGCATTGCGAGTTCCATCCGGTCGAAGCCGCGATACGGCCCGGTCGAATCCTTGCGCGCCATCTGGTTCTCGAACCATCGCCCCTGCAAATCGAAAGCGGGCTCGAAATGTGCCTTGCCCAACAGCGCAGTGCGGTATCCGGCCTTCTCGTGGAGATATGCGGCGACGCTCGGCGAATCCGGCGGCAGCGCGACGCCGTTGGCGACGACTCCATGCGTGCGCACATACTGGCCGGTAATCATGGTCGAGCGGGCCGGCATGCAGACGACGTTCTGATTGTGCGCGCGGCGATAGTTGATCCCTCTGCTAGCGAGGCGGTCGGCGACCGGGGTCTTCGCGATCGTACCGCCGTTGCATCCGAGCGCGTCGTAGCGCTGCTGATCGGTGGTGATGAAGAGAATGTTGCGTCCCATTGTGTTCGGCTCCCAGTTGGAAATTTAATTTGTCAGCAAAGCGCGGATGGCCGTCGCCATCACGCCGCGCGCCTCGGTTTCGGAAAGGCCCTGATGCCGGCGCATCTGCTCCCACGCGACCCACGATGTAGCAACGTCGAGCGCGGCGATGGTCGCGCGCTTTTCATCGGCGGCGAGTTTTGATAGTTCGGGCGCGAACGCGGCAATCGCTGCCGCTCGCGTCAGATCGCGCGCATGCTTGAGACGTTTGGCCAGGGCGGGGCGAAACGGTTCCATCAACACGGCGGCACGGCGCACAGGCGACAACGTTTCGAGCAAGCGGCCGCGCTGTGCCGAGAATTCCTCGATCCGGCGTGCAAACGGCAGCGCGACAGGAATCGGCACGGTGAGCGGCTTGACGCGCTCGGCCTGGCGGTCGGCCAGTTCGTTGTAGATGGTTTCGACGTCGTCGAAGTGATGAAACACGAGCCGCAGCGAGACGCCCGCGCGTTCTGCAATCCGCGCCGCAGTGGGCCGCAGGTCGCCCTCGCCAAGAAGATCGAGCAGCGCACCGACCACGGCGTGGCGCGTGCGAGCCGAGCGGGCAAGGCGTCCATCGAGACGTGCGAGTTGTGGCATTAGGCGCCGAAACTTATTACATCATTAGTGCAATTACAAGCGAAATTCGAATTTGACGTTTCAGATCTTTGCCGGATCGAGCAGATCGAGCAGGTTCAGCGTGATGCGCAGGGTCAGGCCCCAGATTGTCTGGCCGCCGTAGAGAATCGCCGGGAACTTCGAGGAGCGGGTGGCGGGGCCGTCGCTCTTCCATTCGTAGTCGCCGCGAAAATTTGGATCGCGCAGCGCGGTCAGAGGCACGTCGAAGATTTGCGCGACCTCGGAGAGTTGGGGCCTCAGCGGCGCGTCGGACGGGATGACGCCGACGAACGGTGCGACGACAATTCCGCTGGTCGTCGTCTGCATCGTGGGGAACGCGCCGACCACTTCGACGGTCGCAGGATGGATGCCGACTTCTTCGTGCGCCTCGCGGAGCGCGGCGTCAAGCAGGGTCGCATCGACACTATCGACGCGTCCGCCGGGAAACGCGACCTGGCCGCGATGGCTCGCGGCGTGATCGGAGCGGCGGATGTATATGATGTGAAGTTCGCCGCTACGCTCGAACAGCGGTATCAGCACAGCGGCGGCGTTCGACTTGTTGGCGAGCGCCTCGCGCGGGGCGGGCGTTACGGCGGATAGCTTGCGCCGGATGATCTCGACGTGGCGGGTGAAGGCGGGCGCGTCACTCATCGCTACAGATAATCGCGCGCAGCGCCCATCTTGCAAGCGCGCGGCCGGATTTCAATGAGGCCCGCGCGTGGGCTAACCTCTTGTCTGTCACTGAAAAAGCGAATTCACAACATGCGATATTTGATTGGCAGATACCACGAGATCGCGCTCAAGGGGCGCAATCAGTGGCGATTCGTCGATCAGGTCAAGCAAAATCTGCGCGACATATTCGGCGACTACCGGCTGGGCAATATGCGCAGCGTCGGGCCGCGCCTGCTGGTGCAAATCCCTGACGAGCTTAGTGACGAGACTGCGGCCGAGCGCGCGGCGCTGATTTTTGGCTTGCAGAATTTCTCGCTCAGCTATTCGACGCCGCGCGATATCGAATCGATCGCGCGCGAAGCGATCAAGCGCGCGACCGGCAGCAAGGCGCGGACTTTTGCGGTGCGGACCAAGCGCGAGGACAAGCGGTTCGCGATGAACTCGGTCGAAATCGATCGTGCGGTCGGCGGCGAAGTGCAGGAGGCGCTCGGCTTCGAAGTGGATCTGAGCGCGCCCGAGCTCACGATATCGATCGAGATAATGAGCGACGCCGCGTACGTGTCGGCCGGCAAGATACCGGGTGCGGGCGGACTGCCGGTGGGTGTGACGGGGCGTGGAATGGCGCTGCTGTCGGGCGGGATCGACTCGCCGGTCGCGGCGCATCGCATGATGCGGCGCGGGCTCAGGCTGGACTTCGTGCATTTTCACGCGCATCCGCTCGTGTCGTCTGCGAGCAAAGAGAAGGCGTGCGAGCTTGCGGCTCATCTGACGCGATGGCAGGCGCGCTCGACGCTGATGCTGGTGCCGTTCGGAAATTTGCAGCGCGAGATCGTGGCGAACACTTTGCGCGCGCTGCGGGTGGTGCTGTACCGGCGCTTCATGCTGCGAATCGCGAGCGCGCTTGCGGAGCGGTCGGATGCGACGGTGCTGGTGACGGGCGAGAGCCTGGGGCAGGTTGCGTCGCAGACGCTGGAGAACATGGCGGTGATCGAGAAGGCGGCGGCGTTCCCGGTAATGCGGCCGCTGGTCGGTATGGACAAGAACGAGATCATCGAGCAGGCGCGCCGGCTGGGCACGTTCGAGACGTCGATAATCCCCGACCAGGATTGCTGCACGCTGTTCGTGCCGGCGCATCCCGAGACGCGGGCGCGAGTCGAGGAAGTCGAGGCGGCGGAATCGCGCTTCGATATCCCGCGAATGATCGACGACGCAGTGCGCGCCACCGAAGTCGAGCGGTTCTGGTTTCCGCCGCGAGCCACCAAAGCCGCTACGGCCAGAGCGCGAGAATCGCAGTATTGATCGCCAATGTGATCAGCGTAACTGGCACGCCGAGGCGCAAGTAATCGGTGAACGTCACGTTAATCTTCCGCAGCCGCGCATGCTCGATCACGATGAGATTGGCGATCGAACCGACCACCGTGAGGTTTCCCGCGTAAGTACTCGTGCTCGCGATTAACAGCGCAACCGCGCGGATGCCACCTAGCATCGGGTAGAGCGGACGAAACAGCAGCACGGCGGGCACGTTGCTCACCAGGTTGGAAAGGATCGCGACGACTACAGTCAGCGTCACCGGATGCGTCAGGCGCTGGACGCCGATCAGGTGCACCACTTCGGTTTGGAAGCCAGTGGTCTCGAAGCCGGCCACGACGATGAATAGTCCGGTGAACATCGCGAGCATCGTCCAATCGATCAAGCGATACACGCGCGCCGGCTTGATTCGCCGCGTGAACAGCAGGATCACACCCGCGCTCATCGCAACCAGGTGAGTCGGGTAGCCCGCGACGAACATCGCCAAAACGCCGAGCGTGACCAGCGACGATTTGATCATCAGCGGACGGATGACGCGGATCGTGCGCGGAGCGGTGTCATCTGAAAGATTCGTCGCGCCCAGCCGGCGGCGATAGACGGCCGCTATGACGAAGAAATCGACGATGAGACCAATGATTGCGGCGGGCGCGAGGTGAATCGCGAAGCTCGAGTAGCCGAGATGCGCGAAGCCCGCGACGATCATGTTCTGCGGGTTGCCCGTGATGGTCGCGGCGCTGCCGATGTTACTCGCCGTCGCCAGACCGAGCAGGAGCGGAAGCGGATCGACGCCGGCAATTTCGGCCGCGTCGATTATCAGCGGCGTCAGCGCGAGACATACAACGTCGTTTATGAAAAACGCGGCGAGCAGCCCCGACGCCGCGACGGTCATCGCAAGCATCCCGAAGCCCGACCGCGCGCGGCTGAGCAGGGCGCGTGCGAAAAATGCAAATGCACCCGAGAGGCGCAAGTTCGCCACGACGATCATCATCCCGAGCAGCGGCGCGATGGTGTGGAAGTCGATAGCGTGCTCGGCGGCTGCTTCGCTGAGCGCGCCCGACACCACCATCGCGACCGCGCCGGCCAACGCGGCGCCGGTGCGATCGATGCGCAACCACGGAATTTCGCCGAGTGCGATCACGGCGTAGGTCAGCGCGAATATGATGAGCGTCAGGACGTGGCCGGGAAGCATCGCAGGTTATTAAGGGCGCCAGGGTGTTGGCAGCATCGGCATCAGAGGTATAGTCCCGAGAGTATCGATATGGAAATTCCACTCAAGGTCGCGGAACTCGATCACGTCGTGCTGCGGTGCCGCGACCAGGATCGCGCATACGACTTCTACACGCGAATCCTGGGCCTTAGCGAGGAGCGGCGCATCGCACAAATTGGACTGATCCAGCTGCGCGCCGGTCGCAGCATGATCGATTTGGTTCCGGCTGGTGGCCCGCGGGTCGAGACGGGACTCAATGTCGATCACGTATGCATCGGCGTGGAGGCTCGCGACTTGAACGAGGTCGTGGGCTACCTTCGCGGACAATCGGTCGAGGTGATGGGCGAGCCAGCGATGCGTTATGGGGCGCACGGTGCCGGGCTTTCGATCTACGTGCGCGATCCCGAGGGCAACGTCGTCGAGCTCAAGCAGATGCCGAGCGCGCCGTGAGCGCCGGGGGCCGCGGCAGGTCGCATATCGCGCCTTTTTTCTGATAAGCAGGACTGTCGCCTCACGGGAAGGTCGCCAAAGGGTAGTGCCCGGAGCCGACTTGTTTTTGGCAGAAGCGACACTAGAATCTATCCGTTTGCGGATCGCGTGAAGAGGAATTTCGACGATGACGACAATCAGGATTCAAGCCAAGGGCGCGATGCTTACGGCTGTGGCGGTCTGCGCGTTTCTGTTGGCGGGATGCCAGGGTCATTCGCCGCAGCGCGCGGCGGACACCTATCTAAGCAACCTGAAATTTTACAACTATCCGGCCTGTTACGAGGCATTGTCGCATCAGGACAAGGTCGATCGCACGATGGATCAATTCCTCAGCGAAATCCCGATGGCGCCCGACGTGAGCAAGGACTGGTTCAAGGGCATACTGCGCACTTACGACTACAAGGTCGGTGACGCGAAGATCGACGGCGACAAGGCGATAGTTACCGTCAACGTGACGGCGCCCGATCTAGCGCTCTGGGAGCGGACGGCAGACGCGTCACTTAGCGGAGATCAGACCCCCGACTCGATCGCGCAAAAAAACTTGAACGAAAACAGCTACCCCAAGGTCACCTACGACGACAACATGGTGATGGTGAATCAGGGCGGCGAATGGCGGCTGCTCGTGGATTTCCCGTTCAAGGAAAATATCCTCAAGGAACACAAGGACGCCGTCGAACTCTACCATCAGCACGACTACGACAAGGCGATAGCCGCCTATCAGAAAATTCTCGACGAGTTGGACAAAGAGCAAGCGACCGGCACCGCGGGCCTGAAGTACCAGTACGGGCGCGAGTTGGCGGACATACAGAATGCGCAAAAGCAGCTCTCCGACGCGCAGGCGTACATCTCGAAAATCGTGCTGAGCGACGTGGACATGAAGATGTCAGCGTCGCGAGTGCCGGGAATTTTCGGCAAGATGACGAACAGCGGCGACAAGGCTATCGACGAGGTTCAGTTCACGGTCACGTATTCCGAGGGCAAGGGGAAAAACAAGAAGGATGTTTTCACCGAGGTGCACACGCCGATCGCCACGCCGCTCGAGTTCACCAACTTCGGGCGACCGGTGCTGCCGTTCGTTCCGGGTGAGACGCGCCAATTCGGTTTCCGGTTGACGGCTGCGCCCGAAGTTCAGCAAAAGGCGACACCCGACCTGACCATCACGTCGATCGTGTTCACGCAATCGGGAGCGCCGCTGCCGAAGCCGGCGACGCCGACCCCGGCGCCGGGGGCTTCGCCCGCAGCGGCGGGCTCAGCAGCAGCCGCGCCAGCGGCTGCTGCTCCAGCGCCGCTATTATGATGATGCGCGGCGGTAATCCGCCGCGCACGACCGCGTTGACAGTGAAGCTCACAATTGCGATCCCCACCCACAATCGCGCGGCGCTCGTGCGCGACACTCTCGCGAGTGTCGCATCGCTCGCGATTCCGGCCGGCGTCGAGGCGGAGTGCCTCGTCATCGACAATGCGTCGACTGACGACACTGCCGCAGTAGTCGATGACTACACGCGTGGCGCGGCGCTTCCGATGCGCCGCGTGCTCGAGCCGCGCCTGGGTTCGAGCTTCGCCCGAAATCGCGCAGTGAACGAAACCGCGTCGGACTTTATTTTCTTCATCGACGACGACGCGGTGGCCGAGCGCGATTGGGCCGCCGAACTGCTCGACGACATGCGGCGGCGCGACGTCGACGCCGCGTGCGGAATGGTTTTGCCGCGATGGACTTCGCCACCGCCCAAGTGGCTCGGGCCGAGCCTGTGGGTCAAGCTCGCGGTCCACGACCGCCGCGCGATCGAGTCGGCACCGACGTCATCTGCCGAGCGGCTGGACAACTATTTCAGCGCCAACGCCGGATTCAAGCGCTCTGCATTTACGCGATTCGGAGAATTTCGCGAGGATCTTGGCGTGGTCGGCGGCAATCCGATCTCAGGCGAGGACACCGAACTGTTCGCGCGAATATTGGCGCGCGGCGGCGCGATGGGCTTTGCCCCGCGCGCGATCGTGCATCATCTGATCCCGCCCGAGCGAATGACGCGCGCGTATCTGCGGCGCAAGAGCTTCGCCTTCGGCATGGGCACCGCATTTGCCGGGCTGCAAAATCACAATCGGCTCGACAAGCTGGTCCGCAACGGCGTGAGAATGGCAGCCGCCGCGATGCGCGGCGATCAGGAGCGCGCGATCTATCACGAACTCGAATGCGCGAATTTTTTGGGCTACTGGCGCGGCCGCCTGCTCGCAAGATAAGGCCCAATCGCGTCGATCACTTCACGCAACTCAGCATTCCACGCTTCAGAATCGCCGCGAGATACGGAATCAGCTCGAGACTCGCCAGCTCGTCGAGCGTGACCCATCGATGCTCGACGTGTTCGTCGGGCCGCAGCTGAACCTTCTGAAAAACTGTCAGCCGGCACGAGTAGAGCGCCTGCAGATAGGGCTCTGAAACCATACTGTGCAATCCGAGCAGGCGATCGATCGCGACATCAAGCTGGGTTTCCTCTTTGACCTCGCGCAGCAGGCAATCCTCGAAACTCTCGCCGAGCGCAATATGGCCGCCGGGAAGATCCCAGCTTCCGGCGCGATACGACATCAGGGGCGCGCGCTTCAGCACGAGCATTCGCCCGCGACTGGCGATCACGCCGTGGATGCCGACGTAGAATTGCTGCTCCGACATTGTGTTCAAGCTAGCGGGCCGCTCGCCGACGCGCCACTTCCGCGTTTGTCGGAACCTACTCGCGCGCAGTACGATGCCACCGGTTGGGAGGAAGTGCGCATGGAAAAATCCGAGTTCTACCGCGACGCGCGGCGCGATTTGACCGGTCCGCTCGACGGCGTTCGCGTGATCGACGCCACCACGAGCTGGGCGGGACCAATGTGCGCGTGCATCCTCGCCGACCTCGGCGCCGACGTCATCAAGGTCGAGGCTCGCGAGGGTGAAGTCGCTCGGCGCATTCCGCCGGCGCTGCCCGACCACGAGAAACAAATCGGATTTGCGCAGGCAACGGTCAATCGCAACAAGCGCAGCCTGACGCTCGATCTGCGCCGCGACGAGGGCCGAGAGATTTTTCTGAAACTCGCAGCTCGCTCCGACATCGTCGTGCAAAATTTCCGACCCGGAACTTTCGCAAAATGGGGCGTCGGTTACGATCACGTCCGCGCAGTGAAGCCGGATATCATCTATGTGTCGATCAGCGGCTACGGGCAATTCGGTCCCATTCACGATCGCGTCGCGTACGATCCCCTGGCGCAAGCGATGAGCGGTTTCATCTCACTCAACGGCAGTCCCGACGGGCCGCCGACCAAGGCCCCTACCTGGCTCTGCGACGACCTCGGCGGATTGCACGGCGCGATCGGTGCGCTCGCGGCGCTGCGGCATCGCGATCATACGGGCGAAGGGCAGCATATCGATGTGTCCATGCTCGACGCGATGCTGTTTCAGTCGGACGGCAACCTGACGCTCGGTGCGATCGGTGTCGAGCTCAAGCGATGGGGCAACGAGATTCCGTTCTCGGTTCCGACCAACACCTACCAATGCCGCGACGGGCTGGTGATGGCGGGCGTGCTGCTCGACACTCACTGGAAGGTATTGGCGCGGATGGCGGGACGTAACGATCTCGCCGACGATACCGGCTTCGCGACGATTCCCGGTCGCATGAGCAATCGCAAGGAATGCGACGCGATGTTTGCCAAGTGGTGCGAGGCGCGCAGCGTCGATGAAGCTGTCGAGGAGTGCGCGAAAGAGGGCATCCCGTGCGCCAAGGTGAGAACTTACGCGGAGGCGGCGCGCGACCTTCACACACTAGAGCGCGACATGCTGCAGCAGGTGCCGCAGGAAGACGGCAAGCTCGCGCCGATCACCGGGCCGGCAGCGAAGTTCTCGCGCACGCCGACTCGGATACGAAGCGGCGCGCCGGCTCTGGGAGCGCATACGGACCAAATCCTGGCTGAACTCGGAATCGACGGGCAGACACGCAAGCGCCTGCGGGAGAGCGGCGTCGTCTAGCGGCGGCCCCACCCTCCACCGCCGGGAGTCTCGATTCGAATCCGATCGCCGGCCTTGAGATCGATATTCGCTTTGCTCGGCAACCTGCTTCGTCGCGTGCCGCGAACGAGAATGTTTTTACCGGTCGCGCCCGATCCACCGCCGGCTAGTCCGTACGGCGCGATTGTCCGCCGCTCGGTGAGCACGCTCACGTTCGAGTCGACCAGGCACTCCAGTTCGCGAATCAATCCGTCGCCGCCGCACGCTTGACCGCGTCCGCCTGAGCCGCGCCGGATTCGATACTCGGTGATCCGCATCGGGTAGTAAGCCTCGAGCGCCTCGATCGGCGTGTTGAGCGTGTTGGTCATGTGAGTCTGGATGCCCGACACGCCGGGCCGGTTCTTCGCGGCGCCTGCGCCGCCAGCGATCGTTTCGTAGTAAGAAAAATGCCGGTCGCGAAATCGGTCGAAGCCGCCGACCGTGAGATTCGACATCGAGCCCGAGCTCGCCGCCGGGATTCGATTCGGCGCCGCCTTGGCGAGCGCGCGAAACAACACATCGACAATCCGCTGCGAAGTCTCGACGTTACCGCCCGCGACCGCTGCTGGAGCCAACGCATTGACAATCGAGCCAGGCGGCGCAATGAGCGTGATCGGGCGCATCAGGCCTTCGTTGGCGGGCACCGCCTCCGCCGCAAGGCATTTCATCACATAGAAAGTCGCGGACAGTGTGATCGCGAAATTCGCGTTGACCGAGCCGCGCACCTGAGGCGCGGACCCGGTGAAATCAACGACCGCCTTGCCGCCGCCAATTTTGATCGCGACGCGAATTGGAATCGGCCCCGTGCCGAATCCGTCGTCGTCGAGGTAATCTACCGCTCGGTAGGTTCCCGGCCGAAGCTCGCGGAGCGCCGCGATCATCAGGCGCTCCGCGTAATCCTTAAGCCCGTCCATCGCAGCTTCGACCGTCTTCCGTCCCGACGTTTTCACGATCGCCAACAACCGCTCGGCGCCGATCGACAACGCGGCAATCTGCGCGCGCAGATCGCCCTCGCGCTCTTCGCGAACTCGCGTGTTGGCAAGAAACAGTGTCATCACGTCGCGCGCGATCTCGCCGCCCGCGACAATTCTCACCGGCGGCAATCGAAAACCCTCCTGGTAAATTTCCGTCGCGAGCGCCATCGATCCCGGCGCAATCCCGCCGATATCCGCGTGATGTGCCCGGTTGGCGGCGTACGCAAACGGGCGGCGCTCGACCCCGATGAATACCGGCGCGACCAGCGTCAAGTCGGGCAGATGCGTTCCTCCCGCGAAGGGATCGTTCAATGCGGCGACGTCGCCGCGCCCGAGCTCGAGGTCCGAGATTGCCGCGCGCACCGAGAGCGGCGTCGAGCCGAGATGCACCGGAATGTGCGCGGCCTGTGCGACCAGCTCGCCGCGCGCGTCGAAAATCGCGCAGGAAAAATCGTGCCGCTCCTTGATGTTGGGCGAGAATGCCGTCTGTCCGAGCACGACGCCCATCTCGTCGGCAATCGCCGCAAGTCGATTGTTCATTACCGCCAGGGTGATCGAATCGAGCTTCATCGCGCCGCCTCCAGCTGCAGGTTGCCGAAGTCGTCCACACGCAAATTGAACTCCGGCGCGACGTACGCGGTGGAACTCAGCTCGACCACGACGAGCGGCCCGCGCAAGCGCGCGCCCGCGCCGAGCGAGTCTCGATCGTAAATCGGCACCGCGCGTTCACGTCCACCTACCAGCACTCGTCCGCTTGAGACCGGCACCGGCTTCCCGACCTGGCGCGCGAGGCGCTTTGGCTTGGCGGCGGATTCGCCCGCGACCGCGCGGATACGAATATTCACAACTTCGACGGCGGCACTCGTCGAGGAATGTCCGAAAGTTCTGCGATGCGTCGAATGGAAGTCGGCGATGAATCGTGGGGTGAGCGCGATTTCGAGTTCGTACGACTGCCCGCGATAGCGCATGTCGGCCCACAGCTCGTGACGAATTGCGCGCGCTCCCTCGGCCGCGAGCTCGCCCCGTGCGCGGCGGACCAGTCCCGAAGCGCGCGCGAGCAGACCTCGATAGGTCGGATTCGTCTCGCGCACCGTCAGCGAATACTCGCGGCCCAAGGGAGCGCTCGACGCTCCCCACGCACACAGAAGGCCGGGATTTCGCGGCATCACGATTCGCCGGATTCCCAAATCGAGCGCCAGTTCGCACGCATGCATCGGGCCGGCGCCGCCGAACGCCAGCAGCGCGAAGTCGCGCGGATCGTACCCGCGCTCAACTGTGATCACGCGAATCGCGCGTTCCATGTTCGCGTTGACGACGCGAATGATCCCGCGCGCCGCCGCGATCGGATTTGTTTTCATCTCGTGCGCGAGCCGCGACACGGCACGCTCGGCGCGGTCCGGGTAAAGCTTCATCTGGCCGCCCAGGAAATTCGCGGCGACCAATCTGCCAGCCACCAGGCCGGCATCGGTAACGGTGCACGATTCGCCGCGTCCGTAGCATGCGGGTCCGGGATTGGCGCCCGCGCTATCCGGCCCGACTCGCAGCGAGCCGCCTGCGTCGATTCGCGCGATCGAACCGCCGCCCGCGCCGACGGTGTGGATGTCGATCACGGGCGTGCGCACCGCGTAGCCGTCGGGATGGCTGAGCGTGCGGATTCGCGCGCGGCGATCGAACAGCGACACGTCAGTCGAGGTCCCGCCCATGTCGAACGTGATGAAACGATCGGTGCCGAATGCGCGCGCCAGGCTCGCCGCTCCAATCACGCCCGCTGCGGGACCCGAGAGAATCGTCCGCACCGGCTCGGCGCGCGCCAGCTCGGTGCCGATCGCGCTGCCGTTGGATTGCATGACGCGAAGCCGCGCGCCTTCGAGACGGGTCTCCAGGTTTTTCAGATGCGACGACATCCGCGGCGCCACGTACGCATTCACGACGGCGGTCGAGAAGCGCTCGTATTCGCGATACTCGGCGAGAATCCGATGCGAGACCGAGAGCGGCCGTCCGAGCGGCGCCAGAGCGTGCGCGATCGACTCCTCGCCCTTCGGATTGGCGTACGAGTGAAGCAGGCAGATCGCGAATGCCTCTGCGCCGCTGCGCGCCGCGAGCCGGCAAATTCGCGCGAGCTCGCCGCGGCTCAGCGATTCGATGATGTTGCCGTCGAACAGGGTGCGCTCGGCGACGCCGAAGCGCATCGCGCGTTCGACGAGTGGCTCGGGCCGCGACGGTGCGAGCGCGTACAGGTCGTCGCGATTCTGGCGGCCGATTTCGATGAGGTCTTCGAAGCCTGCGTTGGTAAACAGGGCGACGCGCGCGCCTTTCCTCTCGAGCAGCGCGTTGGTCGCGACGGTGGAGCTGTAGGTCACGGACTCCGGCGCCGCATCGCTGCCCGCGAGCATCTCGCGCAGGCCGCGGATGACGGCGTCGGCGGGGTCGGTCGGTGTCGAGAGCACTTTGTGCACACGGATTTCATCGCCGATGATCGCGACGAGATCGGTGAACGTGCCCCCGGTGTCGATTCCGACCAGCATAGGACCGCCGCTCCGCCGTCTCACGGCGCTCGCAGCAGTATTTTGAAATTGAGCGGATTTTTCGTGGTTTCGAAGGCTGCCATGCCGTTTTCGTTGTCGAGCGCGAAGGTGCCATCGATCAGCGGGCGCGGATCGATTTTTCCTGCCGCGAGGGCGTCGAGCGCGGGCTGAAACCGGCCGCATCGCGAACCGATCACGCTGATTTCATTCACGACGATTGGCGCGAGGTTGATCTCGGCCGTCGCGGCCGCAGTGCTCTTGAGTATGATCTTTCCGCGTGGGCGGACCAGTTCGATTGCGCGCCGAAAACCGGATCCGTTTCCACTGCATTCGATCACAACGTCGAATCTGTCGCGAAGAGAGGATTCGTCGACGGTGTCGAGTCCGAGTTCAGCCAAGCGCGCGAGTTTCTCCTTATGATGGCCCGCTACAATCGGCAGATACTTCTCGCCCTTGAGCGCGAGCGCGACGAGCGCGCCGAGCCTGCCGTCGCCTAGCACTGCTATTGTCTGATTCCGCGCCAGGTGGACCTGCTCGAAGATCTCGTACGCCGCAGCGAGAGGCTCGGCGAATACCGCGATGTCGTCGGGAATCGAATCGGGAATCGGAATCAGGTTGATATCCGGCAGACGAAGGAATTCTGCAAAGGCGCCGTCGCGCCCGAGGATTCCGAGCACCGTGCGATTGGGACAATGGCGCGCTAGACCGGCGGAGCAGATCGCACATCGGCCGCATCCCGCATTGATCTCGCCAACGACGCGTTTTCCACGGAGCGCGGCGTTTTGCGACTCGACTACGCGGCCGGCGAATTCATGACCGGGCACTCCGCGAAATTGCATGTAGCCGCGCGCGATCTCGAGGTCGGTTCCGCAGATGCCGGCGACCGAGACGCGGACGATACTCTCGCCGGGTGTAGCAACGGGATCGGGATAGTCGTCGCGAAATGCCAGATTGCGATCGAATACCAGCGCGCGCATAAGGTGCGGTCGATTCAAACAAAAAAGCCGCAGGGTCTCTACCCTACGGCTTGACGAGCCTTACTATTTGGATGGAAAGAGAATCAGTCTGCGGCTTTGGCTGAGACTGATTTTTCGGACGACGGCTTGGACTTCGAAGACGGTTTCGATTCAGAGGACGACGACTTGGATTCTGCTGGCTTTGATTCGGCGGCTGGCTTTGACGACGAGTCGCTCGATGATGCTGTGGTACCGTTGGTTGCGGGGGTTGTTGGGGTCGATGCTGAGTCCGACTCGGTGCTGCTCGGGATGCTCTTTTTGGCGTAGTCGGTCGCGTACCATCCGCTGCCTTTCAGGATGAATGAGCCGCGCGAAATCTGGCGCTCGACCTTGCTCTTGCAGGTCGGGCATTTCTTGAGCGGGGCTTCCTTGATTCCCTGCATCGCTTCGAAAACGCCGCATTTGTTGCACTTGTATTCGTAGATTGGCATCTCAAAATCGAGGCTGCGAATCAAAACCCGCGCCTCACTACACTCTAGGTAACCATCTAACGCAACGCAGTCAATCGAAACGTGGATTTTTCGCTTTCGCTTCGCCTCAAATTCGTTGGCAGACCCTACTTCGGTTTGCTGATTTGTCTTAGTCGCGATGCGACCTTAGTGGGTTCGTGGGTCACGATTCGGATTGTTTTGCGGCGCGAGGTTTCGCCGCGGACTATCATCAGGGCTGAGCGCGGGACGCGCATTTCGGCGGCGAGATACTCGATCAGCTCGTCGTTTGCTTTGCCTTTGTCGGGACGCGAATGGACCGCGACTACCAGGCGATCACTACTCAACCCGATTACGCCGCGGCGGGAGGCGCCCGGGCGGGCGGTGACTTCGATTATCACTTCGTCGATGGCGACGCGCATCCAGGGCGAGTCTGACGCGGGCGGATTTCCGCCTGGACTCATGCGTAGGCGGGAATCAACGCGTGCACGACGCTCGGAATCACTACACGCTGAAAAAGCTGGATTACGAGAATCACGATCAGCGGTGAAAAATCTATGCCGCCGAAGATCACCGGGAGATGACCGCGGAACCAATCGAAGACTGGCTCCGTGATCGAATAGATGAAGCGGACGATCGGGTTGTACGGATTCGGCTCGATCCACGTCATCAGCGCCGAAATGATCACGACGTAGAAATAGAGCGTCAGCAAACCGTCGAGGGTCTGCGCGATGAAGACGATCAGGCTGGTCCAGGCGTACACGCGACCTCTCGCTAGTTGATTGCGCGGCCAAGCTCGCGCGAGCGATCGCTGGCGGCGTGCAGTGCGGCGCCAACGATATCAGAAAAGCCATGCTCGGCGAACCGGCGCAGGGCGGCCTCGGTGGTGCCGCCGGGCGAGGCGACGGCGCGGATCAAATCGGCGACCTCGCGCTTGGACTCGCGCATCAGCTGTTCGGCACCGCGAATCGTCTTCAGGGCCATCCGGAGGGCCAGCTCGCGCGGGATTCCCTCGCTGACTGCCGCATCCGCCATCGCCTTGGCGAACAGGTAAACGTAAGCGGGGCCGCTGCCCGAGAGGGCGGTGACGACGTCGAGCAGTTTTTCGTCCTTGAGCGCGACGGCGTCGCCGACCGCCCGGAAAATCCGCAGCGCGAACGCTTCATCGGCTGGCGTTGCGCTTCGCGCGCGCACCATCGCGGCCATCCCGTGACCGACCATCGCGGGTGCATTCGGCATCACGCGAATAACTCGCGCGCGCTTGCCGAGGCCGCCGGTCAGCCGCTCGATAGTTATGCCGGCAGCAATCGAAATGAACAGCTTGCCCTTGCCGGCAGCTTTTCCGCCGGGCTTCGACAGCGCGGCCGCTAGTTCCGCCATCACGGCGTCGATCGTTTGCGGCTTGACGGCGAGCAGCACGGCGGCGGACTCGCGCAGGACCTCGGTGTTGTCGTGGGTCGTTGCGACTTTGAGCGTGCGGGCGAGTTTGCGGCGGCGCTCGGGCGCCACGTCGGAGACGATAATGTCAGCGGGCTTGAAAACCTTGTGCTGGATAAGGCCGTGGGCGAGCGCCTCGGCCATGTTGCCGCCCCCGATGAATCCCAGTTTCCTCATTTGATGCGTTCGCCGAAGACCGCGCGTCCGATCCGCACGATCGTCGCACCTTCTTCGATAGCGACTTCGAAGTCGTCCGTCATTCCCATCGAGAGTTCGCTTAGCGCATAGCCGGATTGTATCGCAAGGCGATCGCGCAGCTCGCGCATCCGCACGAAGTACGGACGGGCGGCCTCGGCGCTGGCGGCGGGCGGCGGAATCGTCATCAGGCCGTCTATTTCTATTTTGCCGCGAGCGGCGTCAAGAATGGCGGCGACTCCATCGGGCGCGACGCCGCTCTTGCTCGCCTCGGCGCCGAGATTCACTTCGATGAGTGCGTGGACGCGCGGGGAAGGTTGCGCGCGCGCGAGAGCCTCGGCTAGGCGGACGGAATCGACGCTATGGATTAGAGCGAAAGCGCTAGCGGCAGTCTTGGCCTTGTTGGTTTGCAGATGGCCAATCAGATGCCATCGAATATCGGCCAGGTCCGCCAGCTCGGCGCGCTTCGCGATTGCCTCCTGCACGTAGTTCTCGCCGAAGTCGCGCGCGCCCGCATCCCATGCGGCCCGAATCGTGTCACACGGCTGCGTCTTGGTCGCGAGCACGAGCCGAATCGAGGCAGGATCGCGCTTCGCTTTGTAAGCAGCCGCGCCGATTCTTGCTCGCACGATCATCAGCCGCTCTTCGATCGCATGGTCAATCGGCATTTTGGCTAAACCTGCTTCACGCCCCATCGCGCCAGCGCCGCGACTACGTGCTCCGTCGGCAGGCCCATCACGTTGTCGCGCGATCCTTCGACGTGCGAGATGAATCCGCCGCCGATCCCCTGGATTCCGTAAGCGCCGGCCTTGTCGAACGGCTCATCAGTCGAGATGTAGTTTTCGATTTCGGCGTCGGCGAGTTTGCGAAACGTGACGCGGCTCTCGACCGGCAAACTCTCGAGGATTTTTCCGGCGCGCGCCAACGCAAAGGCGGTCACCACCGTGTGAGTGCGCGAGGAGAGGGTCGCGAGCATCCGGCGCGCCTCCGCGGCGTCGGCGGGTTTTTCCAGAATTTGATTCTCGCACACGACGATAGTGTCGGCGCCGATCACAATCGCGTTTGGGAACCGCGCTGAAACCGCGATGGCCTTGTCGCGCGCCACTCGGAGCGCGTAGTCGCGCGCCGGCTCGCCCGCGACGTGCTTCTCGGGCACCCGACTCTCGATCACTTCGAAAGAAATTCCTGCTGCACCCAAAAGCTGGCGGCGCCGCGGAGACGCCGAGGCAAGAATCACTTTAGTTGAATCGACCATTTCCAATTGAAGCCGCCCCCACCATGCGCTAACCAAGATCAGATGATAGCGAAATGGTGGCGCGATGGCGCGCTGATGATTCTATGCGCAGCGCTGCTGGCGGGATGCGCGTCGGCGCCAGCGCGGGCAGATTCGGCGGCGTCGTCTCCGCAGGTTGGCGCGGCGGCGCAAATCCCTGCGCAGTCGTCGGCCGCTCCCGTAGCCGCCCCGAACGAGCCGCCCTCCGACGGGCAGACGGCGTTCCTCAACGGTTATCGCGCGTACCAGAATCACGATAATTCGCGCGCGATCGATCGACTGAAATTCGCCGCCGACAATTTTCCCGCGCTCGCCGACTATGCGCTCTACTACCTTGCGCTTGCGCAGCACAACCAGGGCGATCTGAACGGTTCGGCGGAAACGCTCGATCGTCTCGTGAGGTTGTATCCGGATAGCGTGACGATCGATCGCGGCGAGCTGATGCTGGCGGAAAACCTGCTGAAGCTTGGCCGCAACGCGGAGGCCTCCGAGGTTGCATCGCGACTGATTGCGCTGAATCCAGAAGCGTCTATCGAGCAGGGTGCGCGCATCGCGGAGGCCCGGGCACTTGTGGCGCTCGGCAATCCGAAGGCGGCGTATTCGCAACTTATGGAACTGCGCGACAAGTATCCGCGCTCCGACGCGGACGCCGATGCGCGCGCGCTTGTTCATTCGATTCTCGCGTCGAACCCCGAAGTCGCCGACACGAATTCGCTCAAATACCATCGCGACGAGTCCCAGTTGCTGCTCCGCGAGGGCGCTTTGTCCGAGGCGGAAGAGCAGGCAACCGCGGGACTCGCGATGAGCCCCGAGCCGGCGGTTCGCGCGGAACTGGTTTGGGTGACGGCGCGGGCGCTGAAGCGGGAGCCCGACCGCGCCAAGCGCGCGATCCTCGAGTATCTGCAAATCGCGCCGCGCGGACCGGACGCGGCTGCGGCGCTGGAGGCCCTGGCGCTAATCTATTGGCACGACGATCAAGACGATCTCGCGCGTGCGACGTTCAATCGGCTCGTCGCGAATTTTCCGGGCAGCGAGCTCGCGCCCGGTGCGATGCTCCGTGTCGGCAGGATTTTCGAAGAACTGCATAAGCTCGATTCGGCCCGCGCGCAATACCGGCGGCTGGCTGCGCGCTATCCGAGCAGCGACGCCGCCGAGGACGCGCGGTTCCGGATACCGTGGACGTTGTACGCGGCGCGTAACTACCGCGTCGCGGCGGCGGGCTTCCAGAGCGCGGGCGCGCGCGCTAAGGATCCGACCAATCGCGACATGTGCGAGTACTGGCGTGCGCGGGCGCTGGAAAATGCTGGTGATGCCAGCGGCGCTCGCGCAATTTTCGAGCAGCTCGCCGACAGCACCGACAGCAACTACTATCCCGAGCTCGCGAGCCGTCGCGTCGCTGCGAGCAGCCCGGATCTTCCGGCGGCGTCGGCGCCGGATCCTCAATCCGGCGCAACGCCTGCTGTCAGCGGAGTCGCCGAGTACCACCTGGAGAGGCTGCAAACGCTGCGCGCGCTGGGATTGAAGGAACTTGAGCCCGGGGAGCTGAAGGCGCTCGAGGAACATGCGGACGGCACGATCGAGATGCGGCGATTCGTGCTGGCTGGATTTGCGCGCGCGGATGCGTGGTATGACGCGATCGTCGCGGCGACGCACATGGAAAAAAGCGGGCAGATGAGCCATGCCGTGGCCGAGCGGGTGCGCTATCCGCGCGCGTACTGGGATCTTTTTTCGTCCGCGTCCACGCGGCTCGCGCTCGATCCTTACCTGGTGCTCGCGCTGGCGCGGCAGGAAAGCCTGTTCAATCCGAATGCGACCTCGAGTTCCAACGCGCGCGGGCTGATGCAGTTGATTCCCTCGACGGCGAGGAAGATGGCGACTGAGCGTGGTTTGGATACTGAAAAAGTCCGGCTTTACGATCCGTCGGTCAACGTCGAGCTGGGGACGGCATATCTGAAAAATCTGTTCGAGATGTTTGGCGGCAACCCGTTTCGCGCGGTCGCGGCGTATAACGCCGGCGAGAACGCGGTGTCGAAGTGGGTCGCGCAATCTCCCGGCCCCGACGACGAGTGGGTCGAAAATATCGCGTACAAAGAGACGCGCGACTATGTGAAGAAAGTGATCGGAGGGCGGCGTGAGTACATTCTGTTGTATCGGCCGAGTCCGTAGCGCGCGCTTGACAGTTCGCGCGGCATCTCTACACACTCCGGTTGGGAAGCTCGAGGAATTTTGGCATCGCGCGAATTCAAGGCGGTCTTTTTCGATCTCGACGGCACGCTGGTCGATATCCACGGGCCGTTGTATATCGCGGCGAAAAACGCGCTCGACGAGCTCGGGCACGATCCGCCGCTGACGCATGAGCGGTTTCGCGAGGCGCTTTCCGCCGACGACGTGTGGCTCGGAGTGCCGGAGCATCTGAGGCCCGAGTACGCGAAGCTTGCATACGCATACTTTCTCGCGGAGATCGACAAGACCGAGCGGCTCGAAGTGCTGCCGCACGTGCAGGATACTCTCGCCGAGCTGAAGCGGCGCGGCTATGCGACGGGCGTGATCACGAGCCGGCCGGGCGACGCGCAGCGGCTGGTCGAGAAGCTCGCGATGGTCGGGATCGCGTCGTACCTGGACCACGTCGTGACGCAGACGACGACTTCGCTGCGT
>Ga0074046_10000398_pt1 | contig 39849 bp, 34 predicted proteins | sample BogForMeECP23OM3_FD_94441 | JGI IMG/M metagenome (GOLD analysis project Ga0074046, IMG submission 94441) | Bog forest soil microbial communities from Calvert Island, British Columbia, Canada - Bog Forest MetaG ECP23OM3 | ecosystem: Environmental > Terrestrial > Soil > Wetlands ... | reverse complement strand
TGCTGACATTATTTTGTCTCCTCACTTATTATGGCCATAACAAGGTAAGGAGACGCCGTACCTTAGCTTTTGTGGTCAGTTGTTTACTTCGGAGAATCTAGGTTTTCTACAGAGCCAAGAAATGATACTTTCTTTTAACCCGGAAAAGAAATAGCACTGTTAATGGAAAAAAAATATCGGGAGGTCACGTTTGAGGAATGCAGAATGAGAAGTCGTTATTGTTTCTCGATTCGCTATCTTCAATCCGCGTATTTTTTTTGCAAACAAGGTTATGATATTGAGAAAACATTCTTGGAAACAAATAATCTTACCCAAGAAATTCGTAATCATCATTTTGCATATGTCTCAAACGCCCTTTTGTCATCTGTATCTTTTCTTGAGGCAACAATTAACGAATTATTTGCGAATGCATCAGAATATCCCCCTGAATGGAATGTAATAACTCAAGATCAAAATAAAAAAATAATTGAATTATTCCAAAAAATGTGGGCGCTTGATATTCCGAGAACAGCACATTATCCTATTGTTAAAAAATATGAGATTGCATTGGCATTAGCCGGTAAAACCACATTCGACACAGGAATGCCACCTTACCAAAATACAAAATCCGTAATCCAACTCCGAAATTATTTGATGCATTATGAACCAGAGTGGATTGAGGTTCAACCCGGAATAGGTAATATCGCAAATGAACACAAGCTTAAAAAAATTTTGAAAGGAAAATTTTCAGAAAATCCTTTAGCTTATAAGACTGAACCATTTTTCCCGCAAAAATGTATTGGACATGGATGTGCTGAATGGGCGATTGAAAATTGTATTGCATTCACCGACGAATTTTTTCAAAACCTTGAGATATCGTCTCCTTACGAATCACTTAAAGAAAAAATTATTACAAGATAGTTTGGCCCAAACGCCTCACGATTGCCCGGTGTTTGCTGCCCTTCACAAATAGGCTGAAGCATGTCCCCCTGCCAACGCGGTCCCCGCTTGGCACACGCTCACCGGCCCGGGGGCACACCCCCACGCCCCCTCAGCGATCCCGCAGACCCCCACCGCGATCGCTCCGGCTTGCTCTTTCCGATCAAATAGGTCCGACACCAGATCAAAAATTTTCCAAGACCTCCTTACGCCTCTTGAAAAAGTTTTCATGAGTCCTTACTCCATCAGCAAAAATATTTTGTGAGGTCCCTATCCCCTCAGCAAAAAATAATTTCCCGGACTTAAACAGAATTTTTTTCCAAATATTTTCCCGCGCCCAAAAAATTTTACAAAAAAAATATCAGAAAATTTTTCCGGAAATTTTCCCGGCCGGCAAAATGAAAAAATCCGGTACGCAGCAGCCCACGTTTCACGCCGTAAACCCCCATCCGGAATCCCCTGTTTTTCGCAATCCACACCATCCCCAATCCGGCCCCTATACGTGCCCCGATTCCCGGAAATATCCAAACGGAGCCCTATACGTGCCCGGATTGAGATCCGCCAACCCCCTGTTTAGTACGAAAGTCCTGGAAGATTTTGCCAAACAGGGGGTCCGGATGATCGTTTCACGTCGACAATCGACGAACTGAAGATAGTTCTTCGACGTAAATTTCCAATCCTGCGACCGTACCCGGAAGGCCCAAAACAGGGGTTCTTTTCATTTTCATGTGTCTTAGTCCAGCTGAAGGGGAGATCGGCCTTCCAAACGCGTCTGTTAAGGTTTTTATAACTCGATGGAAAATGCCCCGTTTGGCGTAAATCCTGTGTATAATGGTTTTCTGGAAAAAGTGTGCTAAAATGAGTGGGTTTTTGCACATAATTCCGGAAATGTCCCTCCCGGAATGGCAATCCGGGGCCGTAACGGGGCCGGATTGAGAGGTGATCCCTGCGGCACTCCCGGGTATGGGGCGCCTACGGCCGGGCAGACTTCCTCTCACCCGGTTCTTCTCCGGCAATATACGATGCACAAGACAGAAAACAACGCTGTCAGACATAAGGGAATATCAAACCCGGGAGAAAAAATTGAACGAGGTCCGAGTTCGAAATCAAGTTCATTTGTTTCATTCTCAAAAACAATTTCCTTCACAAATGATTCGTACCCCTCTTTGTCAGCTGAAATTTTCTGCCGGTATCCAAGAGCGCCTTTTATCAGATACGTTCCATCACTTCCCGTTTGCGCGTAGACCACGAATGGCTTGTTGTCCAGTGTCAGACTCGATTCGGCTCTCACCGAAACATTCGCCAGGAGTCGTTCCTGCGGATCAGTTATCTTTCCCCAGAGGGAGATGGTATCAGGTGGGGGGAGCCCGATATGTACGGTAATATTTCTTGTTTCAGCAGTCATTTTTCCCGACACGTCCGTCACAATTACTGCGATCGTTGAGTTTCCCGGTGAGACGGGGACCTCGCAGAAAAATGCGGTCTGATTTCCACAATCCGTACTACCCGTGTCTGATTTTACCCTGATTGATTTGATCCCTCGCGGAACGCTGGTATTCCCGACGACCATGATATGCGGGGGCACAACATCTATCCAGAACATTTCTCCAACGATGGGGGTACTGATATTGAGTATGATTTCGTCATTGTGCGTTATTGAGCCGGGGTCACCCACCGGTAATCCGGCACACATTGCCGGGATGAAGATTATTATTCCAAAGATTACGGGCAACAGGCATTTCATGGAAAGAAAAAAGATTTTTTTATGGAGTGCTGTCCACCGGGTCAAGAGTTCAGTCTTACTCCCGTTTTCCCAACTGATGAATCATCCATCCTGCTATTAACCCAACAGAAATAATTGGAAGGATCTCCGGGATTGGGGCCTGTCTTGTTGTTGGTATCGTCCGGGGCACATGGTTTATCGGACCGGTAACATTTTCATGCATTTCAGGTTCAATAGCGGTGGTGTTACCCCATCGGTTGAAAAAATATATTTTATCGGATACAGCCGCGATATAATTCCCATCGGATGATACGACAACAGGGATAACGGTTGCATTGGTTGTGAACTGCCAGGATACAATGCCGGACCTGTCAAACAGCGTCAGGTTTTTGTCCGTTCCGATGCCGATTACATTCCCGTCTCCGGATATCGCAGTACTGTAAACATAATCCGACGTCGGGGAACTCCAGAGTATTTTTCCTTTATTATTGAGCAGGTGAACCTGGTTGTCATTTGTTCCCACGACAATATACTGTCCGTCTCCGGCCATCGCCATTGACATCCCCATGCTCCCAAACGAACTCTCCCAGAGGATATTTCCCTCACGATCGAGATAATCGATCTTTCTGGCAGGGTCCCCGAATATAATAAAATTCTGTGAATCCGGTGAAATCCCGAGGAGATTTTCACCCCGGAATTGTTTTTTCCAGATCAAGTCTCCACCACGGGTAAACAAGTACACGTCATTGGTATACTCTCCCATCACATTTTCGCCGCTGGCGAGGATAAAATTCCCGTCAGCAGATACTTCGATGGTGGAAATCGGGCTCTCGGTTGACTGATTCCAGAGAGGTGTTCCATTTATGTCAAAACATGAGAGTGAACGCGAGTCATAGCCAACAAAGATGTCATGCCCATTGCCGGAAATTGCGATCGATCGCGGGGGTTCCTCCGAAGAAAAATTCCAGATCGTATGACCCTCCGCATCAAAAAGAGTAATTTTATTTGAGGGAGTTCTTGAAGTTACACCCCGACAGCATCCCGGGAGCATAGTGGCGACTCCGATCAGGGAACTATTTGGCGAGATGGAAATTCCTGTTATCCATGGAGATCTCCAGTCTTCGGTAGTGTTTTCAGGTTTATAGTTCCAAAGAAGCGTTCCATTTTTCGAAACGGTGAACAGCTCTGACGCATCCGGGTTGGTGGCAATAAGGAACTGATCGTTACCGGATATCTTTACCGTGCCAAGAAAACCCTGATGAATATCTCCATCCGGGTAATTCATGATCCACAAGGGAACCGCTGCCTGTACAGAATTAATTAATGCCAGTGAAATTATTAAGAACAGGATTGGAATTCCGGAATTTTGTGTATTTTGTCGTTTAGCCATTTTCTCTTCCTGAATTAGTCAGTTGCCGATACAAAAAATTATTGAATTTAATTTTTAACAAGAATCGATCCAATATAACTGTTTCTGGCAATATCAAAATCCTCCATGTAAATTGCCCCATAATTAGCGGGCCATGGATCATACAGGTAGAAATAGTGTGAATCCGGACTTCCCGTGGTAATCTGCCAACCAGCTACTGCGCGTGCATGTTGAATCGTGCTGATGGCGACGGGTCTGTTGGCATCAATTTCAGTTTTTACTGTGGTGAATAACGTTGTTGGCCCGCCAATTACCGGAGTTGATCCTGTTTTGCCCAGCCCGCCTGAACTCTGGGCCTTTTGATAATATTTCGTAAGCATGTCAGTATAGGTAATTCCTTGCGTTGGCCCGATATTTACTGTAGTGGCAATACCCGGCTGAGTGCGAACGACATTCCACCATTTAGAGATCATCTGTGCTGTAGCCAAGGCACACCAGTAGTCATTTATTTGAGGATACAGGGTAAATCCACTGAGTCTGTACGTAGTTGTTACTGCATTTGGTGACAAGGACACAGTTTTTTTCAAACCCTCCGTATTTTCTGTATTCCATTTGGATACCCGGGCGGACATTTCGGTTACTGGAATATCTGAATAGAATGAATGTGTGTCGGAGTTTGAAACTATATGAAAATCACTGGCATCGTAGAGTAATTCTTTTGTTTCATTGGTAACAGGATTTGATAATTGAGTAAGTACACCTAATTTGGGATAATTATATGATACGATTTTTTGATCAATAATCTTGAAGTTTTTGTACTGATCTTCGGTCGCAGCTTTCGATTTCGTCACAGTCTTGTCGAGAATATCAAGATATGAAGTGGTACCGATCGTTACGACAGCCCCCCCAAGTGCTTTACTTGCTGCTGCCTGGATCTCACCAATTTTTTTCCCGTTTTTCTCAACAGAGAATAGATAAAATAGTCGCTTTCCGTTAACATCAAAAATAACTGACGGTGCGGAGTTTAGCGTCGCATTATTCCAGTTTCCATCAAGCGTTTTACTGGTCACAAATTGTTGCATGACATTGAGCGCGGATGTCCGTGCAGTATCGGGAGAGATATAATTATTTTCAATTATTTCTCCGCGTATTTGTTCATCGGCATTTACAGCCGCACTCGCCATCGGTACCATCGCCATCGCCGCCAGCAGCAGTGCCAGCAGGACGACGCTCATTTTGCGTAGGTTCATTTTGTTTCCTCCAGTTTTTCATACGCTACGCTCGGAGGCACGGGAAAACCTTCATAGGAATGGAAGATAATGATCTCATGCCCTCGGGCAGGATGCGGGCCATCTGACTTCTACGGTAGGTGGACCCGTTCTCCGATTTTCGGGACAACCCCCGGCTGTCCACAATGAGCGATTTATATTCGTGGCATTTATACTTTCTAACGCAGTCATCTACCGGTCAGGTTACTGAAAAAAATTACTGAACGACAAAACAGGATTACCAGGACCCGCTGAACGCTTGCGACCACCGGTGGGTGGCAGATGCCCTGCGATCATCTTTGTGTTTACTGCCCCCTTGCAGGTACAAAGCCAAGGTCCGCCCTCCTGTCATCAGCCCCCGGACCTGGCACACGATCTCCGGCCCGGCGCCCCCCCGCGGTCGCCGGATCCGAGCCCACGTCTGGAAAACTATGAAGTGCCGGGAAACTTCCGTTCCCGTACACAAACCCTATAATAATTCCCGTCCAAGATCCCAGTACACACAGGGTGAATCGTCATGGTCAAGGCAATCGAATGCATCTACGAGGACAATGGACCTCTTCCTAGACACTTCTTTTATTATCCCGCTGATCATCGAGACCGACACGACGCGGAAAGCCCGGGATTTATTCTCGTCAGTACCGGGTGCCTGCGCTGCAAGCATGTCGGTTTATGAAGAAGCCTTCTTTGTAGGGCTTCGGCTCATCGCAGAAGATGAATTCGGCATTACCGGCACTGCGAAACTCAAAGAGCATATCCGTGATGAAGGATATGGATTTGCTGACGAATTCATCCGCAACCTGAATGAAGTTTTCTCCGGGCTCGTTATCGTTTCCGATTCATCGAATCTCTCCGCTATTACAGAGATCGCCCGCACCTATGCTCTCCTCCCCAATGATGCACTGATTGTCGCCACGTGCAGGGAACATGCAATTCCAAAGATTGCAACATTCGATCGGGATTTTTCAAAAATCAAAGATCCTGTTCGTGTGAAAATCTAAATCCCTCCCTGCCTTTGTGATCGCCCTCGGTTGCCAAACGTCCCGCTCCCACCGGCTTCCGGCTGCCCCTCGCGAGGACATTGCCGAGGCCGTTCGGCCACCCCAAGAAGTAGTGGCAGACTCCTGGCCTGGGAAGTTTACACTATCCAAGCAATTTCACATGAGCAATAGAGAGCAGAACTACGATCGTTCCCGTAGTGAAAATCGCAACAAACACGGCCTGGTCTTTTGTTTTCTGGTGAAATATCCTGATCCCGTAATAGGTAAAGACCATGAACGCCGCTGCAAGAACCAGTAATGAATAGGGATCGTGAAACGCGATCGGGAGCCAGATGAATAACACCGGTAACTCCGATGCAGTGATCACTGATTTCAGGGTTTTTTCAAAATCCGGTTTTCCCCCGGTAAATAAAACAAAAAAGTGCTCGATGAGACTGATAACGAGAAGGAAGAATAATCCGTCCACTAAGAACAGAAAAAGCGTCGTGGCGATAAACACGGTTATCCCCGTCGGATCCGGGACCCCGGCCCGTTCAAGAAAAACCTTCCGGATACCATAGAATACGAGAAACAAAAACGATCCGGCGAGAACTGTAGCAATAAACGAAAGAATATCGGCTTTTACCGGCTGTGTCCCGGTTTTTTCCAGGTACCCGGGGGAAAGCGGGATATGCGATGCAATTTTTTCCAGGGAAACCATCTCGATACTCCAAAAATTAATTATTTATGGGACTCCAAAACAGCCAAAGCCGGTCGAGACCCAGTTTGATATTGCCGAATTGCCTCCCGTGGTTCCATATACATTACAGCTTATCCACGCATTTACTGAATGTTTCGGTGGCATGGCCAAATCAAGGGCCCAAATCACGCTTGAGTCAATATATCCTGTAATACCGGTAACCCGAGGTGAATGGGTGAACGAACACTGGTCGATACCGAATCCCTGGTACGTATTGGAATTATCCGCAAGGCCCAGGATCTGGTTTGCATAATCGTAGGTAAAAACCCCGTCGGTGAAGAGATCTGCCCGTTTGCCTCCGATAGACACCCATGCGTCATCCCTTCGGATTTCCGTTGAATACACAACATTGGATTTGAATTCGGAAGATCCAATGTCTGACAATGCGATCTTCCTGACCGTGTACGTAGTTGTGATTGAAGATTTGTTTGTCGCATCAGGCGCAACCCCCGGTAAGGTCATGTCTACAGCTTGTTCCATCTTTGAACCAAGGACTGTAACACTCGCCGTTTTAGCAACGATCGCTCCGTCTTTCTGGAGCAGCGCGTAGTAATTCCCATCCAACCCCCGGTATAAAACGAGGTTCTCCGAATTTCCCTTTAGGTATCCAATAACTTTCCTGACATCATTTTGTTTTCCGGAACTGTCAAGGAGGATGTCAACCTCTTTTTTCGAGGAATCGTAGGTCTGCCACTTTGGGCCAACAGAGGCTGCAGGTTTTTCGATACCCAGATACGCGAACATATCCTTATCCGGCGTCTGGCCATAAATTAACGGTTTGATATCAGATTGAGTTACAGCGGGTATTTCCGCCGCGCTCACCATCGGTACAATCACCATTGCTACCAGCAGCAATGCCAGCAGGACGATGCTCCACTTGCGTAGTTGCACGTTTTCCATCTCCTTTTATCCCTTTCTTTTGCTATGCTCGAAAGGCACGGGAAAACCTTCAAAAGGATCGGAAGATAATGATCTCATGCCCTCGGGCAGGATGCGGGCCATCTGACTTCTACGGTAGGTGGACCCGTCCTTTACTTTTCGGGACAACCACCGGCTGTCCACAATGTGCGATTTATATTCGTGGTATTTATTCTTTCTAACGCAGTCATCTACCGATCAGGTTCCGGAAAAAAATGAAAAGTTGTGGGCAGCAAAAAGTGAATGGAATTACCCGAATCAGATGAGTTCTCGCGATTTCTGGCTCGTCCCAAACGCCACGCAATCGCCCGGTCCCTGGAACCGGCTACCCCACCACCGCCAGCCACCCGGCAAAAATAAAAACCTGGATCACGGTCAGGGGCAACCCGACCTTCATGAACTCAAAGAAAGTCAAAGTCTCCCCCTGCTTCTCCGCGTTCTGGATGATGATCACGTTGCTTGCCGCACCCAGGATCGTGAGGTTGCCGGCAATCGTGCTGCCGGCCGCAAGGGCCATCAGCTGGGCCGTGCCGCTGCCTGCCCGCATCACGAGCGGCTGGAAGAGCGCAACGAATGGCACATTGGAGATGAACTGGCTGACGATCACGCTCGTGCCAAGGAGCAGCGGGACGGACGAGAGCATCGTGCCGCTGACGAGCGTCTGGAAGTAACCGGTCTCCCAGACGCTTGCCATCAGGACAAACATCGCGGCAAAAAAGACGAGCGTGCACCAGTCTATGGCCCGGAGGATCCCGATGCGTTTCTCCGAGAAGAGAAGGATGGGGAGAGCGGCACCGATCGCGATCAGCGGCAGGGTCACGAGCATGGTCCCGGAGACGAGCGATGCAATGATATTGGCGGCCGCGAGCAGCAGGATGATCGCAAGGGAGATCTTTACAAGACGTGTGAGCCGTTCGTCACGGGGGATTGCGGGCACGCTCGCGTACTCCTGTGACGGGAATTCCGTACGGTACAACAACCGCAGGATTACATACGCTGCGGCAAGGCTCGCGATGGTCGGCACCGCAAGGTAGAGCGCGAACGTGACAAACGGCGAGGCCATCCCACTGTTGATCGCAACGAGCAGGTTCTGCGGGTTCCCTATCGGGCTCATCACGCTTCCGGTGGTGATCGCAATCGCGAGCGCGAGCAGGAGAAGTTTTCTGGAGATCTTCCGGTCAGCAGCGAGCGCAAGCACGAGCGGTGTCCCGATCACGGCAAGCGTATCGTTCATCAGCACTGCCGAACCGATCCCCATGCCAAAGAGAATGAACACTACCACCTGGCCGGGGTTTTTTGCACGGGAAAAAAAACTACGGGAGATTTCCGCCAGGTAGCCGCTCTTCACCAGCGCCTCCCCGACCACGAACATGCCAAAGAGGAAGATCATCACATCCGCATCGACAGCGTGGAATGCATCGGCAAAAGAGATCTGCCCGGCCAGGAGTACTGCCAGCGCTCCGCCGAGCATGATCTGCCATATTTTCAGGTGGAACCTGCCGATCTGCCGGACCGCGATGAGGAGGAAGACTGCTGCAAGTACTATGACGGGAAGATTCGTACATCCTGTTTCTCATTCCCAAAAGATGAGTATTGGCTTTCCGGTGCGGGATGGGAGCAGAACCCGGTCCTTTGTATCCCGGTTGAATCCGCAAAAAAAGAGAAACCGGTTCTGGAGAACTCCTTATTTTCCCATCACCCGGTTATTCCCCCGGGGAGCTACGAGGGTGACCCCTCTCCCCCGGAGGGGGAGGCAACATGCGGGGGGCATACCCCTGACCTTCTTTTTTCGGGAGGAGTTTTTCCTCAAAAGCTTATGAGGGTTATCGCACTATGGGGGATGCCCGGGCGGCGGGGGCGGAGCAGCACGGAGCCCCCAAGAGCGATTACTTATTTCTTCAGACGATTTCCCCGGGCTGAAAAATCCCTCTTTCGTCACTGCGGGTGTTCCACGTTCCAGTGGAGAAGGATCCCGGTCTCGATCTTCCGGTATTCCAGCAGGGTGAGGCGGCTGAAATCGGACTCGCTGATGAACCCGTCCCCGTCGGCAAGGGTCGGGGCATTCCTGCCCCCGATGATGATATTGCCGATATAACTGTAGATCTCATCGACCAGCCCCTGCTCAATGAGTCCCGCGATCAGTGTCCCCCCGCCTTCGACCATGATCCGCTGGATACCCATATCGCCGAGCTCCTCCATGAGCTGCACCAGGTCCACCGTATCTTCTCCCGCAATGATCACGGTAGCCAGTTTTTTAAGCTGCTCCACCTTTTTTGGATTGGCCTTCCGGGAAACTGCAACCACCCGCTTCCCGCTGCCCTTGCGGAAGACCGATGCATCGGGAGAAATACGCGCCCGGCTGTCAACAACAATCCGGATCGGCTGCTCGTCCGTCCCACGCTGTATCCGGTTGTTCCGGCATTCTTCAGCCTTGACGGTCAGTGACGGGTCATCGGCAAGAACCGTCCCGATCCCGACCATGACCGCATCGCTGCCGGCCTTGAGCCGGTCGACGCGGTTAAAATCCTGCGTACCGGAGATCTTCACCTGCCGGCGTTCACGGGTCGAGAGTTTGCCATCAGCACTCATCGCGACATTGACAATAATATGGGGTCGCATGTACGATCGTTGGTTGATTTGCCAATTATATCAACCCACTGAAATAATCCTGGACGCCCTCCGTGAAACCATCCAGCGGTCATAACCGGCCTCTCCCTCCACCGGCCCATGAATAACCGGTATAACGGAAACTTTTGTCCATAGTGTACCTTAAAATAAAAAGAACGCCAAATTCGTCAAACGCAGACATGGCCGAAAAAACCATCCGTATCTATCGTTATTCCATTGCAGAGACGGACCTGGTGAGGATCTGTGTCATTATCTCACTTGCCGTCTCCTGCATGCTTATTACGGCCATCTCTTTTTCCCGATCGTTCAGTATGATCAACTACCAGCTGTTTTTCATACCCATCGTTTATGCGGCTTATTGTTTCCCGAAGCGCGGGCTTCTTGTTGCAGGGATCTGCGGTATCGCGTTCCAGGCAATCGGCTATTATTACAGTTATCCGGATTCCGTGGCCATGGTCGGTGTCACCACGGAAGCGATTCTCTTTGTCCTGATCGCAGTCATCATCGCCTATTTCATCGATCGGATCCAGGCCGGAGAAGCCCGTTACCGGACCGTTTTCGAGCATTCCCAGCTGGGGATTGTCCTTTTCGACAAGACCACATTCTCCATCCGGCAGATCAACGACAAGTTTGCCGGCATGCTCAATTACGCTACGGAGGAGATCTCACAAAAATCTTTCCTGGACCTGCTGCTGACCCCCAGGGAGAAAAGCCGGTTTCTGGAACGCATTGGAAAAGAACGGACTGCATCGGATTTTGAAACACGGTTCGCCTCAAAAGCCGGCGATGCATGCTGGGTCAACCTGTCCTGGAGCAGCATTGACGAAAAGACTGTCAGTTGTTCGGTGATGAATATCAATGCCCGCAAACTCGCGGAGAAACTGAACAATGACAACATGATGAAATACCGGCAGCTGACGGAACACTCTCCCACCAGCATTCTCATCGTCCAGAACGGTCTTATCCGGTATGCCAATCCTTCCTTCATGGCTTTTTCCGGTTACGGGCTTGCAGAAATCGCGGGTAAAACGCTCGACATCTTCATCGATCCGCTCGACCGGGAGCTCTTTGTTTCCTTCTCCACGAAGTGGAACCAGAGGATGCCGGTCTCGGACGACGAGGAGTTCCGGTTCGTAACAAAGACCGGCGGGATGCGAATCGGGGCGCTCTACACAACGCCTATCCGGCATATGGATGCCGGGGCAGTACTCATCAATATCGTCGATATCTCGGAAAAACAGCGGCTCGAGGACAAGATCCACCAGGACAATGAACGCCGGAGGGGAATTCTCATTACGGTCGCCCACGAACTGCGTACCCCGCTCCAGCCCATCCTGGGATATCTCAACCTGCTCATCTCGGACCCCCCCGGGTTTGGCATCATCGATGATACCAAGAAGATCCTTGAACGGTGTCTTGTCAGCGTTGATCGTGAACGCCAGATCATCAACCAGATGCTCGATCTCTCGGTCCTGGAAAGCGGGAAACTGCAGTTGTCCACTTCGACATTTCCCCTGTCGCCCCTTGTGAAAAAAGTGATCGACGCGGGCGGATATATGACTAAAGCGGAAATAACGGTCGATATTGACGAGTCTGTCGAATTGACTGCAGATGCCGAACGGATTTACAGTGTTACCGATTCCATCATCTCCAATGCAATCAATTATTCCAAGCCCCCGCGAAAAATCGGAATCTTTTACCGTTCCGGAGTCAATGAAACAGAGCACCAGATATCTGTGCAGGACAATGGTATCGGCATCTCCAGGAGCCAGATCAGCTCAATCTTCGAGCCGTTCCAGCTTGCGGATGCTGCAGTCCTCTCCCGCAAATACGATCGTCTCGGGATTTCCCTTTCCATTGCCAAAAAGGTTGTCCAGATGCACGGGGGGGATATCACCGTGGAGAGTGCGGTCAACGCGGGGAGTACATTTACCATCCATCTTCCAAAGGAGCTGCCTCATGACTCATAAGATCATGCTTGTAGAAGACGACCAACCGATCCTTGAGATGATGGAGATCCTCCTTCGCCGTATCGGGTATGAGCCTATCCTTGTACCTGACGTGATGGACGCGCTTGAACGTGTGCAGCGCGATCCCCCGTCCCTTATCCTCCTTGACATCATGATGACCCCCATGAACGGATGGGAATTCCTGGAAAAGCTCCGATCGGAATATAATATCCGGGAATTACCGGTAATCCTGTTTACCGCGTCTCCTACGGTAGAAGAGAAAATTGCCCTGCTGCGGGATCCCTACCTGGGCGTCCTGCAGAAGCCGGTCTCGATCGTGGAACTCAAATCCGGGATTGAAAAATTCCTTGCGAAATGATGCCGCTCCGGCACTACGTTCGTTCTTTTTTAATGAGATATACGTGAAACGTGCGTGAAAAGTTCGTTATAGGTCCCTGCCGGAGAATAGTATATACGAGCAGGGAGTGAGGGAATAACCGGAGCGATCCTTCATGGCCGACCGGAATGCTGCATCACGGGATCCTGAGCACCTCAGGAAGATACTGATCGCGCGGGAACATGCCCGGGCAGATGCATGGCTCCGAAAGGACCGGCAGGCGCTTGAGGCCCTGCTTGCACCGGGCTTCGTGGAGATCAACAGTCTTGGCAGGTTCACCAAAGAGGAGCTGCTCGACCGGCTCTTTCCGTTACTTACCCTGCACGGGTTTACTATGGAAGAGCCGGTTATCCGCGAACTCCCGGACAATACCGCGGTTATCAGTTACCGGTGTCACGAGGCGCTGACTGTGAACGGCAGGAAAACCGAAGGCACATTCAGTGTGACTGCGACCTATACGCTAAATAACAACCAGTACCGTCTTGCCCTCTGGCAGATCAGTCCTGCGCCCTGACCGGATGGAGGTATCCCCGGGAAACGGGATCGGGATTATCGACTCAGGAGATCCGGCCCGTTCAGACCGGCAGGACGATCTTTTCCAGCAGTGCCACTACGGAATCCCCTTCCAGCAGCACAATGCCCCATTTCCCGTCCTCTCCAATGAGAAGCGCCAGCGGGCGGACGTATGCCATCATGCCCTGTTCATGGGAAAGTGACACGTCACTGACAACCGGGATAATGGTACGGTTCCCCATCACCAGCGGCTCCTGCATCCGGATCTCTGCAGTCATAAGACGGGCACTTTCCGTGGTTGTCGTTTCATAATCCTCATAGCTTCCTGTATCGCCGGGTGCCGGGCCAGCTGCACTCCTGCGATCAGGATACGAAGGGGACGGCGGACTTTCATCCTCGCCGTGATATCCAGTTCGAGGATCTCACGGTCAAAGACCGGCTCCAGTTCAAGGTAGATCCGGGAGGCTTCGAGAATAAACCGGGATGCCCAGTACATCCCGCAGCATTCCCCGGTCAGTACCGGGTCCCCAAGACCCAGGGTCACCCGTCCGCGGGCCTCCTCAAACCGGCACTCGCGCCAGAATATGGAACCAAACGATCCGGCCAGCCCCATTATTCCCTGCATGATATGGACAATCTCCCCGGCATCCGGAGTCCCGGCCAATCCTGCCGGCTGATCCGGTATATGCCTCTTACCCTGGGTCTTCATAGATCCCGTCCGGGAAAATACCGGATGGTTCGCAACAAGCACCTCAGTTACTGTCATGCCTTCCACGTGGGATGTCCGGATACCAAACACGCTCCACGAAATTGCCAGCGCCGGTTCCTGGTGGCCATCCCGGAAAACCAGCCTGAAGGTGACCCTCACGGGAACTGCATAGAGAATGAGTGCCAGGGCAAGGAGGGGGACAACGATGGAGGCGAGAACAAAGACCGGTATGAGGAGTTCATCCATAAAAAGAGAGGGGAATTTAGAGATCTTCCTTCTTATCAGGCGCTTCTGAAGCCTTGTTCCGGGTCATCGTTTTGATCGCATCGATAAGCTGCGGTGCCATCGATTCGCTGAGTGCTGAAATTACCTGTGCGATTTGGCTGTCCTTTTTGAGTGACATTACCTGTACACCTTCCGGCCCCCTGACATCTTTATGGAGGACGATGAGTGCCACGGGTTCAATCCCGCCACCCGCGCCGGCGCCCTGGCCACCACCATCTTTCATGTGGTTGCCGCCGGCACCGAACCCGAACCCGAACCGCGTAACAGGGATAACCAGTTTGTCCCCGAAATCGATTGGATCACCCATCACGTTCTTCGAGGAAAGGAATTCTTTCAGCTCGGATGCGGTCTCTTTGAGCATCTGTTCGTTTGACACGAGAATTCACCGGTGAACATATCGCGTTTCCCCTATTTTAATTTCGGCCACAAAAAGACCGGCTGATCGATCGTTATGGCGACAGAAAATCGCATGCAGGCACGGATATCGATCTTATTTTTTGGCGCAGGCAGTTAATCTGCTGGTCCGGGCCTAGCCATCCAGCTTACCGGAGAAGCGGGGTGAGAGTTCCCCGGCAGTCTGGTCCGTGGTGAAGATAATGAGGGCATCCCCGGCCCGGAGGCGGGTATTCCCGTCCGGCCTGAAAACCGTCGTGTTTTCATGGCGGAGGCCGTACTCGCTGATACCAAAGTTCTCTTTCAGGCACAGGTCAGCAATGGTCTTTCCCTCCGCCGCGGAATTCGGCTCAACCGTAAGCATATGGATGCGCAGGGATAGGAGGACCGTATCCATGCCCTGTATTGTCCGGCCGGTATCGGCATTTTTCACGAACTTGGCATACCCCCAGCTCTGGAGTTTTCCGACGATCTTTGCAATCTCGGTCTCCGGCAGGTGATATTTTTTCAGGGCACGGGTGAAGATCTCCCGCGCAGCCTCGAACTCCTCGGATACGACTTCATCAGCACCGAGGTCCAGCAGGTACTGGGAATGACGGATATGCTGCGTCCGCGCGATGATATAGATATCCGGCGCAAGCTGGCGGGCCTTGTGGACAATCCGGGGAATCGCTTCCTGCTCTGAGACAACCACCACGAGGGCCCTGGCATCCCGGATGCCGGCATACTCAAGGATCTCTTCCTGGACCGCATCCCCGAATATGAAGAATGGCCGGCGGGCAGTCTTTTCCCGGCGGATAATATCCGGGTTCAGTTCGATCACCTTGTAGGGAATGCCGGTGATCTCTGCTGCCCTTGCCACGCTCCTGCCGGTGATCCCGTATCCTGCGATGATAATATGATCGACAGGCGCCTCCCCCGGTTCTGTACCGGGAAGGCTTTTGCGTGTGTCCCGTGAAGCCCGGCCCGGCATCACCCGGTAGAACATTTCAACAGCCCGCGGTGCCGCATTCATGGCAAACGGTGTAAGTGCCATGGTAATGATCGCGGATGCTAAGAATATCTGGTACACCTCGTCAGGAATGAATTTTGCATCCAGCCCGGTCTTTGCTAACACGAACGAGAATTCCCCTACCTGGCAGAGGGCAAAACCGGTAAAGATACAGATCCGTGCAGGCATGCCCAGTACGGCAGCAGCAAAGACCCCGGTCAGGATCTTGGTGCCGATGATGAGGGTGACGATCAGCAGGATGAGCATGATAAACGCCGGGTCCCCAAGGATGCTCTTCGTATCGAGCAGCATCCCGATCGAGAGGAAGAAAACGCTCGCAAAGAGGTCACGGAACGGGATGATGTGGCTGAGGGCATCGATATTGTAATCGGATTCCCCGATGATCAAACCGGCAACAAATGCGCCCAGGGTGAGTGAGAGTCCAGCCAGGTTAGTGAGCCACGCAACGATGATGCAGATACCGGCAATCGTAACGAAAAAGAGCTCGCGGCTCTTCTGGCGGGTAACCCGGTACAGGAGTGCCGGGATGACCCAGCGGGCAAGGACGATGACGACAAGCAGGATGGCAGCTACTTTTCCCACCTGGAGGGGAAGATCGTTCAGGTCAGGGCCACTGGTGCCCATGAAGAGCGGGACGATGAGCATCATCGGGATAATTGCCAGGTCCTGGAAGAGGAGGATCCCAAGCAGCGTCCTGCCCTGCAGGGTATCAACTTCCCTGCGCTCCTGGAGGATCTTCATCACAATCGCCGTGCTGGAGAGGGAGATTATGAAACCGAAGAACATCGCGCCCCTGAACGGGACATGGAGCGCGTAGGCAACGAACGTAATGGCGACGATCGTGGTACAGAGCTGGAGCAGGCCTCCTATAATCACGATCCGCCAGGACCTGAGCAGTTTTTCAAAAGAAAATTCAAGGCCGATCGTGAAGAGCAGGAGGATGATGCCTACCTCGCCGAAGGTATCGATCAGGGACTGGTCGGTGATGAGGGCAAACCCGTAGGGCCCTGCCAGCATTCCTATGATGAGAAAACTTACGATACCGGGTAATTTGAAGAGCTGGCAGACATAGAGGAGCACGATCGAAAGCGTAACGATGCTGACGAGTGCAAGCATGAAGTCCATCAGGTATTTCCTCCCGTGATCCGTCCCGTGCGGACGTCCTGGTCCTGCATGGATATGGTATCCCGTGCGGGAAAAACACTATCCTGTGCATGCGGAAAATCCTGGTTCATTGTACGGCCTGCCGGTCCTGTGGTGGTACTGTACCCGTGTGCGGTGGGAAGAAAAGAAAACAAGAGTGCCCCAGGCCTGATTTGAACAGGCGACAACTAGATCTTCAGTCTAGCGCTCTCCCAAGCTGAGCTACTAGGGCAGGAGTACAAATGTTGTCACTTTTGACTAATAAATGATCTGTTCTGCGGCACGGTACCCCTCCCGGCAATCGCGGCTATTGACCGCTCTTTTTTATACGCCGGGAATGACAGTATTAACCAATGTCGCTCCCGGGGAAAAGCAACGAGGACTCAGGTCTTGCCAGTGCCATAAAAAGCCGCACGGCGCATGTTGTCCACCTTACCCATAATGACCTGGATGCCGTGGGAGCTGATGCAGTCCATCGCATGAAATACGGTACCGACGGAGTCTTTACTATCTGGAGTTCCGTGGGGAAATTCTCCATGCTCTTCTCCCTCGTTGCTGCCTGCGAAGGAAAAGGCGACCTCCTCTCGATCTCCGACCTCGGGTACCACCACGATCTTGAGGATGTGGCGCGCAAGGCCCGGGTAAACGGCTGGGTCGTGGAATGGCGCGATCACCACCGGTGGCGGGACGAAGAGATCCGGAACGTGGAAAAAGAAGTTACACTTCTCCGGGTAGATACCTCCACCTGCGGTACCGGCATCGTAGCCCGCGACCTCCTGCCGGATAATCCTGTTGCCCGTGAAGTCGGGCGTGTTGTCTGCGATTACGATCTCTGGAAACACGCGGATCCCCGCTCTGCGGTTCTCGGGCAGGTGCTCCAGCGCAAGAAGAACCGGGACCACGTCAGGGACTGCCTTGTGCAGGGCGTGTTCAGTGACGAGCTGATCGAAAAGGAGTACGCAGAGATCAAGTCAGAGATGTATGCGATGATGCGCCGGAGCCTGAAGCATGCGACGATTACCGGGAAGAAATACCGGGTCGCCTTTGCCCCGCTCTACGGCTACCCGAGCGAGACGGCACATTTCATCCGGGACGAAAAGAAGACCGACATCGAAGTCATCATCGGAAAGGACGGGAAATTTTCCTTGCGCTCCGTGCCGCCGATCAGCCACCTTATCGCACGTGAATTTGGCGGCGGGGGCCACCCGAATGCAGCAGGCGGCTCCTTCAGTTTTACCGTAGTGGAACGGTTTACGTGGTGGCTCTTCAAGAAGAGCCGGCACTTCGAGGAATTTGTCCGGATCGCTGAAGGTCTTTAAGCCGGATAATTACCCGTCCCTTTTTGCGGACTTTTACCCGGAATGAAAATTTCCTGATCCATGTCCCCTCTGTGTATCCCTCTCATGTGACTTCAGGGATCGCCAGACGTGCCCGAGTGTCATCCGTTTTGTGGGAATCCCGGCAGAATAGATCATAACTCCGGCTATCCACCAATCTTTTAACTACTTTCATCCAATACCAGTCACCATGAAAAATGTGTACCTTGTTATTGTCGGTCTCATCGTTTTGGCATGTGCAGTGATGCCGGCATCTGCCTTTACCATGAAATCCCTCAGCATCACCGTAGCGGGAAATGGCGATGCCCAGGTGGACATGAACTATGATCTCTCCTTTGTAGAGCAGACTGCGGTATTCTTCCGGATCGCAGATCCTGCCACGGAACTCCAGTCCGCATTCAACAGTGCCAGTTCTCATCCGGTAACCGTCACCCGGGTAACCAGTTCATCGGCCCAGATCACGATCCCCTCCTTTGCATCCGTGACAACCACCGGCGGTGTGTCCACGTTAACAACCCCGTCGCTCTCGTTCGAACGCGCCCGGAAAGTACTCAGCTCCTACTGGTTCGCCCCGCTGATCTCCCCGGATTTTTCCCCGTCAGTAACGACCATCACGTTTCCGGATGGGTACACCGTAAACTATTATGACCTGATCAGTATTCCCCCGGTAACCCACCAGTTGTCGTAATTCCCGGTATCCATCGAACAGCATAATCCTTTTTTGTCCTTTTGAGTTCGTGAACCCCGGGGTTGCCCGCGAAAAAAGATCAGCGCTCGTATACTGCTGACGCGACCAGGTTATTCCAGTACTCCCCGCAGTCCCGTTTACAATATCCCCCGGCACTGATCTGGTCAGGATCTAGATGGGCGAGGGCGAGGTGTACCGATCCCCGGTCAGGGTCGATGAGAATGATCCGCGAAAAATCATATTCGCCCTTCAGCTCAAAGAGCGTCGGGAGCATCTCCTTCGTAATCGCAACCTGCCGCTGGCGCTCAAGGAGGACCGCAAAGTCCTGCCTCGTGGGAGCGGGCTGGAAGAAGAAGACATTTTTCCGGGCCAGTGCCTGTACTTCCCGTTCATCCATAGATTCCGCGATCAGCACATGCCCTGCAACCCCGGTGTCACGCATGGTACGCATGAGATCGGTGTATACGGAATGGATCGCGTCCTTGTACTCGTCCTCATCAAGGTAATACCGGTCACTAAGGCCCAGATTATGGGGTGCCGGGAGGGCGCACCAGGCCCCTTTCTTCTGCACGACGATGCCGGCAGCATCCTCGATAACCGGGGCCGGGTCGAGACCGAGTTCGTCCGTGATCCGGCCGTCGCAGACGCCGTGGAGGCAGTCCCGTATACGCCGGTCATAGAATTTCCCGCCGGCACAGGGAATCCCGATCCCTGCTGAAACCTGCGGGGCGAGCGACTGGTCGAGCAGGTACGTGACAATATCCGCAGTCCTGCCCCGGTGTTCTGCAATCCAGGCCGCGAGTGCGGACACATCCGGCCTGCCCGGCTCCGCCCCGAAACCCCGCGTTGCCAGTTTCAGCCGTTTTACCATAATAGAGATCTTATTACTCATAAGCATCTAAAAAGTACTGATGAATACACCACCGCTGCTGGTCACCTGCGGGCTGCCGTACACCAACGGCCCCTGCCATTTAGGTCATTTGCGAACGTACGTTCCTGCCGATGCGTACGTCCGCCATATGCGGCGGGCGGGCGAAGAGGTGGTCTTCGTCTGCGGTTCGGACAATCACGGGACACCGATCGTGGTATCGGCAGAGGAATCCGGTATCTCTCCACGGGCGCTCTCGGAACGTTACCACAAGCATTTCGATGAGACATTCAAACGGATGGGCGTCATGTTCGACCGGTTCGGCATGACCGATGACCCGGCCACCCATCACCGGACCCAGGCAATTGTTGCCGAACTGGAGAAGAACGGCTACATCTACAAGCAGATCGTGCACCAGGCCTACTGCACGAAATGCAAACGGTTCCTGCCGGACCGGTACGTGGAAGGGATCTGCCCTCATTGCGGCACCCCCGCCCGGGGGGACGAGTGCGACCAGGGGTGCGGAAAGCACCTCGAACCCGGTGAGATCAAGGACCCGGTCTGCAAGGTCTGTGGCACGAAGGCGGAGTTCCGGGACCAGGAGCACTACTTCTTCAGGCTCTCGGAATTCAAGGACTTCCTCCTGCCATTCCTCGATAAGGTCCGGGGCACGAGCAATGCGAAGAACTACGCGATCGGCTGGATCAAAGACGAGCTCCATGACTGGTGCATCACCCGGACGCTCGAATGGGGCGTAAAGTTCCCGGGCCGCGACGACCTCGTGGTCTATGTCTGGGTCGACGCCCCGATCGGGTACATCGCGTTCACTGAAGAATGGGCAAAGAAGACCGGTAAGGACTGGAAACGGTACTGGTGCGGCGAGAACCGGGTCACGCATTTCATTGGCGGCGACATCATCTACCACCACTCGATCTTCTGGCCGGCGCTCCTCAAGGGAGCCGGCTACGGCGTCCCCCACGCAATCGTGGCGAGCGGGATGGTGAAAGTCGATGACCACAAGTTCTCCAAGTCCCGGGGCTATGTGGTCTGGACCAATGACGATTATCTCGACAAGGGCCTGCCCGCGGATTACCTTCGCTACTACCTGCTCGCGTACACGAGCCACACCAAGGAACTGAACTTCTCGTGGAAGGTCTTTGGCGAACGGATCAACAACGAGGTTGTCAATATTTATGGTAACTTTGTCTACCGGACGCTCTTCTTTGCCCAGAGGGAGTTCGAGGGGATCCCACCCGGCCCGGTCGATCCTGCAATCACTGCTGAAATAGAGAAAAGCCTGGCGACCGTGGACCAGCTGATGCGGGACTACGAGTTCAAGGGTGCAGTAGACGCGATCATGGCGCTTGCGGCGTTTGGCAATTCCTACATCCAGGCCAATGCGCCCTGGAAACTGATCAAGACCGATCGTACGGCAGCTGCCCAGGTGATCAAGAACGCAGTCCAGATCGTCAAGGCCCTTGCGCTCCTCATCGAGCCGGTGATGCCCGATACCGCGGAACGGTGCTGGAAGCAGCTCGGGTACTATGACAGCGTGGCAAAGCACCCGATCAGCGATGCCACGCACCCGGTGCCCGAGGCGTGCATCAAGGCTCCCACCCCGCTCTTTACGAAGATGGAAGACACCCAGATTGCAGAGCTCGAGGCCCTGCTCAACAAGCGCGTAGCCGAGGCGAACAAAAAGATGGAAAAGACTCCCCCGATAACAATCGAAGATTTTGCAAAAGTTGAGATGAAGACGGGAAAAGTACTTGTTGCGGAAGCGATCCCAAAGTCGAGCAAGCTCCTGAAGTTACAGGTAGACATCGGCGGCGAGACCCGCCAGATCGTGAGCGGAATCGCCCAGTTCTACAAGCCAGAGGAGCTCGTGGGCCAGAACGTAATCGTGCTCACGAACCTTGCGCCGGCAAAGATCTTCGGGGTCGAGAGCAACGGCATGATCCTCGCAGCCGGGGATGCCGCATCGCTGCTCACGCCGCTGAAGACGGTTGAGCCGGGCACGAAGATCCGGTAATTTTTTTTACTTAAACTGGCTGATTATGGGAAAAGAAATGGTTCAATCTCCCAATTTTAGGCTCTGTAGAAGACCTACATTCTCCGGAGTAAACAACTAACCTCAAAAGCTAAGGTACGGTGCCGATTTTTTTTAATTTTATCACCGTTGGCAATGAATTTGTTTACATAAAAAAATCAAGAAGAAATATTCAAATATTAATTTGTTGTTTTTTTCATATGATTGACATAATTCTCGCTAAAATTAAAGGCTTTATCCTGAATCCGGTCGCGATGTTCCAGGCATCTGAACAGAACACGCTAAACCGGAAAATATCCCCCGCTGCGCAGGTAAGGACACGTTGAGGCAGAATTCCCGCCCGGATACCCGGCACAATCCAAAAAATCGCATGAAGGACTTAAAAAAACAAAAGTCCTCGTGCGATGCACCTGTGAACAGATAGTGCAACCTCAGTACATTATCGCACCCATTGGCAAGACCGCGAGACAGATATTCTTTCCCCGCCACACCTTATGCATCATGGGACGGCGAACAGACATCGCACATACAACCGGGGGAACAGGAGGGCCTGATCTCGAAGAGCAGTCCATTGCCACGATCGGGCGCTGTCTTGCCGGTAAGCACAGGGCTTATGCCATGTGGGAACTCCTCGTCAACGATGCCGGGGTGAAGACCCACTGGCAGATGGCTGATTTTGTGGCCACCAGAAAACTCGGGATGAACGATCACGGGGAGACACACGCGAAGGTTGCCACGGCATCGGCACTCACCATGCTCGACCTTCTTGAGGGTGCTGGTGTGCAGCCTGATATCGTTGCCGGGGGATTCGGTGACAGGGATGATGCGGCTCTCGTGGTCCTTGTCGCCACGCTCTGCCATGATTTCGGCAACATGGTCCACCGAACCGATCATGCCGACCTGGGTATCGTACTTGCAATCCCGGTGCTCGACCGGTTGCTCCCGGCAATCTACCCGGATATCGTGAAGAGGACACAGGTAAAATCGTTCATCCTCTCCGCGATGTATACCCATCATGGGGAACCAAAACCGCTGACGATCGAGGCGGCGCTTGTCTGTATCGGGGATTCAACGGACATGACTAAGGGGCGCGGGCGGGCAGCCTTCGAACGCGGGAGCATCACCATTCATTCGGTCTCGGCCCTTGCGATCGACCGCGTGGAGATCCGGAAGGGAAGTGACAAGCCAATCGAACTCCATATATCAATGTCAAATTCCGCGGGAATCTACCAGGTGCAGGAGATCCTCGCCCCGAAGGTCAGGGCCGGGCCGCTTTCCGGGTACGTGGATGTCATCGCGATCACGGATGCATGTGCAGGAGATTATGAGCACCGGATTGTCGGGGGAATCCGGATGGAGGGAGGGAAATTTGTTCCCTGTTCATAAAACGCACATTATGTTTTCTTTCACGTAAAAAAACACGGTAACCCCGGGGACCGGAATGTGTTCTCTGTTTCCTCTTTTCGTATCGGTCATCACAAACGGAATATAGTTGCCTATTGAGATGTATGGCGAAAATAATGATGTGATCGGACGATAAGGAAAGAATAATGAAGGGGAGTGAGGATGATTTGAAATCACGGTATGGCTGGATCGAGATCGACCATGTGCGTTATGATCATGACGTAATCATCCATACCGACAGGAGCGTCTCGAAACGATCCAAGAAAAAATCCAAAAAACTCAAAAACAGCTACGGCCACACACCGCTCGCCGATCATGAACTGTCATTTCTCGATGAGGAGCGTCCGCCGGTCATCTACATCGGGACCGGGCAGTACGGGGACCTGCCAATCACAACCGAATCCCATGGCATACTCCGGCATTTCGAGACGTTTATCCGGCCGACACCGGAGATCCTCACCCTAATTGAGGATGAATCACGATCGTTTGCCGCTGTAATCCATGTATCCTGTTAGGCATCAGGAAGACGGGTAGCCAGGTATTTTACCATTAGCAATATTTCATAATGTTTCGTGCCATTAAGGATTTGGAGAAATTATAAGATGATTCCTGGCCTGATCGCAGATCGTGGATTGAACCCGTGGTTACCAGAACCATAGAGATTGCGTTTATCTGACCATCTGGAACACCGGAGAGATAATGGTTCGGGAAAAATTTTTAGTTGAGCTCAAGACATCCCTGCTCCTCGTATTTCTTGGCACTCTCGCCATAATGATAATTTTTGAGCTGGTAAAACAAACCCTGATTCCGGATATCTCCGTATGGGGATCGCATATTATCACCATCCTGTTCACGAGCTGCCTTGCAATTATCATAGCGTATTTTACCTTCCAGTCACTCCTTGAAGCACACCAGAGCGCCTCAAAGGAACTTGAAACAAGAATTGCTACCGAAAAAGAACTTCAGGCAGCATTTGAACAACTGACGGTACAGGAAGAACAACTGCGGCACCAGTTCGTTGAAATGGAGAAAAGCCAGCGTGCACTTTCTGAAAGCGAGGCTGAGTACCGCACTATCCTGCGGACAGCCATGGACGGGTTCTGTATCGTTGATACGACCGGTTCATTCATCGATATGAATGACGCGTTCTGTAAAATACTCGGGTATAACCGCGAGGAGACGCTTACCCTCTCGTTTTGTTCAATAGAAGTCAATAAAACCCCGGAAGATATCGCCCGCCATATGGAAGAGATCGTCAGGAAAGGCGAAGACCGGTTTGAGACCCGGTACCGGCGTAAAGATGGCAGGATCATTGATATTGAGGTCAGTGCGGTCTTCACCGGGACCCGTGACGGGCATCTGATCACATTCCACCGGGATATCACCGATCGAAAACGGGCAGATGAGGCCCTGAACCGCGCGACGAGGAAACTGAACATCCTCAATGTTACTACCCTTACTGATATCCAGAACGCAGTTTTTTCCCTCTCCGCGTATTTCGAACTGGAAAAAATAATCCCGAAAAACACGGACAATGAAAAACATCCACAGTACCTGGATATGCAGACCAGGATCGTCCAGACAATTACGGATTCACTGAAATTTGCAAGATTGTACCAGAGCCTGGGATTAAAGCCCGCTGCATGGCAGAACGTCCAGCACTCTTTTTTGTTTGCGATATCGCACCTTGATCTTTCGCAGGTATCCCGGAGACTCGATGTCGGAGGATTGGAGATCTACGCCGATCCGCTCCTTGAAAATGTCTTTTTTACGCTTCTAGAGAATGTTGTAATGCACGGGAAAACTGCAACGGAGATCAGTTTGAGGTATTACGAATCACCGGAAGCACTCGTCCTGATCTTTGAGGACAACGGGCAGGGGATTCAGGATGATATGAAAGAGAAGATCTTTGAACGACGGTACGAGGAAAAAAAAGGTCTGGGGTTATATCTCACCCGGGAGATCCTTTCCATTACCGGTATTACGATCAGGGAGACCGGCACGGAAGGAAAAGGTGCCCGGTTTGAGATGATCGTCCCAAAAGAGGCGTACCGGTTTGCGGACAGCTCGAAATAAGAATTATAAAAAGATGTTCCGGATCCTGTTTACCCCGGTATCCTCAGCACCACTGATACTGCACAGCCACAGGCCGGGCAGATCGAAAAGATTCCGTCTTCAAAAAGGTCTGAACGCTGTTCCAGGATATCCCGGTCGGGTGATGCCCGGGTATCGGGCATCTCGTACCGGTGCTCGCATCGCGGGCACGTGAACCGGATTGTTACAAGGGATGTAGTTGTCACAAGTGTCCTCCATTTCATAAACATGCCCGGGTCTGCCCTTCTCCCAGGATCGTTTTCAGTGCATCGTTGAGCGGAAGGATCTCCCGGGGGCAGGAGACTGGTACCGGCACAGGCCGGGCTGGATCCTCCACGGGCACCCTGGCCCGAGCCCTCCGCCGTATCTCCTTTCGGGTCATCCGCATCCGGTCAAGCTCGAACTTATCCATGTCACTAGCGGTTGCCGCAATATTGAATGCTGCATTCACATCGGCATGGATGACGGCGCCGCAGTACGGGCATTCAAACCGTTTCCGTACCCTGCGCCCGAAACTCCCGCACCTGCTGCAGCGTTTCGACGTGTAGGCAGGGTTCACGTACAGGACCGGGATCCCCCTGGACAATGCCCGCTTCTCGACAAGATGGAGCAGGGAGATGAATGAGTTGTTCTCAAACGAGAACTCATACGGATTCTCCGCTTCCCTGTGGTGCATGTAACGGTACGTAAAGAGTTTCTCGAACTTGATCCCTGAACAGGACGCTTCCGCAAACGAGACGATCTGGCGGGAGATCTTGTTGAGTGTGGCTTTGAACTCCTTGCGTTCCCGGGTCTTCATTTTTTTAAGTTTCCAGAGTTTTCCTTCATGGTACAGCTTCGTGCAGTTCTTCGTGGAAGCAGTCGGGGCATACTGGAGTCTCTTGCCAAGTTTCATGACCCTGCCGGTCACCAGATCGGCAGCGACTACGGCATGGCCGGTAGTGTTGAGATCAACGCCAATCCAGCGGGCCTGCCGGGATGAATTGTTATGGGGATGGATGTTGTTCACCTTGTATCCATGGGTATTCGACAGCGGTACATGGGGACTCCCCGGTCCCGAGGGCCCGGATATCCCGGATCACCCGGCAGGCCCGGGACAGTGCTGCCCCGGGCTCGCTGAGGATGCGGTAACGGACGTAAAGGGGATAGAACCGGAGGAAATCCAGGAACGGGATAGTGGTCCCCCGGGGAGTGCAGCTCCCGCCGCGCACTGCTTCGAGTACGCCGTCAAGGGTTCCGTCAGCCTCCACCAGGGTCCAGGTGTATCCCATCATGGGAAGGGCATGTGCATCGCTGCCACCGGTCTCCGGGATATTCCGGGTATTCCTTACGAGGGCATTGGACTGCGGCTCACTGCCGTTTAAGGACTCGACCGCATCGAACCCGAGACCGGCATAATTGGCATAGCCGAGCCTTGCGTGGGGGTGGGGAGCAACGGAGACGCCGCCCTCGTTCCTGATAAAAGAGAGGACCGTATCGATGGAGAGCGATTCAAAGGGGCGGGAGATGCCAAGGGCGATCCAGTGTTTCCGGATCGCGATGTTACCCCCTTCCATACCCGGGATGACCAGCAGGCCAAACTCCCGGGAAAGCTGTCGTGCCAGGACATGCGGAAAGAGGCGGTTGTGATCGGTAATGGCAATCGCATCGAGACCGAGTTTTTTTGCATATTTTACCACCTGCCGCGGGCTGGCCACCGCGTCAACGGACCGGCTGGTATGCACATGGAAATCGACCTTCATCCGTTCCCCCTCTCATGGGCACCGGCAGACAAACAAACATCCTGTCCGGGCGCGGAGATGCAACCAATCCGTGTTGGTAAAAAAACGTGTGGCCGAACCATGACCGCGATGAGACTACCGGTTCTCATGAGATGAAGTGGCAGTCCGGAAGAGGTACGTGCAGGTCTGGCCGCGTCAGGCCGCGATTGGCCGCCCGGGGGCATTGTCAACCTATGCGATCCCGTGCTCCCCGGGGATGCTGCACGGGTCTGGACCGAATGCGACACAATAGAGTCTGCCTAAAATCTATATAAAATTTTCTAACACTATATTTTTGCAGGATATAATCCAGCATGGGGATTGGATTTACCATTCAATCAGTATTTCGAAGTTCATACATTGTACATGTGAATTGGGGATCGTCGTTGGATGGTTTTGGTACAGGGTGTGTTGCGATCGGAACAGCGAACTATTCTATATAATAATGAAATACTCTATATCATTTCGCCAAATCTATATAGTTGCAGGTCAAACATGCTGGTAAGGCAGTAACCCGCACTGCGGGAATGTGCCGGGCAGGTGAGAAGAATTCTTACATCCTACGGAGTTCATCACGAACAGATCCAGCGTTTGAACGAATCCATGCGAGACATGTATTCTCAAAGGGGTAACACGAAGCCGCTAAGTACGCAGGGGTGCCTTTCCATGTACCGGGAGCAGAACACGATCCAACCGGGATCCCGTGGCACGCAAGCAGTCTCTTTGTCCGAGACCGGTGCAGATCCCCGGGCGGGGAAAGGACCGAAGGTTCCTGCGATACGGTGCCGCCAGTGCGGGGAACAGTTTCCGGTACTTGATTTCCATTATACAAAAAAATCCGGATTATGTATTCCCTGCTGGGAATCAAAGGTGAGATGAGATGGCAATGAAGATGAAAAAGAAGCAAAAAGCCGTTGCCGGGGTACACCCGGCAACGCACCCCCGCGAGAATATGAGCTCACAGGGGAACCGTGAATGTACAGCGAAATCCACACAGACCGGTCTCTCCGGCATCGGCCGATCTTTCAGCGGTCTGCTGGATCGCACCCGTGCGTATTTCAGGCAGGCAGAACCTGCCAAGAGCTGAAAATCGCAGTTCTTTTTTAATCTGAAGTGGTGCCATCCTGACCATTATATACCGGTGATGCGGATTGGGAATGCCCGGAGCCCCGGGATTGTAATCGCTCTATCAATCGGAAAGATATGCAGTAATATCCGCGGGTTCTGTGGGTAATGCCGGACCCGGATACAGCCAGCCCAGGACTTCTTCCTTGTCCCGGTAATACAGCTGGACCATCTTGGTGACCGCATGATATTCACGGATGTTATGCTTCTGCATCCAGATGATGAAATCCGTCCGGTATTTCAGCTCATCCGTGAGAACCTCCTTGCTCACACCGTACGTGTCGCGGATCTTGTCAAAGAGAAAACTCCTGCCCTGCCACTGGAAGATATCGACATCCGGCAGCCATTTATAAACCGTATTGGTGATCAGATCGCCGCTATCCCGGTCAAGTTCAAGGATCTCCACGATATTTGCGATCCTCCTCATGCTACGCTCGCCTTTCTTGATGTGCATCGGGAAGATGACAAGATCGAGATTCGAGAGCAGGCTGCGCGGCACGTTCATGGGGTTGGATTCCACGCGGGCCAGCAGTTCGTCCATGGAACCGGCGTGGATGGTCCCAAGGGCCGCGTGACCGACAGCGATTGCCTGGAACAGGGTGAAGGCCTCCCCGCCCCGCACTTCACCGACAATGATGAACTCCGGCCTTTGACGCAGTGCGGCAACAAGCAGATCGTACAGAGAGATGTCCCCCGGTGATTTTCCCCCGCCTCCACTCATGCCGGAAACTCCACTGGCCCCTGAATCCGATGTACCGAACCCGGTACGGGTGATAGACTGGATCCAGTTGGGGTGCATCAGGTTCAGTTCAGCCGTGTCTTCAATGGAGACAATCTTGTATTCGGGCGGGATGAAACTGCACAGCACGTTGAGAAACGTGGTCTTACCGGTCGCTGTTCCCCCGGATACGAGGATAGAACGTTTGTATTCCATCAGGATCCACATGAACGCGAGTTGCTGGGCATCGATAGACCCATAATCCATAAGCTCGATGGAGGATATCGGATTTGCCCGGAATTTCCTTATTGTAAACGTGGAGCCTTTTTTTGTTACTTCGCCCCCAAGCGTAATGTTGCCACGACTCCCGTCCGGAAGGGTCAGGTCGCGAATCGGCTGGAGGAGCGAAACGTGCCGGCCGCTGATCTGTGCGAGCCGCAGGACAAAGTTGTTGAGTTCAACCTCTCCGAACTTCACATTGGTCCGGACAGAACCGTACGTACGGTGCTGGACATAGAGGTACATATCGGAGCCGTTGCAGCTGATATCCTCAATATATTTGTCTTTCATGAGGGTGTCGATCCGGCTGTACCCAAGGTACTGTTTGCGTAAGTGGAAGTACATCCGCTCCTTCTGTGAATCTGTCAGGCTGAGCCCGAAGATATGGACAAGGGAATAGAAGCGTTCATGCAGGTACTTCTCCCGCTGTTCTGCATCAATCAGTTCGGCGTTCGTGCTCACCAGTTTTTCAAACGCATTCTCGATGATAGTAAGCGCGGATCGCTCAGTCCCGCTGAGCTCGGGTTCTACCACGCTGTAGATCATCATCCCCTCGAGACGGGAGTACTCGATATGGACGAACTGGAACGGGACTTCCACTACGTACGTAAGGTTGACGTCCCTGAGCGATCCTTCCAGGGATGGCGTATCAAGATCCCCGGGATCGAACAGGAGAGTAGAAATATCCTGCTCAGGAGGCTTGGAGAAGATGGAAAGAAATTTCCGGAAGGCTGAGGGGGAGGAATTTTCGGGTCGGGCACCGGATGCAGGTGGCTCCGCGGGGGATGGATGCACCGGCAGTCGAGAGGGAACGGCCGGATGGAGGTTGTCGTCTTCTTCCGGTTCGGCAAGAAAAGACCGGAACTTCGATCCAAGTGATAACGGGCCGGATTTACTCGCAGGCATCAGTTCCGTTGAAACCTCTGAGGGTTCTGCAGAGACCGAATCAGGAGAGCCTTCTCCCCGTAGTAAGGTTTCCGCGGTATTTCCGGTGCCGGGAGATTTTTCATCGTCAACCGGATCATCCTCATCAATAAGGAACGATTTGAACCTGTCGGTAAAAGAGTTGGTTTTCTTGGGAGAAGCCGGCGTGTCCATAGTTGCTGAATATCCCGAAATCCCCGGATTATTCATTTTTAGCTGCCCGGGGATTTTCAGGAAAAAATAGGATGTGTGCGGATATATAATTTATTTATTGAGTATATAGTCATGACAGTAAAGTATAGTTTTTAATTTAGACAACGTTACTGTGATTCGTTATTTTTGATTCATATCCGATACTCATGCACAATAATCGTTTTTTATCTGCGGACTCAGGATAAATCTGGTGTTGAAGTAGAAAGGCGCATGTTTATCGAGACTGACCCATTTCGTATTCATCGTTCAATGATACCGGTAAAGAGTTACCTGAATGATACATGTGTCATTCTTTTCACGGGAGTAAGTTATTCTGAACACGGGATTTCAGATGAACCAGTACAATCCGATGAAGCACCTATTCCACAACCCCTTTGGATCGGCAATGGGAATATTATTCTGGATGATGGCACCTCCAGACAGGGTTACCTTCAGGTAACGGTATTTCCGATATTGAAGGGGGATAAGTAAATCCTGCCCGTGAGGCAAATACCCTCGGAATTACAACCGGAACCTTATGAAATTGTGATATACCCGGTCTTATTTAACCATACAGTCCCCTGCGGATTAGTGGCAGAATGATTGACATTATAGGGTCCGGGACTGGCATACTGGTGCGACGGGTTCTGTTGGGTGCTGTTGTACCCATCGCCAAAGTCCCAGTACCAGGATGTTGGACCGGGAAAGCTGGTGCTTCCGTCAGTGAAAATTACGGATGTTCCGGGAGTCCCTGAGGTCGGGCTGGCTGTGAACGAGACCTGAGGAAGGGAATAGACCGTAATCAGAATACTTGGGGAACTCTTCCAGCCATCGAAGCCGTTGGTCGCGCTGAGATTCACAGTATAAATTCCTGATGCAGTGTACGTGTGAACCGGGTTTTGGAGAGTCGATGTCCCGCGGTCACCGAAGTTCCATGACCACTTCGTGGGTTGATCGGTCGAGGTGTCCGTGAACTGGACCGCGAGGGGTTCAAGGCCGGTAGTCTGGTTCTCGTTGAAGGATGCGGTCAACGGTGAAACAGTGATCTCCGTGGTTTTCCAGCAGGAGCCCAGATTGTTTGTTGCATCCAGTCTGACTGTATAAACACCTGAAGTGGTGAACAGGTGCGGCGGGTTCTGGAGCGTTGAATTTTGCGTACCGTCGCCGAAATTCCACAACCACCCGATGGGCTGATTAGTCGAGGTGTCAGTGAACTGGATGGAAAGTGGAACAAGGCCGGTTGTCTGGCTCGTGGTAAATGATGCAACAAGCGGACAGACAGAGATCGTATTTGAATATACCGCGGTAGCATTACTGTTTGTCACGAAGCGATATACCGGGTAATAACCGTACTTGTTAAATAAAAGAACCAGGGTCTGGTCGCTTGAGGTGATTGAATCCACTCCCAGCGGATATCCCCAGCTTGAATTGTATGGGGGAGTGTTCGGGGAGCTGGTGAACTCAACTGCAAGGGGCACCGCCATTCCCATTGAAACATTCGAGGTGAATTGCGCCGTGGGGGGTGTCATACTGTTGTCAGAAGTGCTGCCGGAAGAACTGATAACGGAGATGTTCGTGCAGTCAAAGTCGCTGGGACAGGTGTAGCTACCTCCGGAGAGACCGCTTCCGTTGATCGTTGTCTGTGCTGCTGCATCGATCACCGGCAGATTTCCCACTGTCGTGGTTGGGATTACGGTCCGTGTAGCCGGGTTCGCCGTACCCACGGGATGGGCGATGTACTGATCCGGCAGGGTAGGTGTATCGGCGGGAAGCGTCCCGTTGTCTTTACCTGAACTGCCATTGCTTCCGCCCAGGAACGTACAGCCACAGGAACAGGCGAGAAGAACGATCAGCAGGCAGGCAGCCCAGCCCCACTTATACATAGATAATTTTCTCTCACAATAGTTTTAAAGTATTCTCTCTATTCCTGAAATCCTGAAAAGTTCCCGGATGCATTTGAAAAATTTTATGGGAATTTCTGGCAGGATTTTATTATTAAACACGGAAATCTTAATGAAAAACCCCTCCCTATAGATAGGTAATGTTCCCGAGAGGCTTGGTAATTTCCCTTTTAGCCCTGATTGTCCTGGCAGCATTCTGCGTGTTTTCCGGCTGCACATCAATCCGGACAGCAGATACCCACAATACGACCGTTGCCATCCAGGAATACAATGCATGGGTTACCGAGCAGAAGCAGTTTGATCGGGAGGTCAGATCCGATCTGCAGCGGATCTCTGCAGATACGACAACATATAATATTGAAATCGCCCGCGATACCCCGGATCTTGCGCTTATACGACAAAATGTGGGCGAGGAGCAGCAGCTCCTCAATTCCTGGGAGAACGGACTCACCCAACTGAATTTTGCAACGGACAACTTTGAAACAAATACTTCGGCACTGACCTATGAGAACAATCCGAAAGCACAGCAGCAGATTGCCCTTATGGTCCAGTATATGAAAATATATACCGTCTCGATGGGGAATGCCCAGCAGCACCTTCTTGATTACACCAACAATGCGGGACAGTACGTGAGCCCGGATGACCCCGATTACTGGAATGATGCCTACCTGCAATCCGCGACGAATGCCCGCCAGCTTGCCTCGTCATCACTTTCAGACGGGGATGCGGCCCTGGAAAATATCACCGCACAGGCAGAGCTGCTCCAACAATCCCAGTGATTTCCTTTTCTGTGAGGGTATTTTCCCGACCACCTGACAGGACGGCATCACGCGCTCCTGGAAAAACGGAAGCGGTTTTTTATTAATATGTTTTAACTAAGATGAGAATGACGATGCACAGGACGGAATAGCGGGAAGCCGGTCTCCAGGTCCCGGGCAATCACGGGGCAGGCCTGACGATACCACGGAGTTATTTTCGTTCCGATGCTGATCATTTCCGGTGACGGGATGCAAAGAACGCACGATCACCGGTTCCGGCATCGATGTACCCGATGTCAGGTACTGTCGTATCAGCAACACTTTTGCCAGCGTCGGCTTTACTGCACAATCCAGTCGTGGACTGTCTGGTTATCGGCACCATCGATCAGGGTGGAATTGTCGGAGACCGTGAGACGGAGGTTGTCACCGGCGTTCATGCCAATATTGGAGAACCGTATCCAGGCATTGTCCCAGTCACCGAGCACCTGGTACCCGTTCTCCATGACCGTTGTCCAGGAAGATGCCGGCTGGAGATAATACGAAAGTGCCGTCCGGAAGTCTGACATGTACGGTACGTATATGCTGTCAATCCTGCCGGCAGTGACGAGGTCCCCGTCAATATAGAGGGAGGCATCCGGCAGGCTGAACTTGAGCAGCTGGCCCTTATCGATATATATATCGCCTTTCTGGTTACTCAGCGCCTCGATCCTGATGAGAGACCCTTTCGGGAGTTCCCGGTATCCCCCGTTGATACTGATAGTTGCAGGGGTGTCCCTGACAATGAACTGGATGCAGGAATCTTTCTCAATATATCCCTGCTTTCCGGTCTGCACCTGGAGCTGTGTATCAGGGTACCGGTAGGGATCCGTGATGGTGATGTACTGCGGACGCATCAGGTCGCTGCTGCCGTAAATATTGTTGACCGCAAGCCAGACGTCGTAGGTCCCCGGCTCGGTGAAAGTTACCACCGGGTTCTGCTGCGATGAGGAAAGCGGGGTTCCAGTCGCCACATCCCAGAAATTCCAGTTCCACATCCATGGCGATCCCGTGGAGTTGTCGGTGAACCTGACTACCAGCGGGACAACACCCTCAAGGGGGTAGGCGGAAAAAGTTGCTACCAGCCGGGGTGGCGTTGCCACGACAAAGTTCTTTTCCACGACGCTATCACTGAGATCGCCGCGGCTTACCGCCAGGGTCACCGTATATGCCCCCGGGGTCACGTACTGGTGAACGGGATTCTGCCCGGTGGAACGGGTCCCGTCGCCAAAGTCCCAGTCCCATGTAGTGGGATTTCCTGCAGACTGGTCCTCGAAACTGATATTCAGGGGTGCATCGCCCTCGTGCGGGGAATGGGTAGTAAAACCTGCAATGACCGCGGGCGTGATCGTAAACTGTGCAGCACTTCCTTCAAAAAATGCCGGATCCGTATCCAGGGTCAGGTCGGCATCGTGGTCATCGGATTCGTGCATGACCAGGATACGGGAGTTCTCGACTCCCGCCAGGATCTTCTCGCCATTGATCGACACCTGCCGGACATCGCCTTTTGCCGGGACTACGGTATAGGTAAAATTCGTGCTGAAGTACCGGGCGGAGGGGATGCTGCAGTCCCCGGATGATCCCTGCACAAGCTGGGAACCATTGACATACAGGGTTGCGTCAGGCACGGAAAACTTCAGCAGGTTGCCCTGTCGTATGGTGATCATTCCATCGCCGTCGGTATTTGTCCTGATCTTGACGACCGAGCCGTTCGGCAGCGCGATGTGATTCCCGTTGAATGTGCAGTACGAATTACCGTCAGTGGAAACAAAGGTGGCATATGCACCTTTTTCCAGCATTCCCGGTCGGAGTGTATCAACAAGCACCTGCCGGGGCTCAGGACTGGTGTTGCCAAGCACATCGTTTACCGTGAAGGCCCGGGCGGAACCGTCCGGCCGGGTAATACGCAGGGTAACATTATACAGCCCGGGATTCTGGTACACATGCACCTGATCCTGCAGGGAGCCGGTTGTCCCGTCGCCAAAATCCCAGTCCCACGTGGCAGGAGAGCCCCGGCTCAGATCAAGAAACCTGATGGAGAGTGGCGTGTAATCCAATGCAGGCGCATGCAGGAAATCGGCGATCAGGGGGCGGTTCATGGGTACGGTGATGCTGTTCACTGCATCCGCAAGGGGGTGAAGCGTCACCGGGCTTGCCTTGGACTCGAAAAACCGTGGCAGCGTTCCCGGACCGGGTAAAATCTGGAAGAATATGCCGACAACTACCAGAAGAAGGATCGCAATGCCGAGAACAGCAAGTAATGACCGTTTTTTTATCCTGGGGAACCGTGCCACGAAAAATCTCCTTACCTGCAACCGGAACCTTGAATTGACAAACCTTTTGCACGTGCACAGTGCGGGAATATGGTCACATTCACAACCTGAAATAACCATGTTTCAGGAAGTCGCTTGTGCTTCTTTACGTATGGGAACTTTCTAAAAATATATCTTTTGAATAGAGAATATAGAGGAATCATAGATTTACCGACATACGCTCCTTCCCGGGAAAACACTTAAGCCGGGACATCTGTTCCCAGCTGCCACCGGGTAGAGCTGATATTATTAAATGAAACCTGTACGTAGGTTGATTTCAGTTCCTCCGTGGTATTCACAGCGGTATCCGGTACTGTATAGATCAGGTACCCGTCAATTGCATTGCTGGTACCGGGAAGGAGGAAATAGCCAAGTCCCCACTGGGGTTCCGTCTGGTTGATGCCAAATGAACTACTATCCCCGCTGGCATTCGAAGTGAGCTCCCCGATATTGCCTGCTGAGCCTCCTGCGCTGGTGCCCCCGTTGGCTGCAAAAACGTTGTATCCCATCAGGTAGGAATAATCCCGTTTTTGCTGCCCGAGCTCCCGGATCCACTGGTACGGAAGATCGTTGAGGTTGTTGCTGTAATAATCGATCTGGGATTGGCTGAGGACTGACATGTTAAAGAATGGATCATTCACGTAGCTGTTGCCGTTATTTGTCACCATCATCTGGTCGGCTGCCGGTATGATGGCACTCTTTGTTCCCAGGTCCTCGATCCGCAGGAATACGACAAGATACTTGTAACCATCCGGCGGCTGCTGCATGACGAACCGGTTATAATCAATGTACCACCAGAAATAGAACGGAAGTACCTTGTAATCGTACACGGTTGCCCGGGTGGTGTGCTGGGCATCCCCGTACCAATAGTATTCACCTACGCCAAGTGCATCTTTGACAGGGACTGTTAGCGTTGTTGCCGCACCCGGCGTAACCTGTGCGGGTACTGCGGTGGGAGCAGGGGCAGTCAGGGCCACGGTCTGGACAGAAACCGAAGAGCCCGAACCATCGCCAAGTTGACCGGAAGCCAGCATGGCCGCAAGTTTTGCATTACGATCCCCACCAGCCTGTGCTGCAGGTGTTTCCCCTGTTTTGAAGAGGCCCGTTGCGGCGGACGAACAGATGATGCCGGCGATGCAGAGGATACAGAACCCGACAGCAACGGCGGCGTACCCGGCGCGACGGTTCTTTGGTTTAAACGCCCCGCTTCGTTTTGCAAAGAGAATCCCGAAGATCAGCCCGGCGACGGTGAGGACCAGGGTAAGGCCGGAGGCAAAGAGCCCGGCCAGGGCCGGGCTGAGCGGGCCGAGTGCACCCCGGAGCGGGGGGATAGTTGCGAGGAACGCGATGAGGAGGAGCAGCCCGGCCGGGATAACGAAGGGAAGGAGGGTGCGGAGGAAGGCGCGGACGGTTCCTCTGGCTATTCGTTTCTTTTCGTCATTTTCAGGAATTGGCATCTGCGCCGGGTCCTCTTTTTTTCCGGAACGCACGATCTGCGTGATGATCTTTTTTACCAACGGGAGATTCCGGACCCTGTCAGAGAATGACGGTTTGGGTTGATCTGTGGATTCCGGCATAGCGGGGGCCGGCTCATCGGGTGATTCTACCTGATTACCGGGTTCCTGTTCAGAGTTTTTTGTATTACCGGCCGATAATTTTTCCCGTAACATCCCAATGAGTGAGATTTTGGGCTTTCCAGCGTTCATGGTTCGCGTAAGCAGCATCTTGCCGCCAATATTAATTGTAAATACAATTACGACCAGCACGAATGCTGCGGCAAATCCCGCTGACGGTTTTACCAGGGTCTGGTTCTGGAATGCATGATATACGGCATACGGCAGTGTAGCTACCTGATCCTGGATCGGATAAATCTTCATTCCGTTACTGCTCCCGGAATGGATACCGAAATCCGGCATGTACTGTGTATAACCGGCAGTCAGGATCACGACGGCAGATTCCTCGGCTGCGCGCCCGAAACCAAGTGTGAGTCCGGTCAGGATACCGGTAAATGCCGTCGGGATCGTGATACCCCGGATAGTCTGCCACTTGTCAGCACCAAGTGCGTAACTTCCCTCTTCAAGTTCCCGGGAGACACGGTCGATCGCATCTTCAATGGCACGCTCGATCACCGGCATGATCAGGATTGCGAGGGCGAGCGCGCCGGCGATCAGGGAATATCCCCCCGTGATCTTTTTCAGGTAAATGACGAATATGAGAAAACCAAAGACACCGACGACGACGGACGGGGTTCCTGACAGGACTTCCAGCAGGAACCGGAATGCCCGGGTAACACCGTTATCCGGCGCATATCGCTTCATGTAGATCGCAGTCCCGAACCCGAACGGTGCGGCAACGATGACCGCGCAGAGGGAGATCAGGATCGTGCCGACGATTGCATTAGCGATACCCTGCCCCAGTCCCGGCGTGGCATTCTCAGGAGTGGTGATGAAATACCAGGAAAGGGAGGGCATGCCGTTGATGAATACCTGCCCGATGATCAGGAAGAGCACGCCGACAACTGCCAGTGTTGCAAGGAGACATAATCCCGTGATAATCTTCTCGTTTATCAATCGGCGCATCATCGTCATGACTGGGACCTCTTCTGGGCCCAGGAGCATATGAGCCGTACTCCGGCAACAGCGAGAATTTCCATCAACAGGATCGCGACGGCAATCCCAAAGAGCGCGGCCATGGGTTCAGGGTCGCCGATATTCCACAAAATGTCGTTCAGAACTTTGGCGGTCATAGTCTCCCCGGTATCGAAAACCGATGAAGGTATCTGGGGGGAATTTCCCATGAGCATCACGACGGCCATGGTCTCCCCCATCGCCCGCATCATGGCAAGAACTACGGCAGTGACAATGCCCGGGAATGCAGCAGGGATCACCACATATCGCATAGTTTCCCAGCGGGTCGCCCCCAGAGCGACTGACGCTTCCCGGTATTCATCCGGAACTCCCCGCATCGCATCCTGCGAGAGCGCAACAATGGTTGGGATGACCATCACTGCGAGAATGGTGGCCGTGAGGAGTAAACTCATATGAAAATCGGGATGCACATTCCGGAAGACCGGCATGAACCCGAGAAGATGATCGACTAAAGGATCGAGGTAGTCAATAAAGAAATTGGAGAGGATCAGCAACCCGAACAACCCGTAGACTACCGAGGGTATGCCAACGAGGAGTTCCACGAGGGGGCGCAGGATCTTTTCCATCCACGCCGGCGCCCATTCTGCCAGGTACATTGCGGTGAGAAGGCCGGACGGTACTGCGATTGCGAGGGTAAGAGCGGTCAGGATGAGCGTATCGATCAGGTAAATCAGGACACCGTACTGGTGGGTGTCGTAATTCCAGACCGGTGAAGTAATAAAACCGATTCCCGATGTCTTTAGGACTGGGGCGGCAGCATAGATGAGAAAACCGATGATCAGGAGTACGAGGAACGCGGTGATGCCGGCAATACCAAAAAAGATCCATTCGGGCAGGTCAATGTGTTCTTTCATGGCAATCCGTTCTGTCTGGTGATCGTTCGTGTCATCCATGCCGGATCCCGCCGGGTTTGCCGCACCGGACCGGTTCCGTGACTACAGTAATTATCTGGGCGTTTTTAAGAATATATCTTTTGAGTAGAGAATATAGTGTGATATAGTATTTCCATGGCATTTTCAGTATCCCCGGTGCGTCCGGCGCACAGTGGTGTTGCGGGGAATCCCAATTCAGTGCTGTGATGGGTAAATGCTACCGGATGTACGTATTTTTCAGCATACATACGGTTGTAACCGGAACTTTGCCGAGGATGCAGTCACCGGTTGCAGCCGGATGCTGAACAGGGGAAACCCTGTGAAACCTATGCTACCCGATCCCCGTCATGCAAAACCGGCCGGGGTTTATGACATAGTTCCGGGTATGTCTCCGTTATGAGTCAAAAGGAGGGGTGTGATCACGAGAGGCCTTCCCAAGTCAGGAAGGTAAGGAACGTGGTGATGCAGCACTACCGGTAAAATTCCCTGATGCTGGTCAATGCATTCGTGCAGGGTACTCCATTCGGCCTAGTAATAAGGAGAAACAAAAAAAGTTGGGTTTAATTCATCCAGGTTATGCAATATCTGCAACGCAGAAGTTGTTGGTTTCCTGGAAGACATTCATCTTGCTGTTGGTGTCGTAGGGCTGGGCCTCGACAAAGTTGATGAATGACTGGACGCCTGAGCTCGGTACACCGTTGGTGACGTAGAAGAGCGGGCGGAGGAGGGTTGTCGGGTACTTGGCGGGGTCGGTCAGGCCGGACTGTCCTTCAACAGTGCCCTGGTAGACGTACTTTGCTTCTGACCGGAGGGTGTTGAAGTTAGCGGTTGTTCCTGCTCCACCGACAGTGTCGAATGCCTTGAGCGAGTAGGTGTTACCTGCTGCATCCATTACCGGGAGGATGGTGATTGTGTTGG
>Ga0074046_10000397_pt1 | contig 39852 bp, 40 predicted proteins | sample BogForMeECP23OM3_FD_94441 | JGI IMG/M metagenome (GOLD analysis project Ga0074046, IMG submission 94441) | Bog forest soil microbial communities from Calvert Island, British Columbia, Canada - Bog Forest MetaG ECP23OM3 | ecosystem: Environmental > Terrestrial > Soil > Wetlands ... | reverse complement strand
GTGATGGGAATGCCGAGCTTGCGGTCCAGTACATCGTTAAGGAACGAGTTGCGCGGATCGTAGTAGTCGCGATTGCCGCGCAGGCCCTCCTCGTCGAACAGAACGCGGTTGAGCAGGGCAATGATTTCGCGCGCCGTGGGATTGCTGCGCATCCGGCTTCGGACCCGTTTCGCCAAAGCTTCCAGACGTCCGAGGTAGTAGGCCGCATCGAGCAGGGGATACTCGGTGCGCGCGATCGCCAGCGCTGCGGCTGCAAGATCGATGGAGGCATCCTCGTGCGCAGGTTGTACGTGGGCGGCAAATCCCCGCAGCGCACTTCGGTATGGAGCGGAGTCTGGCATCACAAGTGCAATTGGATAAATTGGATGACGGCCACGCGAACCGAGATTCCCGATATCAGGCGTAGTCCCGGCGCCTTCGAAAGATGATCAGGACCAGCAGCACTGTTCCAACCGTCGCGATCCAGTACCCGATCCACCAGCTCACCAATAGAGGCGCGCCCAGCCACGCCGGACGCAGTTCGCTAAGGCGCGGGAATACTTCTGGCAAACGCCGAATTGTCACCAAGAGTGCCGGAGGAACCGAGCCGTCGCGATGGTCCGTCAATCCGGTGTAGTACGGCATGAGCAAGGCATGCATGCCGTATAGATCGATCCCGGCCACGGCGATGGTCAGCGAAGGTAACACCACGCGCCCGGGGAAAAATGTCTCCAGCCCCCACACCAGTAGAATGGCTTCGGCCGCCACGACGGCATAAAGATACCAACCATTTGAAGCCGACACGCCTTCGTGGAGAAACGTAATCAGGACGTGATACGCCAGGCCAGCCGAGAAACACAGGTAGAAAGCGGCCATCACCAACGCATCTCGATTTTCGTTGGCTGCTCCGCGCTGCCGATACAGCCGGATGACGACCCCAGCAAGTGCAGCCACGATCACTAGCATTCCCGCGACGTAGAGGGCGCGGGGCACGCGCAGGAAGCTCCAACCGCCGAACCAGATGTGCGAGATCAGGATTGACAGTGCGCCGCTTTTCCAATTGACGCGCGGTATGGCTTGCAGCTTCTGCAACATCGAAATGTGACGTGACGCAACATCAAGACCCAGCCCCGACCACGCGCCGGTGGTGGAATGGACGTGGATGTACCAGGGTCCAGCGATCACGGCTGCCACCCCAAGAGCGGCACTGCAACGTCCCGCAATTGCGCGAATCTTGGAGGTACGCATGCCGGCGCCACATGTCGCCCAGCAACTGATCGCGGCAAGCATCATTACCGCAGGAATGGCGGTCATGAATGATGCCATGGTCAGCAGCCCCGCGCCGAGTGCGCAGCTCAGTGCGATCCACCAGCGCCATGACATCGGATGCTGCGCAACCTGTAGGGCGGCCACCAGCAGCAGCGAGTAGAACGCGAGGGCCAGGCTCTGGTTCCCTACCCGCGCGATGTTGATCATCAACTCGGGCATCAGGACGACGATGGCGGTGGTTCCGATGGCTTCCAGATCGCTGCGCAGGACGCGCCGCGCCATCCACCAGGACGCCGGGACGACTACCGAAGCGACCAGCACATTCAGCATTCGCAGCAGGTACACCTGTGAGAGCAACGGCATCCCACTCATCCAGCCCAGCGGGATGGCTGCCAGCCAGTAGTACAGCGGAGCCTGCTGCGATTCATAATTCAGAATCGGCTCATTGGCGGGCTGGGCCGCTTGCTCTGTAGGAAGGGCACGCACGGCGTCCACTCGCTGCTTTCGCTCGGCGGGCGGCAACCGCCAGAAGTCGTCGTAGGTCAGTAGCGGATGGGGAACGGCCTGGAACTGCAGCATCCATGGCAGCGGCAGCAGATGCAACGAATTTTGCACTTCGAGGGAAACCGGCGTATCCGTCCGCGGCATACCCCGTCCGCTGGCGACATTTTGCAAGGCTGCAAAGTGATACGGCTCGTCGTAGCCCTCCCACGGAGGCAGTAGCGCATAATACCAGAAACCACGTACCACGAACGCGAGCCACAACAACGCCAGCAGCAAGCCTGCACGCGGCAGCAATTGCGCAGATCGCATGTCCATCCTCACTGGCGAAACATGTTCCTGGCGATAAAGAACACGTTGGCGGGGCGCTCCGCCAGCCGCCGCATGAAGTACGGGTACCACTCCGTGCCGAACGGGATGTACACCCGCAAGCCGTAGCCCTCTCGCACCAGCTTCGACTGCAGGTCGCGGCGCACGCCGTGCAGCATCTGGAACTCGTACGCCGTCGGCGGAATATTCTCCGCGCGGGCAAACTGTTTCATCTCCTCGATGATCTTCTCGTCATGCGTGGCCAGCCCGTGATACACGCCGCTCTTCAGCAACATTTGCGCCAGCTTGATGTAGTTGGCGTCCACGTCGGCCTTCTTGGGGAAGGCGATCTCCGGCGGCTCCTTGTACGCGCCCTTGCACAGACGAATGCGAATTCGCTCCGACAGTAGCTGGTTAACGTCGTCTTCGCTGCGATACAGGTACGACTGGATGACAGTTCCGACCTTGCCCGCGTGGCCGGGCTGGCGATGCAGTTGGCGCACGAAGTCGAGGGTGCGCTGGGTGTAGGGCGAGCCTTCCATGTCCACGCGCACGAAGCTGTTGATCTGCACCGCGTGGCTCACCAGCTCGGTCACCTGGCGGAAGGCAAGGTCTTCGTCCACGTCGAATCCCATGTGCGTAAGCTTGAGGCTGATGTTGGCGTTGAGCTTGCGCGTCGAGATTTCGTCGAGCATCTTGTGATACAGCTCGGCACTCTGTCTGGCTTCGTCGAGGTTGGTGACGTTCTCGCCCAGGTTGTCGATGCTGACGCTGGCGCCCCGCCGATTGATCGTCTCGGTGACGCGGACGGCATCGGCGAGCTGCGTTCCCGCAACAAAGCGGCCGGAGAATCGCAGCCCGAGGGGAGAGGTCTCGGCAAAATGGCGTAGCGATTGATTCTCCGAGAGCTTGATGAAGGCGGTTCTCAGCATGCGGCCTCCGGCTGCTCTCCCACAATTGCCAACGAAAGGCAATTGTGGGCCACCGGCGGCAGAGGCTCGGCGTCAGAAACGACAAGAGTATGGCGCATAAGAATGTTGGGGACAGCTAACCAAACTCACGATGATAGCGCCCGGGCGCTCTCGGGGACAAACGGTTGTGGCGTTCCCTGATTGCCGCTGCACCGGATGTCGCTTGTCTGCCGGGTCATGCTCATTCAATTCAGCCCAAGAAAGAGCCGGAGCTGTGTGCTCCGGCTGAACGGCGAATGCGGTGGGCGAGCTCACGCCGCCGGTCGTATGTTCTGATTCACGCGGAAAAAGTTTTTGGGATCGTACCTTTTCTTGATCTCCGCCAGACGCTTGTAATTGTCGCGATAGCAGGCTTGGACGCGCTCCTGGCCTTCGTCCATCATGAAGTTCAGATATCCGCCGCCCGCCGAATAAGGATGCAGCGCGTCCCAATAGCTCTTGCACCAGTTGGTGATTTTTTCCGCGTTGGCCGGATCAGGGTCAACGCCCACGATTACTTCGGCGAACAGTGCCTCGCGAAAACTGTAGGCGGTATCATTCTTGCCCACGCGCTGGGCCGCACCGTTCACCGGATAGAGGTGCATGGTCGAGAGCATGGTTGGCACCTGTGATCCGTGCTTCACGTGCTCGGCGATCGCTGCATCGTTTAAGTCGGTGAAGTTATCGGCACGCCAGTACCACTGCAGCCCGGTGACGAACAACCCATCGAAGATACTCTGCACCACCGGGAAGGGCGCGGGTCCGACGTGGTCCAGCAACGGCGTGCCGACCGACCGCATGGATTTCGTGGCTGCCTCCGTGTGTTCGGCCGACCCGGTGCAACACCACACGATAGCGCACACCTTCTTCATGTGTAGATGGTCGGGGAACATCGGGGCCGGCGGCACCACCAGGAACGCGAAGAAACCGTTCACCTCCTCCGGAGCTTGTTTGATGAAGTCTCGATAGGCGCGTAGAACTTCGCCGGCCTGCTCGAGCGGCCAGAAGGTTGGGCCAAAGTGCACCATGTCAACGGGATGGAGCCGAAATTCGAAGGAAGTAATCACTCCGAAGTTCCCGCCCCCGCCGCGCACCGCCCAAAAAAGGTCCGTGTTGTTATTGCTGTCGGCGGTTACGAAGCTTCCGTCCGCCAAAACCATGTCCACGGAGAGCAGGTTGTCAATGGTGAGGGCGTAACGGCGCGTGAGATAGCCGATGCCTCCGCCCAGGGTCAGTCCGGCGACGCCGGTGGTCGAGATGAATCCGCACGGCGCCGCCATACCGAAGGCATGCGTGGCGTGATCGACATCGCCCCAAACGCAACCTCCTTCCACACGGACGGTCTTCTCGGCCGGGTTCACGCGAATGCCTTTCATACGCGAAACGTCAATCACCAGGCCGTCGTCACAGGTTCCCAGGCCGGCTCCGTTATGCCCACCACCACGGATTGCGGTCAGCAAATTGTTCTCGCGCCCAAAATTGACCGCGGCAATGACATCGGCTACGTCCACGCACTTTGCAATCAGCTGCGGGCGCTTATCGATCATGCCGTTGTAAACCTTGCGGGCGGACTCATAGTTGGCGTCGGTGGCCTGAATCAGTTCGCCGCGAAAAGAACTCTTGAGTTGATCAATGGGTAAGGCAGGCACAGGATTCCTCCAGAACCGTGAAGTTTGATTCACTCTTAGGGAGCCCAAGGCCAGATACGGTTTGCCAGTGTAGCAGCAAGCGGCGGGGAAAAACAGGCCGGTCCCGGAAACACTGGTGATGTCTCAGGCGTGTGATATTCTCGCTGACCGAACGCCACTCGCAACAGGGGGCGAATCTCAATAAAATTTGGAGATCAATCATGCGCATGCTAATGCACGTTCACTTGCCGCTCGAACCGTTCAACACCGCCGTTCGGGATGGATCCGCAGGGCAGAAGATGAAGCGAATTCTTGAGGCTAACAAGCCGGAAGCCGCTTACTTCTGCGAGCATAACGGGCAACGTGGCGGAACCCTGGTCGTGAATCTCGACGATCCTTCTGGCATACCGGCTCTCGCCGAGCCCTGGTTTCTCACCTTTAATGCAAACGTCGAGTTTCGCGTGGCCATGACGCCCGAAGACCTTGGCCGCTCGAACCTGGAGGCGTTGGGAAAGAAGTGGGCGTAGTTAGTCGCGCTTCGAAGCGGTGCCAATCCGCCGTCGAGGCCGCCATGGCGATCATACCCAGGTTAGCGCCCATGGGAGGGGCACGAACCTTGGGCACACCCGGCCACACAGCTCGGTCCCTTTTCTTCTTGACCTCTTAGCGCGATAATGAGCCTATGAAGCGCTGGCTCGCCATTGCGGCCTTGGGCTCAGTCCTGCTCGTCACTCCTTTGTGGGGGCAGAGAGGCGGTCACGGTGGCATGGCCATGGGCGGCGCCGGTCATGCAGCATCTGTCCCGCATGGTGTAGGCGGCGTCGGCTATGGTACTGTTCATGGCGGCACTAGTTCCGGCTGGGGTGTGAGGCGTCATTACTACGGCTATCCATATCGTTATTCGTACCGCTGGGGATATCCCTGGAACTATGGCTATGGTTGGTATTCCTATCCCGGCTGGGGATTTTCGGCTGTGGGCGGCGACAGCTACGCAACTCCGGACCCGGCGGATCCCACGAATGCCTATCAGTCTCCCAGTGACTCTAGCGCATACGCTGAGAACATCCAGATTCAGCAGGATGAGATTGATCGTTTGAGCCATGTCGTGGATCGGTTGCTGGATCGGGAATCGCGAGAGTCGGAAATGGCGCCGTCACAGGCACAACCTAAAGCCCAAAGTCACGGGGAGACCGTGCTGGTGTTCCGAGATAAACATACCGAGGAAATCCAGAATTACGCTATTGTCGGAAATACGCTTTGGGTCTTCACCGAACTGCGCGCACGGAAGATTTCGATCGCGAGCCTGGACCTGCCCGCGACTGCCAAGGCCAACGACGACCGGGGTGTAGACTTCCAGCTGCCCAAGTAGCGGTCGAACAGCATTTGCCCAAAAAATCTTTGCTTTGCTCGGGAACCCTGACTGCAGGCTGGGCCAACAACTGTGTCGCCTTCGCCACGCGCCACGCTCCAGCCCGCGGCCTGGTGTAATCCGGATCGTCTTAGAATCCTGTGGAATATACTGTGGAGTAGGCTCCACATATGGAAACCATACAAATTGTCATCGAGAAAGAACTTTTGCAGGCTGCCGATCGGGCCGCGCGCCGCACGAAACGGAACCGTTCCGCCTTGGTGCGCGAGGCGCTGCGGGAACATCTTCGGAGATTAGAAGTGCGCGCCCAGGAAGCGCGCGACCGCGCAGGCTATTCGAAGCGACCGCAGGTAAAGGATGAATCGCGCCTTTGGGAAGCGGAGGCGGCGTGGCCGGCAGAATAGCCCGAGGAGATGTCCGCCTTTACAACTTCGCTTCGCCCGACAAGAAGAGGCCAGTGGTTGTGCTCACCCGCGACAGCGCGGTTGCTTATCTGTCCACCGTCACCGTCGCTCCCATCACGTCTACGATCCGCGCCGTGCCGTCCGAGGTCGTCCTTAATGCAGACGACGGCATGAAGCGGTCCTGTGCGGTGAACTTGCACAACGCGATCACCGTCTCCCAGGACCGGTTGGGGAAGCGTGTCGCCCGACTGAGCTCGCTGCGAATGAACGAAATCTGCGGGGCGTTGCGGTTCGCAGTGGGGTGCGATGGCGGCTAGTCGTAAGGGGCTACAGTTCCCTTCCAGTGACGGCTTGCCCTGGCAGCAGAAATGTCTTAGGATACTCTCCCTTACCGCAGAGTTTGAACGAGCCGAAGTCATTGAACCAATCTCCGTCGGGCACCTCGGGCTGCGATTTGATCCATAGCCGCAATCGATTCAGGTCATCCAGCCCGATGTTGCGGTCGTGCATGCGATCGATGAGATGTTGCCGAATGCCGGGAGGCATTTGCGACCAGCTTGCGATTCGGGGCATTATTCACCGAACACGAAACGCCCCAACTGATCGCCCAACTGCTCGACTTCCTTGGGTTCACGCGCGTCGCGAAAGCGTTGCGCCAGATCGAAGAAAGCCTTCTCCTTTTCATTCTGTGCCTGGATGCCCTGCTCGATGAGTTCGACCAGTACCCGGTTGTCGCTCAGGCGGCGCTGCTTGGAGATGGCTTCCACCTGCTTCGCGACCTCGCGCGGGAGCGTGATGCTGCGCCTGACTTGTTTTGCAGCCGTCATGATGACACCATTTTACACCATTTTGGTGTGTAGGAGTGGTTGTGGCACCGGCTGAAGAGGCTGCTGAAAGAAATGGAGCTGGTCGATCTTCAGCCCGCAGGGCGTCACAGCCATAGCCCGGCACGTGAGTGCCGGGAACCCCGGTTCCCCCAAGAACCCGAGTCCCTTCAGGGACGGCACCTAATCGAACACCCCATCTTTTCTCGTAAGACGCACCGGATCGATCCAGAAACGAAAGGAATTCTTCTTCGTAGGTCTGCTTTCGGTGGTGCGCCTCCTGGTCCTGAATGTAATGCCGAACGGCATCGATGTTCGATGCGCTGACGGAGAAGGCTCCGTACCCTTCTGCCAATTGCCATGTTCCCGAAGCCATGGGAAGGACTTGGCCTTCAACTTCCGCACCGCCTCGGCCACGGAGACGATTGGCGGGACGTCCACAAGTGCGTGAATGTGATTTCCGGTGCCGCCGATGGCATAGGGTTGGTAGCGGAGGTTCTTCGCGATGCCCGCGACGTATGCCCAAAGTCTTGGGGGATCGGCAATTGCGAACACGCGATCTTTGGTGGAGAAGACGAGGTGATACAGGATCGAGGTGTAGGTGTGGGCGATTGTGCCGTCCCTTCGGGACTCGGGGATATTCTTACACGCTCCCCCGGCACTCACGTGCCGGGCTATGATTGTGCGCCCTGCGGGCTGGGATCAAGGGCGTTGCCGTCAGCTTCGCTCCGGGGTGGTAGCAGGCCCCTGGCTAAAGCCCGTCGATCTTTGGGAGTCCGGTTCACCGGGCTAAAGCCCGGTGCTTCCACCGTTAGAAACAGTGGCCAGTGGCCGGTTGTCGGTGAAAATCAAAAGACCCACCCGGCCAAAATCGGGCCGGACGGGGGCACCCGACTGCAGATTTCTCGTTGGGTGGCAACGCCACCCGGGCCACCCGCCGCCCAAGAGAGGGGCGCGAACCAAGTCACCGCCAGCGAGCAATTGTGCTCAGAATGGCGCAAGTGGAAACCGTACGATGGTGTCTGTCCGAGGGGATAAAGGAGAATCGAATGAAATCCAAAACGCTAATCGCTGTTGTCCTAGGGTCGGTCATCGTGCTCACCCTTTCATTGCTGGCAATGGCACAGAGCACCACACAATCCAGCACCACGACGACACAGAATCCGCCAGCCGCGCAGACGCAGAGCACTACCACCACGAGTATGCAGGATCCGACGGCTCCGACGCAGGCCGAGACCACTAAGACCACTGATATGACGGTTACGCCGGCTGCTCCGCAGGTGAAGCAGACCGATACGACGACCACCACAACCACGCCTCAGCCGAAGGTGAAGCAGACTGACACCACGACTACCACAACCGCGCCGCCGCCCGAGGTGAAGAAGGACACCACATCGACGACCACAGTCACGCCCCAGTAGCCATAGTTGAGGGTACGCGTGAGTATGGATGCGGGTGCCCGAGTCCGCGCCAGGGTCCTTGGCGCTAACCTGGCTGGAGGCCGGGAATTGCCTGCGTTTGCTGGTGGGCCGCGGGTCGAGTGAAGGAACCTGCTGTGCCCAAACGCACTGAGAATTCGCAAGAGGAAGGAAAGCAGGTCCTTCGACTCGGACTAAAGTCCTCGCTCAGGATGACAGAAAAAGTAAGGGGCTATGTCGTCCCCGGGGGATTGGGGGAGTTTTTCGACGCTTTCCCAGTGTTGAAACGCTGGGCTTTCTTATGGCGCGCCCGGGGCGCTGGGAGACGCGCGGCGTTCGACGCCCGGAAAAGTCAAAAGACCCACCCGGCCAAAATCGGGCCGGATGGGGCACCCTCGTCAAGGTTCTGCAAGAACGTGAGAACGCGGGCCGGGCCACCCGCCGGTGCACCATGAAGCGGCCCTAAAGGAGTTGCGTTTCCCCGGCTTGGTGGTCGGCCACCGCGCGACTGATGCGGTCGTCGATGCGCCCCGCACCAAGATCGGCTTGAAGCTGCGCGTCAATGGGCTGCGGGCAGTGCCGATCAAGCCATGCGTACAGCTCTTCCAACTCGCGCGGCGACAGCATTCCGATTGCCCGTTCAATTTCCTGGCCTCTCTGCCGCTATTGTAAGGAATGCGCCATTGTGCCGTCCCTTCGGGACTCGGGGACATTCTTACACGCTTTCCCGGCACTCACGTGCCGGGCTACGATTGTGCCGCCCTGCGGGCTAAGGATCTCGCTCGATGCGCGGCTTGAGCCATGCCTCACGAAAAACCCCAGTCAAGGCCGCTTCGCGTCCTTGACTGGGGCACCCAACTTCAGATTCTTCGGTTTGTAGAGGCCTTGACTGGGCCGCCCGCCACCCTTTTGAGAGTTTATACGAATTGGGGAGCGGTCACCCGGGCCACCAGCCACCCAATTTCAGATTTCTCGTTTGGTGGGAGCGCCACCAGGGCCACCCGGCCGTGTCTTCATCATGGTTGTCGCAGTATCGAACAGACCCAGGTTAGCGTCCAAAAGAAGGACGCGAACCTGGGGCACCGGGCAACCGGTCTAGGTTCTGCGGTACAATCCCTTCCCCATGCTGTCACTGTGAAGGAGGTCGTTGTGGCTCGGTGTGTACTGCTTGCCTGCTGTGCGTTCTGGCTTGCGTCATTCGGGACGTCAGTTTTAACTGCCCAAACAGGTGAGGCACGCGCCAAGGAGACTCAGACTCGATTTTACTGGTGCTGGTCTGCGCAGCTTAGGCGTAACACAAATAATGACGAAAAGCATTACTACAGCAATGTATTCCAAGGGACATGGACCGTTGCGGAAATAAGGGATATGGACGACGCCTTCCACAACTACTTACGCAAGACTTACCCCGCTGACGCAGATGAGACTGGCATAGGACCCGGTGTGTGCGGATCCTACCTTTCACGCTCATATGCAGAATCATCACGAGAAAAGTCTATCGTTAACACAAGGGAATCTGAGCGGTTGTCTGCGGTGGAAACCGGTTGGACCTATGGTGGCGGTGCAAATTCTTCCTCATGGATATTCCACCCTACCGAACACCTTAGCCCCCCTGGAACAATGATGATATACGACGGCGACCACTTGATTTCATTGTTTTCTGATGGAACCGGCCTGTGTGTGACATGGTGGCAACAACCGTCGCCCCGCATGTGCGACCCTGGTTTTCCCTGCGACCTTAACAAGTGCCACTGGCGATGGTGTGCGAATCAAGTCCCCTTGAGATGGAAGAAGGAAGCCGACGGAGGCGTTCGCATCGAAGTCGAATTTGCCCTCGGCGATCTTGTTGAAACACTTCTCCTGAACAGGAACCGAGCGACCGCTACCTCAACGTTCTCCAGATCTGGAGCTGCATCGGTGCCCGGGACAGCCCACTTCACAGTCAAAAAAGCCCAGTGCGATCAATGGGGCGACGCGTTTTCTACGTGCTATGACGCAACTCTCCCACGCTGAACGAACCGCAGTTGCCTGGGTCGGAGCGCGGCTCGTGCAATGGAGAATCCAATTTTGTGTCTCGCGCCCTACCATTCGCCTCGGGCCAACGTTCGCGCTCGGGATGACAAAAGTAAGGGCGTGACCGGCGTAGCTAAAGCTACGCCCCTTCAAGAGGACATGACCCTCACTCCCACTCGATCGTGCCCGGAGGCTTCGAGGTTACGTCGTACACCACGCGGTTGATGCCTTTGACCTCGTTCACGATGCGGTTGGAAATCGTCTTGAGGACTTCGTGCGGGAGGTTGACCCAGTCGGCGGTCATGCCGTCTTCGGAGTTCACGGCGCGGATGGCGCAGGTGTAGGCGTAGGTGCGCATGTCGCCCATGACGCCCACGGACATCACCGGCAGCAGCACGGCGAACGACTGCCAGATCTTGGTATAGAGTCCGGCACGCTTGATCTCGCCGACCACGATGTCGTCGGCCTCCTGCAACAGGGCCACGCGCTCGGGGGTGACTTCGCCGAGGATGCGCACCGCGAGGCCGGGCCCCGGGAAGGGCTGGCGCTGTAGGATTTCTTCCGGCATGCCGAGATCGCGGCCGATCTTGCGGACCTCGTCTTTGAACAGGTCTTTGAGCGGCTCGATGAGCTTGAGCTTCATGCGCTTGGGCAGACCTCCGACGTTATGATGGCTCTTGATGGTTTGCGAGGGGCCGCGCACGGAGCGCGACTCGATGACGTCGGGGTAGAGCGTGCCCTGCACCAGCCAATCGACTTTGCCGTGAAGCTCGGCGATGCGGCGGGCTTCCTGCTCAAAGACAGCGATGAATTCGCGGCCGATGATCTTGCGCTTCTTCTCGGGGTCTTTGACGCGGGCGAGCTTGCCGAGGAAGCGGTCGCTGGCATCGACGGCGTCGATGTTGAGTCCGAGCTTGTCGCGCAGGTTCTTCTGCACGGTTTGGAATTCGTTTTTGCGCAGCACGCCGTTGTTCACGAAGATGCAGGTCAACTGGTCGCCGATGGCGCGATGAACTAAGACTGCTGCGACGGAAGAGTCCACGCCGCCTGAGAGTCCGCAGATCACGCGACCGTCGCCCACCTGCTTGCGAATCGACTCGACGGTTTCATCGATGAAGCGCTGCGGCGTCCAGTTGGGTTGGAGGCCGCACACGTCGAAGATGAAGTTGCGCAGGATTGCGGTTCCCTGCTTCGTGTGGTGGACTTCGGGATGGAATTGCACGGCGTAGAACTTGCGCGCCGGGTCTTCAAACGCAGCTTTGGCGTTCGAGGTCTTCGCCACTAGCTGAAAACCCGGAGGCACTTCCTCGGCCTCGTCGCCGTGGGACATCCAGACGTGCAGCGGGCCGCTGAGGCCCTTGAATAGAGCGCAGTCGTCGCGCAGTAGCTCGACGTCGGCGTGTCCGTACTCGCGCTTCTCGCCGGGACTGACTTTGCCGCCCAGCTTGTGGGTCATGAAATGCAGCCCGTAGCAGATGCCCAGCACAGGCAATCCGAGGTGCAGCACCTGCTCGTCGGCGGGAGGCGCGTCGGCGTCATACACCGACGACGGGCCTCCGGAGAGGATAATGCCGGCGGGTGCGTAGCCCTGAATTTCTTTCAGCGAGGCGGTGCAGGGGAGGACGACGGAGAAGACGTTTTGTTCGCGGATGCGGCGCGCGATGAGTTGCGTATATTGCGAGCCGAAGTCGAGGACGACGATCGATTGGGTTTCCACTTTTTAATGTGCCAGAGGACGGGGGAAGTGTAAAGCGGGGGTGAGCGGCTAGCATTCGCGCCTGTTGACGACACGGTTGTCGTTGGGTGGAAGCGCTGGCCTTCAGGCCAGCGAAAAGGACGGTGCAGACCAGCGGGCTTTAGCCCTGGTCGCCATGGCTGAAGCCACTCGCTTACACGCCCATCTTTCGCCGGGCTGAAGCCCGGCGCTTCCACCGGATTGCTCCCCGCCTATAATCTCGGCATGGGGTTCAAGCGCACCACCAAGATTTACGACGAGGAGATGCTGTACGAGTACGCGGTGGGGGCGCTGGGGCGAAAGATGCGCACGGTCGCCGAGTTGAAGCGGCTGATGCGGGAGCGGGTGAAGGCGCAAGAAGAAGGTCAACTGTTGGTTGAAGTTGTAATAGCCAAGTTGAAGGAGCAGAAGTATCTGAACGACACAAATTACGCCGAGAGCTACTCCCGGTTTCGCAAGGAAAACGAGAAGTTCGGCCGCATGCGAGTGGTGCAGGACTTGAAGGCCAAAGGCGTACATGGGGACATCATCGACAAGACCGTCGAGGCGGCGTATCAGGACGTGAACGAAGAGCAGTTGGCGCGGGAGTATTTGCAGCGCAAACGCATTCGCAAACCGGTTACGCAACGAGATGCTGCCAAAGTTTTTCGTGCTCTGGTGCGCGCGGGATTCACAAGCCGTGTTATCTTTCGCATCCTAAAGATGTGGGAGGTGGACGACGAGACGATCTCGGCGTTGGAGGGTGAAGCCGTGGAGCCGCCGGAACGTAATCCTGAACCAAATACGTAGTCAGCTCGTCGGTGAGGATCGAGAAGCATGCTGGGCGCAATCGCAGGAGACATCATCGGTTCGGTGCATGAAGGCACAGGCATCAAGACGAAAGATTTTCCGCTTTTCGTTCCACAAAGCCAGTTCACCGATGACACAGTACTTACAGTCGCAGTGGCTGACTGCTTGCTGACGGGAGCCTCTTATGTCGATAAGTTCCATGAGTACACCCGCGCCTATTCCAATCGGGGTTATGGTCTGAGGTTCCTTCACTGGGTGCATCGCGGCAGCCGTGAGCCCTACAACAGCTGGGGCAATGGTTCGGCCATGAGAGTAAGTCCGGTCGCCTTTGCGTTTGACACACTGGAGGAGGTGCGTTCGGAAGCGCAAGCCAGTGCAGAGGTCACGCACAATCATCCGGAAGGAGTGCGGGGAGCGGAAGCGACCGCTGTAGCGACATTCCTTGCGAGGCAGGGCGCCTCGAAGGCGGACATCCGCGAAGTCGTCGAAAGGCAATTCGGCTACGATCTGAGCCACACCATAGCGACCATAAGACCAACGTATGAGTTTGATGAATCGTGTCAAGGCACGGTACCGCAGGCGATCAGCGCGTTCCTGGAATCCGAGGATTACGAAGATGCGGTCAGACTAGCTATTTCCCTTGGCGGAGACGCCGATACCCTTGCTTGCATCGCAGGCGGAATTGCAGGTGCATTTTACGGCGGTGTCCCTCAGCATATTGCAGGCCCAGCATGGCAATTACTGGACGACCGCCTGAGGAACACCGTAACGCGCTTTTGCGAGCAGTGTCAGATCAAACTATAAAGGTAGCGAACTGGCCGCTAGATTCAGGAGACGAATGCCAAAGAACCTTGATCACACTGCCGCAATTGCGCACTTGTCGAACGTGGACCGCAAGCTGGCGCGCATCATCGCCAAGGCTGGGCCATGCGGGCTGCAGCCGGAAAATACCCAGAGCATCTTCGACGCGCTGCTGGAGTCGATCATCTACCAGCAACTGAACGGCAAGGTGGCCGCGATCATCACGGGGCGAGTGAAAGCTCTGTTTCCCGAAAATACGGGGACAATTCGCACTCGGCACGGAACGGCCTCAGCCTTCCCTACTCCAGAGCAAATACTGGCGGCCACACCTGAACTGCTGCGTTCGGCAGGATTGTCGCGAGCGAAGATGTTGGCCATCCGCGATCTGGCAGCGAAAGCGCTCGATGGCACGGTGCCGACGGTGCGTGAGGCACACAAACTAAGCGACGACGAATTAGTCGAGCGCCTGACCGCCGTACGCGGCATTGGCCGCTGGACGGTGGAGATGCTGTTGATCTTCAGGCTAGGCCGTGGGGACGTGTTGGCCGTGGACGACTACGGAATTCGCAAAGGCTTTGCGAAGATTCATCGCCTCGATGAGTTGCCTAAGCCGAAAGAGCTGATGGCATACGGGGAGCGGTGGCGTCCGTATCGCTCAGTCGCGTGCTGGTACCTGTGGCGCGCGGCGGAGATGAAAGACCTTCCGGAACCTGGTGCTCAATCCGCCGCGAAATCGGGAGCGAAAAAGTCCCCCGGCAACGGGCGTACGGCAAAGAGTAAGAAGGCGGGTGCCAGCCGGGCCAGGAGCAGAAATTAACCAGCGGCGTTCGCTATTTATGCTGTGAAAGCGAGGCGAGGAACACTTGCCCTGCGGCGGCCTGGTCACCCGTGGCGCTGGAGAGTACGAATGCCGGCACATTCGCCGGGCACGCTTTGACGGAGGCGCAGATGTCCACCGCGTGCGCCATGTTGGCGGCGACCACCGGGCTGTCGACGGCGTCGGCCGGATCATTCAAAATGACGACTTCAACCTTCACGTCCCGATCAAAGTTGCCCTTCAAGGCGGTCTTGTATTCGATGTCTTTGTAGGTCTGCACGACGATCGGCGCGCCCGACGGCAAACGAGGATCACTGGATTGGAACTCCAGTATCCGGTGGTCAATTTCGTGCGCGTAAGGGGAATACAGGTCGCGGAAAAGATGTACCACTACTGGCTGTTGTTGAACCATCGGCTTCTTGCACCCGGAAATGAGTAACAAACAGAACACCAAAGTCAAATACAGCCGCCGACAGCGCATGCCTGAATGATACTGGACTTAGGAATTTCCGTCATAAATATGTGGCAAACAGTACATGGGCTTATTACTCAATTGAACTTGGTCCGCTGCCCCTCGGGGTATGGAAAATCAAGAGCGAGCGGAAATGTGACAATCCCATAAATCGACGATGTGCGGAAAATGCAGACGCCCGGATGGGAAGAGCTTCGGTGACATTTGTCATCCTCCGCCGTTGACAATCCACACTACATGCCGCGGTGAAACTGATTGAAGATGGTGTACGTCATAGATCGAAAGCAATGCAATCAAGGAAACCAAGATGGTCCAAACAGCCGCAACCAAGTTGTCCCCACTTCCAAAGCTGGTAGAAGAGTGCGATGCTAATACCATCCATCTTGAGGAGAGTCGGGCTACTGGCATGGGCACACTGAAAGACGAACTGGCATCGCTACGGATCGACCGCGCGCAGCCCAGGCGACGCAAGTGGGGTCTGTGGATCGTGCTGTTGTTGCTGGTGGCGGCGGCCTCGGCTGCAGGGCTTTATTTCGTCCGAAGCAAGCCGGAACTCATGAATTTCGCCGCGGTTGAGGTCGAACCGGTTTCGGCCAGCGTGCAGACCAGCGCAGGCGCCAGCGCGGGAACACCGATCCTGACGGCCTCCGGCTACCTGGTGGCGCGCCACCAGTCCGTGATTTCGTCGAAGATCCAGGGCCGTTTGTCGGCACTCTACGTGGAAGAAGGCAGCTTCGTAAAGAACGATGAAGTCATCGCGCGGTTGGAAGATAGCGACTACAAAGCGGCCGTCGCCAAGGCCAAGGCTGACATTATTTACGCCGAGGCGAACCTGGCGGAGATGGAGCGGCAGGCGCGTCTGCAGCAGGGGCTGTTCAAGGATAAGGTGGTTTCGCAGGATGCGCTGGATGCCGCCAACTCACGGGTGCAACTGGCTAAAGCAACGATCGAGCAGGACAAGGCGGCCCTGCAGATGCAAGAGGCGAACCTGGAGTTCACCGAAATCCGCGCGCCTTTCGATGGCGTGGTGGTGAAGAAGATGTCCGAGGTGGGCGAGAGCGTTGCGCCGATTCCTCCGGGTGTGAATATTTCGACCTCGTCGGGCGCCATCGTCGCTATTGCGGATATGAATTCGCTGGAGGCCGAAGTGGACGTCAACGAGGCGAACGTTGGCCAACTGGGCCCGAGCTATCCGGCGGACATCAACGTACAGGCGATTCCGAACCACACGTATAAGGGCATGCTGCGGCAGGTGATTCCGACCGCTGACCGCACCAAGGCCACGGTGACGGTAAAGGTATCGATCCTCGACAAGGACCGCCTGATCAAGCCGGAGATGAGTTGCAACGTGACCTTCCTCGAGCCGCCGAAGAAGGGCACTGAGAATGATGCCGCGCCAGTGCGGATCGTCACGATTCCCAAGGACGCCATTACCACGCGCAATGGCAAGCAGGTAGTGTACGTGATCGAGAACAACAAGGCCCGCGAGGTTGCGGTGGTAACCGGCAACGAGCTTAAGGGGCAGATCATTGTGAAGTCGGGCCTGGTGGGCACGGAGAGCCTGGTGAACAATCCTCCGCAGAAGGTAGTCGACGGAACATCGGTGAAAATTAAGAGCTAGAGCATGTTCTAAGAATCGCCTAAGAGCAAACGGCTTGTACCCGCAGGGGCTAAAGCCCAGGTTTTATACGGCTCGAAACGGCACGGCTGAAGCCGTGCCCCTTCAAAGAATCGATTCTGAAACGCGCTTCTGAAAAGACAAAAAGATAGAAGATACAGGAGTCATCATGAGCACAACCGAAGTGGCGGCCAAAACGGGAGCCGTCGATGTGCAGAATGTCGTCAAGGTCTATCAGCGTGACAGCCAGCAGATCAAGGTGCTCGACGGGCTGAATCTCGAAGTGCCGCAGGGCGAATTCATGGCGTTGATGGGGCCGTCGGGCTCCGGCAAGACGACGCTGTTGAACCTGATCGCCGGTATCGACCGCGCGACCTCGGGAAAAGTGTGGGTGGCGGGAACCGACCTGACGCCGCTGTCGGAAGGCGAACTGGCCAAGTGGCGCAGCCGCAATGTGGGATTCATATTTCAGTTCTACAACCTCATTCCGGTGCTGAACGCGGTGGAGAACGTCGAATTGCCGCTGCTGCTCAGCCACCTATCGAAGAAGGAGCGGCGCGAGCGAGCACTGACCGCGCTTCGCATCGTGGGATTGGCTGACCGCTCCAAGCACTATCCGCGGCAGCTCTCCGGCGGACAGGAGCAGCGGGTGGCGATTGCCCGTGCCATCGTGACTGACCCGGCCGTACTGGTGGCGGACGAGCCCACCGGCGATCTCGACAGCAAGAGCGCAGAAGAGATTCTCGATCTGATGCAGACATTTAATAAGGAATTCGGCAAGACCATCGTGATGGTGACGCACGATCCGCGGGCCGCTTCTCGTGCCCACGTGCAGCGACATCTCGAGAAAGGAGTGCTGACAGCCTGATATGAAGTTCGCACCTCTTGTTCTCAAGCATCTGCGGAAAAACTGGATCCGCACCCTCAGCACGGTGCTGGCGATGTCGGTCTGCATTTTCTTGGTCTGCGTTCTGCAAACCGTGATCGCGGCGGTGAATTTTGGGCTGAATGCCGGCAGCACAAAACGCCTGGTCACCCGTGACTTTGTGAGCCTGGCGAACAACCTGCCCATCAACTACAAGCAGAAAATTGCCGCCATGTCGGGCGTGACCGACACCACTATCGTTTCGTGGTTTGGCGGAATCTATCGTGATCCCAAGAACTTCTTTGCCAACCTGGCAGTTGAGCCGGAGGCGTTCCTGCGCATCTACCCCGAGATTATGCTGCCGCCCGACCAGAAAGCAGCGTGGTTGAGCGACGTACGCGGCGCCATCATTGGGCGCAAACTGGCGGAACGATTTGGCTGGAAGGTGGGTGACGAGATTCAGCTGGAGAGCTTTATCCCACCGTATCGCGTGGGTAAGCCCTTCGACTTTGTAGTGGACGGCATCTACGACACAGACGAGGCGCGCTATCCCGGCACCGACCTGAGTTCGATGTACTTCAACTTCAAGTATTTGTACGAAGCCACCGGGCAGCGGGTGGGAATCGGCACGCTGACGGTTCAGATTGACGACCCTTCGCACGCGGGGGCGATCTCCAAGGAGATTGATCAGGCGTTTGAGAACAGCGACAACCTAACCAAGACTGAGACGGAACAGGCTTTCCGCGCTGGCTTCGTCGCGCTGGCCGGCAACCTCGCGCTGCTGCTGAACGTGATCGGCATGGCGGTGGCCTTTACGATTCTGTTGGTGACGGCCAACACCATGAGCATCGCGGTGCGCGAACGCCAGCAGGAGATCGCTGTGTTGAAGACGCTGGGATTCTCCAGCGGGCTGGTCATGATGCTCATCTTGAGCGAAGCGCTGCTGCTGGGCCTGATGGGCGGATTGCTCGGCATTCTGATTGCGCGCGGAATCATCTCCGTGCTGGTGAATGTGCCGTTCCTGGGCGACGTGCTGCGGGCCTTCCCCAATCTTGGACTGTCACCCAGCATCGCGACGCTGGGCATCGGCATCGCGTTAGCGCTGGGACTGCTGGCGGGGTTCATTCCGGCGCTCACAGCCTATCGCGCGCGCATCACCGAAGCATTGAGGCAGGTGTAAGATGGCGCTCCCTATTCGCTACAACATTCGCAACCTGCGCCAGCGCTGGAAGGTGACGCTGCTGGCTATTTTCGGCATCGCGCTGGTGGTGGCTGCGGTGGTGGTGATCGCGTCGATGGGCGCTGGATTTCAGGCTGCGCTGCGCGCCACGGGCTCGGATAACAACGCTATCGTGACCCAGCGCGGCTCGCTGTCGGAGCTGACCTCGTGGATCCCCATCGGCAATGCGCAGACCATCATGACCGATCCGCGCATTGCGCGCGACGGCAGCGGTACTCCGCTGGCTTCGTGCGAGATCGTGATCATCGCCAGCAAGCCGAAGAAGACCGACAATCAGCCCACGAATATCACGATGCGTGGCGTCACGCCCGAGGCCTTCAAAGTCCGCAACGGCATCAAGCTGGTCGAGGGGCGGATGTTCGAACCTGGCCTGTTTGAAGTCATCGTCGGCAAGAAAATCTCCGATCGCGTGAACGGATTGAACGTCGGTGACATCGTGAAGGTGCAGCGTAAGGAGTTCAAGGTGGTCGGGCTGTTCACCGCCGACGGCAGCTCGTTCGAAAGCGAGATGTGGGGCGACTACAACGCGATGGGACCAGCCGTGGGCCGGAATGGCGGCTGCGAGTCGCTCACGGTACGACTGACGAATCCGTCTGTACTGACTGCGTTCGACAAGGACCTGCGGGCCAATCCGCAGATGCAGGTACAGGCTGACTCGGAGCGCGCGTATTACGAGAATCAGGCGGGCGGCGTGGCCACGGCCTTGAAAATTCTGGCCGGATTCGTCGGCATCGTGATGGGCATCGGCGCGATTTTCGGCGCCATGAACACCATGTATGCCATCGTTTCGCAGCGCACGCGCGAGATCGGGACGCTGCGCGCGCTGGGCTTCTCACGCTTCAGCATCCTGCTGTCGTTCGTCATGGAGTCGGTGTTGTTGGCGCTGGTCGGCGGGATTCTAGGATGCCTGGTCGCCATTCCCATGAACGGCTTTACCGCCGGCACAGGCCAGACGCAGAGCTTCAGCGAGCTGGCGTTTGCCTTCAAGATCACTCCGGGAATTGTGCTGGTGGGTCTGATTTTTGCGGTGCTGATGGGCATCATTGGCGGACTGCTGCCCGCAGTGCGCGCCTCGCAGATGCCGATTACGAAGGCGCTGCGAGAGGCGTAGGAAGCAGTGGTTAGTGGTCAGTGGCTAGTGGGTAGTGGTCAATGGTTGGCATCAACGGTACGGATTTCCAAGACTCGATGGAGCAAGACCGAAATTGATCTCGGAAAACGTAACTAGTCACTGACCACTAGCCACTGGCCACTTGCTTCTAGATTCCCAACCCTGTCACCCGCCAGCCTGCGCCCTGCACCTTGTGCCGGATGTTGAGTGTGATGAGCAGCGCGGTCATGGACTCGACGATGCGGGCGTTCTCCAGCTTGCCGCCGTCGATAGCGCGCACACCGGGAATTTTCACCGCCAAGTCTGAAGCGACCTGGCGGGCGCGATCGTCGTCGCTGCAGACGATGACATCGCAGTCCACGTCCTGATCGCCATTGAGCACGGTGGCCGAGAGACTATGGAAGGCGGCTGCGACCGAGACATTCTTGCCGACGATCTCCGCCGCCTGTTCGGCAGCCGAGCCCTGCCACACGCCGAGAATGCGGGTGGGACGTCCGCCCACGGCGGCGGCGAGTGGGACAGTCGCGTCGATCAGCACAGTACCCTGGCGAAATGTCGGCTTGAGTTGCTTCAGCAGATCGGCCTGTGCGGCGAAGGGAACGGTGAGCACGACGGTGTCGCACATCTTCACTGCGACACTGTTCTCGACGCCCTCGACGCTCCCCAGCGCTCCCGCTTTCGCGGCGATCTGAGCCGCTGCTGCCTGGGCGCGCGCCGCGTCGCGCGAGCCGATCACGATTTCCTCGCCAGCACGGGCCAAGCGCAGCGCCAGACCGGAGCCTTCCGGGCCGGTGCCGCCGACGATGGCGATCAAGCAACGCCTCCAGCAACGGCTGGTTCCGTAACTGCGGGAGTGGCGCGGTCGAAATAGTGGCTGTAGGTGGTGTTGCGCTGCGCGGGAATGCGCCCTAGTTCGCGAATGCGCTCCTGGAACTCATCGACGGAGACGTATTGCCCTGCGGTCGCGCCGGCCAGCCGCGAAATGTTTTCCTCGAACAACGTTCCGCCGTAGTCGTCGGCGCCGGCGAGCATCGCCAGTTGCGAAACCTCGCGACCCAGCTTCACCCACGAAACCTGGATGTGGTTGATAAATCCGGCGAGCAGGACGCGTGCCAGCGCGTGAACCTTCATGTGTTCTTCCAGCGTGCCGCCCGGGCGCGCGAGCCCCTGCTCGAACAGCAGCGTGTTGTCATGAATGAAACCAAGGGGCACGAACTCAGTGAAGCCTCCCGTGCGCTCTTGAATCGAGCGCAACAGAAGCATCTGGTTGACCCATTGCTCTGGCGTCTCGCGATGGCCATACATCATGGTCGAGGTGCTGCGGATGCCGCACTCGTGGGCCGTCTCGATGACCTCGCACCACTGCGCTGTGGTGAGCTTGTTGCGCGAGAGCACCATGCGCACGGAGTCGTCGAGGATTTCGGCGGCAGTACCGGGCAGGGTGTCGAGCCCGTTGGCCTTCAGAATCAGCAGGTACTCGCGGATGGGCATGCCGGTGAGTTCCACGCCGTACATCATTTCCATGGGCGAGAAGGCGTGGGCGTGCATCTTTGGCGTGGCTGATTTCACAGCGCGCAAGACATCACGGTAGTAGAAAGGCGGGAGGTTGCGTGGTAGGCCTCCCTGAATACAGACTTCAGTCGCTCCCCATGACTCGGCTTCGCGCGACTTCTCGCCGACTTCTTCGGGGGTCAGGAAATAGGCTGTCTGGTCGCGGGGCGCTACGCTGAAGGCGCAGAACTTGCATCCTACGAAACAAACATTGGTGAAGTTGATGTTGCGGGTGACGACGTAGCTGATGACATCGCCGACCAGCCGCTGCCGGATTTCGTTGGCGGCTACAACCAAGCCATATAGATCGTTGCCAGTGGCATGTGCGAGAAGATTGCACTCCTCGCGGTTCAGGACGGCGCCATCGAGGGATTCCGAGACTTTTTCGAGAGCCGTTCGCACCGCTGGGGAAACGAGGTGGCAGACATCGTTCCAGGAATTCTCTTGCAGCGTTTTCCGGTTGCACCAGTTCAAGTCTTTCATCACTTGCCTGTTTCCCGAAGCGCGCGGGGGGAGTTGATGGTTTCAGGCCCCTGAAAAAGTTCAGAATACGGGCCCTCGCGGACTAAAGTCCGCGAGGGAAAAAATAAACGTCTCAGACGCTGGCCTAAAGGCCAGCACTACCCAAAATCGCTCTTTTCAGCAACCAGTGAAGCCGTGCCCGTTCAAACCGTTCACACACCGGCCCGTTCAGCAGACTGTAAAGCTGCGCCAGTTCCAGAGAGCCATCCATCCAACACCAGCCACAATTATCGAACCCGTAGCTTTACCGGAACAAGTCTCTCGCCGCGGGGCGCACGATCTGGCGGGCACTGCCCTTCCCGCGACGATAGTGATAACCACGAATTATACAAGCCGGAACCAGGGCGTCTTTGCCACATACCAGGCCGGCGACACAAGCCAGTTCGTCGACAACACACTCTTCGGTGGCGTGCATTTTGTAACCGTAGACGTCGCGATGGCCCCGATAGTCGCGGATCGGATCCATGCCGGCGACACCGATCGCGACCTCGTTCAATCCTTCGCGCCAGGCGCGGCCGAAGCTGTCGGCGATGATGACAGGAACGTGAAGAGTGGTGCGTTTTCGGATCTGCTTTAGAATGCGCGTCGCCGAACGGTCCGGATCGATGGGCAGCAGTACGGCTGTCTTGCCGCCATCCACATTGGAGACGTCAACGCCGCTGTTGGCGCAAACCAGTCCGTGCGCCGTCTCCGTGATCAGTACGTGTTCTTTCCGCAGCACACGTTTGGCTTCGCGCAGGGCGAGTTCGACAACACGTGCGTCGCTGCCGTTTTTTGCCGAGAAGCGTCTGGCGGCCGCAGAAGGCTTAACGGTGGCGAGTTCCACCATGCGGCCTTCGGCCTTGGAAACGATCTTGTGCTTGAGCACGAGAATGTCGCCGACATGAAGGCGAAATCCGCCGAGCGCCAGGGCATCGACGATGAGATCAGCGATGGAGTCGCCGGGCAAAACCTCGCCGACTCCCCAGACCGGAACGGCATGTAACTCGCTGTAGCCGGTGACCTCGAAGTCGGCCAGAGCTCGCATCAGCCGGCCGCTTCCAATTCTTGGCGGCCTTGCCGTCCGATGCCCCATGAGCGCAGCAAACGCTGGGCATGAGTGTTGCCCTCGCGTTGTACCAGCATGTCGAGTTCATGAGGGTTGTCGATGTCGAGCCCAATGCCCGGCATTTCAAGGATGACGAGCGGCTTGCCGGTTCGCTTCATGGCTTCGCAATGTGGCAGGAAACTGTCGTTGCCGAAGCGCAGCGGAATGAGGGATGCCGGACGCCGCAGAATGCAATTGCTGCCGCGCCGATCATAAGCGGGCACGAACACCGCTCCTTCCGCCGGCGCGGCATCAAGCACGCGATGCAGCTCGATGGCGGTGATCAGCGGAATATCTCCGGGAACCACGACCGTTGTGTCGTAACCACGGCCCTCGCACCATGCCGTCGCCATTGCGATGGCTGCCGTCTCGCTCTCATTGCGGGTATCTTCGATAACGCCAAAGGCGAACTCTGCCGCCATCGCCTGTGCGCCTGAATCGCCCGTCACTAGAAATACGTCGAGCCGGTCTGTGACGCCGGAGGCCGCAGTCAAGACGTCACGTAGCATTGCTTCCGCCAGCAGCGAACGATGCGCCTGATCGAAGGCCTCACCCAACCGTTGCTTGGCATTGCCGAGGTTCTTCACTGGAACGAGCAGAGCGGCGCGCATCGGCTAGACCTTGGCTCCACGGGCTTGGAGGGCGGCATGAAGGGTGAACCGCGCCAGTTCGCGCTTGTCCTCCAGCGATTTCATGACCGTGTTCGCACACAATACGTGCAGGTCGCCTTCTCTAAGATGGTCGGCGTCGGCGTGATCGGCGAGGTCCACCACCAGCACGTCGAGGAAATCTTCATAAGCCTGGGCAACGCCGGCGATGGTGCTGGGCCAGCCTTTGCGCCGCATCAGCGACGCAGCCGGGCCGGACACCGCTGCGCCGCCAATGATCGGACTCACCGCTACGATGGGAGCCGACGTTCGCCGCAGCGCCTCGCGCACGCCGGGCACGGCCAGAATTGGACCGATGCTGGTCACGGGATTGCTGGGCGCGAGTATCACCGCCTCGGCCGACCCGATGCTCTCGACTACGCCCGGGGCTGGCTGCGATTGTTCCGCTCCCTCGAAGCGCACGGCACGGACCTCAACCTGGTGGCGTTCGCGCACGAAATATTCCTGGAAGTTCAGGTTGGCGCCGTTGACGGTCTCAATCATGGTGGCGATGCGATCGTCCGACATAGGAAGCACGTGCGACAGAACTCCCATTCTTCGGGAAAGTTCTGCAGTGGCAGCGCTTAACGATTTGCCCGCCCGCAGAAGATTCGTGCGGGTCAAATGGGTCGCGAGGTCGAGATCGCCCAAACTAAACCAGGTAGGCTGCCCGAGGCGGGCCATGCGCTCGAGGCACCGGAAGCTGTCGTTCTCGATGCCCCAGCCGCGCTCGGCACTCAGTGTGTCGGCCAATGCGTAGAGCACCGAGTCAATGTCCGGGGAGACGTGCAGCCCCCACCACTCCACATCGTCGCCGGTGTTGACGATGACGGTGAGGTTCTCGGGTGGGACCGAGTGATGCAGTCCCTGCACGAGTTTCGCGCCGCCGGTTCCGCCGGTGAGGACGACGATCATCTAAGCGGCCCTCGCATAGCCGTGATCATCGGAAGCCGCGAGCAGGCGCCCAGCCAGCAGGCCGCCGCGGTCGACGACGCCGGAAACGAACTCGGGATACACGGGCAGGCGCTGGCGAAGTCGTTGACCAGCCGCCTCGGTGCGACGCTTCAAATCCGCCAGGTGCGGCCATGGCGCCTCGGGGTTGATGTAGTCAGGAGTCAGCGGCGAAACTCCGCCCCAGTCGTCAATGCCGCCCTGCAACAGGCGCTCGTAGTGGTTCTCCGTAAGGTTGGGCGGAGCCTGAATGTTCATGTCGCGCAGCAGCAAGCGTGCCACCGCGATGGTGCGCAGCAGGTCGTCCGTGTCCGGTTCGGGCGCGTTGGCCATCGGAATGTCGGGCTTGGCGCGGAAGTTCTGGACGATGACTTCCTGGATGTGCCCGTACTGCTGGTGCAGGCGCTCGATGGCCAGCAACGCATCCACGCGCTCTTCGAGGGTTTCGCCAATGCCGATCAAGATGCCGGTTGTGAATGGCACGCCCAGCTTGCCCGCGTCCTCAATGGTCTTCAAGCGCCGCGACGGGACTTTGTCGGGGGCGTTGGCGTGCGGGCCGCCTTCCTGCGCGAGGCGATCACTCGTGGTCTCCAGCATCAGGCCGAGGCTGGGATTGGTGGCGCGCAGGCGCTCGATCCAGCTGGCGGTCATGAGCCCGGGATTGGAGTGAGGCAGCAGTGAGGTCTCGCGCAAGACAAGTTCGCACATGGCATCAAGGTAATGGAGAGTGCTGCGATAACCGCGTTTATGCAGCAGGTCGCGCATCTCAGAAAACTCCGCCTCCGGCTTGTCACCGAGCGAAAACAGGGCCTCGGTGCAACCGAGTTTTTCGCCCTGCCGCGCGACCTCGAGTACCTCTTCGGGCGACATGGTATGAGCGCCGGGCTGTCCGGGGTCGCGGCGGTAGGTGCAGTAGCCGCAGTAATCACGGCAGAGGTTGGTCAGTGGCAGGAAGACCTTACGCGAGTAGGTAATGATTCCAGGGCGATACTGCTCCTTGAGGAAGCGGGCGGTCGTGAGCAATTCCGGAAACACTTCCGGACCGCATTGCAACAGCTGGAGCGCAGCGCTGCGCGAGACGAGTTTGCCGTCGCGAACTTCACGCAAATACGCAGTGAGATCGACCGGAGAAAAGCTCTCCGCCTGCGGCCGGGTTGTGGGCTCAACGGACACGAGAGTTCGGCTTTGCGCGCGCGGTTGCCCCGCAAGCTGCATCCTCGAAGCATAGCGCAAGATGCAGACCGCCCGCATCTTTGGCCAGATCGCCACACTGGCGCTTAGGTGCTATGGAACCTGCCGCTCACGGCACGCTCCGTAGCGGCCGCGGAAGTACAGCAGCGGAGAGCCTTCAGCAACGCTAACTTCTTTCACCTCACCAACAAAGATGGTGTGGTCCCCGGCGGCGTGAGCCTGTACAACGGTGCAGTCCAGATTGGCGAGCGTGTTGGCCAGAACAGGCATTCCACTTTTCATCTGGTTGTAATGTACGTCGAGGCGGCGGGCGGCATCCGGGTTGCGTTCGGGATCGGCAAAGAACTCCGAAAGAGCTTCCTGTTCCTCTTTCAAAACGCTCACTCCAAAGCGGCCGCGCTCGCGCAAGTGCAGATAAGTCTCTGCCAGGTGATCGATGCACACCAAAACCAGCGGCGGCTGCAGCGACACAGAACAGAAGGAACTTGCCGTCATCCCGTGAACGTCGCCGGAAGGGGTCTCGACCGTGATAACGGTGACGCCGGAAGTGAAGCGTCCCAACGCGGCGCGAAATTCCTGCGGCGTAATTGAAGAGGACTCGCTCATGCGATTCGTCCGGAAAAGTCAGTGGCCGCCATGAACCGCACGTCGAGCGCGGTCATCGCCCCCGGTCACTATACCTGACTTGTGCGGACGATTCGCAAGCGGGACAAGGACCCATGCGTCTCACGACCGTCTGTTAGGATACCTGCTGGCCCAGGCTTTGCTGCCCTCCGCCGTCCGCTTAACGAGATGATCTATTCCGGAACCATCCTCACTCCCAGCAGGCCTGACGAAGTGTTCGATCTTCTGGCGGAGCCGGAGCGTTTTGCGCCGCTGCTCCCTGACTACGAAGGCATGTCGCTCGAGGACCCGACCCATTTCACCGTCAGGATCGTAATTGCTGTGGCGCAGATTCAGGGTCAGGCAGAACTGGCCATGGAGTTATGCGAGGCTGTGCGTCCGAGCATGGTTGAGTATCGCGGACAGGGCATCATGGCCGGTAGCCAGCTCAATTTGGGGTTGCAATTTCACATCGCCCCGTGCGGCAGCATGTCCGAAGTGAACTGGCAGGGCGAATTCTCGCTCGACGGCCAGCTGGCCTTCATTGCCGGCGGCCTGATCGAGCCCATGGGCCGCAAGCACTTTGACCGGATGGCGCAGCGCCTCGGCGCAAACCTGGGTGCTGAACCGGCTACCGAGATACCTCAAGCGCCCGAAACCGGCGAGTGACAGGCAAGAGGTGCTACGAATCTTTACAAACTGAAACATTTGCTTCATCCTCACACCAGTATGTGATGCACCTCACGGCCACCTTTGTGCTTGCGTCGTACACTGTGTTTGGAATTATATGGAACCGCAATACAGCGGAATTCATGGAGGTACTATGCAGTCACAGAAACGTATGTTCGTCATCGTCATGGCGGTGATGGTGGTCCTCTGCGCCGCAACTTTGGTGGCCGCGAAGGACAATCCTATGGGCATCGCCCAGAAACAGGAGATCTCTTTTTCGGCCCCGACCGTGGTCGGCGGAAGCCTGCTACCGGCGGGCGATTACACCGTATTGCACCAGATGCAGGGCACCGAGCACATCATGATTTTCAAGCAGGTGGGTGGCAAGGCTGAGGCCAAGGCGAAGTGCAATCTGGTGCCATTGCCGGAAAAGGCGAAGACCACCGAGCAGCGCTATAGCGAGAATGCCAAGAACGAGCACGTCCTGGTCGAGATGACGTTCCGGGGCGACAGCGCTAAGCACGTTCTCGAGCAGTAACGAGTTTCCATCACGAAGTGAAGTAAGGGCAGCCACAGGGACTGCCCGTTTCTTTTTCGCCGCGGTTCTGCGCGCCGTGTGATCAGCGGACCGCGTCCTGCAGCGCCAGCCGCAACAATCCTCGCCAGTCCGGCAATTGCAGGCCGAAAATCGCCTGCAGCTTTTCATTCGATAGTACCGAATTGAGCGGTCGCCGCGCTGCCGTCTTGTACAGATCGCTGGTGATTGGGACCACCCGTTTGGCGGTCAACGGTGAACCAAATTCTCCGGTGTCAGCCGGCCAGGCGGCGAGTGACTCGTACTCCTCCAGGATCTGCTGCGCGAAGCTTGCCCAAGTCGTCTGGCCTGCAGCGGTCAGGTGAAAAATCCCGCCATAGCCCCAGGATGATCGATCGCGCCTTTGCGCGCAACGCGCCACAATCTGGGCTGTCGCCTCGGCGATTGCACGCGCCCAGGTCGGTGCGCCGTGTTGGTCTCCAACCATGCGGAGCTCTTCCCTTTCCCGCGCCAGACGCAGGACGGTCCGAAGAAAGTTCTTTCCGCGAGTGTCGTACACCCACGACGTCCGCAGGATGATGTGCGCGCATCCACTGGCGGCAATCTGCTGCTCCCCGGCCAGCTTTGATTGGCCATAGACGTTGAGCGGTCCGGTCGGATCGTTCTCGTCATACGGCCCGGACTTCGTTCCGTCGAAGACGTAGTCGGTCGAGTAGTGAATCAGTAGGCCATCGGCGCGCGCCAGTTCCTCCGCCATGCGGCCGGGGGTCTTAGTGTTGATGGCGCGGGCCAGCTCAGGTTCGCTCTCGGCCTTTTCAACATTGGTATACGCTGCAGCATTGACCACCACGTCAGGCGACAGGTCACGCACCAGTCTCGCCGTTGCTTCCGGATCGGCCAGGTCGACCTCGGAGCGCGTACAGGGGATGACCTTTCCTAATGGAGCCAGCGTGCGCTGTAACTGCCATCCGACTTGTCCGGTGGCCCCGGTGACGAGCAATCGCAAGCTCATGGCTGGTAAACCGGCAGGCGTTCGCGCGGAACCTGGGAGAGCGGCAGGTGGCGCTGGTCCTTGGCGGAAATAGTTGGAGAAGGCATGTCCCATTGAATGGCAAGCGCCGGGTCGTTCCACAGCACCCCGCAGTCGTCGGGGGCATCGTAATAGTCACTGCACTTATAGAGAAAATCCGCAATTTCCGAGCGCACCACGAAGCCGTGCGCAAAGCCCCTGGGCAGGTATAGCGCGTGGTGGTTGTCCTCCGAAAGGACGGCGCTCACCCACTTGCCGAAGTGCGGTGAACCCACGCGGATGTCCAGGGCAACGTCGATCACTTCTCCCCGGCTCACGCGGCATAGCTTGGCCTGAGGGTGGCGCAACTGGTAGTGCAGGCCGCGCAATACGCCCCGAACGGATCGCGAGTGATTATCTTGCACAAACGCCTCGTGAATTCCGGCCGCGGCCATCGCGTCAGCCCGATAGGTCTCCATGAAGAACCCCCGCGGGTCTTCGAAGACTTTCGGCTTAATCAGCAGGACGCCGGGCAGAGACGTTTCGATAATTTCCAAGCAGGGCCTCGAGGACGGCGCGCCGGGGTCAACTGCGCTTCGTCGTATTTTGGTACGAAGCGAAGATTATAATCCGTGCTTCCTGCCTATGCCCCGGTGCTCGGTCATCGTCGTGACGTACAACTCCGCCGCAACTATTGAAGGCTGCCTGCGCGCACTCGCTTCGCAGGACTGCGAAGTGGTGGTAGTGGATAATGCCTCGCAGGACGACACGGTGGAGCGGGCACTTGCTTTGGTGAAGCAGATTCCTCTCCAGTTGATCACGCTCTCCTGCAACATGGGATTTGCAGGGGGCGTGAACGAGGGAGTCCGCGCCGCGGGCAGCGATGTGTTGCTAATACTCAATCCGGACGCGGTGGCTGAGCCTAGTGCGATCGACGCCATCCTTACGTGTTTCTTAAAGACCGCGGCCGGAGCGGTCGGAGGGGCATTGATCGGCAGCGACGGGCAGCCTGAGAGAGGCTTCGCCTTTCGCAGGCTGCCAACGCTTACCAGCCTGCTGTTTGAGGTATTGCTGATCAACCAGGTTTGGTCCGGCAATCCCGTGAACCGGCGTTATCGCTGTCTCGACGCCGATTATTCGCGTGAGCAACCGGTAAAACAGCCCGCCGGGGCATGTCTCGCCGTAACGCGTGCAGCTTGGGATGCCGTTCAGGGTATGGACCCAGACTTCTACCCCGTTTGGTTTGAAGACGTTGATTTCTGCTGCCGATTGCTGCGGTCGGGGGCAAGAATCTTCTATTGTCCGGAAGCGCGTTTCCGGCACAGTGGAGCGCACAGTGTGGGAAAGCTCGAATTCCGCGACAAACAAATGTTCTGGTATCGAAACATGGTTCGGTATGCGACCAAACACTTTGCCGCGGTCAGTGTCGCGATTCTGCGTCTGGCGATCTTTGCCGGCATGGGCGTGCGAATGCTCGCTTCGCTGTTAGGGGCCGGACCGCGGGGTGTTCCTGTACGCCAAGCAATCAGCGGTTATTGGAGCGTAGGGATGTGGGCGATTGGTCTGGGCGGTGCGATTCACCACGGGCGCGCCAATTAGAGCAAATTAGGAAGAAATGTATCGGCGCCAATTCGGCGGTGCCGCCGGCTGAAGCCGGCTCTATCAATTGAAAGACCGCTCTAACGCCGCGCTGAAGCGCGGCACTACCCTTAGCAGAAACGACTATCGTATTTCCTCAACTACTCTAGGATCAGCCCCTGTTCAGCAGCTCTCCAAACAGCTTCTCGTACTTCTCCGCTACCGTGTCCCAACGATAGAGCTGGCGAGCACGCCGGCCGGCGCGTGCGGCCCATTGCCGGCGGGCAGCTGGATCGTCCAGCAACGACTGTAACCTGGCCGCGAGGTCGTCGGCTGACTTGCTGTACCGGATGGCGGCATCGCCCGCGGTCTCATTGTTCTCGGGCGACTCGAGATATAGCACCGCGTTCTCGGACGCCATGGCTTCAATCAGCGCCGGATGCACGCCTCCTACCTCGCAGGCAAAAACAAAGGCGCCCGCGCGCTTCTGCAATGCCCAGTAGCCATTCCCGTAAACGGCTCCAGTGAAAATCACGCGCCCGTCGCCTTGTTCCTTCAGGCGATCGAGATAATCGGGATCGTAGCGATTGTCTCCCACCATCACCAACGGCCAGTCGCTGCGCACCCTGCGCCAGGCAGCGAGCACCAGCTCAGGATTGTTCTCCGGTTCCATGCGGCTGACGTAAAGGACGTAATGCCCAGGCTGCAGATTGAATCCATCAAGGCCAAAGTCGCCCTCTGGGATGTCAGAACCGTAGCCAATTACCGTCGATCCCTTGCCATAGCGGTCGCGATAGTAATCGCGGATGGATTCGGCATCGGTCACCACGCGGGTGGGCGTGAAGGTCGACATCCATTCGCAAACATGAAGCGCCGCACGCCCCAGGGCATTCCATTTCCCGCGACGACGGTCCAGGCCATCCACGTTCAGGACGACCGGCCTGCCGAACATTCGCGGGAACCACGCAAACGGGCTATTGGCGACATTGCAGAGAAGAACGACATCGTTGCTGCTGAACGCAACATGGACCATCGAAATCAGACCGCTCGACCAGGTATCGAGGTGCTTCTGGTGAATGCTCGGCAGGATCACTCGCTTTACTCGCTGGTCGTACTCGTCGTCCGCGCTCGTGAATGGTTTGCGGCAATAGACGGTGACTTCGTGTCCGCGATCCACCAGAGTCGAGCTGACCTTCTCGGCAAATTGCTCGAATCCGCCGTAGCGATTGGGAATGCCGCGAGTACCGACAATCGCGATCTTCAAGGTCGGTCCTCGGAGCGAATGTTGCCATGGCTGCGGGCGGAAGCCGTGCCAGCGGGGACAGCCGAGGTCACAACGTCAGCATAGGCCGCACGCGGGGTGTCGCAGAACCACCAGATCAGGCTGCGATCGGAGACCCGGCGGCGTGCCTGAATGATTTTCCGCTTCTGGCGGACGCTGCCAATTTGTCGAATTGGGTACGCGAGAGCTGAGAGCAATCGGCGATCGCGAAACACTGCATAACCGAAGATCATCAGGTCGCGCCAGGCCACCGGCCAGAACAGACGCCAGCACAGCCAGCCGGAGGCGTTCTTCCCGCGCATCAGGAACCGGTTCTTGACAGAATGCCAATTAATTTCCAGAGGCAACTGCTCGCGCCGCTCCGGCGTAACCCGCCGCACATGCCACGCCACCGCCTCCGGAACGTACAAGCACTTCCAGCCCATCAATTGCGCGCGCCAGGCGAGGTCGGCATCTTCGCGATAGGAAAAAAAGCCCTCGTCGAAGAAATCGCCGTCAATCGACACTGCCTCGACCATTGACCGCCGAAACATGGCCGCCGCACCGGTAGCGCCGAAGACCCACTGGAGGCGACCGTATTGACCGTCATCCGTCTCTTCTGCTCCGCGGTCCAGGTGCCGCATGTTTCGAGTGAAATAAATGCCGGTCGAATCGATGATCCGCGTCCGCTCCGGCGTGCTCCCGGGATTCCAGCGCAGCAGCTTTCCGCAGAGCGATCCCGCCTCGGCATGCGCCGTGCCCGCTTCCGCAAGGCGGCTAACGAAGTCCTCAGCCAGCGACACATCGGGATTCAAGCACAGCAGCCACTCGCCACTAGCCGCACGGATGGCCTGGTTCTGCCCTGCAGCGAAACCGACATTCTCCGCATTGTAGAAAACGTGCCACGTAGCTTCCCGCGACCGCAACAGCTCACGCGTTCCGTCGGTGGAGGCGTTATCCACCAGCACTACCTCGAAGTCGCGGTACTGCTGGCGGTCAATGGACTCGAAGCACTTCTCAAGATATTGGACTGAATTCCAGGTGACGATGAGGACTGAAACCATCAGCCCTTAGTATGCACCCTTGCCTGAAATCACAATGGGAATCGTGCGGAAGAAAATCTTGCAGTCCAGCCACAACGACCAGTTGTCGATGTAGGCGAGGTCAAGCTGGATCCAGCGGTGGAAATCAACATGGCTGCGTCCTTCGAGCACCCAGATGCAGGTCAGGCCGGGGCGCATACGCAAACGGCGCCGCTGCCACGGCTCGTATTTTTCCACTTCAGCGGGAATCGCCGGACGCGGCCCGACAAACGACATGTCGCCCCGCAGGATGTTCCACAATTGCGGCAGTTCGTCGAGACTAAAGCGCCGCAGGATTCGTCCGACCGGGGTGATACGCGGATCGTCGCTGATCTTGAACGCCGGTCCGTCCAGTTCGTTAAGCTCGTGGAGTTCTGCGCGCAATTGCTCGGCATTGTTGACCATGGAGCGGAACTTGTAGAGCGTGAAGCGGCGGCCACCCAAGCCACAGCGTGTCTGACGGAACAGTACGTCTCCCGGTGAAGTGATGCGTATGGCGGCCGCAATGGCGATCAGCAAAGGGAAGAGCAGGACCAGCGAGAGGGCAGACACCACCACATCCACCGTGCGCTTGAGAAACAGGAGCAGCTCGCTCTCGGGCGCGGTGGAAAGGCTGAGCAGGGGAACGTCGCGGAAATTCTCCAGATAGATCCGGGAGTAAGGCGACGGTAAAAATTCGAGTTGCACGCGGGTCGTAACGCCGACATTGGCGCAGTGCGACATCACCGGCTCCAGGCGAGCCAGTTCCTGCATGCTGACGGCAAACACCACCTCATCAATCACGCGGTCCTGAAGGACCCGCTCCACTGCGCTCAGTGGGAACACGTCGTAGCGGCCGAAGCGGTCGCTGAGCTTCGATCCTTCACTGGTGGGATCGACGAAGCCCACCAGTCGCAGTCCCATGCCGCGGCTCTCTTCGATGAGCGTTGCCATCTCATGAGCGCGAGTTCCACATCCCACGATCAGGAAATAGTGATAGCGGCCGAGGCGGCGCCGCATCCAGGCAATGCCGTTGTAAGCAAGATAACGGCCGCTCACCAGCAGCAACAGGTCCACGATGCCGATTAGCAGGACGTACGTGCGGCTGATGTCGGAGCGACCGAACAGGTACAACCCGGCATAAACGATCAACAGCACGATAGCGAGCTGGTTTAACAGGTTCAAGATGACCTGGATCGGGTCCGACATCTCCAGGTCGCGGTAGAACCTGGAGAAGTAGCCCACCATCGCCCAGATCAATACGAACGACAGCATCAGCGACAGGTAATGGCTAAAGGGGTAAAGATATGGGCCGGTCAGATGCCGGCTGAGGAATTCAAAATGCACCAGAAGACCGCGCAACCAGTGGGCGACGCCGAAGGCGAGGCACGTCACTGCCAGGTCCTGCAACAGTGTCACGATGCCCAAAAGCTTGGATCTTCGATCGAACACGAGCTAATTTATGTCCTGAACGGGAGTTGTGGGCATTGACCGCCCGGCGCTGTCCGGCAAGTCGCTACTGGGAAGCCCAACAACCCACTGAGATATGAGGCGCAAAACTACCGGTACAGCAAACCACCCGACATTGATTTTACACCCGATACCTGAATCAACCGTCACACAATCCTCAACAAGGTCGTTTCGCGAAATGAAATCGTGCCCTGGCAGCCGCCCAGTTCCGATAAGTTTTGCGCACAATTCCGAGTGGCGACCCATGGCAGATCACCGAAGGCCGCTAAAGAACCGCTTCGATCGTGTTCGTGGAAATCTGTGCACTTCCCCCACGTGCGCGACCCTCAGTCAGGCGAGTGTGGTGCTGGTTACTTTAGCGGGCGGTGCCGAGTTAGGTACATCCGCACTGTATGCCATTGGCAGTGCGCCTCTGATCTGCGTTTTCGAGACACCGGTCCGGTACAGGATAACTCCGTGGCCTTTTCCGGGTAAGATAAGCGGAGCACCACTTGATCAATGGCCCTTGCCCGACCTGCTCCCGTTTCTAACGCCTCCGCCCCTGCTACCTCAGGACACTCTTCCGGTATCGGGATTGTATCGACTGACTCACGCTGGGTACGGAGTCTCGATTTTGCAATCTTCGGGGCTCTGGTTCTGTTCGCAATCACCTTGCCGTATTCCATCAAGGGTGCTGAGCGCTCCTGGAAGCTGGCACTCGTCCTCTGGTTGTTGAAGCTGGTTGTTGACCGCTCGAGACCCTACAAGCAGCCTCTGGCCGGCCCGCTTCTCGCTTACGTTACGCTGAGCGCCATCTCCACCGTGCTGTCGCCCGATCCATACCTCAGCTGGGACCGAATGAAATTCGTGTGCCTGTATCTGGTGGGGATCGTGGTGGCACAGAACCTGAAGCGAGTCTCGCAGGTGCGCTGGCTGGTGGTGATATTGGTACTCTCAGGATTCAGCGCTGCGCTCTTCACCGCCTGGCAGTATACCTACGGAGTAGGCGTTCGGCTGGTGGACTTTCCCCCAGGCTCTCGGCTGTCGCATGCCGGCCTGCAGCCGGAAGACATCGTAACGACGTTTAACGCTCACAGGATATACACGCAGGAGCAGCTCATCCGCGCGGTGCAGACGGCTACGCCCCGCTCGGCGGTTACGGTGGAATATCTTCGCTGGCGGGCGCTGCGTCCCGCTGCCACCAGTGCAACGCCTGAGGACTTCGTTCAATCCGGTCTGGGCACCCCCGCGATGAAACTCGCCCGAGGCAAGCCCGTCCGGGCGCAGGGCACATTGGGTCACTACGTGGTATTTGCGGAAATGCTCATGCAAATCGGGTGTATGGCATGGGCGCTCATGATCGCTACCGGCAGGGGACAACTCGGCTGGAGAGTGTTCTTTGGCATTGCGTTCCTGGGCATCACAGCTGCGATGTTCGCCACCGAAACCCGGGCTGCAATTGTGGGGCTTGTGGTTGGCTGTCTGCTGGCTCTGCTGCTGCTGATCCGCGGCATACGTCGGACGACGGCCATCGTTGTACTCCTCGCCATCCTGGCCGGTGCAATCCTCTGGATTCAACATTCCCGGCGGATCGAATGGGTGGACCGCAAGGACATTGGCACGCAGTTTCGTGTTTTGATGTGGGAGGATGGGATCCGCCTGGTGCGCGAGCATCCCTGGTTCGGTGTGGGAATGGAAACCGTTCGCGTGCATTACCGAGAATGGAACATCCGCGGATTCATTCAGTACAACGTGCAAAGCCACTTCCATTCGACATTCCTTCAGATTGCGGTCGAGCGTGGCATACCAGCCCTTCTGGCGTGGTTGTGGTTCTCTGTGGCCTACTTTGTGTTTCTGTTCCGTCTCATTTGGCGTCTGCGGACGCAAAGCCGATTCGCCTGTGGTGTTGCAGCTGGAGCACTGGCTGGTTTCACCGCGTTTACCCTTTCTTCCGTCGTTCATTACAACCTCGGCGAAGAATCTCTGGCAATGATTCTCTTCTTCTACTACGGACTGGCAGCCGCCATGGACCGTATGACCGCAACACCCGGCGCGCTTGATGTAGGCTGATGGTTCGATACCCGGCGGTGACTGGAGGTAGTCTCGCAAATGCGATTTGAAAGGGCACGGCTTTAGAGGCTGCTGAAAAAGGCGATTTTGGGTAGTGCTGGCCTTCAGGCCAGCGTCTAAGCCTTTTGTTTTTGTCATCCCGAGCGGGCTTTAGCCCGCGAGGGATCTGCTTTTCGGACTTTTTCAGTAGCCTCTTTAGCCGTGCCGCTCCGGCCCGCATAGACATTGGGCTCTAGCCCTTGAGGGAATTCGAAGTTCCGCTCGCCCACTATTTACGCGACCGGTTCTGGCCCTTCGATCCGTAACTCTCGTAGGGCGGCCCGTGATGGCAAGGCTTTCACCGCAGCAACCGAACCGGTCGCGTGATCGCGCAAAATTGAGACGATGAGAGTGGCGCAGGACGAAAAAACGGTCGAACGTATCAAACAGGCAGAACGTGCGTGGCACGACTCCGAGTACGATACGCACGCCAAATATGCATTTCCCGACAGAGTAGGAGACTTTGAAGACAGGTTCGCGAAGGGCCAGATCTCCCGCTTCTGCGACGGCGGGTGGAGTTGGTGGGGGGATGCACGACACGAAGCCCTCCAAGTCGTGGGAGACGTCAGTGGACTTCGGGTGCTGGATTACGGCTGCGGTTACGGCGGACTGGGTTTGTATTTGAGCCGGAGGGGAGCGCAGGTATGCGGCTTTGATCTCTCTCTCCCCGCCATTGAGACCGCCAACAAGGCTGCCCAACGATACGGGTTGCCCGCCGAATTCGCGCAAATGGATGCGGCGGCGCTAACCTACCCGGATGAATTCTTCGATCTCGTCATCGGCTTCGGCGTTCTGCATCACGTGATCAAATACCCGCAAGCTGATTCGCACCTGTTTCGCATCATGAAGCCGGCTGCGCGTGCGGTTTTCCATGAGACGCTTTGGGACAATCCGCTGATTAATTTCGCACGCAGATTTACCTCAGAGCATTCCGACGCAGGTGATGCACACTTAACCGAGCGCGAGATCCGCAGCTTTTGCCAGAGATTCAGCACGGTACAGCTCGAGAAGCGTCATCTGCTCTACATGTTGAAGCGGCTTGCGAAACTGCCTCAATCGGAGTGGGGCGCACAATTAACGCCCCGTCCCTTCTGGCAGGCGGTGCGAACGATAGACCAGCAGATTTTGCGTTTTCGTCCGCTGCGCCGTTATTGCGGAGAGGTGATCGTGTTCCTGCAAAAGTGACCGATTCACCATAATTCTGCACCTGTTCATTTTCCGGTTTGCTGGCCCACCTGCATTCGCATTTCTTCGCGTTCTCTCATCCGCACCCACACCGCTACCGCCGACATCCAGACGGCCAACAGCGGCAACAGGCTTGCCAACCCGCGGAGCCCCATCAGTTGTCCGAGGTTGAAAGCGCCGTGCGCTCCTCCGGCATCGAGGTCGGAATTCGTCAGCATGGATGTGCGTTCCAATGCCAGGTGTCCGCTCCAGAACGATGGCCACAGCAACTGCGTCATAGGAGAACGGTACTCGAACGGTGGCTGCGGCGTGGTGGATACGGCAATCAGCGAGAACAAAATGCTCGCCACAAGCAGCGCCACGCAGACCCTCCTGCCATACTTGTGGAAATGGTCCCATGCCGGAGCCAGTCCGACGCATAGCAACGGAATGCCGGCGGCCATGTAACGAGGCCCGTACGACCAGCCGGCGGACCACTCGCCAAAGGATGCGTTGAAAAGCAGGTAATACGTAAACACAGCCCCGGCGGTGAGTCCGGCCGCGCGTGTCGCATGGCCTTTCCAAAGGAGCCACACACCAAGGGGCGCTGCGACCAGTACCGGAGCGGCGACAAACAGCCCGCGTTTCAAGCCGAACAGCAACTTAAACACGACATCGACGCGGGGATATCGCAAGCCATGGAAGCCGCGATTCATCCACGGAAACGCATCCGGGTCGTAGTACGAGTAGCTGGTGTGCAGCGGAGATCCAAAAGTCGCGCGCAAATAGAGCACCAGCACCAGTACGCAAAGCAGAGCTCCCCCCGCAACTCCGCATGCGACGCGCAGCCGACGCGGCCAACCAGAGGGCCACACCCGAGCAATCGCAAACAGCCCGAGGATGGCCGAAGCCGGTGCCGCGGGATATTCCGTCACTGTCGCCCAGCCGGCCACCAGGCCGACGATGAAGCCCCAGAATGCTTCCCGGCCTGCGTTTTGCGGGTCCAGCTTGAGCACAGCGGCAAATGCAAACAGCAGGCAGGCGCCTGCCAGTGCATGCGCCCAGAACAGAGTTGCGTACGCCCACATTGGGCTTCCCAGACCCATGGCCAACGCGCCAAAGGCCGCTGCGTTCGTACTGGTCCCGAGTCGTAACGCGATCCAGTACAGGCATACACACGCCAGAGCCGTGGGCAGCGCCGCGGAGAAAAGGGTGCAGATGTAGGCCAGCGCAACCAGGCTCCGCGCCGACAGGGGATTGCGTCCGCCGGCGTGTGTCGCCGCCCGTGTCGCCACCGCCGCGGGAACCGCCAGAAGCGGCTGCCCTGGCGCCTTGTCGGAGTAATAGTGCCCATCCTTAAACACCTTGTCCCCGGTGTTCTGGTGATAGGCGTCGATGGAAAGGGTGCCACGCTCTACCATCGCACGCACGAAGTCGAAACGCGTGTTCTGGTTCCAGCCTCCGCCTGAGTAGAAGTAGGCGTACGAAACAAACGCCACCAAGCCGATGAGCAGGGCTTGCTTGGGTGCCCTCGCAGAATTCGCAAAGAGGCTTGGGGAGTCGTACTTCATGCTGGAAGCTACATTGCCTTACGAACCGAGGTCGGCGTCATGCTGTGCGATGCCCGTTCGGGACGCTCTGATTAAGTCTGGTTTTGAAGGGGACGGCCTTCAGGCCGTCCGTAAATGCAACGAAATCGCTGCGGCTTTAGCCGCTGAGGGACTTCGCTGCGACTTGATCAGAACCTCCTTAGCCATTGGAGTGGGCGCCAAGTCCACGAGTATAGAGATGCCCTACGCCGGGCACAAGCAGCGCCTGGTCACGGGTGCACCGCTACTTTCCGATGGCGTTCCACTGGAACTCTACAACTTCTCCGAAGTGCCGCACGGCAAATTGCGGATCGTGACGGCCGGAGTAGATGTGAAACTCGTTGGGGATGCCGCGGGAATCGAGCAACAGATGTAGCTTCTGCGCCCCCTGCTCAAATCCGTAGTCGTCGTTGTTGCCCACATTGAAATAGATTTTCATGCGCTTGAGTTCAGGCGCGGGTGTGGCTTTGGCGAAATAAAAGACGCTGTTGCGTTGCAGGTAGGCAACATCGATGGGGCTGCCGAAAACGTCACCCAACATGGAAGATGGCGCACCCGGGCCTCCCCCAGCGAAGTCCGCAGGAATTTCCGCAAGCAGCGCCGGCATTTGCGCACTGACCGCGGCAAAACGCTGTGGATACTTGAAAGCCAGCCGGAGCGCGCCAAATCCGCCCATCGAGACGCCGGTGATGCCGCGCCGTGTGCGTACGCCATCGACACGGTACTTCTGTTCCATCTGTGGCATGAATTCCTTGGTCAAGAAG
>Ga0074046_10000396_pt1 | contig 39872 bp, 30 predicted proteins | sample BogForMeECP23OM3_FD_94441 | JGI IMG/M metagenome (GOLD analysis project Ga0074046, IMG submission 94441) | Bog forest soil microbial communities from Calvert Island, British Columbia, Canada - Bog Forest MetaG ECP23OM3 | ecosystem: Environmental > Terrestrial > Soil > Wetlands ... | reverse complement strand
TCGGTGGAACAACTGTTCGTCGGTCAAGCCAGCTACAGTTCCATTTCGCTCGATTGTCGCTGCGAGCCCGAGTGCGATGCGAGCGTTGCCCCCGGAGAATTCGGCAATGGTACGCGCGTCGATTTGTGAGATAGCTCCGAAGCGTCGCCGGACGAGCTTTTCGATCAACTCCGGTGAGGATGTATCCAGAATGAAGATTTCCGTCCCTTCGGGCTCATCCTCTCGAATGTCGTACTCCACCGTGATCGCGCTCAACTCGCTATGCTCTTGTCGACACACCTCCGAAAGACGCTGGTGCAGTTCAGGTGCGCAGTTATCGACCACGAGAATCGCCGGTGTCCCCGCGGCAACCAACTCCGAGGCCACCCCTATGGGTTGTGGATCGGGGCTGTCCGCCATGTTCGTGTAGATGGCAAATGACGGGTTAAGGCTCTCCACGCCGACGCGGTCATCGAAAAGGGCTTGGACGAGCCGTGTCTTTCCAACACCCGACAGGCCGACCAGTCGAACGATGCTTTGTGGTTCTCTCAACCGGTCACGCATCTGCCGAACACCTTCGAGGGCTGACACTCCAGTGTCAGTGTCGCGTTTGCTTGGGTGAATTCGGAGTTTGTCATCGAACAAGTACTCAGAAGTGACCGGCTCGGGCGCGTACGCCCATGAACCGTAAGAATGCCATCCGGCAATAGGGCGGCCGACTTGCTCTCGCACCCACGGGATTAGTCCAGGGTGGGATCGGATCCAGGTTGCGATGCGTGTGCGGTCGTAGAAGTCCAGCAGTAGCTGATTTGCGTTCGGATAATGCTGCATCGCCTCCGTCATGGCGTCGCGACGGCTCGTCAGTGCAGCATCAGTAGTTGATCCCTGTGAGCTGACAATGATGTACGCGCCGAACTGTTCAGCGAGGGATTGTATTGAAGGCCGTATCACCCCGTGGGGGTGCATCTCATCGAGAATCTCGCGGCGAGGCATGTCTTGTTGTTTGACTTGAAAGCCGGTTGCTGGCCGCGGGATGAAGCCGTCTATTTTGGAGCCGGGCGGGAGTGCGACGCGGACATCAATCCCGCCATCGGCTGCATCTTGATCGCCACCCCATGTGACGCACGACGGGCTCAGTCCGCGTTGTTGGAGTTCTGCCTCGCATAAGCGCGCAATAACAGCACGAAGTTTTGCGTCATCGAGCCGGGCAATATCGTCAGCGGTGATCTCAAACATACATCAGCCCCGAACTTCTTCTCATATCTCAAGCCCCGGACCCAAAAAGCCTTGTTTGAATCGGGGTAACCCCGGAACCACTGCTTTTCATCCGATGGTAATTTCCAGACCCTCCGGGCATTCCGGACGGATCTCCATCACCTCGTCGACAAATCTTGGAGTTCCGTCTTGCACTCACTTAATAACTCCACTGCGTCCGCTCTGCATTTTCATCGTGGACTCTCGCGCTTTCGTCGAAGCTCGACGCTATTCTTTCAAGCAAAGACGCAGTACGCGGCCATTCAAACTTTACTGCGTCACTCCACTTGCGGTATTGGAGAGCTTCCTCTCGTTCCAAGGTGCCACCGTCCAGCATTCCTCTACGTGTAACGCCGCGTTGATTGTGAACACCGCTCACGATCCCGCTTTCCATGTGGTCATTCCTCATTTCCTCGAGGAGTTCCCGCACATGTTGTGGCGGCCACACTCCGTTCTCATCAGGCTTTGTGTGTGAAAGTATTCGACCGATGTAAGAGTCGCCGATGGACCCTCGTTCCGCATTTACAGCCAATCTGTGAGCCTCCTTAACCCAGACATGCAGCGCCTCACCGTCAGAGCTGCCATCCTCCGTCCCAGGCACTGTCGTCCACGATTCCATGAGGCGATAGGCTTGAGAGGCGAGGCTTTTCTGACCCTCAGTAATCACTTCGTAGTCAGAGCTGCTTTTTGAGTGCGCACGGTATATTGCGGATATGACTTCCACGAAGAAAGAAGGCTGTTTGGACATCCACCGATGTAAGACGACAGGCGGGCGTTCTGAGTGCTCAAGAAGAGGAAGATAAATCCATTCCAACCGCGCGATCTCCGCCTCCTCTACGGCAGGATCTTCGTCCAACCGCCGCAAAAGTTGACATACTGACCACTGAAACATTACCTGATCGCTTACTTGCGATTCTAAAACTGCCTGGTTTAGAAGTTTACTTACGAGTTCGGAAGGCAATTGACGTCGAGACCCGGCGATGGCGTGAATCGCTGTTCGCGCTCGACCAACTTCGAGAAGCTGTTCTGCGCCATAGACATTTCCCTCATCGTCGTCGCGAGGCCAGAATTGAGCAACCTTCCAATAGGCGGTTCTCATATCGTCGCCGAAAGACGCTGCTGCCTGCCACGTCTCGCTCGTCGATGGCAGATCCGCTAACACTTGAAGAACCTTGAGACTTGACCAATCATCTTTGTGGGCTCTAGTCAATATGCCGCTCTGCCATGCTGAGCCGAATCTGTACTGAAGCGCTCCGATGAGCCCCCGGACAAATTCACGCATCGGTAACGCTGGATTACCGAGCGCCGAAAAAAGATAAGAATCCAACTCGTCCGCTGAAGAGGCGTTTTGAGCAAGCGCAACACCTACCAAAAGAGGGCGCGCGGCTTTCTCGATCAGGCGTGGTATGACCGAAATACCGAACTGATTCATGAGTTCAGCAAGCGCCGAGCGGCGGAGAGCGTAAAGCTCCTCCGTGCGGGCATCCCAGTTGGTGCCTTGTTGGCCCTGTAAGAGTGAAACTACATCTGAAAACAGCCATACCCGACAATTGACTTCATCCTCAGGTTGGAAGCGGTGGTATACAGCCTCAGCCTCATTCAAAACCTCCTTGGGGAGTGCCCAATGGGTGTCAGGAAAGGATCTGTGGTGCCCCAGAAGGTTACGAAGTGCGGTCCAGATTGGTATCCGTACCTCGTCGGTCTTCAGGGTCTGAGAGAGCTTGGCCAGCTCCGCAAAAACTTTGGATCGAAACTCCTGGGCGAGATTGGGGATGGCTTCGATGAGTTGCACCCACCGCGCTGAATCCTGACCTGCGTCTTCGAGAAGACGCTTCGATAACTCGCTTGCTCCTTCGCCAATTAGTCCATAGGTGATCTCTTCGGCGGTATCTCCTGGTGAATCTCGCCATTTGGGGTGAGGAGTTGGTGACATCCAATCATGCCCGCTGGGTAAGAGGCTCAGCATCAAACGCCAGGCTGAGTTCGACTCTTGTCGTCGCAGATAGTCCAAAACAAGAAACCGCTGCGCGAGCGTCGCATGTGTCTGCGGCTTCCAAAGTAAAAAGATACTGCGCAAAGAGCTCTTAGGACGGTTTGCCCACTTGCCTCCTGGGTCTCGTTCGTCGAGCTTTGCAAGAATCGCGGTTGCCCTGTTCAAATACTTCGGGTCCCACGCGAGAACCTCAAGAGCCCAGAGAAGTTCTGAATGATTGGCACCACCGAAGAGTGGTCCGCCGTCTTCTTTGAACAAAGCCATCACGGGAGAATCATCCTGTGCAAGGCTGTCCTCCAGGGCATTCAAGAACTCGTCAGGAGCCGCTTCTGCAAGAGTCCTCAATTGATGGGAAAGAGAGTACCAGCGTTCAGCATCGGCATGCTTCAAAAGTGATGAGACCACATCCGCTGCGTAGGACTGTGCGTTTGGGACTGACTTAACCTGGCTTCCAAACATCGCCAGCAGCAGCAGCGTTTCTGATAATCCTGAAACGAGCCACGGAGAGTGATCCCTCAATTTACCTCTTATGGCCGCTAGCCAGCGTTCCTCGGGGTCCATTTCAAACCGCGGATCAGCCGCGCCAAGGACCGACTTTGCAACCGCTGAAAAGCGCTCCAAATCGCCCTTTTCGATGAGCTTTGCCAGGCGGAACCAAGCATCGCGTGGTGATGACACTTTCCACGTTGATCCGGCAGTTCGTAATGGAGAATCGGGTGCACCGATGAAGCTAGGGAGACTCCGGGCCAGTTCGTCATACTTGTTGTTCGAGAGGACCTGCAGAGCAGCCAAATCTCCTGGGCAGGCACTATCCCACGCACCGGCAAGAAGGGCAGTGAGTAAGATTCCGCTCTGCGGTTCCGTCGCCCACTCCGGCTCCGCAATCGTGGTTGACGGTACAAGGCGTCGCAATACCGCAAGGCTCCGAAATGAATCTCGTGCGAGTCTCGCCGCTTCGTCAGCCAAGATGCCCATGTGCTCCAGCGCTGTTTGAAAGTCTTCGAATGTTGAACGAGATAGAACAATATTTACCTCGGAGATGCCGATGGAAGATCCGTGAGCGACGTAGACATGGTGGCCTTTCTGCGCGAGTCTGGAGGCCAATCCAGGCTCCGAAGCTTCCAAGACAATGACTAGAGGGGACGGACTGTCGGACAGCATTCGCGCGTCTTCCGCAGTGAAAACTCGCAAACATCGCATTAGGTAGAACTGACGATGTGGCTCGGGCAAGATGTCGATTGAAGCATAAAGGAAGGCCATCGCTTCTTCGGGCGAATCTGCCTGTACTGTTCGTACCGACGGTTCTGCACGCAGCCACTTGAGCGTGTCGATTGCCTCATCGTCTCGCCCCGCTAAGAGGATTTCTGCGTTAAGAGGCCAATCCGTCGCCTGCCGCCATTCGTTCCAGAGGTCTTCTATAGGCAGCAGTCCAGTCGGAAGCTTTCTTAGATAGGAGGCAAGCCAGTAACCAACAGCTGGATAGAGCTCTATCCAATGAACAAGATCGTTGGCGTCCAGAACCTTCAGGTCCTCCCACTGCCCCTCAGCTTTCTTTGTCTTCGCCCATTCCGCCCCCTTATCCCAATTGCGCAGAGTTGCGAAAACGAAGGTCGAATTACCAGGCTTCAACCCACGAGGGTTGGATGTGCGCTTCTTATAGTCATCATTGGCCTTGCTGACGAGATTCTGACGTTGAGTCGCCAGTTCCCAGCCTGAGACCCCGACTGGAAGCCACGGAACAGTCTTCGAAACGTCTTGCTCGCAGATTCCGTCCCATCCCTCTCGCTGAATGCTCTCATCTGCGGGGAACCTGAGCTGCTTGAATAGATTTCCGGTGGTAGCCAGAACCAGACGATCCATTAACTGGGGAAACAGCGCCTTCGAATCGAGGCGATCCGCCCATTGTTCCAAATCGGCTGCCGTCACGAGACGGACTGGTTTTCCCTCTCTCGACAGTTGCGATTGATTTCCTGACGGTTGGGGTCCAACCACAGCGCCACCGGATCGAAATGCAACGCCATTCGATTCCAAGACGTCTCGGATCGCATCAAGATTGTTCGAAACGGGCGTTCGTTTGCCCCTTTCAAAGTCCGCAACCGTTGAGGGGGCGACCTTCGCTCGATTGGCTAGTTCCTGCTGGTTCCACCCCAAAAGAGCCCTTGCCGCACGTACCTGGGCTGCCGTCACCTGCATATTATCTTGTGTCATAGTATTTATATGACCTCACTGTAAAATAAATAACAGCTTTCATATAAAATGTCAAACCATTGGGGTGCTATGCGTTTCATTGTTTTTAGATATTCACTGTTCAGCAAATATTCCAATAATTGATGTATATTCATTGCATTGCTTTTATTTACTGTTCAGCAAATAAATATATGATTCCAAACATCGAAGCCCAGAATGAGCTCATTTCCGCATTCCGGAGAACTTTGGAAAGCCTGCCGAGTCTCGGTGTCGCCGAACTTCGACATCATGTACGCCTCGACGGTGGTAACTCGCGCCTCGAAGCGGATGCGATCCTCCGGATCGAAGCAAGTGGGAAACCCATCACTCTCTTGGTTGAAACCAAGAGTACTGTCTACCCGCGCGATGCGCGCCAAACCGTCTGGCAGCTTCGTGAACTCCAAAAGGCGTTGAGCGAATCGGAAGGCTTGAACGATGTTCTGCCGGTCTTGATCTCGAACTCACTATCTGAAGGGGCAAAGGACTTCCTGCGTGATGAGCGCATTGGCTACTTCGAGGAAGGAGGAAGCCTCTTTCTTGCTAAAGGAGACCTCTACATACTCCTCGAACGTCCGTCATCCAAAAAAGTAGTGCGCGCGACCGGAGCAATTTTTTCAGGGCGCCGGTCACAGGTACTTCTTGCACTGTTGCAAGCCCCTCGTTCGTGGATCAGCGTGAAAGAACTCTCGGATAAAGCATTTGTCTCAACCGCTACAGCATCTCAAGTGCTCGCAGACCTCGAAAAACGAGAATGGGTACTTTCTAGAGGCAGCGGCCCACATAAAGAGAGGCAGGTGCAAGACCCACGAAGCCTCCTTGATGCATGGTCAAAACACGTAGTGCAATTACCTAGGCCCCGGACAACACGCTATTTTGTTCCTTCGCTCAAGCCTGAGGAACTGATGCAACGGATCAATCAACTATGCAAAGAGCGCGCTGTCACCTACGCCATAACAGGCGAATGGGCTGCCCAAATATACAGTCCGTTCTTGTCGTCAATTTCACAGGTGCGTTGCCGATTCCCAAACGATCAACCAATGAAACTCCTGGCGGCTGAGTTGCATGCGCGCGAAGTCACGGAAGGAAGCAATTTCGAAGTCGTAGAAACAAAAACTCACGGCTACCTCCTGTTCAGTGAAGAACAGCGCGGTATTCGACTCGCGAATCCAATTGTGGTCTATCTTGACCTATTGCAAAGCGGTGGTCGAGCGAAGGAAATGGCCGAGCATCTGCGTAGAGAAAGGATTGCTTTCTGATGTCAAAACCTCAGACACTAGAAGGATATAGCGAACGAGTCACACGTGATTGCGAACGAGTACTCGTCACACTCTTGCGCAACCTTGGACCACACAGAGAATCCCTTGTTCTGGTTGGCGGCCTGACGCCGCGATATCTAGTATCCGAACGCCCGCCCGTGGTCCCCCAGCATGCGGGCACGCTTGATATTGACGTGGTGATCGACCTCGTCATTCTTGAGGACGCTGAGGCGTACAGGACCCTTGAAGACAATCTCAAGAAAATAGGCTTTGAGCGTGGAGAAAACGATAAGGGACAAAAGGTCAACTGGAGATGGAAAGTTCGCATGGAAGACGGCACAACGATTCTCCTTGAACTCCTTGCCGACCACCCTTCGGTGAAGGGCGGTCGCGTCCAGCCTATACCGGATGAAGGCCAGATATCAGCACTGAATGTTCCACATTCCTCCATCGTCTTCGATCACTACGATACAGCGCAGGTCACTGCCGAACTGCTTGGGGACAACGGTGTCGCCACCGAGACGATCAGGCATGCGAACATCGTTAGCTTCACCTGTCTCAAAGCCATCGCATACAACGACCGGCAGGAGCGTAAAGACGCTCATGATCTTATTTACTGTCTTGAGCACGTTTCGCAGACATCGGTCGAGGTGGCAGCAGTGTTTCGCGAAGCGCTTAACGGCAAACACCAAAAAGTCATCGGTGACTCCCTGGCACTCTTGCGGAATCGCTTCGCCACAGATGGGGACGCAGACGGGTACATTAAGGATGGTCCCGTAGCGGTGGCGAAGTTCGAGCTGGGAGAAGAGGAAGATTCGCGTGAAGCACGCGCATTGCGGCAGCGGCAGGCCGCTGACGTGATCGAAACGCTGCTGAAGTTCATTGAGGAGCCACGGGAGGAACCTCGTTCAACACCTTCATCAGTACGGGAATGAACTAATGGCCAACACTATCGAGCAGCGCGGCTTTTTCTGGTGGTTCAACGAACCGCATCTGCCGGCGCATTCCAAGGAAACCTCTATTCCTGGTCTACTCAACATTACAGAAGACGGTCAGATCACCGTCCAAATAGATGGAGCTCTCTGCGGGAAAGATGAGCATACCGACTGGACCAAGCCGCGTTCTTTTCCAGCTACGCGTCGCATAGCTGGTCTGTTAGCCACCCCCGGTGACTACATTCTGCTTGAAGGACTACAGCGCACCGACTTCTCGATATCGGACGAATCACCGCAAACGCAAACATTCACTGCGGAGTCCTGCACAAAGCGTCAGTTCCCGTTCCCAGATGACTACGAACAGGGTCGATTCATCGAGCTTCGTGTCGAGATGACAGGGCTTGAGGACTGGCTTGAGTTGGATAGCCTTCAAGTCCATCGGCAGTACACGGACGACGACTCCATTCGAACTCAGGTCTCCTACCGAGAACACGAAATCAACTTTCCGGCACCAGGAGGAAGCATCTCGATTGAGTCGCTGACGACCGGAACTCACTCCCTGTGTTTTTTATCAGATCGCCCAGCGAGAAAAGTTAACTTCGAACAGACTTTCTATATTGTCTTTCGCCCAGATACTCCGGCCGATGCCCAACATTTGCAGTACATCTTCACTAAACTCGAAGAGTTTCTCTCGTTGTTGCTGGGTTCGTATTATCGCTTGGCTTGGCCGACATTCGTCCGAAAAGAAGAACCGCTGGATTCGTGGATCACTCTCTACTCTCACCGTGGCGCGCCCGCTGCCGAGCAGTTCAATCGCTGGTTCTCCTGGGTTCCGTTCAGTCGTATCCGCAGTCATTTTGGGCAACTATTCCAAACGTGGCTGATCGAAAGTGAGGCATTCGGAGCCGGCTTCTATTTGTATGTCGCTTCTCTTCGCAACCCACATGTCTACACAGAGGACCGTCTTTTCACCTTGGCCTCTGGAATAGAAGCCTTTCATCGAAGATGGTTCATGGAATCAGAGACTTCTCCCGGCATCGTTCGAGAGAAAGAACGCGTCAAACGGATTCTGGATCTTCTAACGGAAGACAATCCCGATCGAAAGTGGCTCTGCAAAAAACTGACTCACGCACACGAGCCATCGCTTGAGACTCGTATGCTCGAATGCCTGCGCGGGCTTCCGCTCCAATTTGGTAAGAGCGAGCTTGAGAAGTTCGCAAAGGCATGCGCCACTCGCCGAAATGATATTTCGCACGAGGGCGGTCCCCGCGGTGACATGGATTATAGCGTTTTCCATAGGGAAACGGCCTGCCTGGCGGAAGCGTTAGACCATCTATTCCATGCGCTCCTACTTCACAAAATCGGCCTGCAACGAGACGTTCTTCTCGAAACAGTGACCAGAAGTTGGGTGGCGGAGAGACGCATCAAGCCCGCCTTGGCGGAAGTTGGTTTGAATATCCAGCTTCCACCGGAAATCGATAATCGCCGGGAGGAGGGCTAAGGTGCGGACTAGGTGAAGGAACGCCTGCTACGGGCGGTCTGGTTACATTGCCTATTGGGGGTTCCTTGGAATTTGAACGCGATAATGTATTTTATCTATCATTCACGATCCAGACGGACTCGAGTGTCGCCTTGTGAGAGTGCCTGAACCTGAAATCTGGCACACAACTAGCGCACAGCTAGCTTTGAATAGTCAGGCTTTCCACGCGGACGAGAGAGTGTGCGGCTGATCGGCCGTCAGTCGCCAATCCTAGTTGATCCTTTTTCTCCGTTACACCACCAGTGCGTTGCTTGGATGTTGTCCGGATGGTCATCTCTCCAGGCTCCGCCCATTCCTTTGGGATCTCTGTGGTCCGGCACTATGTCGTTGTAGTCCGTAAACTCTTGGTGGCAGATGGCGCATATCCTGTTCTGTTCGGCGACTTTCCACTTCAGGAGTTTCCGCATTTCCGCGGGGGACCTGAGTTCCCTATACCCCCTCGAGTGGTGCGGATCATCAATGCGCCGAACACCAGGCTGTAACTGGCGTGCATAATGCTTGGTTTCCCGGCCACAACAGAATAAGGATCGGTGAATCGGGCAGCACTCATTGCGACGAAGTTTCATAAGATTCCCCCGGATTGGCTTTCAGGGATGAGACGGGTTGGTATTAGGTAAGATCGGGAGCCCGGCAAAGCGCATGGTCGGGATCGAAACAAGCGCTCAGTTATGAGGGGAAGGAAGGTGGGGCAGCATCGGGTATTTCAAGGCGGAGTTCTACAACAACCTTACGGACTGGACGCTCAATGACACTACGGAAATCACGGAGTTTGCTTCTTGGTCCTTTCGCTGCCCGACAACGGTACCGGTCCAATCCGCCAAACTCCGCCTGTTCCAAAATCCGGAAAAACCCAAGAATCCCTGCTGCCGGCCCGCCGTTTTTGTAAGAATAAGATTTTCTTTCTCCCGGCCCCTATTCTTGACGCCGCGCGCGTAGCTGGTTCGGTTAAGGCGAGAACTCAAGTACTCTGAGCTGTTGGATAATTAGGAAACCAATGAACCTAGATCCTGCGCAAGTATCTGTCCAGCACATCGTGTCCGAACTCACTTTGGAAGAGCATCGACTCATTCAATCCAGCAGCTTCGCTCCCTTCGGAGGGGAGGTACTGGAGCCGTTTGTCGCTGTAGATTCGCCGCTGGCCAAAACCTTGGCCGATCTAGGGGAAGCCGTGAACCGCTCCTACGACATGTCCATCACTGCAGCGGCCGATGCGCAAATACCAGTCGCGGGCTCTGCGTCCGGTAGATTTAGCAGAAGGGTGATCGTTCTCGAGAGAGCAGCTTTTAACAAGATCCCGGCGCCAACTCCGAAAGATTCGGAAAAACACTATGGGTATGCTTTGCGACTCTGTGTCACCGTCAGTCGGTGGGAAGCCACAACCAAGGTGAGTCTGCCTTTTCTGGCAGCTTCTGCTCAGCTGGGCACCATCGATGCGGAGTGGATCTTACAGGTCATTGGGTTGGCGGGGGCCGCAATAGACAACGCTACGGCGCCACCCACCGAACTCAACGTAGAGACCTTTGTGATTGCAAAGCAGAGTCTGGAGAAACTCGTGGCCGCAATTAGGGACCCGACCACTACATTCATGCCAAAGCTCATAGCAGAAATTCGTCCTCGTGACGCGGTCAATGACCAGCTTCGGGCCTCGATCGGTCGATCATATGCCCTAAGTTGTTTGGAGCGTGGCCGCACTTTGGCGGAAGCTCAGCATCGCTTGGACAGCCTTGATGCGCCGATGCAGGACGCCTTGGTAAGCATATACGCGGAATTCGGAAATCTTACCGACCCCGCACAGGAACCTACATCGGAAGTACGCCGGAGAGCCTCTGAACTTTGCGGAAAGCTCAAAACCGATATTCCTACTTTCTGGTGATCCATGCCAGGTGATCAGGAAAAATCGATTGGCACTTACTGGCAACAGGCAACTCTTAATGACGTCCTGGTTCGGATCCGTGCCCACGAAGCTTGGACTCTGAGCACAGGCTCCGGGGTCACAGTCATCATTGTCGACTCGGGGATCTGCGGCACTCGTAAGGAATTTCCCTCCCCCAAACGCGCAGGGGGACTGTGCATCTATAGTTCGGAAGGCGCTTGGGTTGACAATTATGGCCATGGCACGATGGTTGCCTGCATCGCCGCCGCCGGCAACGTTGATGGCAACCGATATAAGGGGGTGGCTTATGACGCGAAAGTTCTGTCCTGCCGCACCAACTATCAGCTCCTCGATGGACTCAAACTGCTCGACCACATCTACGATCTCTTGGTTAGCGGAGATATTCCCAAGCCCGCGGTAATAAACTGCAGCCTAGGCTTCGGTGGTTGTCAGGAGCCAAGAAAGGAGGCCTTTCCTCCCGACCACCGGCTCATCACCGTGATCAGGAACCTCGCCGCTATCGGAGTTCTCGTCGTCTGCGCTGCAGGAAACAACCACCTTGAAACTTGCGGCTTCGATCTCGCCGCCGATAACCCCAACACAATTTGGGGAATCAACTCTCTGGATGAGGTCCTCACCGTTGGAGCCATCGATTGGAACGGCGAGAATACCCGTGGGGTCTTCTCCAAGTCGAGCAGAGGTGCAGGTCAGTTCGCGCAGAAAACTTGTAAGCCCGACTGTGTGGCTCCCTCTTACGGTGAGGTACTCTGGGGAAATGCTCCCCTGAAATTACAGTGGTGGGGAACCAGTGGTGCCGCACCTCAGGTCACTGGCCTCGCGGCGCTAATTCTGAGCCGCACCAAGGGTTCCATCCAACCTCATGAAATCAAACAAGTTATCCTTCAGAACTGCCGCAATCTTGGTCCCGCCTCGAAGCGACTAGGAGCGGGCATGATCAATTGCTATGAAGCCCTAAAAGGTCTATAATTACTCCCGTGTAGTAGTGTGTCGGCCATGGACAGTTTTGTCTTCAATTTCGACGATGTTCGAGCTCAAGAATCATTTGTCGAGCGGTGCCTGCGCGATTATGGCATAGATCCGACTTCGCTCTATGTTAGCAAGTCGGCCGGTTTTGTCGTGATCGATAAGGTGGACTCCGGACTCGTTCAGCAATTGCGCAATGAGCGTGGCGTTTCTTCGGTAGCTGAAGATGCACGTTTGGAACCTTTCTTCTGACGAAATCCTCTTGAGTACGGTTTTCCTGTCTGACTGCCACGTTCGATGATCCGCCGTTTGCGGATCGACCCTGGACACACACATCTTCTCCCCGGAATCCGGCCCACAACTGACACCCAACCAATCACCAACGTTCACAGCGAAAAAGCAGCCGATCACATTCTAATAATTCCAACAACAGACCGCACGGGTCGTTGGTACGGGAACGAATACCTTCAGCTTTATCGGCGGATCGATGAGGCCAAGGATGGAAAACTGGGTGTTTGGAGTCCCGATCAGACTACCGGCGTATATCTCGCAACGCTGTAACGGCAGGTAGTGTGATGGTTCTTTACGAACTTGCGATCATGGGAGCTCCGTCGAACGAGCAAGTAACGGAGGTCGAACGATATCTTTCCCAGGTGATGCGTGAAATGTGTTCGTCAAGACGCCAACAGAATTCCGAGGTGACATCAGACAGGAGAGTGCCCTCGATCGATGATTAAGATTTGCGCCTTCGTAATTCTAGGAGGGAGCTCCGCATGATTTTCTCAGACAAATATCTCGCCGAATACCCCCATGGGCGCAAACCTGGTCAGCGGAGGCGGCGCTACATTTCGCGCCTGGACGCCACTTGCCACGGCGGTTTAAATCAACGGGACCTTTGGCGGCACGCCAACAAGCGGACAGAACCCGAACCTTCTGCTTGCAAAGGATGCGAATGGATACTGGACAGGTTTTGTCGGCGCCGCGCACGAAGGCGATCCTTACCGGTTTTGAGTTGTGGGGCCGGGAGGGAGCGGGTACAAGCGCGATTCGTATGCGCGAGAGCTCGCGCCAGCTTCGGTAGTTCCCAACCGCAGCAGCCTGATTCGTTCCGCCACGGCGTATCCCTGGCACGATTCGGCGTTCGTCACGCCCGACTTCAGCAACATGATCATCTACCAGATGCACGTCGGAACGCACGCCCCCAGCACGCCCGGCGTGGCGTCAACGTTCCTCGATGTGATAGGGAAGATTCTCTATCTTGTCGCGCTCGGGGTTAATGTCCTGCAGCCGCTGCCCATCGACGAAATGGAGACCGACCCATCGATGGGTTATAGCGGCGCAGATTTGTTTTCCCCGGACTTTCCTTACGTGGTCACCGACCCTGTGGCTCTTAATGGGTACCTAGCCAACAATCAATGGCTTGCTCACGGCCAAAGGTTTTTCGCCGCTTGGCCTCGACGATATTACTTCCGGTCCGACTCAGTTGAAGGCGATACTGCGCCCGGGATTCCCCAGATCTTCATGGGGCAGGAGTTTCTGGAGGACAAGCAATGGAATTGGGATCCTGCCTCACTCATCTCTCCATCCTCCACGTCCGCCTGACGAATCGGCTGCGCCGCATTCTTGAATGGCAAGTGGAACCCAGGTTCTTATTTGCTCGAATTCCCCACACCACATCAATGTACCGCAATAATGTCCTCAATGATGCGCCGCCGGCTTGGCAAGTAACTGTGAATTGATAAATGTCACAACCGCCGCCGTCTCGGCCGCCGTGCGCCGGGTAACCGTGGCCTGAGCTGGCCCTTCCGCCGGGGACCATCCGAAATTACGGACGTTCCATGAGCCGTTCGGCAATGCAGCGGAATTGATGCCCGGAATATCCTTCACCTTGAGTAGCTCCATGGCGCGTCGCGTCTCGGTATGGCAACTCACGCAATCGGTGTTGAAAAAATGGCTCCTCGAAGGATCAGCAATCAAATCGAGGATTTCTTTCGTTTTGTCAGCTGGTGGTGGCGGATTGACAAAAAGATCAGAGGTCGCAGCCCCGGTGCGTTTGGCAATGGGTAGACTCAGAGGCGATACTGCGGCGTTCGCACAGGTAATCGGGTTGAGATTATTTGTATGGGGCACCGGCACCACGCGAGGGACACTTCCTCCAGGTCCCAGCATTTGCGCGAATTGCTGACCATCGAGTGTGGGACCGTGAACGGGATCAAATCCACCATTTGGCAGGTTGGGATCGACACCGGGTGGCACCTCTGCCATCGAGAGAAATATCCAGGGTGCATGTGCGCCGGCAGGAAGTCCGGCGACGGCCATGGCATCCAGGCGCAGAGCAGAAATATGCTTTTCTAGAAACGATTTGATCGCGGCGCGGACATTGCCCGCTGTAGCCGGATTTGCCAATCCGGGGTGAACCCCCAGGGGAGTGTTGGAGGTCGTGACTTGGGGCGCGCCAAGCAGTTCAGATCTCAATTTAGTTCGCAAGGCGTCGAGATCCGCGACAATCGCGTTGAACGCATCGAGGTCAGGCAAACGCCGTGGCAGGCAACCAACCTGTGCCGGAGCAGTTGGCGGCAGTGTGAAGTCAAAAATGAGATGGCCAGCGATGTCGTGCACTTTGGGGGTGCCATCCGGATTGCGCGTCACTGGTTGAACAATCAGCCGAATCTCCGGGAATTGCCCGAATTGCGACCGAATCTCGTCGGACAAACCGGGTGCGCCCGCGTCGATGCGGATGCCCGCAATGAACCAGGCATCAAGCGTTTGAACCTCGGCAGGCAGGCCGATACGACTCTGCGTCCCCGCCACTTGTGCGGCAGGGCCATTCGCAATGTCGAGAAATCGTTGAAACACAGCATAGGGCCAAACCAGATCGCGCTTTGTGGGGTCCTGCGGGTCCGATGTGGTTAGGTCACGCACGGCAATCAAGTTGGCAAAATCCTCGGCTCGCGTCGGTGCCGGGAACAACAAAGACACGTCATTAGCGGAGAAAGGCTGGATCGTCTGGGTCTGCGCCTGCGCGGGACCCTGCTGCGCGGCAACAGCCCGATCGATGTGCAATGAAGCGGTCCGGCCATCGCCAGCGAACAGGATTCCGATCAACCCAAGTCCGAGGTATCTAAGAAAGGACATTGCAGAACCTCCCGTTAAATTTTTCCACGGTCGAACTTGACTCCTGTATACCCTTTAGGTCCACAACCCACTAGCCTAGTCTGCCCTGCCGGCGCAGCTAACAAGTTCGGGACATTCCTGCTTTTACGAAATCCGAACAATGAGAATACGCGAAGACGAGCTTCTTGACGAAACGGTGTAACATCATTGGCTGTTTCCACGCAGCGCAGGGCTCCAGGTAACTGACGCTGTCACTTTAGATAAGTCAACTGTGATCTTGTCATGAGCGATCTAGACTCCAAAGGCTCGGAGGTTGATCCCAAAATGCCCCGGAACATCGTGATCTGCTGTGACGGAACCGGGAACGAGTACGGTGCTGCCAACTCCAATGTTGTCAAACTGTATTGGGCTCTTTCCGCGCAGGATAAGAAAACCGCCTACTATCATCCCGGAGTCGGAACCATGGGGGCGAGAAATGCGCTGACTGTGGTGGGAAAGTGGTGGACAAAAGTAAGAGGTCTGGCCTTCGGCTATGGCTTCTCCGACAACATCGCGGACGTCTATTCGTTTCTGATGGGTGAGTTCAACCCCGGCGATAGGATCTTCGTCTTTGGCTTCAGTCGAGGTTCTTATACGGCCCGTGCACTTTGCGGACTACTGCAAATGTGTGGCTTGCTCACACGTGGCAACGAGGCGTTGATTCCATACGCTCTGCGGCTTTTCAAAGGCAATGATCCCTCAAAATTTGAAATTGCTGCCGGTTTCAGGGCGACGTACAGCATTCCTTGTGCACCGTATTTTCTAGGGTTGTGGGACACCGTGAGTTCCGTAGGCTGGATCCTCGATCCCATTTACACGAAAGGCGGGCACTTACCATACACCGCGGCGTTACCTAACGTTCCCGTTGTACGGCACGCGATATCGATTGACGAGCGCCGCGCTTTTTTCCGCCAGAACTTGGTTCATGAACCGGCGGCTGCCAATCAGGATGTAAAGCAAGTGTGGTTCGCCGGGGTTCACTCCGATGTCGGAGGGAGTTACGCCGAGGCGGAGAGCGGGCTATCAAAAATCGCACTGCGGTGGATGTTGTGCGAGGCCCAATCAGCCGGGCTGTTGCTCGATCCCCAGAAGGTCATCGAGGTGTTGGGCGGACAGCCTCCTTATGTCTCGCCCGACGCCAAGGAGAAGTTGCACAAGTCGCTGCGCGGTTTTTGGTGGCTGGGCGAATTCTGGCCGAAGCTCGTCTCCCATCCAGTGCCTGTGCCGGGGCAAACCCAGCCCAATTGGAAACGCCGTGTCAGGGTTAACCTAGGACGCACCAGGTCGATCCCGGACAACGCCCATATTCATCAAAGCGTGCTTGATCGCATGCACGACGTACCGAGCTACCGGCCAAAGAATCTACCGCAGCAATACGTCGCAGAACCGGAAAATGCCTGTGAACTGGTGCCGCGACCGGCGCATGGGCAGAAGATAATCGCCCCTCCAAAGCCCCCCATGCACAGGCGTCCGAGCGTCGTCTTTGGCTTGGTGTTGGTCGGCCTGTCGGTTGTTCTGTCGGTCCTGCTCGTTGCGGTAGTGGCGGGCTTCGCGTTCGTCCACAGCTTGGACATGCCGGACATCGCAAGACCAAACGCTGTGGTCTGGCTTCCCCAGAACTGGACCGAAGACCAGCGTCGTCAGTACTACCACACACCACAGGGCAGCGAACTCTTGCCCTATGCCTGGTTTCTCGCGCTTGAGCAGCCGCGCTTCAGCATCACAGGAGCTCCTCCGTTCAAGGACGACTCCTACCTACAGGGCTTTGGTTTTATTCCAGACAGCGCCTACGAACAAAATCCGGAGGCCCTGCCGGTCGGCTTCGCACGCGACGATCATTTCGTCGATCCCTCAACAGGCCAGAAAGAGGTGGCGCTCGGCATCACGTGCGCCGCCTGCCATACGGGAGAACTGTTCTATCGCGATAAAGCGATACGAATCGACGCCGGTCCGTCGTTGATCGATCTCGATAAGTTTACCAAGGCGCTCGGTCTCGCTGTTATCTGGACGTACTATGACCAGTTGCGTTTTGATAGATTTGCGCACCGCGTGCTCGGACCCAACCCCCCACATTCCGATAAAGTTCGTTTGCGTCAGGCGCTGAAGTACTATCTCGACACCAGCTACACAGAGTTCAAAGCGAACCGTCATCTCTTCCCGACTCCTGAAGGCTACGGCCGCACCGACGCGCTAGCTCGAATCGGCAACTTCGTTTTTGGGACTGAGCTGAACAACCGAAAAAATCTGGTGGTTGGCGACGGTCCTGCGAACTTCCCGCCAATCTGGGACGCATCCTGGATGGATTGGGTGCAGTACAATGGCTCCATTCAGCAGCCGATGGGCAGAAATGTCGGCGAGGCGCTGGGCGTGCGCTCGCGGATCAACCTTCTGGGGTACCCCGGAGCGCAGCTGCAGAACACCATCCACGTCGACAATCTCCACGAGATCGAACTTCTGCTCGGCGGGGATGCACCCGGGAAAGGCGTCTGGTCTCCAAAGTGGCCCGAGGATATCCTGGGAAAGATTGATCCCGATAAGGCGGCTAAGGGCGAAAAACTTTATAACGAGCTATGCCTGCACTGCCACCAGCCGCCCATGCTCTCCGACGAGGGCCGCAAACCGGAGCATTGGACAAATTTCACGAATAGCGAAGGAAGACAATTCTTCAGAGTAACTATGATTCCGCTGGCTGAGATTGGAACGGATCCGAAGGAAGCTCAGAATTTCGCGAAGAGAATTGCTGACAGCGGACCGCTCGGAAAGGGGACAATATCCGCCCGCGACGGGCTTATGTACATTACCCAAAGAGTGATCGATCAAGCATATGCCGAGCTCAAGCTTTCGCCGGAACAGCAGGAAGAGTGGAACGGCTACCGGACAAATGAACTAATCACACCGCTGGCTTACAAGGCGCGGCCCCATAACGGTGTCTGGGCCACTCCTCCGTACCTTCACAACGGTTCCGTTCCCAATCTGTTTGCCTTGCTTTCGCCGGTCCCGGAGAGACCAAGAGTTTTTTATCTTGGCAGTAAGCAATACGACCCTGTGAAACTCGGACTCAACACGGAACCTCTTCAAGGTGCCACAGAATTCCGTACCGATCTGCCCGGGAATTCCAACGCAGGCCACGAGTTTAACGACGGCCCAAAAGGCAACGGCGTGATCGGTCGGAAGTTGTCCGAAGAGGAGAGAATGCAGATTATCGAGTACCTGAAGACTCTGTAGACGGCCCGTCGCACTGACGATTCCGCATGCTCCGTGAGTGTCCGTTGATATGCGGTTGACCCGGCAGATGCATCTGGATAAGCCCGTTAAGTTGATCGGAATCGTACCCCACTCAGACTGCATTACCGAAAGCCCTGCCCATTAGAACGATCGCCAGGCTTTTTCCCATTCACTTGTTTTGAAATATCCTCTGGAGCGCCTCTGCTGCTTCCGCTTTTTTTGTCGATTATTGCGCCCATAACTGCCGAAGGGCGACATTGATTACGGAGACGATGGCCTGAAATGCTCGGCCTCTTTGACGGGTAAACCGGGAAACCATTCGGGCCAGAGTCGGCTTCGAGGAGATTGCCATTGATCTCCTCCAAGCCCGTTTCTGGATCACCTCCGTCCGGTCTGTGATCTCCTAATCGGCTGCGAATCCCGAACTGCTGAATCGTGCAAGATTTCATTTGTGTTCCAAGCACGCTTTCCTGCACTTATCGTGCTGATCGCTGCAGTACTTGATTCTCCCCGCATCCCCGCCCTTTGCGCAGGCCTCATACTGTTTATCGCAACTTTCGATGCACTTCGCGTAATCGTAAAACACGACCTCGTTCGTACCGAAACTCGACTGCGCTCCGCCGGGGGCACCGACACTCTCGCTTCCTCCACCAACTCCGTTGCCGCTCACGATTGCTCCGGAATCCGCGCGGACATCCAAAGCACCACCAATCCACAGCAAAATTGAAATTCCCAAAAGAACCATCACCCCGAACTTCATCGGTGCACCTCCCTGCGTTGGTATTTCCCGAGGCTAAGAACTGCCGTTGGCCTGACCCTCGGCGGCCGCTCGCGCCAATTCCCTATCACGGTTCACAACTTGTCTCCGGACGCCTCCTCGTGAATCGCAGCGGCTCCCGCGGGCGTACTGCGGATAATGATGGATCATCGCCCCGTCAGCGCCGGAACCCGCACGCTGACACCGAAGGCGAAGGACGGTGTCCAGTAGGTCTGTGTCGGCAGCGTGCCGCTGAAACCTGCGCCCAGACTCTCGTTGACCTTCAGCCCCTGCGTAAGGCGCACATCATGTCCGAAGTGACAGAGGCCGCTCAGCATCAGCGCCCGGTACGAAATCGACAGGCCCGTGCCGAAATCGGCGGAAACCGTGTTGGGATTGATGCCCACGGCACTCGTCCAATAAATGCCGGATTTCCAGCGTGTCCATTTCAGGTCATTGGTGAGGCGGTAGTTCGCCGCTGCGAAGGGAACCACGGTCGGGTGCAGGATGCTCTGTGCGGCGGTCTTGTTGGTTACCACGCCGTTCGTGAAAACGGGCGCGACGAAAAAGGACCGCACCGCAAGCGACGAGAAAAACGCGCCTGCCGACGCCTCCCAGCGGAAAGCGGAATGCAGATCGCCCGGAAACTTGTCCGGCCGGTCGGCGAAATTTATCGCCACGGTGACCAGAGCCTTCTTCTTGGTCGGATCGGGCGCCGCCTGCTGCGAGTTCGAAATCAGGTTGAGCGTGTCCACCGCGTAGGTGATGGCGCGCGTCACCATGTTGTGGTAGACGCGCTCGTCGTCCCGGCGCGACGTGATGTAGACGCACTGCACGCCCGCACCGGCCTCCTCCGGCGTCAGAGCGATCAGCGGCACGCAAGGCTGCGCGGGGTCTTCGAAATCATCGAGGTCGGTGATCCGCTGGCGGTAGCCCATCAGATCATTCGCCACGGCGTCGGCGAGCTTTTGCATGTTCGTTAGCTGCAGGATGGCTGCAGAATCGGGCGCGCTCGCCTTCAAGGTCGCATCCGATGATATGAGCGTGACCCGGCTAGAAACTGCGAACTCACCTTTCAGGAAGTCTCCTATCTCATCCTGAACCTCGTCGAGATCGGCGTCGCCCGTGTTGCCGCCGGGAATCCGCGCGTCCGGCGCCAGCGACGGCTCCAGCTCCCTGTAGATGCCGATGGCATCCGTGGCGAGCTTGCCCAGGCATTTTTGGCAGGCGCTGACGACATCGGGGACATGGCCAGCCGTCGGCATGGTTGTGATCTTCGGATCGGCACACGGATCGGGCGCAACCGGCGGCGGCACGCCGTAAAGACGGGCTGTGAACTCGGAGATTTTTGCGAGCGAGGGTAGCAAGCCCTGGACAATGCTCGACGTCACGTCGGGAGACAAGGTTGCTTGCCCCGTCTGGTAATCGAGGAAATAGCGCTCGTAGCTCTTCGGGTTCTTGATGACGACCGTGATCATCCGATTGGAATACATCTGCACCGTGGATGGCGAGACGGGATTGCTGCGGTCGATGATCAGCTTGCAGCTTTCATTGGTCTGGGCGAGCGAGCAGACCGGCAGGGCATTGACTTGCGCGGGCAAAAGATCCTGCGCAGGCGCGATCGGTAACAGACAAAACCATGCGAGCAGCGAGTTGGAAACGGCACGAAGGAACTTGGCGGCGCGGCTTGCAGTCATAGGGAGACCTCCCTCTACCTGGCTACTGCGTCTTTGCCCACTGATCTAACGAGACCCAATTGCCAGTGCCACCGCAGTCGGCGGTGCAAAGCTCAAACTGGTATATGGGGTGAACTTCCCACAAAGACACACGTTTCGGATTGCTTCTCACCCCTTGACCGTTTTCGCAGGGCACATGGCTTGAATCGAAGAACAAGTGCCCTGTCACACGAACTGGAAGACCGGAGTCCGCTACCTTCTGCATGTTCTGAATGTTCCAGCTGCCAGGCCGATGGTGAGGACTCATCTCTACGACCACTCCCGCACATTCATCCTTCGTCGCCGCATCCGCTACGACGGATATATGGATGTCATGGAACTCGGGCTTGTTGGGTACTGCCTTCCCGCAGTTGACGCTTTCGCCCCCTTCCTGTCGCGCCTTGAGCACAAGACCTTGTAAGACCACTAGCTTGCCCTCTCCGATGCTCTGTAGAGGTGCGCGATTGGTGGTGGGCCCTTTTTCCCTCGTGGCCGTGTTTTCGTCGCCAAAATTGATACTCTTCTTGTTCTGGACCGTAGTTTGGTACTTCGACAATTGAGCAATGGAGATTGGCTCTGGTGCGCCGTTCGCACAGAAGTTGTTCTTCGCCATATTTTGCTTGCCTTCTGCCCCCGTCCCAGAACCTGATATTCCACAAGAGCTGTCTATCGCGGTCGCTGTCTGGCTGGGAAAACTTGGGGTTGAGCATGTCTGGTCGAAAGTTTGAGAGACTGCGCTCGGTATCGCGGTTACGAACATCGCAAGAGTGGCGAGGACTAGGAACCGACGTTGGTTTCCAAGAGTAATGCTCATAGGCTTAATCTCCGTTCTATACCGTCACGAACGATAAAATGTCGCGTGACAGAACTGTTCAAACTGGCGAGCGGAGTCTACATCAAAGGCTTGCTCTCCGCGTCAGGTGGCGATTCGGAATTTCGGATTTCGTAACAGAATGGGAGTTCTTTGTTGTGTTCACCCGCCATTACCTCACAATGCGACGTCGCTTCCCCAAAGCTTCTGCATAAGCACGGAAGCATCCAATGATCTGCGCAGGGAAAACACGCCGCGCACGAACCGTCCTCTTGGGTTTGTTATTCTTGTCTCCCCTATATCCGTGTCCGCTTTTCGCCACTGTAACTCTGCAAATCCCCGACGTAAACCTGCCAGACGGAAAAGTGGAGTTCAGGCCTGGCATTTGTGATCCGACAGCGGTGCCGGCGACCCTCCCCCAACAAATGCCACAAGGCACCACCAGTAATTACACGGTCACGGTTGATCTGGGAAATACACCCACGGCCGCTATGGCTATTTCAGATTAAGGGCGTAGATACGGTCAGACAGTTGATCCGATTGGCGGAGCAGTTGGGCAGAGGTTCATAAGGAATTGCAGGCAGTAAGTCGAATCGGAGGATATAAAACGGTGAGTCCAAATCTTCAACCCATTCGCCCGATTCCGGGCGATGCCACAAAGCCGCCGGCCCAGGGGATGGCGCTGTGCTTGTCCGGCGGCGGATACCGGGCTATGGTCTTTCACCTCGGTGCCTTGCTGCGGCTAAACGAGGCCGGGCTCCTGAAAAAGCTCAAGCGCATTTCCAGCGTTTCGGGCGGGTCCATCACCGCAGGGATGTTGGGGCTTAAATGGAATTCGCTCTCTTTCAATGCTCAGGGAGTCGCAACCAACCTCGTCGATGCGGTGATCACACCGGTTCTGGATCTGGCCGACCACACGCTGGATGTAATCTCCGTCATCGAAGGTGTAATTTCGCCTATAAAGAGCGTCGCCGATGAAATTGCGGACGCGTATCGGAGCCATCTCTACGGCCGCGCCACGCTGCAAGACCTTCCCTCAGACAATCAGGGCCCCCGATTCGTAATCAATGCCACTAACGTCCAGACCAAAGTGCTCTGGCGTTTCAGCAAGCCATACATGGGCGATTATCGTGTGGGACTCATCCGGAATCCCACCTTGCAACTGGCTGTTGCCGTAGGCGCATCGTCTGCCTTTCCGCCGGTCTTGTCCCCGGTGGAACTGAAGCTCCACCTGGAACAGTTTGATCCAGCCACTGCGGGTGATCTCCGAAAGCTCCCGTTCGCCACCGAGGTGATTCTCACCGACGGCGGCGTTTATGACAATCTCGGTCTTGAAACTGCCTGGAAGGAATACGACACGATCCTTGTCTCTGATGGAGGAGGCGCGACAGCGGATGATCCAAATCCTCACAAGGATTGGGCCCGGCACGCCCTTCGAATCATGGAACTGCTCGACAACCAAGTCGGCAGCCTGCGGAAACGCTGGGTCATAGGATCTCTCCAGGACAAATTGCGGCAGGGCGCTTATTGGGGAATCGGAACCGATATCGCCAATTATGCGGTAGCCGATCCCTTAGATTGTCCAGTCGCGGCCACGATGGACCTGGCCAGTACGCCAACCCGATTGAAAGCCATGGGGCAGAATTTGAAACAGCGGTTGGTCAACTGGGGTTATGCGGTTTGCGACGCCGCAATCCGAAGACACCTTGACTCGACAATTCCGGCAGGCAAGTTTCCGTATCAGGGAGGAGTATAGCGAGTACGGCGGCATAACCCGAACAGCAGCTTCAAAAGGAGAACAGCGATGGAGAGCAGAAACTTAAGTTTCGGGCTATTTTTGCGCCTTGCGATTATTGTCACGACGTTCGCAATTGGCTTGGCATTCCCTCACGATATTGCGCGTGCTTCGGACTCGGCGGGCGCTCCAGTACCCCTTCTTCAGAAGGGCCATCCGGTGGACTGGTGGTTCGTTTTCAAGTCCAACTCTGCCGCCTTCCCAGGCTGCGGTGCTGAAGCAGTAAGAACTTGTCCGTTTGGCGGCACCGTTCAGAACTACAAGTTGTTTAGCCAACAATTTGTGTATGCAAGCAGCGAGAATGGATCACTCCAACAAGGAAGTGGCTGCGCTGGAGACACCACGACGGATCCCATAGGCTCAACCTACGATGAAGCCTACAACGGGTCCTATTACTTCGTCGTCTGGAATGACCAGTTTTATAACGATCCGGACATCAGCGGGTGCGGAACCAGCTGTAGCGCTCCCTGGGGGCATTCGAAAGGCATGGTCGTGTGGAATGATACGGGCGCCGGGTTCGTTTTGCAGGTCACGACGCCATCCTGGCCAGCCGCCGGCAGCAAGGATATGCCACGCAAGACTGACGGCAATACATTGGGGTGCGTAAAAGACGACGACGTCGAAGTGAGCCAAGATTTTTTTGCCTTGAAACTGACCAAGGAAGATCTCGTCAAGGTCCTGACGGCGCTGCAGAATGCCAGTGTCGTGACCGATCCCGAGAACCCCCAGATTGTAAGGAACGGCGGACCTGCTGACGTTCAAGCTCTGGTTAAGAAACTTGGGGGCAAATCCACGAGCACCAAGTTCTCAAAGGACACGCTTTCCAGCGGGGTCGAACTGATTTCGAAGCCGTCGCGCCTGAACGTGCCGCCGTGGCAGATGGTTTCGGCTGTTCTTGGCGGCGTTTCCCTTCGGGCTGCTACATGGTGGGAAAATCCTGAAATCGAATCGACAACATCGTCCACGAGCATCACCTGCTGGGACGATTCGCTCGGCAAGCCGGGACCGGTCGAAATCGCCACCACGGGAAGCTGGAAGGGAAAACAGTTTGGCCTAACGGGAGGACTCGGTCCCAACTTCAATCATGCGAAGATTGGCGTATCGACCTCCGGCAGCGATCATTTCTCTATTTTCGGCGACATGAACCAACAAGGCTCGATCTCGAAACCAAAGTGCTCCAGCAGTCAGAACGGGCGCGGCGGCCTATTCTACGTACTGGACGACCCGAAGCTGTTTGGCAGCGTAACGGCTCTGATATCCAGCGGCACGCCGCCAACCGCACCTTCATCCAAGTGACACGAGGGCTCCGTGTCTCGCGCTATCGGCATTATGGGCACGGTGGACTGAACATTCTTTACGGCCAGAAGCTCGCTGATGCTTGGATCGCGCTGCCGAATACGAATCCAATGTTTGGGGGAGACTCGCCCCTCGATTACGTGAAGAAGGGCGGCATACCCGCTTTTCTGAGAGTTCGACACAGCATTGTGAGTTAAATCGCTTTCGTTTCCTCCAGTAATGGACACCAAGTGGGACCACGTCAACCAAGACCGCCATTGAGCGGTCTTGTTAGGTTTGTTCTGTTTTCGGAACAAGAAACCCGAAGGTGAGCTGAAGCCCACGATCCGGAGTACATTACCGCCCGTTCCGTTTGGAGACTCCCAATGACACCTCGGATCGAGCCGCATTGCCCCCATCTCGAAAGTCCAGATCCGATTACGAAGTGGCCGTGGTCTGATTATGACCTTTTATGACCTTCCCTCGAAAGATCCACGTATCAGGCGAGCAGTCGAGTTAGTGAAACAAGAGCATCCGTTCTGGCTGTTGCGGACTCGTTGAGGCTGTCCGCGCTTCTCACGGGACATAGCTCGCAAGACGCCTGTAACTGTCGCTTCATCCGGCCGGCGTGCCGGGCCGAGGAGTTCATGGCTAAGGTCAGAAAGACGAGTCTTATCCCACGGTTGGTTGGTCGTTCGAAGCGACCTGACTGAGAGGGCCAGAATCATGAAAGCGGGCTACGTGGCACTATTCAGTCTTGTCGTTGCCTACTCAGCCTACCAAGGCACCGACTCGTTGAAGCCGGGCTTTTTGCAGCAGGAGTCAAGGACGTCGAGCGATTCCGGAAGAGCGAACGAACCCGCACGTCCGCGAGCCTTGCCAGTGGGACTCGAACCATTCCCGACGATTAGTGGTGGAATCTGCCGGTTAACCGTGAACGGCGACCGCAACGCTCCATGCGGAGGCTGCAAGGCCATTTGTCCAGCCCAAGAACTCAGCGAGTTGATTGAGGACTATTTCCGCGCGGAATCAGGGAACGACACAGAGTATCTGGCCACGCATTGGAAGGTGCCTCGTGCGAAACAAGAGAACATAAAATTCGTAATTGCCTCGCTTCCAGATCCGGTCCACACCCATATGGCGCTGCTATTCGATCGCGGGATCGAAGCCATCCAGAAAGCGGCGCAGGCGAATGGCTACCTATTTTCACGCGCTTGGATGCCCTGGGACATTTCGACACACAGCGAGTCAACGGACTTCACCGTGCGTATGGCACAAGCGAAATTCCGAGATCAGGTGGAAACATTGCCGGGGCTGATGATCTTTCAGAGGCCGGGCGATATCCCAGCGAAAGCGGCAACCATTCTTTTCGTTTTCGTGGTCGGCGAGACACCGACGGGCGGTTTGCGCATCGAGCAGTTCCAAAATGCGCTGAAGATTCGTCAAAGCATTCTCGCGGGTGCCGGCCCGAGTCTTGACGAAGTAAAAAGGCTGCGCATTTATGGACCGACGTTCTCAGGCTCTCTGTTGTCGCTCGACACGATTTTGTACGATCAACGGAACAAGGGATTTTTGACGATCTTGATTCGAAGCGGCTCGATTAGCAGCTATCGCGCCGTGCGTGATTTCGTCGAAAAAACCAAAAAGCAATGGCCGGATCCTAAGACGGACCCTGATTGCGAGGCCAAAGCAACTCACATTGGACGACCCGATTTCGCGACATTTCAATTTAGCGACGAATACCAAGAATTCTACTTGAGCGTCTTCTTTAGCCACCGAGAGCACCTGCATTCCCACGTAGCGGTTTTGTCCGAGGACGAAACCGCGTTCGGAAACCTGGGGCAAAACGGAGCTGAAAAGCAATCTACGGAGAAATCAGATGGGTGCCCGCCTGAGCCGCCACCACCGGTCTTTCGATTTGTGCGTCTCTCCTTTCCCCGCGAGATTGCGCAGTTGAGAGATGCCTATCAGCACAACATTAAAATCCAGTCGGCCGCGGACAGTGTTAAGAATCCGCAGCAAAACGCACTCGCCCTGAGTTTGAGCGTCACTGGAAACGATGATGACAGCGTAGCTGCCTACGCGCCGTTGCAGACCCCTCTGTCGCAGGAATCTATCTTGCAGGAAATGGTTGCCGCTTTGCGAAAGCAACACGCCAAAGTGGTCATAATTCGCGCCGCTGATCCGCTCGATATGATTTTCCTTTCCCGGTATTTGCGCCAGAACTATCCTCAAGCGAGGCTGGTGACTGTGGGCGCGGACCTGCTCATGGTCCACGATTCTTATGACCCACGATTCCACGGAATTCTCGCTGTCACGACGTATCCGATTTTGACAGAATCCCATTTTCCGACTTTGCGTCGGTCATCCGACGCCGACAAGCAGGAGGAAGTACAGCGTTTATTTCCGGATAGCTACTCGGTCGGTGATTTCAATGCTCTTCAATCTTTGCTCGCACCTAAGGCGGAAACGGAAACCAACCTCCTGCCGGCGGCCGGCTACGCGCAGTTCGGACTCCCTTCTTTTCTGCACGCAGACGAAGATGAATGGCGTGCCCATCTCTGGTTGACGACGGTAGGTAGGGACGGCTACTGGCCAGTTGCCGTTCTCGATGAAGTGTCTCCAAATATTCTCCAAAAGATAGAAAACAAAGAAGCGACGAGAGTGAAGCAGAACGAGGCAAACAAGGAGGGAACGGAAGGGATAAGAAAACCAGAATCGAACATCCGCGCCGCATCCACGCCTGAACCAGCTTCTTCTTACTCCGTGCATTTCTCGGTCGGCTGGACGATTTTCTGGATACTTACGTGCGGCCTTACTGTTTTCGTGGCCTTCCTTCTGGCGTTTCCTGGCGCATTTTCGCGCTCTGAGGTTCTTGGGCGCTTCGGCGGTTACGGTTCCCGAGCGCGCAATTGTTTGCTGTTCACGGGGAGCCTACTTCTGCTGCTTGCTCAAACGCTCTTCGTATTTCCGGCAGTCGTCTGGTTCGGGCACTTCGGACGATTGAGCGAGCTAGTGGACGGGTTGGGGCTCGTAATGGCTTGCTACGTGATCAGTGCGGCATCGCTAGGCGTCGCTTGCTACCGAGGCTTCAGGAAGCGCAAATCTCCCGCCCTCGCAAATGCCGGGGCGGTCCTGTGCGTTGCCACCATCGTTGCGACAGTTTTGTTTACCCATCGCCTGTGGTCGGCAAAACTGGGGAATGATCTCGGAGCATTCGCGTATCGCTACATCAACGTCGGCTCGGGAGTTTCCCCTTTGCTTCCGCTGCTGTTCCTTCTGGCCGCATGGCTTTGGTGGTGTTGGCAATCATTGACCGGAGTTACGTCAACGGAAGAGAAACACCTAGCTCTTCCGGACGCGAGAGATTTGGACCAAACGCGCGTGCCGGAGGCTTCCGAGCGGGTGCGGCTGAAGGCGCTTGCGACGCACGGTGAATGGCCTTGGAAAGGTCTGGGGGCCTTTCCTTTCTCCAAGAAGACCGCAATTCCCGCGTTGGTAGGATTTCTGGTGATTCTTTTGCTGATGAAGCCCACGGAAATCGCCGAGGCGTTCGAATCGACAACCTATAGATGGATGTATTGGATTCTCCTGTACTCCTGTCTCTTCTTGGTGTGCTACCTCGTAGCGCAAATTGTAACTCTGTGGCTGGAATTTCGAACTCTGCTTCGGGCGATTGAGAGATCCCCTTTTCGGAGGGGATTCAGCGATTTAAAGAGTCTGACCTGGAAGCCCTTATGGGAGCTCGCGGGCAATGGGAGGCAGGAGTTCGTTCAGCTGCTCGGCGGAGAAGTAGACGCTCTCACGCAAATTCAAAATAGCGAACTGACGAACGGCCGCTTGGCAAACGCTATTAACGACGCGAAGGACGCAACCAACAAAGTGTCGGCCGCATACGAAGTTGGTGGAACTAGCAAAGTCCAGCAATTATTTTACGACCTGCAGACGAAGCTCGCGAAGTCAGCGTCCGAGGCGTTGATTTACGCGAACGAGCAGTGGGGGAAGGAGGCGTATGCGCCTCCTGCAACCAAATCTGACTCCGCGAAAGATTCCGAGGGAAAGCCTGAAGCGGTCGAACCGCCAGCGAGAGACCTCACCACGCGCGCCGTTGAGCACTTTCTCTGTTTGTTTTATCTGAACGTCATCCTCGTGCCGCTGCGGCGGCTGCAGACGCTGATTCTCGCGATGGCCGGCGTGTTCGTGTTTGTGTTGATCTCATATAGCAGCTATCCCTTTGAATCGAGAGAGAGCTTTCACGTGCTGCTGATTTCCATTTTTTTTGGGATTTCGTTGGTCGTAGGCATCGTGTATGGCCAGATGTACGCCAACCCTCTTCTGAGCCGCATCACAAACACGAAACCGGGCGAACTCGGAGTAGATTTCTGGGTGCGGCTCGGAACTTTTGTTTTCATACCGCTTTTGAGCCTGCTTTCCGTGCAGTTTCCGGAGATCAATAGCTTTCTTTTCTCCTGGCTGCAACCGGCGCTGCAATCGATAAAATGAGAGTGAAGACAAACGGATCCGGGGACCGTGCGTTTGGCTGAAGATTGGTGGGCGAGAGCCACCCGATTTACCTGTTCCTGTCCTACATAGTGACTTGGGCACCGAGAAAAGCCTAAAAGGGGCAAATAAAAATGATCAGATGGGCGTTGGTTAGGTATTTGTCAGTCCACAAGGTTCGCCAGCTTTTGTTCGGCCTTTTGTTTGCGGGGCTCTTCCTAGTTTGGTCTCCAGCCAGGACATCGTGACGGCAGAATGCTGTTCGACAGTGAAGGGGATCGGAGGGAATTCTCGTTCTTAGGAAATGGCAGCCAATTTAGATTGCATTCACAACCTGACTCGCCCGCGATGTGCTTGCGTCGAACTGGGTACGATTCTACGGCAAGTCAGGGGCTAGAACTACGCAACATTCTGCCTCTGGCATCCTCATCGACGGTCTTAAGATTTGTACGCTCTGGCGTATGCGCACGTATCGTATGCCGGGGGCGGGGCATGCCTGATCGGCCGTCGGTGAGTTTGGTTGATCCTTTCTCCGAGTTGCACCACCCGATAAAGTGCTCTTGTTACAAATGCCGAACAAGATACGGAAAACTGAACGCCGCGGCGCAGAGAAGTGTATAGGTTTGTGCGCAATTGGTCCGCGCGGACTTGCGCAGCCTTCCCCCTAGCAAGCGTCACATCCTAAGCGAGGAGAATCGTATGGGGCTATTCAACTCCACAGTTCTCGACCTGGCAATCGGCATCGTATTCGTCTATCTCCTACTGGCCATCATCTGTACAACTGTTAACGAATGGATCGCGGGTATCACCTCGGTGCGTGCGAAAACCCTCGCCAAGGGAATCCAACAGTTGCTGGATCAACAGAAAGGAAGCGACCCTACCCGCTCGTTTCTGGAAGAGTTCTACGCGCACCCGCTCATCTCGGGGATGTTGACGCCGGGCAAAGCGGTTTCCGACGGGCACCCTTCCTATCTACCGTCGCGGACATTCGCCACTGCGGTGATGGATCTTGCGACCAAAGGCAAACCGGGTGCCATCGCCTTTGCCGACCTGGAAAACGGGGCGAAGAACCTGCCGGACGGTGATGTCAAGACCGCGCTGCTGGCGCTGCTTCAGAACGCGTCCGGGGACCTCGGTCGAGCCCAGAAGAACATCGAACAATGGTTTGACGACACCATGGAGCGGGCTTCGGGCTGGTACAAGAGGCGGACGCAGCTGGTTACGGTGTGTGTTGCGGTAGTACTGACGATCGCGACCAACGCCGACACCATGCGCATCGCTCATGTGCTCTGGACCAATGGCACGTTGCGCGCCACCATCGTCGAGAAGGCGAAGAACCGCACAGAAACCGGCAAAGAGGAAGCCAGCCGAACAGAGTCGGTGGAATATCCCGACAAGAACAACCCCCAAAAGCCCGTATTCAAACCTTCTCCAGATGAGCTGAATGCCCTGAAGCCGCTGGTGGGCTGGACTGGCCAAAACTTGCGCGACTGGAGGCAATGGCCGTCGCGCCTGCTGGGCTGGACCCTTTCCATCATCGCCATTTCTCTGGGCGCGCCTTTCTGGTTCGACACGCTGAACAAACTCATGAACATTCGCAACGCCGGACAAAAGCCGAAGAAGAGCGATGACCGAAGCAATGGCGGCGCTAGCCCAGGCGCAGGCACAGCCAGTGCGCGGCAACCGCAGACTCCAGTCACGGGAGTGAGTGGATCATGAGCAAGATAACTGCGAAGGCGCCGTATCGACGCGGCACCGGACCAGGGGATAGGCAACCAGCTACGCTTGCAGCGCCTATCGTATAGAAAAGGGAGGGCATCATGACCATGCATCGCAACGTAACCTCTCTATCTTCCGTGCTGGTTCTGCTGGTCTCCGCACTACAGGCGGAGACACTGACACTTAGCGCCGATTTTGTGAACCAGAATAAGAACCGGGCGACCATCTCTATACAGTTCGAACTCGATGCCCATCTAACATCGCCTCACAGGATCGGGCGCAGTGGCGACGACGGCGATGTCCACATGGCGGGACGCGCCCCGGAGGTTCAGCTGCCCATGGTGGCCGAGATTATGAACGCCGGGCTCAAAGCCCAGTCGGCCAGCGTCGATTTGATGAATCAGACTTCACCCGGACAAACTGTTCCAGTCACGGGGGCGTGGCGAATCTGGTTTGAGCATCCTTCGCCGGGCGATCAAACGCAAGGTGACACCGTGGACGTGCCTGCGGACTCAAATCCCGATCACGTTTTTGAGATTCACCCGATCACGAAGTTTGGGAGCCAGGACATCGCCAGCACGTCTTTCGTGCCGATTAACAAACCAAATGCGCCCCACGATGTACCTGAAGACTACCAGGCGTATCCGGCGAGCAAGGCATTTGGAGCCTACGAAAACCTCCAGGCCACCATCAGCGTCTCCGACACAGCTGTCAGCATCACTGCGAAAAAGGCGGGATATAACTACACCGAATTCCTGCTGGAGCCTGTCGGTCAACCCATGCCGGGAGACGATGGGACGTTTGTCCTGGCCAATGTCTACGACGTGAGCGAACCTGAAAATCCGGTCACGGCCGCCCCCCGCCGCATGGTTTTCGTCAGTAACACCCAGCCCGAGACAGAACTCCAGAAACTGGCTCGCGGTCAAATGCTTCACGTTCTGGGCATTCCGCGCGTCAATCTGGCGGAAGTCGCCGCCGTCTCCGGCAGTGATCCGGTGGAGATGGCGTTGCCTTATGAAATGATCGTGGTGGCGGTTTTCCCTGACAATCAGACGGCTTCCGAAACACCCAGGTCGAGCCGCCGACCCCGCGCGGAGACTTCCCGAAGATGATGTCAAGGACACAGGCGGGGAACCTCGTAGTGAGCTGAATTTTAGATAGCCGAGGGAGCGATCATGCTACCTGGATTAGATAACCTGAGACATATCGTTGTTCTGATGATGGAGAACCGATCCTTTGACCACATGCTGGGCTCGCTGCCCGGCATCGGAGGAATTGATGACGCCGGAGCGTTCAGCAACCCGGATACGAACGACAATCCGGTGCAGCCGCAGGCGCTGGCGGAATTTCAGGGGCAGCTCAATCCTGATCCTGATCACCACTTCCCCGCCGTTGATCTTCAGATTTTCGGCAACGCCACCAACCGGGGCCGCCAAGCCAACATGCAAGGCTTCGTCAAGAGCTACTTCAACCAGCGCCAGGACGTGGCCCACTCGCAGAAGATCATGTATTACTTCCAGCGAAAAGATCTGCCCGTGCTGACCACGCTGGCCTTGCAGTTCGCCGTGTTCAACCGCTGGTTCGCCTCGATCCCTGGCCCTACCATCTGCAATCGCGCTTTCGCGCATTACGGTACGTCGTTCGGCCGCGTCGACATGAATCCCTTCGACGTCATCGAGCCCATCAAGAGCATCTACACGCGCATGGTCACGGCGAATCCTGCGCGCACCGCCAAGGTCTACTACTACGACACAGCCAGCTCGTCGATGGAGGTGCCGAACCTGCTGCAGAACCAGCCGCAGGTGTTCGGTCAATATAGGGACTTCTTGAGCGCGTGCGACAACAATTCCCTGCCGCAATACTCCTTCGTCGAGCCCAACTACACCGATCACGACAGCGACAGTGGCGAGGAAGTGGCCAACGATCAGCATCCTGACCACGACGTGCAGGCCGGCGAGCTGCTGATCGCGGAAGTCTACTCGCACATCAAGAACAATCCAAAGACGTGGGCCACCACGGCACTGCTGGTCGTCTACGACGAACATGGCGGAATTTTTGATCACGTCATCCCGCCGCCGTGCGTGAAGGATCGGTTTCAATCGAGCCAACTCGACCCCAGCACCGGCCAGGGATTCTTCTTCGACCGCCTGGGCGTGCGCGTACCTGCCGTGCTGGTATCGCCGTGGATTCCCAAGGAAAAGGTGGTCGACCGCGTCTTCGATCACGCATCGATTCCCGCGACGGTTACGAAGTTCTTTCAGCTGAACTATCCGGATGCGGGGCCGCGCGAGAAAGCCGCGGACGTCTTTATCGAGCCGAACGACGGCAGCGGAAATATGGCGAACAATCTGCTGTCGCTCGACGTGATGCGAACGGATTGCCCCGACTTCACCCTGCCGTCGTGAGAGGAGCGAACCGTGGACCCGATACCTGTGCCCAAACCGAAGAGCGTGAGAAATCCGAACCGGCCGGCGTCGTCGCTGCTGCTGGCACAGGTTCATCACCTGCGCGAGGCGGAAAAGAACCTGCCGACGCGCTATCACAGCGGCATCTTCCACAAATCGCTCATCACGGAAGGCGATGTAGCGCGCTACGCCCAATCGGTGACAGAAGCGATTCACAAGGCCCACAACGATGCGGCAAAGGATCGAGCCAAGGCTGCTGCGAAGCGGAAAGCTCCAAGGCGCCGGGCCCAAGCCGATCGAACCACGCAGCGGAAGAGACAACCCGGCGAGAAGAAAAAGGCGCGCACGAAGGCCGGGCGCAAGGGTTAGCCCGGCGCCTGCAGGAGGCGGTGATGCGTTGGTGTGTGGTCGTGCTGTGGTTGGCATCAGCAGCGCTCGCACAGGAGAGCATGCTGCATGCGGAGCTGCGCCGTGAAGGCGAGCGCGTGGCTGACGCCTGCAACTTCACGTTCAAATCCATCCCGATGTGCGGCTATACGCTGTTCACTGATCATCCGCTGCACATCGCGGCCGGCAGCCTTCCGCCGCAGAATGGATTCGGGCTCGGTACCGCGTTCGTATGGACTGAGAACACCCGGAACTGGCGCCTGAGTTGGGATTTCGATGCGGTGGGAACCTTCACCGGCGGCAACTGGCGGGCCGGCGGTTACATGAAGCTGGTACACACGCCGCATCCGGCGAAGTCGCCGATCGTTGTGACCGAACCTGGCGATGGCACAGCGAGCGCAACTGTGCCCAAGCCCAAAACATCCGCTCCCTTCACGCATCCTCATACTGTCTTCAATCTCTACGCGCAATCGATCTCGCTGAACAAGCTGAACTACTTTGGCGAAGGCAACGATACGACGCTGGCTGGAGCATCGCTGTTTGGCATGACGCATACGATCGTAGGAGCCAATGCGATCAAGCCAGTGTATGAGCTGGCGGCGATCCGCAAGCTGAATTTGTCATTTCAGGGCGAAATCAACGGACGCTTCGTGAGCATTCGCGGCGATCACGGGCAGTCGGTTCCGTCGATCGAGACCGTCTACACCAACGCAACGGCGCCGGGGCTGGCCAGCCAGCCCGCGTTCTTGCAGATGGGTGAAGGATTCCGCATCAAGCCAGTGATCGCCGACCGGCTGGAGCTGAACTACCTGGGAACGCTTCAGGAATTCTTTGCGCCATCGAGTTCGCAGAATTCGTTTTTGCGCTGGACCGCGGACCTGAACCACACGTTCTACTTGTACGGCCACAGCAAAGCGCCGGTGCAGAGCGATGATCAGAATGGCCCGGACTCGTGTTCGCATGGTGGCGACAAGTGCCCAGACATTCCGCGCACGAACAATCTGAATGGCTCGATTGGGGCGCGGATTCTGTTATCTGAATCGATCAATTCGGCCACAAGTGCGGTGCCGTTCTATTTTCAACAGACGCTCGGTGGATCTGACATCAACAGCGCGCAATCGCTCGCCAGCTATCAGGACTACCGCTTCCGTGCACCCAACCTGTTGTTGTTGCAAGGGAGCGTGGAGCACTCGATCTGGGGCCCGTTTGGCGCGAAGTTTATGGCCGATCAGGGAAGACTTGCGCTCACGCGGGGGGATCTGGGATTCAGCCATCTGCGGCACAGTTACGCGGCCGGACTCACGTTGCGCGCGGGCGCGTTCCCCATGGTTCAATTGATGTTTGCCTGGGGTGGACCCGAAGGGCATCACAACATCTTCAACATGAATACGTCGCTGCTCGGAGGATCAGCACGACCGCTACTGGACTGAGCGAACCATGAAGGGAAAAAGGATCGGTTCTCGTTCTAGTGCGTAAGAGTAAGTGTATTAGGTACAGCTTCCCCGAAAGTCGGCCAACGGTTCAGCTCTATCCAAGATCACGCAAAGGAGAATAACGTCATGGGTACCCTTCGTCCCCGCTCTCGCGCTGCTACAACCTTCGACCTTGAACACACACACCTCGGTCCGCTCACGGAGTTTCCGGGAACGTGGGCGGGCACGGGATTCAATCTGATCTCCCGGCCGGATTTTCAACACAATGAGGCATTCTTCCTGGAGATCAATGGCACGCTGGAGAATTTGGCATTCACGCTGATCGGCGGAGACATCCCGAACCGCGGATCGTTTCAGAAAGACGCTCTTCTGCATGGCGTCACCTACCTGCAACAAGTCGCCGATTGCGTGACGCACGGGGCGCTGCACATTGAACCGGGCCTGTGGATTCACATTCCGCCGACTACCGATCCGGCTGTGCCGGAGTCGACGGTGGTGAGGCAGGGGACGATTCCGCACGGCGATTCGCTGCTGGCTCAAAGCACGTTCATCAAGAAGGTGGCGGGAGGGCCGACGATCGACCCTGTCTTTTCCGTTCCCTTCACCGATGCGGTGATTCCCAGCCTGAACGCTCCGGCGAAAAACCCAATCACGGATGCCGCCTACCTGGCGCAGTTCACGAATCAAAGTCTCACAGCGTGTTGCCTGCCGCCTGGGGTGAATCTGAACGCTGTGGTCAAGGATCCGACGGAGGTGCTTCGAGCGGCCATCCAGGGGCAGAACATCACGAATACGGTGGTGATCGTGATCTCCACGGCAGCGGCGAAGGGATCGACTGGCATTCTCAACATTCCTTTTGTGGTGACGAATGCCAATGCGCTGCAGATGGACGCCATCTTCTGGATTGAGACGGTACAACCGACGAGTGGGGATCCGTTCCTGCAACTGCAATACGTGCAGAGAGTGATTCTCGACTTTCCACCGAAACCGGGCGCCGCGATCATCCACTGGCCGCACATTTCGGTGGCCACATTGGTGAAGCAGTAGCAGACGGTGGCCTCATGAGGCGCGACGACGCGCACAAGAAACGGTCGTCGCGCCTGCGTAGAGAGATATGAGTCCCAGCATGCACACACAAGGGAATCGCTCCTGAACGAAAAGAATGTGTGGTGATAGCGCAGGCCTTGCGGGGCTGGCAGCAGCTTGTCGGTCGGACGCAGGAGAATTGAAAAGTAACGGTGTTGGAGGCCAGGGAGAGGCTCGGCGCCATCGGGTCATGATTTACCACTTTGACGGCGCTCCGGAGACGTCGTTCGCGGCTTCAGAGGAAGCATTGCTCAGCTCGATCGATTGTGGTCCGATTCGCGTTGTGATCGCCTGATAGGAGGACACATGAAGCTCTGTCATCTATGCCTTCTCATCTGCACACCTCCTTTCGCGGCCACTGAGAACTGCCTGGCCCAATCAACCATGGTGCCGTGGCTCACCCGCTCTGCGGATAACTCAAGAAGCGGTTGGAATCAGCACGAGACGCAACTGACGCAGGCGTCAGTTGCGTCGAAGGGAATTTTCCGAGCGACGATCATTCCAGTTATCGGGGATGCGCGGGGTGTCGAAGCGCAGCCACTCATCTTGCCGAATGTGAAGACCACGCGCGGAACGCGTGACGTGATGGTGCTTCCGTCGATGGCTGATGTAGTGCGTGGAGTTGACGCACATGATGGCTCCGGCATCTGGCAGGTTACGCTGGGAACGCCAATAACTGGATCACAAAGTATCGACAGCCATCAAATCAATCAATTTTGGGGCTGCCTCTCCACCGGGGTGATCGACGCGGACACGCAGCGCCTGTACCAGGTCTGCTGGATTTCGCCAGACAACACCGGCAACCCGAAAACGGCACGCTACTTTATGTTCGTGCTGAACGTGGCAGATGGAAAACAGGTAGTTCCACCGGTGCTAATCCAAGGAAAGAGTGGAACACAAGACTTTAACGGGGCGATGCGCAAACAGCGATCCTCTCTCGTCGAGACGAACGTCAACGGCGTGAAAACGATATTTGGGTGTTCGGGGACGATCTTCGAAACTCAGGCGGGTGTTGCTTCAGGCTATTGCTTTGCCTTTGATGTGGCGAGCAACAAGGTAAGCGCGATGCTGGCGATGACAGCGGGCGAGGGTGCTGGCGTATGGATGGCTGGACAAGGCGCAGTTGCAGATGCGCAAGGCTTCCTCTACGTACTCACCGGCAATGGGGACTTCGATGGTGTAAGTCAGTGGGGTGAGTCGTTCCTCAAACTGAAGTACACGCCTTCTTCGGGAGGAGTTCCTGGCAGCCTGCAGGTGGTTGACCACTGGACGCCATGGACTGACCTGGTCAGAAGCGGGCAGACGGCCAAGCCGGGCGAGAAGCTGGCCGGAGTGAGCGCTCCCTCAGAAGCTATTAAGCCGGTTGGTGGCGGCATGAACATTGGCTGAAGAATGCAAAGCGGGTGGAGATGATCGGCGACCGAGGCACCCCAATTCTCCTCGTCTTTCCGGAGATGGCCTCCGGTAATTGGTCAGATGAAGATTGGGGGTCGGCTGGCCCGGCCTGCATCTTCTCGCTTGGCGTTTGCATTGCTGCCGGAAAGGACGGAATCGCCTATCCGATAAGAACGGCGAGCCTTGGCGGGACGACTCTTGCAGACCTCGCAAACCCTAAAGCAAACTGTGCAAAACTCGCGGCGCCTCCGGTCTGGCTGACCATGAGTCCGGGGCCAGTGGATCCCTGTCCAACCGATCCCCGCGCATTGAACTTCTTTCCCTGGGGCGATACGGCACATCTCCACATGACGCCCGTGCAGTTTTTTGACCCGGTGCTGCGATCGTGGACGATTTTCGCGTGGGGCGAGAATTCGCAATTGCATAAATGGGCCGTCAGTTCGACGGGAAATCTGACCTATATTGCGCAAAGCAACGAATACGCGAGCGCGGACGTGCGGGGGAATCCTCCGGGAGGAATGCCCGGTGGATTTTGTTCCGGATCGAGCAATGGAGCAGATCCTGACTCAGCGATCCTTGTCTGCACCGTCCCATACGGTGACGCAAATGCCCACGTAGTGAACGGCCGTTTGCTCGTCTACGACGCCGTACACTTCGCTGCAGATGGATCACTAAAGGTTCTATGGGACTCGCAACGCTTTGCCATCCAGTTTCTGTTCAATAAGTTTGATCCTCCGGTAATTGACGGTGGCCAAATCTATGTCCCCAACTATAACGGCGGCGTGGATCTTTACCGTCTGGTGCAATAGGAACGCTCAATGCGGATTGTGAGTTCTGAGGTGCGCGAAGGGCAGGGAGTCGTCTCCAGCAAACTGCCCGAGCACCGCGTCAGGCTCCCCTAAAGCGTGCAGAAAGGTGCATGAACACGGTGCGGTGACGCAAGCACAGTGTGGGTGCTCCGGTCTCAGAATCACTCAAGCGTTGAGCGCCCCAGCATTCGTCACACTCTTGCTGTGATGGCGGTCATTGTGGTTTTTGTTGATTTTCGATCATTCTCAGTCGCCATGACATCTGTCAGCCGGATTCAATTCGAACGTTTTATCAATGACGCAATTGCACATCGCCATTGGCTTACCAGCGAAAGCTCAAGAATCGTCTCGACCGCCGACCATTGTGATAGCGATCGTCGCGCAATCAACGGTGCGATAAGGGAACTGGATGAACTTATTTGCCGGTGTTGTGTCGAAGCCGAAGAATTCCTGTAGGCAGCAGGGATTTCCATTTTGCCAGCTCCGGTACAACGCCGCGGCTCTCGACTGGCGGGACGAAGCTGGACTCAGGCGCAGGCAGGGGAGGCTTGCTTAAATTCCCACACTCAACTTCGAGGCCCAGTTCCCTTCACCGAATTGGCTGACATTCTCAGATATTGAGCGGCGGGAACTGGAACTTCGTGGAGCACACCGATAGCGACTCGCGTAGGCTCCGTTTTGGGGAGCAGAGCGCAGGTTTGCACAACGATACTCTCGGGATCAGGCACAAGGCTGTGTAACCACAGCGATTTTAGTCGGCGGTATGCAGCCGGCCAAGGGTTTTCGATCATTCAAACGTAGTCAGACCAGGCCCAGAGTGGACTACTGTTGAAGAATCGGGCAGAACTCAGGCAGTTGCTACATGACGTGATGGAGGGTAGTACTGCCTCAGAGCAGTCCTCGTTTACGCAGACTATCAGCGCCGGGATGGAAGGGGAGCCAAGAGGAGCAGGGTTGGAGGGATCTGGCCCTGATTCGGAGAAAAGTTATGGCTGGCCTCGCCGGTCTTCTCTAACAGCGACAAGGACTGAGATCGCGTTGCGGACGTTGCCGCTACTCATCAGGCGGATCGGTTGTTGCCTTGATCGGCTTGACGCACACGCCGGGCCAGCATGTCGTATATCGTCGCCCGACTGACACCGAGAACTTCCGCCGCCCGGGCTTTGTTTCCGTCGACCAGTTTCAGGACATATTCCAAGTGGCGTGCTTGTACTTCTTCTAGCGTCATGAAGCCGGTACGCTTGTCCGGCTTGGTCAACTGCACGCGTACCGCCTCGGGCAAGTCCAAATCAGAGACAAACTTGCCCTGAGCCATCATGCAAGCGTTCCCGATCACGTTTTCCAGTTCCCGCACATTTCCCGGCCAC
>Ga0074046_10000395_pt1 | contig 39872 bp, 31 predicted proteins | sample BogForMeECP23OM3_FD_94441 | JGI IMG/M metagenome (GOLD analysis project Ga0074046, IMG submission 94441) | Bog forest soil microbial communities from Calvert Island, British Columbia, Canada - Bog Forest MetaG ECP23OM3 | ecosystem: Environmental > Terrestrial > Soil > Wetlands ... | reverse complement strand
TGCCGCCAGCGCGGCAATCTTGGCAGCGGCGTCGGGATGGGCGAAGCGCCGGGCCGCCTCCGACATTTTGGCCAGTGATGGGCGATCACGCAATAGCGTGGCGATCTCCTTCACCAACCGGTCGGTATTGAGCTCGGACTGGGGCAGCAGGCGGGCCGCATTCGCATCGGCTAGCGCGGCTGCGTTGCGGGTCTGGTGGTCATCGGCGGCGGTCGGCAGGGGAATAAAGATGGCTGGCTTCGCCGCCGCCGTTATCTCAGCTACCGTGCTGGCTCCCGAGCGGCAAAGCAACAAATCGACCCGCGCAAAGGCGCCGGGCATCTCGTCGATGAAAGGCGAGACTTCAGCCGAAACCGTGGCTTGAAGGTACACGGCCTGCGCTTCCGCATAATCTCTTTCGCCTGTCTGGTGAATGATGTGGATGTCGGGTGCAGCCTCCAGCAGAGCGGGCAGAGCCTGCAGCACGGCCTGATTGATGGCGTGCGCCCCCTGGCTGCCTCCAAACACCAGCAATGTCGGAGGGCCATCCTTCGGCCGCGCAGGGACATTGAAGAACTCATGGCGCACGGGAACTCCCGTGACATGACAGTTGCGGAAGTAATGACAGGTGGCTTCGAAGTGGACTGCTGCGGCGCTGACCATGGGAGCGACCAGGCGATTGGCAACACCGGGGATTACGTTGGGTTCGAAAGCAATGGTCGGAACACTCATCATCCCGGCCACCAGCATCGCCGGGCCTGAAGCGTAGCCGCCAACCCCGATCATCACGTCAGGACGAAAGTCGCGGATTAGTTTGGCAGAGGCCATCAGCGCGCGGGGCAGGTCAAGCACCGTCTTTAAGCGGGTTGCAAAATCCACGCGATTCAGAGCGCCGACTTTGATCAGATGAAGATCGAACCCCGAGGCCGGCACCAGCCGCGTCTCGATGCCGTGCCGGGTCCCGACAAACAGCACTTGCGCGCCATATTGCGAACGCAACTCCTGCGCGATTGCCAGCGCCGGAATGACGTGCCCGCCGGTACCGCCTCCAGCCAGGATCACGCGCATGGCTAGTCCGTCTGCTGGGTAATGTTGAGGAGCACTCCGACGCTGGCCAGAGTAATGAACAAGGACGAGCCGCCGTAAGAGATGAACGGCAGGGGGATACCTTTGGCGGGCATCATGGCAAGCACGACGCTGATGTTGAACAGCGCTTGCACAACGACCATCGCGGTTATTCCGGTGGCGAGAAACTTCGCAAACATGTCTTCGGTGCGAAGTGCGATTCGTATGCCGCGATACAGAAAGATGCCGAAGAGCACAAGTACCAGCACCGAACCCCACAAGCCTAACTCTTCGGCGGTGACTGCATAGATGAAATCGGTATGCGGCTCGGGCAGATAGAAGAGCTTTTGTTTTCCCTCCATCAGACCGAGGCCGGTCAGGCCGCCTGTGCTGACCGCGATCATTGATTGGATGATGTGAAAGCCCTTGCCTTGCGGGTCCTTGAACGGATCGAGGAAGGCCTGAACTCGCGCCCAGCGCCACGGTACGCGAACGATAAGGAAGTAGAGCGGCAACAGCGATCCGGCCAGCGCGTACCACAAGTACCGCATGTTCATCCCCGCGACGAATAAAACCGAAGCAGAGATGGCCATGCAGGCGATGGCCGTGCCCAGGTCCGGCTCCTTCACGATGAGCAGCGCGAGAAGAAGCGTTGGGGCGGCAGCCGGAACCAGTACGTGCTTCCAATCGGTGATCTGCTGCCAGCGCGACTCCAGAAAGTACGCGAGATACAGAATCAGCGCGGGCTTGGCCAGTTCCGACGGCTGGAAGGAGAAGCCGCCAAATTTGATCCAGCGGTGCGTGTTGTGAGAATCGCGGAACAGAAACACCGCAATGAGCAACAAGCAGGTGAGGCCGAGGAACGTAAACACCACTGATGGCCTGCGATACTTCTTGTAGTCAATGTTCATGACGGCGAGCATGGCCACGATGCCCGCTCCCGCCCAAGCCATCTGCCGCAGCAGGAAGCCGTACGGTGAGCCAAACCGCTCCTTGGCCATCACCGCGGACGCGCTGAAGACCATTACCAGCCCAATGAAGACCAGCAGCAGGGTAACGGTGAACAGCCACTTGTCAACACTCACGCGCTTGGCCATTATTCGCTGCCCCCGCGCGTGCTGCCCACGTGCTCGCGCTCTCTGGATGCCAGTTGGCGTACCTGCTCTTTGAACATCCGGCCGCGATGCTCATAGCTGTCGAACTGATCGAAGCTGGCACAGGCCGGAGCCAGCAGCACCACGTCGCCCGCAGTTGCCGTTTCACTGGCGCGTTTCACCGCAGCGTCGAGCGTTCCAACGCTGACGACTTCCGCATTTTTTACTTGCGATTCGATCTTGGCAGCGGCCGCGCCTATGGTGTAAACGCGCTTAACCCGCTCCTTCAGCAGCGCGTTGAGCAAGCTGTAATCGCTGCCCTTGTCCTTGCCGCCCAGAATAAGGTGGATCCGGCCGGGGAACGATTCCAGCGCCTTGATGGTGGCATCCACATTCGTCGCTTTTGAGTCGTTGTAGTAGTCCACTCCGTGGACGGTGGCCACGTACTCCAGCCGGTGCTCGACCGCCTTGAACGCGCTGACCGCACTTCGAATTTGGACTGGCTCGACTCCCGCCAGCATTCCGACGCAGACGCCCGCCAGCACGTTCTCAACGTTGTGTGAGCCTTTCAGGCAGATCTCGCTGACCGGCATAATCTCGCGTTCGTTCTTTCCGTCGTGCCAGATGATGCGCCCGCCGCGAGTGAACGCTCCAGGTTCGATTTCCTTCATGCGGCTGAACCAGCACACCGGCGCCTTGGTGTTTGCAGCCATCGCCACGGAAGGCGGGTTATCAGCGTTCAGGACTGCGAAATCGCTGGCGACCTGGTTCTCAAAGATCCGGGCCTTTGCGGCCGCGTAATTCTCGAACGTGTAGTGCCGGTCAAGATGGTCGGGCGTGATGTTCAGCACTACCGCAACCTTCGGATGGAAGCTCTGAATGGTTTCGAGTTGGAAGCTGCTGATCTCCAGCACGACCCAGGTGTTATCGGTCGAGGTCTCCACAAAGCTGATCGCGGGCGTTCCGATGTTGCCACCTACCAGTACCTTCTGCCCGCCCGCCGCGATGATAGCGCCTGCGAGCGCCGTGGTCGTCGTCTTGCCGTTCGAGCCGGTGATGGCCACGATTTTGCCTTTCAGGAAGCGCGCCGCCAGTTCCACCTCGCCGATCACCGGAATGCCGAATGCGCGGGCATGCACCAATTGCGGAACGTCGAATGGCACGCCTGGACTGATGACGATCAGGTCTTGATCCCGAAAGGTCCGCTCACCGTGATGTCCGGTTTCAACGCTGATCCCGTGGTCGAGCAGAAGCGGAATCTCCTGGGGGATTTGCTCTTCCGTTCTGGCATCGGAGACGGCAACGCGGGCGCGGTGCTTCTCCAGAAAAAGAGCGCTGGCCACGCCGGACTTGCCCAGCCCCACCACCAGCACGCGTTTGTCTTTGAGCTCTAGCATTGATGCCGCCCGGCCCATTGTGCCACGTTTTTCCGCCTCTTATCGCAACTTCAAGGTGGTGAGAGCAAAGAGTGCAAACACCAGCGAAGCAATCCAGAAACGTACGATAACCTTGGACTCGCTCCATCCCATCAACTCGAAGTGATGGTGGATTGGAGCCATCTTAAAGATGCGCTTCCGGCGCAGCTTGTACGAGCCCACCTGCAGGATTACGGACAGCGCCTCAATCACGAAGATGCCGCCGATGAAGGGGAGCAGGAGCTCCTGCTTGATAATGACGGCGACCGTCCCGATGGCCCCGCCCAGCGCCAGCGAGCCTACGTCGCCCATAAAGATCTCAGCCGGATGGGCGTTGTACCAGAGGAATCCTATTGCCGAGCCGACCATCGAGCCGCAGAAGATGGTCATCTCGGAGACCTGAGGCATCTTGGAGAGCTCAAGGTAGTCAGCAAAGACGGCGTGTCCGCTGACATATGTGAGTACGGTGAGCGCTCCGGCCGCGATGACCGTGCAGCCGATCGCCAGCCCATCCAGGCCGTCAGTGAGGTTCACAGCATTGCTGGAGCCGACGATGACCAGCCCTACAAATAGAACAAACGGAATAAACGCGATCGGAGCCAGATAGCCATGGTGCAGGCTGCTGATCACCAGGTCAGGACGGAAATGCTTCAGGAATGGAACGATCAAACGAGTGGAGTACAGGCCGTGAGTTTCCAGCGCACTCAAGGTGGCGGCAACGGCGAAGGCCGCCAGGATTTGGTACCCGAGCTTGGCCCGCGCCGTGAGGCCGAGGTTACGCCGGTGGACCACCTTCAGATAGTCGTCGGCAAATCCGATTGCGCCAAACGCCAGCGTTGCGACGACGGCAATCCATACGAAACGGTTGCTGAGATCGGCCCACAAGAGCGTAGGAACGATCATTCCCACCACGATGAGCACTCCACCCATGGTTGGGGTGCCGGCTTTCTTCTGGTGGGCTTTAGGCCCATCCTCGCGGATGTATTGGCCAATCTGGAATTCGCGCAACCGGCCGACCACCGCTGGCCCGATGATGAGGCCGATAAACAGCGCGGTAAGGCTGGCAAACGCCGTACGGAAGGTCAAATAGCGAAAGATTCGGAACGGTCCGATGTGGAAGACGACGAAACCCTTCTGGTAAAGCAACCAATAGAGCAAATTTCTTTCCTGTGCTACATCGGCTCTAAGAACTTAATGCGCAGCAACCAGCGTTTTGCCTGCCCAAACCTCAAGCGCACGCTCCAGGCGCACGCCTCGTGATGCCTTCAACAGAACCGCGTCACCCGCTTTGATTTCCTGCTTCAGCCATTCCCCAGCCTCTTCGGGAGTGTTTACGAACTCTGCCCGCATTCCCGCCTGACGTGCGCCTTCCACCATGGCCTTGGCCAATCCGCGAACTCCCAACAGCACATCGATCCCGCAATTCGCCATCTGCCGGCCGCATTCGCGGTGCATGGCCTCACCCGCAGGGCCGAGCTCTAGCATTTCGCCAGCCACAACGACCCGGCGCCGCGCTGCAATCTGCGCCAGCGATCGAACCATGCTGTCGAGGGCCTTTGGATTGGAATTGTAGCAATCGTTAATGATAGTGGCGCCTGCATAACTGAGGATTTCCCCGCGCTTGTCAGCCGCGTGCAGTGTGGCCAGCGCTTCGGCGGCTTCGTCGAGCGGAACTCCGTACTGCAAGCCCACCGCAACTGCCGCGAGCGCGTTATAGATGTTGTGCTCGCCTAACAATGGCAGTGTGGCGCGCGCTTGCCGGCCGTCTGCGGCAATCTCAAATGCGGAGCCAAGCGGCCCGCGCGATTCTACGTTCCGGGCCGACACCTCGGCGGGCTTGTGCACGCCAAAAGTAACGACCTTGCCGTGGAAATCCCGGCCGAACTGCGAGACGTACTCATCGTCGGTATTCAGAACGGCGATCCCCCCGGCTGGGAGCGACTGAATCAACTCATACTTGGCGCGCGCGATTGCGGCGAGCGAATCGAAAAACTCCAGATGGACAGGCGCGACCATGGTAACGACGCCGCAGTTAGGCTGCGCGAGCCTGGCCAGCTCCGTGATCTCACCCGCGTGGGACATACCGATCTCGATGACTGCGAGTTCGTGTTCCGGTTCCAATTTCAACAATTGCAGAGGCATGCCGAACTGGTTGTTCAGATTGCCCTGCGATTTCAGCACACGATGCCGGCCCGCCAAGACATGTGCAATCGCTTCCTTGGTCGTGGTCTTCCCCGCCGATCCGGTGACCCCAATGAGCGGCTTGCCCCAGAGCCTGCGTAGGGCCGCACCCAAAGTCTGCAGCGCGATCAATGGATCGTCCACCGCCAGCAATCTGGTCTGTGCCGGATATCGGCCCATCTGATGGTTGCTGACCACAGCGCCCACCGCGCCCTTCGCGAGCGCGGCTTCGACAAAGTCGTGCCCATCCAGCCGCTCGCCGCGCACGGCAAAAAACAGGTCGCCCGATTGCACGGTGCGCGAATCGATGGAGTATCCGCGGGCAATGGCGCCGGGATCAAAAGCGCCAGCCGCCTGCATGAACTCGGCTGCGCGAGAGAGTCTCAGCTTCATGGCTTTGCCGATTGCGCAGGCTGGGGGACACCGTAGCCCGCGTTCCGCAACGCCTCCCGCGCTTCCACAATGTCATCGAATGGCGCCGCGCCTGCGCTGGTGACCTGAATTTTCTCATGGCCCTTTCCGGCGATCAGCACAATATCGCCGGGCTGGGCTTCTTCAATCGCCAGGGAGATGGCTTTGCGCCGGTCCGGCTCCATGGTGTAGCGCACACCACTCCGCTGCAGCCCAGGCAGAGCATCATTCATGATGTCGAGCGGGTTCTCGCTGCGCGGGTTGTCGCTGGTCAGCACTACAAAATCGCTGCCTCTTCCAGCGGCCTCGCCCATTAGCGGACGTTTGCTGCGGTCGCGGTCGCCTCCACATCCGAAGACGGTAATCACGCGCCCGCTACCGCCGCGCTGGGCGAGAAAATCCCGCGCCACAGCGGTGAGGTTTCGCAGCGCGTCATCGGTATGGGCATAATCAACGATGACAGTAAAGGGCTGTTCAACATCGACGCGCTCAAAGCGGCCCGCGACTCGCGCAAGCGAGTCGGCCCCTTCCGCGATAGCAGCGGGCCCTACGTCGCGGGCATAAGCCGCAGACGCTGCGGCGATCAGGTTGTAGACATTCACCCGCCCCAGTAAAGGACTCCAAATCGGAATCTCCTTCTGAGGTGTCACCAGGCTGAACCGGACTCCGGCGCTCTCAATGCTCAGATCTTTCGCATGAAAATCACCGCTGTCGATCCCGTAGGTGATTATCTCTGTTTGCTTCTTGCAAAGTTTGAGCAGGCGCAGGCCGTACTCATCCTCAACATTGATCACGGCAGCACGCGGGGGCTCGGTACCGCAGCCTTGGAAGAGGATGGTCTTCGAAGCGAAATAATCTTCCATGGTGCGGTGATAGTCGAGGTGATCGCGAGTGAGGTTGGTGAACACCGCGACGTCGAACGGCACTCCGTAAACCCGCTGCTGTTCCAGCGCATGGGATGACACTTCCATGGCCACCTCAGTGCAGCCAGCCTGAACCGCGCGTGCGAATATCTGGTTCAACTCCAGTGCCTCGGGAGTGGTATGCGGAGCGGCAAGCACCTCATCGCCAATGCGATATTCCACCGTGCCCAGCAACGCAGATTTGCGTCCGCTCGCACGCAACATCGCATTCAGCAGAAACGCCGTTGTGGTCTTGCCGTTGGTTCCGGTGATCCCGCTAATGAATAGCCGTTCTGCCGGTCGGCCATAGAAGTTTGCGCTGAGCCTCGCCAGGGCACGTCGTCCGTGCGTAACCTGTGCCCACGCAATGCCCGGTCTCGGCGGCAAAGAATCGCTGACCACAGCCACTGCACCCGCCTGCAAGGCTGCGTCAATGTGGCGATTCCCGTCTGTGGTCTCGCCGCGTATGGCGACAAAACACCAGCCGGGTTTCACTCGCCGGCTGTCGTAATCAAGCCCGGCGATCGCAGGATTGCCTTGCTGCGCCAGATATTCAGCGCCATCCAGCAACTGAAGGAAGTTCATTTCTACCCGCATTATAGCTGGGCTTGGCAAAGCCCGGGCCTTCAAATCCTCAATGTGCAAAGCGCACGGTGATTCTTTGCCCAAAAGGCAAATGGCTACCTGGGGCGGGCCATTGTTCGCGGGCTACACCGCTGCCGAGCGCATTGATCTCCAGTCCGGACTGCTGCGCGATTTCGACCGCCGTACGAAGCGGCTTCCCCAGGAACGACGGCACTACAACTCCACTGTCCACATCCAGGACAACGGTGCCCTTGCCGGACGCAGCCTGCTCCGCTGGGGTCGGCTGCGGAGCAGTCGCCTGGGCCAACTCCGCTCCAGCAGCAGCCTGGGGTGGCGCAGCAGTATCCGGCGTGGCCGGCTTCGACGATCCAGACGCAGGTACTCCCGAATCCTGCTGCGGCTTAGTAGTATTGGGCGCATCCGTGTCAGCCATTTGCAGGCCAGCACCCAGCCGGTCGGAGGACTCATCCGTATCCTCGTCTTTCGCGGATGCTATCATCGTTTGCTTCTTCACATCCGCATCGTGTGGCACGTGCATGTACTCAAGGACCTGTTCAGCGATGCGTTTGAAAACCGGCGCCGAGACTTGTCCGCCCTGGTGCAATCCAATCGGGGAATCGAGAATTACGGCGATCGTCACTGCCGGTGTGTTGACCGGAGAGAATCCGATAAACGAAGCAACATATTTCGTCTTGGAATAGGCGCCTGTTCCAGGTTCAACCTTCTGCGCAGTGCCGGTCTTGCCGGCCGATGAATATCCGTTCAGAATGGCCCTTCTTGCGGTTCCGGACAGCACTACGCCTTCCATCATTTTCTTCATTTGGACAGCGGTCATCGGTGTCACTACGCGGTGCTGCTGCGCCGGATGAAAGACCACCGGTTTCGGCGTTCCGTCCGGTGGAAGTTCGCCAGCGACGATTCGCGGTGGCGTGTAGACGCCATCGTTCGCAATTGTGGAGATCATTGAGATGACTTGGATCGGGCTTACGCCAACCTCCTGCCCCATAGAAATGGCGCCGATCGACACTTTGGACCAGCGATTGACCGGCTTCGTCAGCCCTCGCGTTTCGCCGGGAAGCTCAATGCCCGTCTGCGCGCCAAAACCATACTCGCGGAGATAGTGGTAAAGGCGCTCGCCCCCCAGCTTCATACCAACCTTGATAGCGGCCACATCGCTGGAATGCGCCAGCGCTTCCGCGATGGTGACCACGCCCAGGCTCTCATGATCGTGGACTTTCATTCCGAAGACATCGATCGAGCCGTGCTGGCAATCGATCTTGTCGTCCGGCGTTACCACATGCTGGTCAATCGCCGCGGAGTAGGTCACGATTTTGAACACCGAACCCGGCTCATAAACGTCGCTGACGGCGCGGTTTTTCAGCGACTCCTGCGGAACAGTGTTGAATCCGTTGGGATTGAACGTGGGGCGGTTCGCCAGGGCGAGAATCTCGCCTGTGCGCGGGTTCTGCACGATGACCGTCCCGGCTATCGCCTTGGTATCTTCCATGCCGCGCGCAAGCTCACGCTCAGCGATGTACTGGATGGTCTGGTCGATGGTCAGGACCAGGTTCTGACCGGGATCAGGCGGCCTTTCCACGCGGCTAAACCACTTGCGGCGCGCGTCGATGGAGATCAGTTCCTGGCCGGGAATGCCGCGCAGATCGTCATCGAATAAGCGTTCCAAGCCGCCCAAACCGTCGTCATCCATACCGACGTAACCGAGGACTTGCGCCGCCAGTTCGCGATCGGGATAGAAACGCCTGGGCTCCTTGCGGAAGTAGATTCCCCGCAGGTTCAGTTCGCGAATGCGATCGGCGGTCTCGGCATCCACTTTGCGGGCAATGTAGGCGAAGTTGCGCGAAGACTCAATCCTGGCGACGATCTCGCGGGGATCGAGGTTCAGCACCTTGCTAAGAATCGCAGCGGTGCTTTCCGGATCGTGAACTTCGCTGGGCACCGCGAATACGGAATCGACGTCGATGGACATCGCCAGTGGATGCCCGTATCGGTCAAGAATATTTCCCCGGCGCGGCTCGACTGGGATAGTGCGATTTTGCTGGCGATGAGCGAGCTGCACGAAAAAGCCGTACTTCACGACTTGCAGCCGCACTAGACGAAAACAAATGGCCAGAATCCACAGGCAGAGCAGCGCAGCAAGGATGTAAAGCCTTCGCGTCGGCGTCTTGGGAGCGCTCGCCCGCATTCTCCACGGCTCCGTTCCTGATGGTTGAACTGCTTACATGGATAAGGCGGTCCGTTGCTGGCGGACCGCCGCTTGCAAATTCCTGCCCTGGGTTCTGCCTGCCTGAGTGTGCCTACGGCTCAGGCGCAACCAGCGCGATTCCGTTCGCCTGCGCCACCACCGGCGTGGAAGGATCTGAGACGGGCTCCATCGGCGCCCATTGCCCGTCCGCCGGGCGCCGCATGCCCATCTGGAGGGCCAATCGCTCGATGCGCGACAGGTCCTTCAGCGAAGCCGCTTCCAGACTCAACGCGCGATTCGATTCCACAATGGTGTCCCGCTGCACCTTGAGCTGCTCGATGCGATAGCCGTACTCGATGGCGCTGAAATGCTGCCATAGATAGACCATCACAAACAGGAAGAACACGGACAACGTGATGCCGAAGGAAATCATCTCGCGGCGGCGCTTCGGATCAGTGACCTTTGCCACTCGCGAGTTATCGATGCGCTTGGCAAAGTAGATCTCGGGCGTCCCGATGAACATGCCGCGCGGCTGCGATGCCGCTGCCTGCTCGCTCCAGTCAACCGCCTCTGTCATACTCGGAAAAAGAACTCCGGCTGCCATCACTCTCTCCTGCCGAACAGCCTTATTTGTTGGCCTTTGTCCGGTTTGAATCTGAAACGCACGGGCCGAATTTCTGGGGCCCGGAAGTTATTCACATTCTTCACAGCTTTTTCCGCAGCTCACACAAGTTAAAGTTGCGGAATTTGGAAACTGACTGCAACGGCTGAAACTCAAATCCGCTCCGCAGCTCGCAACTTCGCGCTGCGCGATCGCGGATTGCGATCGATTTCTTCCTCGTCCGCGGTTAGCGGCTTCTTCGTCAACATGCGGTACAAACCGTCGCGGGCTCCGTCTCGCAGGGCATCTTTTACGATGCGGTCCTCCAGCGAGTGGAAACTGATGACGACCAACCGGCCGCCCGGTCTCAGAACCTGCGGCGCAGCGCCAGCACTCAGCAGCGCCCGCAGGTCGTCGAGTTCACGGTTCACTAGAATTCGGAGTGCCTGGAAAGTTCTCGTCGCTGGATGAATGCGCCGTTCAGCCTGGTTCATTGGCCGGGCCGCGGCCGAAACGACTGCCGCAAGTTGTGCAGTTGTCTTGATCGGCCGCGCCCGAACAATGGCTCTGGCGATTCTCCGCGACCTCCTTTCCTCACCGAATTCGTAAATCGCGTCGGCAAGCTCGCGCTCGTCGATGCGGTTTACCACTTGTTCGGCAGTCGGCCCGGACTGCGGATTCATCCGCATATCCAATGGGCCATCTGCCTGAAAACTGAATCCACGCCCGGCGTCATTCAATTGCATGGAACTGACACCGAGGTCGGCCAGCAGGCCATCCGCGGTTGCGGGAGCGACGTGCTGCCCCACCTCCGCGAACGAGGCATGCACCAACTCCACCTGCGGCCAGTCACCAACTAACTCCGCCGGAGGATGTCTTAGCCGATCGCGTGTCCGTTCCAGCGCTGCCGGGTCCTTATCGAAGCCAATCAAACGACCCTGTGCGCCGAGGCATCTTGCGATTTCCCAACTGTGCCCGCCGAAGCCCACGGTCGCGTCGATATAGGTCCCGCCGCGCCGTACGGCCAGGAATTCGATCGCTGGTTTTAAAAGAACTGCCACATGGCCAAACTCTTTGCCCTCGCCATGTGTGCCCCCGAGGGGGCTGTCCGCTTCTGAAAACCCGTTGTCCATTCACTCCCATTCCGTCGCGAATGGAACCCGAAACTTGAATCGCCTTAAATCCCCATCCGGTCCAGTTCTTGTTCATCCTCAGGAGTAAGCGGTTCCTGCACTTCCTTGCGCAATGTTTCCGCGTTCTGAACTTCCAGGAACTTCACCCGCCCGCTGACCGCCACTTCGCCCTTCAGTTCCGCCGACTCGCGCAGGATCGAAGGCAGCAGCAAACGGCCTTGTCCGTCCATCTCCACCGATTGGCCGTAATAACTGGTCCGCTTCAGCAAGCGCTGCTTGGACTTGTTGAAATTGGATACCGCGCCCAATTTGCGCTCGATCTCTTCCCACTCCTGGAGGGGATATACTTTGGCACTCCTGCCATCCCAACTGGTGATGTAGAATTGCGCACTGTAGTTCTCGTCGAACAGGCGCTTGAATTCCGCCGGCACCTTGAGGCGCCCTTTTTCGTCGAGACGGGTTAAGTGCGTGCCGCGAAACATAACGTCTGGGCCCTGGTTGCTCGGCCCTTATTCCTTGCACGGAGGTGGATATCATCGGCCCTAAATCGCAGCTACGATCCGATTGGAGGGCGTTTTGGGCCATAAAGCTGTTTCGAACCACTTGCTCCCACCGATCAAAGGTTCGGACCACAATCTACCACTTCTTACCACTTCCGTTGGAGGTATCCTACTCCTAAACAGTTGTATGTCAAGAGAAAAGTGCGGCTTTTTTCGGCGCCCCAAATCCCAGAATGCCCAACACAATTCCTAGTAGCTCTTGACCCGGGCATACACCATTAATTGCGTTTACTCTGAATGTTCCACGTGGGACAATTTCGCGGGAAAACCGGTACAAGACATGAGTCAGCGGTTCGAGGCCGAACAGTGGATCGCAGCACCGCTGCCGCGCGTGTTCGGGTTCTTTGCTGATCCGCGCAATCTGACGCGCATCATGCCGCCCCGCCAGGGCGCGAAGTTGATCAAGCTAAGTCTGGTTCCACCGCGATTCCCGGCTGGCGCGGCCCCACCCGATGCCGGACAGATGGCCGGGCTCGGCACCGAGATCGTGTTTAAATTTCGCGCTGTTCCCTACCTGCCGATGCATGAGAAGTGGGTGGCACTCATCACCGCGTTTTCGCTGAACGAGTATTTCAGCGACATCCAGAAGCAAGGCCCGTTCCATCGCTGGCAGCACACCCACTCCTTCGAGGCGAAGACGATGGACGGCCGCGACGGCACGTTCCTTCACGACGTCGTGGAGTATGAAGTTGGTTTTGGCCCTATCGGAAGAATGCTGGAGAAGCTGGTGTTCCAACGCCTGTTACGAAGGACCTTTGAATATCGTAAGAAGGCGCTGGAAAGCATCTTCGCAGGGGAACTCTGAGCTATTCTTTGGCATATGGACCTTTTCGCTTTCACTCGCAAGCTGATTGAGATCGAGTCCACCACGGGACAAGAGGCTGCGGTTGGCGATGCGCTCGCCAACGAGCTGACCGCGCTCGGCTATGTCGTTGAACGCATGAAGGTGGAAAGACATCGCTTCAACATGTGGGCTACAAGCCCACAGCATCCCAATCCTGAGCTTGTGCTTTCCACGCACATGGACACCGTGCCGCCGTTCATCGCTTCGTCAGAGACCGCTGATCGCATCTACGGCCGCGGCTCGTGCGATGCCAAGGGCATCATCGTGGCCCAGATCGCGGCCGCCGAAAAGCTGAAGTCTAAAGGCATCCATGCCGGCCTGCTCTTCCTGGTGGGCGAAGAACGCGACAGCCAGGGTGCGCAGGTCGCTAACCAGCAGCCTCGTGGGGCAAGGTTCCTCATCAACGGAGAACCGACGGAGAACAAACTTGCGCTGGCTTCGAAGGGTACTCTGCGCGTCGAACTCGTCGCTCGCGGCAAGATGGCGCATTCCGCGTATCCCGAGCTTGGCGAGTCGGCTATCGAGAAGCTGCTCGATGCGCTGGAAAGCATCCGCAAGCTGAAGCTGCCAACGAATCCTAAGGCTGGGCCCTGCACGATGAACGTTGGCCAGATCGAAGGCGGCCGCGCACCGAACGTGATCCCCGATCACGCGGTTGCGCATCTGCTCTACAGGCTGGTAGAGCCAGCGGAGGGACTACGCCAGCAAATCACAGCCGCTGCCGGGGACAAGGCCGAGCCTAACTTTATACTCGAGATCCCCTATATGGAGTTCACGACGGTGCCGGGGGTCGAGACGATGATTGCTGCTTTCACTACCGACATACCGGCGCTCACCGCATGGGGGCAGCCGCTGCTGATCGGCCCCGGTTCTATTCACGTGGCCCATACCGAAGACGAGTACATTGAGAAGCGGCAGTTGCTGGATGCGGTTGACCTATATGTGAGAATTGGGAGCGAGTTACTCGGTCACGGTTAGGAAGTCCCTGTGGCCGCAGGCTGCCGCTTCGGACATCTGACTCTTGCGCCGCATTTGGTGCGTTCGAGGACTTTATGCCAATCAAAGCGACAACGCCAACCCAGTCGAAGAATTCCACTGCCGCTGTTGTTCCTGCCTATCGCGCAGTCCGCGGATCGCCTCTTCCGCTTGGCGCCTACCTGCGTCGTGATGGGGTTAATTTCTCCATCTTCTCGAAACATGCCACCTCCTGCACGCTCGTTCTCTTTCAGCCCGGCGCCAACGATCCTTTCATCCAGCTGCCGCTTGATCCCCACTCCAACCGGACCGGGCAAGTGTGGCATGCGTTTGTCGAGGGACTCGACGCCGGCGTGCAGTATGGCTATCGCTTCCACATGGAGCCCAATCCAAATCCCGCGGTGTATCGCTTTAATCCTGCGCAAGTATTACTCGACCCGTACTCACGTGTTCTGTCTCACGGCGCCGAATGGGGCACGCCCCAGCCGGGCAAGCAAGCTCTTCGTAACAGCGTCGTGGTCGAAAACCATTTTGATTGGGGGGACGACCAACCGCTCAACATTCCGCTGGTTGACAGCGTTATCTACGAGATGCACGTACGCAGCTTCACCCGGCACCCGTCCTCGGGCGTGGCGCATCCCGGAACGTTCGCCGGACTTACCGAGAAGATTCCGTATCTCAAGAAACTCGGCGTAACGGCGGTCGAACTGCTACCCGTATGCGAATTCGAGGAATCGGACACAAACCGCTTCAACCCGCTCACCGGAGAGCTGCTGCTGAACCTGTGGGGGTATCAGACGGTTGCGTTCTGCACGCCCAACACTGCCTACTCTTCCAATCGCACCGACGGCGAGCAGGTGCGTGAGTTCAAACATCTGGTGAAGGCACTGCATCAAGCGGGTATCGAAGTGATCCTCGACATGGTCTTCAACCATACCGCAGAAGGGGACGAGCACGGCCCGACGTGGTCGTTCCGCGGCATTGATAACGCGACCTACTACATCATCGATCCCGCGACAGGCGCGTACATGAATTACAGCGGCTGCGGCAACACCGTGAACGCCAATAATCCTGTGGTTCGTGATTTTATCCGCGATTGCCTGCACTATTGGGTGACGGAGATGCACGTGGACGCCTTCCGCTTCGATCTCGCCTCGATCCTTGGGCGTGGGGAGCAGGGCCAGGTGTTAAAGAACCCTCCACTGCTGGAACGGCTGGCCTACGATCCAGTGCTCGCGAATACTAAGCTGATTGCAGAAGCCTGGGATGCAGGCGGACTCTACCAGGTCGGCACATTTCCATCCTGGGGACGATGGGCCGAATGGAATGGTGTCTTCCGTGACGACATACGGAAGTTCGTCAAGGGCGACGCAGGCATGACGTCGGCGCTGGCAACGCGTTTGCTAGGGAGCCCCGACCTCTATCTCACGAGTGCCCGCGAGCCCTACCACAGCATCAATTTCGTCACCTGCCACGACGGCTTCACGCTCACCGATCTGGTTTCGTACAACCAGAAGCACAACCTCGCCAATGGCGAAGATAACAGGGATGGCAGCGATGCCAATTACAGCTGGAACTGCGGCATAGAAGGTCCGACTGACGATGCCGCCATCAACGAACTGCGCCTGCGGCAACGCAAGAATTTTGCCGCCATCCTACTGCTCTCTCACGGCGTTCCCATGATTTTGGCGGGCGATGAATTCGGACGCACCCAGCAGGGCAACAACAATGCTTACTGTCAAGACAATGAGGTGAGTTGGCTGGACTGGCGCATGGCCGAGACAAATGCCGGCATGCTGCGCTTCTTTCAATTCATGATCGCGTTTCGCAAGCGCTGCCCGCTGCTGCGGCGGGAGAGCTTCGAACTCCACGGAGAAGGCGGCTTCCACATCACCTGGCACGGCGTAAAGCGCATGCAACCTGACTGGAGTGAGGCGTCGCGTACTGTTGCCATGCAGTTGACCCAACTGCACGAGAACGGCTCGCGTGATGACCTCCATTTCATTGCCAATGCGTATTGGGAAGAGCTGGAGTTCGCCCTCCCGCAAATCGGCGAACAGGAGTGGTTCCGCTTGGCCGACACGGCCCTGCCTTCGCCCCAGGACATTGCTGAAGACGGCCAGGAGTTTCCTCTCCTGTCTCAGGAAAGCTACCCCGTGCAGCCACACAGCGTGGCCATCTTCGTGGCCAAGTGAGGCACTCGCGTTAACCGGTGGGACTGCCGCCGCTGATTTCGAATCGCCCGCTCTCCGGATCGGCCATCCAAATGGAACCGTCGCCGATGTCGTAAACCCAGCCGCGAATGTCCACTTGTCGATTGATGAAACGGGAATGAACGCTGGGGTGGCTCTTCAGATTTTCGACCTGCGCCAGCACGTTGTACTCGGTGAGCAGGCGCAGCTTTTCCGCTTCACCAGCGGTTGCATGGTCGCGCAGGATGCGGCCCTGCGCCTCAGAAGCATGCCGCATCCATAGCTGTAATCCTGGCATACCCTGCGCTTGCTCTGGGTGCAGCAGGGCTTTCATCACGCCGCAATCGGTATGCCCGCAGATGATGACCAGCGGTACCTTTAATGCAAGCATGGCGTACTCGATTCCAGCCGAAACACCGCCTATGAATTCGCCGTAATGCGGGACAAGATTGCCTGGATTGCGCTCGGTGAAGATCTCGCCTGGGCCGGTCTGCGTAATCAGGTTGGGCATCATCCGCGAATCTTCACAGGTAATAAGAAATGCGAGCGGGTTCTGGCCGTGCTGCAGGCGCTCAAACATGGCTCGCTGGGCAGGATACACTTCCGCCTGAAAGGTCGAAACACCCTTGACGATTTTCGCCAACGCTTCTTGACTCTTCATAATCAAACCGGAGAACAACGAGCAGAGCGCTCCGGACCCGGTAACTTGCTTTGCTTTCCCCTGCTAGACTGAATCATTATGCCTGAGGCCACCAACTCGCTGGCGCGCGCCTCGTCCGCCTATTTGCGATCGGCGATGCACCAGCCCATCCAATGGCACGAGTGGAGCGAGGAAGCGTTTGCCGAAGCGCAACGCGAGAATAAGCCGATCCTGCTCGACATCGGTGCGGTTTGGTGCCACTGGTGCCACGTGATGGACCGCGAATCCTACGAGAGCGCCGAGACGGCCGCTATCATCAACCAGCAATTCATCGCAGTGAAGGTTGACCGCGACGAACGGCCCGACGTGGACAGCCGTTATCAGCTGGCAGTATCGGCGATCGCGGGCACAGGCGGCTGGCCGCTGACCGTGTTTTTGACGCCCGATGGCCGTCCCTTTTACGGTGGCACCTACTTTCCGCCCGAGGACCGCTACGGACGTCCCAGCTTCAAGAAAATCCTGCTGGCAATTGCCGATGCCTATCGGGAGCGGCGTGATGAAGTGCTGAAGTCTGCCGACGAGACCATGAACATGCTGGCTGGCGCCGAAGGGTTCGCCGGACGCCACGCGGATTTTTCGCCGGGCATTGTTGGGGTCATGGTGCAGTCGGCACTGCCCGTCTTCGATGAGAAGAATGGTGGCTTCGGCAGCGCGCCGAAATTTCCTCATCCCGCCGCGCTCGATTTGCTGATGGATTGGTATGTGCGCACCCGCGAGGAGCGCGTGGCTACGGTCATCACGACGACGCTCACGCGCATGGCACAGGGCGGCGTTTACGATCAGCTTGCGGGTGGGTTCCACCGTTATTCCGTGGACGAGCGCTGGATTGTTCCGCACTTCGAGAAAATGTCGTACGACAACTCGGAGCTGCTTAAGAACTACATCCACGGCTACCAGGTGTTCGGCTTTGAGTTTTACGCTCACGTCGCGCGCGACATTGTTCGCTGGATGGACGAGTGGCTGAGCGACCGGGAACATGGAGGCTTCTACGCTTCCCAGGACGCGGACATCAACCTCGACGATGACGGCGATTACTTCACGTGGACTGTCGCAGAAGCCAAAGCCGTTCTCGAAGAGGATGAATTTCAGGCGGTGGCGCTGCATTACGACATCAAGGAAGTAGGCGAGATGCAGCACGACGCATCGAAGAATGTGCTTTGGGTGAGTGCCTTGCCGGAAGAGATTAGCTCGCGCATGGGCATCGAGGTATCGCAAGTACTGGACCTGCTGGCCTCGGCGAAGACGAAGCTGTATGCCGCACGCCTCAAGCGGCCGACGCCTTTCGTGGACAAGACAGTCTATGTGAGCTGGAATGCGATGTGCATTTCGGCTTACTTGCAAGCAGCCCAGGTTCTCGAACTCGAAGAGGCGCGCAAATTCGCGCTGCGCTCATTGGACCGCATCCTCGCGGAAGCATGGGATACGGATCGCGGATTGTCACACGTCATCGCCTATTCGGATACGAAGGCGGAGAAGCGGTTCGTTCGCGGCCTGCTTGACGATTATGCGTTCACCGCGCTGGCTTGCCTCGATGCCTTTGAAGTCACCGGCGACATCAGCTATTTCAAGTTCGCCCAGAAGATTGCAGACGAGATGATACGGCGTTTCGGCGATCCGACCGGGGGCGGGTTCTTCGACACCGAGGCATCGCTGGAACAGAAGTTGAAGCTGGGCGCACTGTCAGCGCGACGCAAGCCGTTCCAAGATGCGCCCACTCCGGCAGGTAATCCCAGTGCGGCCATTGCGCTGTTGCGGCTACATGCTTACACCAACAACACGAAGTACCGGGACAAGGCGGAGGACACGCTCGAGGTTTTCGCAGGCGCAGCGGAGCAGTTTGGAATTTATGCGGGAACGTACGGCATTGCCGCGACCTGGTTGTCGAAGCCGCACACGCAAGCGGTTGTGGTCGGTGAGGACGCAAGGGCACAGGAGCTACTGAAGTCTGCGATCGCGCCTTTTGCAGTGAACAAATCCGTGATCCACCTTACCGACAGCGAAGCCGTGGCGCAGAACCTGCCTCCGGTTCTCGCGGAAACCATCCCCAATCTTCCGGCCTTGACGTCGAAGAAGTCGGCCGCGATCGTTTGTTCAGGTTTTGCTTGCCGCCCGCCAGCGGAAAACCCTGAAGATTTGTCAGTGATGCTGCGAGAGGCAATCTCCGGCGAGTAAGAGTTTGCGGCTACTTGCCGATGGGAACAACAGCGGTGGCAACCGCCTCAGTTCGGCGGACCATGCAAAGAGAGCAGTAGGAACGGGCGGCGAGAACCTGCGTCGCCCGTTTTAGGAGTACGCTTCGTCCAGCAACTCGACCACGTGTGCCACACGTGCGTTCAAGCCTTTGCGCTTCATTCCGGCGGCAAACTGCAACATGCATCCCACGTTGGCGGTCGCGAGAATCTCCGGACCAACGCTGGCAACGTAGTCCATCTTCTCGTCGAGAATCTTCATGGAAAGCTCGTTTTGTGCGACGTTGTAAACGCCAGCGCTGCCGCAACAGGAATCGGAGCGTGGCATCTCGACGAACTCCACGCCAATGGTCTTCAACAGCTCTCGCGGTGCTTTGCGGACGCCCTGTGCATGCGCCAAGTGACACGGATCAGCGTAGGTGACGCGCCGTGTGACCTTACGTTTCGGCTCAAGCAGGCCAACCTCCGCCAGGTACTCGGTAATATCGCGGACCTTAGCCACAAACTGCTTCGCACGTTCAGCGTATTCGGCATCGTGCTCCAGCAGTCCTGCATACTCCTTCATCGTCGCACCGCATCCGGCAGCATTGCTGACGATGGCGTCGAACTTCGAACTGAGCATGGCGTCAATGTTGCGGCGGGCCTGCGCACGTGCCATCTCCAGAAAACCGGCATGGAGGTGCAGTGCGCCACAGCAGCTCTGACTTTGTGGGACGTGTACTTCGATACCGTTCCTGGTCAGTACGCGAACAGTAGCGCGGTTAAGTTCCGCAAACGCCACGCTGCCGATGCAACCGATGAGCAACGCCACGCGCCCGCGGCGAGTCCCTTCCGCCGGGTACACTTCGCCGAGATCGCGGAACGAAAAATCGCTGTCGATACGTGGCGACAGGGCATCCAACTCGGCGACGCCAAGGACCTTCAGCAGGCCGCTCCGCCGCGCCAGAGTCTGCAAGCCAGAACGCTGATAGAAGCGCACCAACTTGGCATGTGTTGCCATTCGGCCGAACGACGGCAGCACTTGAGCGTAAAAATGAGCGCGGATAGCTCGCTGCAGCCACGGCCGGTGGTAATGCTCTACGATTTGCGAGCGGGCGCGCTCCAGCAGGCTTCCATAAGGCACACCCGAGGGGCAGGCGGTCTGACAATTGAGGCAGCCGAGACAACGGTCAATGTGCGTAACGAACGAGTCGCCCAGCGCCAGCCTGCCCTCGTCCACCTGCACCATCTGGTAGATGCGGCCTCGCGGGGAATCCATCTCTGTGCCCAGTGCGCGATAAGTGGGACACTGGTCCAAGCATAGCCCGCAGTGGACGCACTTGGAATACAGGTCCCACGTGGGCTTCTCTCCGGGCAGGAAGTTCGAGACCGGCGTTTCCGCAACTGGAGCCGCAGTGCTCAAAACAGAAACCTCCCGCGATTCAAAACGTCCCGCGGATCGAGCGTCATCTTAACCTTTCGCATGCTTTCCAGGTCGGTGGGCATGGGTCCCCACGCCGTGACGTGGTGGCGCGCCTCCGGCGGGCAATGGAGAACCGCAACGCTGACATCGCGTGGCAAACGGTTACGCAATCCCGACGCAGCGTTGACAAAGTTTACCAGCGTAACTTCGGTGCCTGGTGCAGGCCACATGGCAACTAACAGATGGCCGACTCCAACCCGGCCAACAGCTGCAACAGTGAAGTCGTTTGAATGAGCCACCAGTGCAAGTCCGTCGAGAACTGGCTGAACATCGGCCAGAGGAAGCGTCATCGAAACCAGCAGCGAACGCGGATACCGCTCCTGAACCAGACAAGGAAAATCTGATACTGCCTGCCAGAGATCGTTTTCACTTCGGCCGTCAATCTCCCGAGAGACCGCTGCTCCCAATTCAGCGCGGTACCGGGCCAGCACGGCATCGCTGCCCGTTGCGCGAACTAAAATTGACCACGATGCACCCAAGTCGAACAGACCGCCGGCCTCCGGCGATATTAGCTCCAAGCAAATCGGATCGAGTGGAGAATGCAGTACTCGATCGCGAAATGCGAACGCTTCTTCGCCGCTAGGGAACTCCGAGACGAATGTTCTCGTCTGCCGCGGCGCTGGAAAAAGTTTGAAACTGGCACTAGTGATAATGCCCAGCGTTCCCTGGCTACCGATGAGCAACTTCATCATGTCGTACCCGGCAACATTTTTCACCACGCGCCCGCCACCTTTGGCTTTGCGCGCATCACCGGTTACGAACCTGACCCCAATGCAGTAATCTCGCGGGCCGCCGTAACCGTGGCGATGTGGACCATATAAACCTGTCGCCACCAGTCCTCCGACGGTGGAGCGACCAGGCAACGCCGAATCGCCCGCAAAGAATAAATTGTCCGCTCGGACTTTGGCGGACAACTGCGCGATCGTCCAACCCGCACCGACCCCGATAGTGAGATCTCCGGGATCGTAATGTTCGACTTCGGCAAGGCGCGAGGTGTACAGCACCACGTCAACCTGCGGCGGGAGGTTGCCGGTTTGCTGCTGCGTAAAACCTCCGGCTGGAACCACGCTCAGTCCGTGCTCATTGGCGAAGCGCAAAATCGCGACAATCTCATCCGGCGAGCCAGGCGTTACCGCTATCGCGGGGGCGACACCGAGAATGTTCTGTGGCGGAGCCTCGATTACGTTGTCCGTCCCGCAGATAGCGCGAAACTCAGGTGCAAAGTGGGTGGGCGCCGTAGTGGTGCTCATAATCCCTCCTGAGCCAGCACGGGATTCCTTGCCGGGCCTGAGATCTCGCGGCACATGCGCGGCGTGGGAAACAGCTTCTCGGGATTCAGCACATTGTCACGGTTGAACGCGTTCCTCAGACTCGTCATCACATCCAGGTCTTGCTCCGTGAAAAGCACCGACATCAGATCGCGCTTCTCCATGCCGACTCCGTGCTCACCAGTGATGGAGCCGCCCACAGCAATGCAGTACTCCAGGATGTCCGTGCTGGCAGCCAGGGCACGCTCGAGCTGGTCGGCAAAACGGATATCGAACAGGATCAGCGGATGCATGTTTCCGTCTCCGGCGTGGAAGATGTTGCCGATAATCAGGTCGTACTTCTTGGAAACATCCCCAATATGCTGAAGCGTGGCGGCGATCTTGCTGCGCGGCACCACCCCATCCTGGGTGTAGTACGAAGGACTTACTCGCCCGAGCGCGCCGAAGGCCGTCTTACGGCCTTTCCACAGCAACGCGCGCTCCTCTTCGGTCTTGGCACGGCGCACCTCACGGGCCTTCTGCTGAAGGCAAACGTCCCGCACCGCTTCTGCCTGCTCCTCGACTGCCTCTCGCAATCCGTCTAGCTCAATCAGCAGCACGGCGCCTGCATCCAATGGATAACCGGCGTGGCAGTAAGCCTCGATAGTGCGCAGCGTCCATCCGTCCAGCATCTCTAGAGCAGCAGGTGTGATACCGGCAGCGGTAATTGCAGAAACGGTCTGCCCCGCATCCTCCACCGACTCGAAAATCGCCAGCAACGTTGCGACTTTCTCCGGTTTGCGCAACAGCTTCACCGTAATCGCTGTTGCGATACCAACCGTGCCTTCCGAACCGACAAAAAAACCTGTCATGTCATATCCGTAGGTCTCGGCTGCCTTGCCGCCAAAGTGCACGATTTCGCCGTTGGGCAGCACTACCTCGACTCCGGTGACGTGGTTCACGGTGACGCCGTACATCAAAGTGTGCGGTCCGCCGGAATTCTCGGCGACATTGCCGCCGATTGTGCAGGCTTTCTGGCTGGAAGGATCAGGCGCGAAATAGAGCCCAAGATGCGAAACATATTCCGAGAGCTGCAAGTTGACCACGCCGGGCTGTACCACGGCGCGCTGGTTCGCGACGTCAACCTCGAGAACGCGGTTCATCCGCGAGAACGCGATGACTATGCCACCCTCTTTCGAGATCGCACCGCCACTCAGACCGGTGCCCGCTCCGCGCGCCACCACCGGCATTTGCGCCGACGATGCCAGACGCATGATCTGCGAAACCTGGTCGGTTGTCTGGGGAAAAACCACCGCGCCGGGCGTGCTCTTGCGAATGCCGGCGTCGTACTCGTAAAGCATAAGGTCTTCCGGACGGTCAAGAACGGCGTCGCGTCCGGCGATCTTCCGGAGATGTTCCACGACCTGAGGAAGGGACATAGCGAACAGCGCAAGTTTAGCACCGCTAGCGAGGACTGTTACAAGGTCATTAAGCACAGGCCTCTGTGACGTAACCAGGAGACCCTCCAGGAACGAATCGCCTGCCATCACGGCGTCCGGTGCGGCATAATGGTAGGTTCCTTCCGAGCCTGAGGACTAATACCATATGGCAATCAACCAAATCACCGAGATTCTGCCTGCAAGCCGCATGGCTAATGTGCGCTATGCGATCCGCGATCTGGCCGTCGTCGCCGACGAAGTGGCACGCCAGGGCCACAAGATTCTGTACTTGAACATCGGTGATCCCTGTAAGTACGACTTCCGTACGCCGCCGCACATGATCGAGGCCGTACTCAAGGCCATGCGCGACGGTCACAATGGCTATGCGGATTCGTTGGGTATCAAGCCTGCAATCGACGCCATCCACAATGAGGCTGAACGTAACAGATTCCGTGACATCCAGAGCGTTTTCATCGGCTACGGAAGCGGAGAGGTCATTGACAGTTGCATTACCGCGCTCCTGAACCCAGGCGACAACGTCCTGACGCCGCGGCCGGAATATCCGCTCTACGGCGCCATCATGGGCAAGCTGGACTGCCCGGTGAACGACTATGACCTGGACGAGGCCAATGGCTGGCAACCCGATGTTGCCGACATCGCACGCAAGATCAACTCGCGCACGCGGGCAATTCTTCTTATCAATCCCAACAATCCGACCGGCGCGGTATATTCGAAGCAGACGCTGGAAAAGGTTCTGGAACTCGCACGTCGGCACGGGCTGGTAATTCTAGCCGATGAAATCTACGAAAAGCTCATTTTCGATCCGCATGAGAAGCACACTTCAATCGCAACCCTGGCGACCGATGTTCCTATAGTGACCTTCAACGGGCTCTCCAAGGCCTACCTGGTGCCCGGCTGGCGCATCGGATGGGCAATCGCCACCGGTCCGCGCGAGGTCCTGCATCCCTACCTGGAAGCTGTCCATCGTCTATTGCGGGCGCGGATCTCGGCGCCACATCCCTTTCAGCATGCCATCAGTGCTGCGCTGGAAGGCCCGCAGGACCATCTTCCGGAAGTGCGCGAGAAATTACGGCGTCGCGCTGACATAACAATTGAGTGGGCAAAGCGCACGCCGCGGGTGAATCTCGTGGCCCCTAAAGGAGCGTTTTATGCACACCCTAGCCTGGAGATTCCCGACGACGACCTCACTTTTGTCAGCGACCTGCTCAAGCAGAAGCATGTGCTGGTGGTACACGGGTCCGGGTTCGGTCAGAAGCCCGGTACGCGCCACATCCGGATTGTGTTCCTCCCGCAGGAACCGGTGTTGAGTGCGGCGTATGAGGCAATGGCAGAGTTCATGCGGGAGCGCTACGCATGAAGACTTAGACCGCGGATTCGTGCTGTTTGATCTTCGGATATGGTTGATATTCACTGTCACATTCTCCCCGGCATCGATGACGGCTCCAAATCGTGGGAAATGACCACGCAAATGTGCCGGGTTGCGGTGCAAGACGGCACTACGCATATCGTCGCCACGCCGCATTGCAACGACGAGTTCGACTATGATCGCGACCGCTACACGGAAATGCTCGGCCAGCTCCATGACTCCGCTGAGGGCATGTTAACCTTCAGCCTGGGCTGCGACTTCCACTTTTCCTACGAAAACATCCGCGATGCCCTTGATCATCCTGCGCGATACACCATCGGCGATTCACACTATCTCCTAGTCGAGTTTAGCGACTACAGCATTCCGCCGAGCGTGAAGCAAGACCTGTTCTCACTCTCCAGCAGCGGGATGATTCCCATCATCACCCATCCCGAACGCAATCCGATTCTGCTTCGCAAACCTGAGGCGGTGCTGGAAATGGTGGAGCAAGGCTGCCTGGTGCAGGTCACCGCTAACGCGGTTACGGGATTCTGGGGAAGCCGCTCTAAGAAGATGGCGGAGTGGCTGCTTAAGCGAGAAGCGGTCCACGTTGTGGCCAGCGATGCGCACGATCCTGAGCGCCGCAGCCCGGTGCTGTCACAAGCGCGCAAAGCGGTTGCGGGCCTCGCCGGCGACGAGATTGCTGACGCCCTGGTCACGCACAATCCCGCGGCCATCGTGAACGGCAAGAGTCTGCCCTACCAGCCGATGTCCCGGGTCTAGTTACGGCTTCAGGGATTCCAGGTACGCAACCACGGCCTCGGCGTCGGCGCGATTCATGTGATATTGCGGCATCGGAGGACGAGCCGGCTGCCCGTTGGGCGCGAGGCCAGTCGTAAAGAACTGGATGGCTTTCTCGTGGTCCCAGCCCTGTAGCCCAGCGATATTGGGCGAAGCATCGGCCCAATTGGGCACGGGAACGGTAGAGGCAAACGTCAGCTTGGTGCCTTGCAACCATTTTCCCGGGACGTATTCGCCCTTCTCGTTCATCGGGGTGTGGCAATCGCCGCACTGTCCGATCACTTTCACGAGGTACTCACCGTGGGCAATCTGCTGCTTGCTGGCGCCCTTGCCTGGCGCTGCCAGGCTGTTGTAAGCAGCGACAAGGCACAGCCCTGCAACAACGATCGCGATCATCAGTTTTTTCATGCTTCATTCACCTGTCTCGTAGGTGGTCGCGCCAAAGATCGGCACAAAATCGGCGAGATGTTGCCGCAAAGGCTGTGCACGTCAATTACAGCGAGAAAAAGGTACGTTTCACCGCACCCTTCTTATCGCCGCTGATCTGGAGCGAACCCTACTTCTGGCTCTGCTGGAAGCGGCTATTCACTTCTGCCCAGTTCACCACGTTCCACCATTCCTTCAGGTAGTCGGCGCGGCGGTTCTGGTATTTCAGGTAGTACGCATGCTCCCACACGTCGTTGCCCATGATGGGGTAAAAACCCTGGCTCATGGGATTGTCCTGGTTGGGGGAGCTGATGACTTGCAGTTTGCCGCCCTGATCTCGCACCAGCCAGGCCCATCCACTGCCAAACTGCTTCAGGCCGGCGTCGTTGAACTTTTCCTTAAATGCGTTGAAGTCGCCAAAGGTGCTCTTGATGGCAGTGGCGATGGCACCGCTCGGTTCGCCGCCAGCATTCGGACCCATGATCGTCCAGAACATGGTGTGGTTCACGTGGCCGCCGCCATTGTTGCGCACAGCGTTGCGAATCGCTTCGGGTACGTTCTCCAAACCTCTGAGCAATTCCTCGGTACTGAGCTTCTGCAGCTCGGGTGCTTTCTCCAGTGCAGCGTTCAGGTTGGTTACGTAAGCCTGGTGGTGCTTGTCATGATGCAGGTGCATGGTTTGCGTGTCAATGTACGGTTCAAGTGCAGAGTAGTCGTAGGGCAGCGCGGGAACTTCATGTGCCATTCTGATCTTTCCTCCAGTTGCCGATTGATGCTACGGAACAAACGGTGGTTTCAAAACCGGGGCGAGACGCCCTGCCTCGTCCCGAAAACATTATAGAGGTTTGTGAAAATTTAGACTCGACGGTCCAATTCTGCCAGCGTCTTTGTCGTTTATTTTAGGATAGTCCACCAGTCCAATTTTGCCGCCCTGTTCCGGGTCCTCAATCAATCTGGCACAGGCGCTTCAGCTAGCACCTCGGGGTAGGTGATTCCGCTCTTCCCCGACTGTTTCTTGCAGAAACCGACCCAGAGTTTTCCTACTTCAGCGTCGTGTTCGTCGAGCCAGCTTCTAAAAGCCACCTGGCTATTAAAGACCAAGGGTTTCATTGACCTAGATGTAGCCTCACCGGTAAGGCTGGGCCGCAGCGCGCTCAGCCGCTGTCATCTCTTGCCAGATCAACTCGCGGTTCTCTTGCGCCCAGTGACTGTTGGGATCGGCCGCCAACGCGGAACTCAGCCAGCGATAAGCTTCCACCCGATTGCGCTGCACACAGGTACCGCTGTTATACAAGGCAGCCAGTCGGTTGCGCGCCCTGGCATTTTCCTTCGTCGCCGCTGTTTTCAGCAGCACCAATGCCTGTTCACAACTGCGCGGAACACCGTCGCCTTTGATGTATCTGTCGGCCAGACGGACCGGCGCGTCGGGATTGCCTTTGGCGGTGGCCTTCCACAGCCACGCTGCCGTAGCAGCCGAGTCACTGGCCGCGTTCGCCTTGGCCACTTCATCTGCTCCCGCGACTGGTTGCCCTGCTGCATGGTCGGGTGAATTCGCGTTCGAGACGCTGGTCTGTGGGGTAACGGGCGGCTCGTTTTGGTTCGCGGGAGGACTTGGGTTCGATTGGACAGCCGCGGTCCGCTCGGGGCCTTTCGACGGCTCTTCTGGAGCCACCTTCGGTGTGGACACATCGGCCGGAACGACAGGCGGCGAGGGCGGTGGCGCTTCGCCTGGGCTGCTGCTTATGTCCTGCCACAAGGTCTGGATCTTCGTTTTGATTGCCGCAACCGAACTGTTGTCCGTCTGGATCAGCGAACGCCACTCGAAGAACCCCGAACCGGCAAATAGCAGCACCATTGCGACGGCCAACCAGACACGCCAGCGGCTGTGTAGCGCCACTTCGAATTTCCCTGGTTGCTGCTGCAGGATCTTCGTCCTGATGACCTCGACTGCGTCGCCAGTTTCCGTACTGATCTGCGGCGGGTCATTGAGCCCGAGAAATGATGGAACGACCATGTCTGATGTCCGCGTGGCTGGCTTCCGCGGCCGCGCTGGCAACCCAACGACATCGAGAAACCGCGGACTTGGACTGGGCTCTTCCGCCATCGCTTCCAGCCCCAGCCGGTCATCAACATCTTTGGTTGACTCGGCTGGCAAAGTTTCGCTCGTATTCTCAGCGCTGACTGCTCTATTCGCAGCCGGAGCGGAAGGATCGCTGGCCACTGGCGCCTCGGGCTGCGATACATGCGCGTCTCCCCGCATGGTGATCTCTTCCGGAGACGCCGGAGGAATATAACGGAAATTCTTGATGTAGTCCTCCAAAGGAACTGCGGGAACCATGTCCGGCGTGGAGGCACCGAGGTTCTCGGGCTGAGACGGCTCCCTCCCGCGCGATTCGGTGCTGAGTACTTCGATCAGCACTCCAGTAGGACTTGGCGTATTGGTCGCACTGGGCTTAGCTTCCACAGGCTGGTGCTCGGAAGGGTTGGCAGCCGGCACCGGCATGCGCGTGAGGCTGTGAGTGCCCTGCGCTCTGGGCGCTGTGAACGGAGGATGAGGCAGCGGCGTACCACACATTCCACAAAAACGGTTGCCGGCCTGGTTTTCATATCCGCAAGCGCTACAGACCACAAAACCTCCCACGGGGATAATCCTAAATGATGGAGCTACCCTTGCGAGTTGGATGACTCTAAAAAGCCACTAGATGTGATGAACCTCATGCGGGCGGCGCTGCTCCCCGCCATCCGCCTGGTGCTCGATAGGCGATACGCTGGGCACCCAAGCCGCGCCTGCGGGTAGCTATTAAAATCCGGCGAATTTCCGAAAACTTAAGGTAGTGCGCCTGCATCCAATGTTTAATTTTCATCACGCGGGGTGGTACTTTGCGCGACCGGGTACATTTAACTTTTTCCGCACTTCTTGTCATAGGCTTGATTCTTGCGGGATTGGGAGCGATAACTGCTTCCTCCCTTCATCCATCGTCATCCGGTAGCGCTTCTGCGGCCGTGCGCAGCGACGGTCAGGACCACCCCGTCGGCCGAGAGGGGTTCGTCGGCTACGCAGGCGACGTCTTGACCTACCACTACAACGCAAGCCGGCAGGGTCAGAACACTTTGGAGTCGGTGCTGACGCCCTCCAACGTCAATTCCAGTTCGTTTGGGAAAATCGGCTTCTTTACGGTGGACGGAAAAGTCGATGCGCAGCCTCTTTATGTGTACCGGCTTCCCGGCATCCTGCACACCCAAAATACGCTCTTGGTTGTGACCGAGCACGGGAGCGCTTACGCCTTTGATGCGGATGCGGGCTTGCAGTCATGGAAGGTGACCACGCTGCTTCCTGGCGAAAGCCCGAGCGACAACCACGGTTGCAGCCAGATCTCACCCGAAATTGGTATCACCGACACGCCCGTGATTGATCGCCAGCGTGGCCCGCATGGGGCCATGTATCTGGTGGCGACTTCCAAGGATTCTTCCGGAAAATACCACCAACGCCTGCACGCGCTTGATCTGCAAACCGGAGCCGAGCTATTTGGAGGTCCGACGGAGATCCAGGCTACCTATCCCGGCAACGGTGACGGCAGCCAAAACGGCCAGGTCATCTTCGCTCCTGGCCAATTCGCCGAACGTGCCGGCCTTCTGGAACTGGGCGGGGACATCTACATAGCGTTTACCTCGCACTGCGACGCGCGTCCTTACACAGGTTGGCTGATGGGTTACAACGCGCTGACCCTGACGCAGACGTCCGTCATCGATGTAACTCCCAACGGAAACGAAGGCGCCATCTGGATGGCGGGCGCGGGACTGGCGGGCGACTCCCTGGGGAACATCTATTTCCTTGATGCTAACGGCACCTTCGACACCACTCTCAACAGCCAAGGGTTTCCTGTCAACGGCGATTACGGCAACGCTTTCTTGAAGATCTCCACGTCGCCTCAACTTGCGGTCGCGGACTACTTCAATATGTACAACACGGTCCAGGAATCGAACGACGATGAGGACCTGGGCTCTGGGGGTGCGATGCTGTTGCCCGACCTCATGGACAACAATGGCCAGGTGCATCATTTAGCAGTCGGGGCGGGCAAGGATTCCAATATTTATGTAGTCGACCGGGACAACATGGGGAAATTTAATCCCAACAATAACAATGCGATTTACGAGGAACTGCCTAACGCCCTTCCAGGAGGCGTATGGGCCAATCCAGCCTACTTCAACAATACTGTGTACTATGGCTCAGTTGGGAGCCCACTCAAAGCGTTCCCAATCAGCAACGCAAAGTTGGGGTCGTTCAGCTCCCAGACTGCTACTTCGTTCGAGTATCCGGGAACCTCGCCCGCGGTTTCGGCCAACGGGACCTCCAACGGAATCGTGTGGGCAGTTGAGAACAGCAATCCCGCCGTGCTGCACGCCTATGACGCAACCAATTTGGCGACGGAGCTTTACAACAGCAACCAAGCTGGTGCCCGCGATCAGTTTGGACCCGGAAATAAGTTCATCACTCCCGTCATCGTAAACGGCAAGGTATTCGTCGGAACCCAGACGGGAGTTGCCGAGTTTGGATTACTGCAGTAGTTCGGCCGCGGCTGAAGCTGGGGCGAATTCGTAGTTGTAAAAGAAATGTCCTCGCCGCGGTTGGAAGCGCCGGGCTTCCGGGGAAAAGGGATGCCTGCACAAACGGCTCTAGCGGCGGTTAGCCAGGGCTAAGAGCCCCTCTTCTGGATGAACCTTACGGCACGGCTGACGTCGCGCTCTTCCATCCAACCCTGAGGACGTTTCATTTGCAGGTATCAATGCCTGCTTAAACTTTAGGGCAGGTTGCCGGTGGGCTCATGTTGCGCCGCGACTTGCCGATTTACCTCGCAGGCCCCGCGATGCGAAGGCCGGAGGGTCCCATGCGCTTCTCCCTTTGTGCATTTTTTCTCTGCTGTTCCGTTGTGGCCCAAAGCCAGTCCTCCATTCCGCCGACTTCGAGCGCGCGCAACAACTCCTTTTATGTCAATGGGATCCTTTATCACTACGTTGCCGGAAACGATTACACTGTCGTGGCCGCCGCCCATTCCGGTCTCAATCACAAGTTCGTCGCGGTGAAAATACATGTCTATAACGTTGGCCAGCAGTCGGTGACGATTAAGCCCGAGGACATCAGAGTGGAGGATGCGGTTGCCGGGCAGGCCCTAACGCCAGTCTCGGGTACGGAACTGGCCAGGAGAATGAGTCGCCCTTACAATTGGGCCCGGCTCGCGGTCAATCCCGGGCAAGGCGGGCCACAGGATACGCCCGCCAATGAGGCCGTCAATCCCCGGTTGCTGGACTTGATGCGAGCCATGGCGGCCCATGCGAATGGAGCGGGAACTCCCATGGTGCCTGATAGCCGAGGTGCCCTGTACACCGACACGCCGGGAGCCTTGGAGTCGCGGGAACCTGTCCAGACCGCCAATTGTGATACCGTCTGCCACCTTCGCAATCGTGAGGCCGCCAGCCCGGATGTTCTGAAACAGCTTCAGCGACCGAGTACCCCCGGATACGTCGAGCAAAGCGTATTCCTTGCCAACACCATTACCCCGCGGTCCGACGTGGACGGCGTCCTCTACTTCCCCATGCCGAAGCTGACGCGCGGCGTGCCTCTGGCAACCAACGGAAAAAAGTCAGGAATGGTGAATGTGACGGTGCCGGTTGGTGATGAGAAGTTCCAGTTCTCATTGGTCGTGGAATAAGCGCGTTCAGCGGTTTAGGTTCGCGGGCACCTATAATAGTTCGCACTGTGCGCTGTACTTTACCGAGTTGCAGCTTTCTCATTCTGTTTCTGGCGACGGCCTTCCCTGTGCCGTCGTCAGCCTTGCAGAGTGGCGCCCTATCTCTGCAGATTGTCCTCCAATCCCCACAGACAATCGTCGCCGGGGAAGCTTTCCACTTACCACTCGTCGTGCAAGGTGGATTTGCGCCCTACACCTGGAGCCGCGTCGACGGCAATCTTCCGCCAGGACTCAAGTTGCACCCTCGCAAGGGAGTCATCGATGGGGTGCCCACAACTCCGGGTGAGTATCACTTCAGTCTCGTAGTTACCGACTCCAACGTACCTCATCAGCAGGCTCAGCACGAGATTACGATCGTCGTTATTGCGGGGCTGACGATCGACTGGAAACAGCCACCCAAAGTGCAGGGCAACACGATCTCCGGATCTGCCGTGGTTTCCAATCAGACCGGCCATGCCCTGGATGTCACGGTCATCATCGTCGCGGTCAATGGTATCGGCCGAGCCACCGCTCTTGGCTATCAGCACTTCACGCTGGCAGCGCAGACGACTAGTCCGGTCATCCCATTCGGTTCCAGCCCGGGTCCGGGCACGTACGCGGTGCGTGCGGATGTCGTGGCCCATCGGAAGAGCGGCCATCCAATTTTCCGCGTCAGCAAACAAACGCCTGATACTTTGCAGATAACGCAGTTCTAGGGGACGGCAAGTCGAGGAGTGAATGGACCATCTCTCGCGTCTCAAGACGTTCGAACAAACGGTCGACCAACAAGGCCTCGACGGTTTTGCCCTTACTCATCCGGCCAATCTGCGCTACCTTTGCGGCTACACCGGCAGCAATGGGCTGCTGCTTTTTCTCGCCGGCCGCCGCGTATTCTTCACCGATGGCCGCTACACACGACAGGCATCGGAAGAGGTCAAAGGCGCGCGCATTGTCATCGCCAAGGGACCGCTTCTGAATGATGCGGTCAAGCTCATCGGCAAGCTGCGGGCAGCAACTGTTGGCTTTGAGGCGGACTACACCACCGTCGCCGCTGCCGCGCAGATGCGCAAGCTGGTCTCGCGGCAGACCAAGTGGAGACCCACGACGGGCCTGGTGATGCAGCAGCGAATGCTCAAGGATGGCCACGAACTGCGCACCATAGCCGACGCGGTCGAACTCGGCGCAGCCGTCTACGAGGAAGCGCTTAAAGCAATTTGGTCTGGAGTTCGCGAGTCAGAAGTGGCTGGAAGACTAGAGTACGCAGCCCGCCAGGCTGGCGCCGACGGAATGTCGTTCGAGACGATTGTGGCGGCCGGCAAACGGTCAGCCCTTCCGCATGGTCGCGCCACCAGTCAGCCGATACCCCGCCGCGGATTCGTAGTGGTCGATTCGGGTGTTATACTTCGGGGCTATTGCTCCGACATGACCCGCACGGTGCACGTGGGTCGCGTCAGCCGGGAAGCGCGCCAGTGGTACAAAGCGGTGCTGGAGGCCCAATTAGCAGGCATTGCAGCGGTTGCGCCGGGCAAAACCGCAGGTGAAGTGGACCAAGCGGCGCGTGTGGTGCTGGAAAAGGCCAGGCTGGACCGCTACTTTACACACTCCACGGGTCACGGAGTAGGATTGGAAATTCATGAGCCGCCGCGCATCGCTAAGGCGCAGGCGGAACGGCTTGAGCCGGGCATGGTCATCACAATTGAACCGGGGGTCTATGTTCCCGGCAAGGGTGGCATTCGCATTGAAGACATGGTGGTGGTTACTGCGAGCGGATGCCGAGTGCTCACCCCAGTCACCAAAGAATTGATTGAAATCTAGACGGCTGGCCGCGCCTGCCGCCAGATGGAATCCAATGAATCAGAAAGAAATCAAGGAACTAATCGAGTTTTTGGTGGAGAAGGACATCGCCGAGTTCGAACTGGAACGCGGTGACATGAAGCTCCACATCAAGCGGGGTGGCGTCGCCCCGGTGGTCCAAGTGGCTCCAGCGGTGACGGTTGCGGCGGCGCCGGCACATGTTGTCCCGGTTGCCGCTTCTGCGCCGGCCGCTTCTCAGCCCTCTGGAAGTGACGTTGCGCCAGGCACTACAGCACAGGCACTTGCACCGGCCGAGGATGCCGGCCTGCACATCGTGAAATCACCCATCGTCGGTACCTTCTACGAAGCCCCTTCGCCGGGTACGCCTCCCTTCGTCAAGATCGGCGATACGGTACAAGAGGGACAGGTGTTGTGCATCATTGAAGCCATGAAGCTGATGAACGAGATCGAGGCGGAGGTCTCGGGTGTGCTCGCCAAAGCGTTTGTCTCTAACGGAAACCCGGTCGAGTACGGAATGCCGCTGTTCGGCATACGCAAACAGTAGCTGGGCATGATCCTGGCCGGACGAAGCAAGTCTCAATTTCATGTTTAAGAAGATCCTAGTTGCGAACCGGGGCGAGATTGCGCTGCGCGTCATTTGCGCCTGCAAGGAACTGGGCATCAAAGCCGTCGCCATCTACAGCGAGGCCGATCGCAATTCGTTGCACGTCAGATTCGCGGACGAAGCCATCTGCATTGGCCCTCCGCGTCTGAGCGATAGCTATCTGAATGTTCCCGCAGTCATCAGTGCCGCCGAAATCGCCAACGTGGACGCCATACATCCCGGCTACGGGCTGCTGAGCGAAAACGCCAACTTCGCAGAAGTGTGTCGCGCCTGCGGTATCAAGTTCATTGGTCCACCGCCCGAGGTCACACGTTTGATGGGTGAAAAAGAGAAGGCGCGCGCCACCATGAAGAAGTATGGCGTGCCTATTCTCCCCGGCTCGGAGGGCATCGTCGCTTCGGCGGACGAAGCCATGGAATGGGCGCGCAGCGTCGGTTTCCCCGTCATCGTTAAGGCCTCTGCCGGCGGCGGCGGGCGCGGCATGCGCGTCATACGTGACGAAGACGAGCTGCCCAATGCATTCCATGCAGCGCAGTCAGAGGCTGCTGCCGCCTTCGGCAACGGCGATCTCTACATGGAGAGGTTCGTCGAGCAGCCGCGCCACATTGAGTTCCAGGTGCTTGCCGATGAGCATGGCAACGTGATCAGCCTTGGGGAGCGCGATTGCAGCATCCAGCGCCGTCACCAGAAGCTGGTGGAAGAAGCGCCTTCCGTGAAGATGACACCTGAGCTGCGCGAGCAGACCGGCGCGCTCCTGGTGAAAACGCTCAGCCAGATCGGTTACATGAACGCCGGCACGGTCGAGTTCCTCATGGACGAAGAGGGCAGGCTGTCCTTCATGGAGATGAACACGCGCATCCAGGTCGAGCATCCTGTCACCGAGATGACCACCGATGTGGACCTGGTCAAATCACAGATACTGATTGCCGCGGGCGAGAAGCTCAGCAGCATCATCACCTCGCCGGTGCAATTCCGCGGACATGCCATCGAATGTCGCATCAACGCCGAGCATCCCGAGCGCTTCACGCCCTCTGCGGGAAAGATCACCGCATTCAACACACCCGGCGGAACTGGCGTTCGAGTTGACACAGCAGCCTATGCCGAGAGCGTGGTCCCTCCCTACTACGATTCGTTGATTGCGAAGCTCGTGGTGCGCGGACGCGACCGCGCTGAAGCCATCTCCCGCATGTCCCGCGCGCTGGAGATGTTCGTGGTCGAAGGCATCTTCACCAGCATTCCGCTGCACCGGCGGATCATGGCTGACCCGGACTTCCGGGCAGGCAACTTTGACACCAAGTTCATGGAGCGGTTCCTGGCGCCGGCGAAGGGGTCCACAGGATAATCACACACCATGCCTGGGACGCTGCGCTTGCCGAAGCTTTACGCCATTCTCGATGCCGGCTGCTTTGCGCGAACGGTAAATAACTCGGCTTCCGTCGTCGAGTATGCGCAAGCGCTCGCCAACGGAGGCGTGACTCTGCTGCAGTATCGCAATAAGGGCGGCAATTCGCGAGAGATGCTAAGCGATGCCCGCGCGATCCGAGCTGCGTTGGGTGATAGCGTAACCTTGATCTTGAACGATCGCGCCGACATCTGTATCGGCGCCAATTACAACGGCGTACACGTTGGCCAGGACGACCTGTCGCCGCAGGGTGCGCGCACTGTGATTGGCAACAATCGCATTTTGGGCGTGTCCACACACAAGCTCGAGCAGTTAAAAGAGGCCGATAGCGGCCCAGCCGATTACATCGCCTATGGCCCGGTCTTCGCCACCGCATCGAAACAGGACCCTGATCCGGTTGTCGGCATCAAGGGTATCCAAGCCGCGCGTGCGGCGACTCGGAAGCCGCTGGTGGCCATCGGCGGCATCACTCGGGCCAATGCGTGCTCGGTCATCGACGCGGGCGCCGATTCAGTGGCCGTCATCTCCGATTTGCTCAACTCCCCGACTAAAGTTGCAGAGGAATTCTTGCGCCTCTTGGTGTAGATTCTTGCGAGCGCTCTCTCCGTCAGATTCGAGGCCCTTTGGCTACTGAAGCGAAAACCACAACCGTCGTCCCCGGCGAAAATGAATTCGTGAAAGGCTTGGGCCTCACCAGTGCAACCACGCTTGTCATGGGCTCCATGATCGGCTCCGGCATCTTTATCGTCTCCGCCGAGATTGCGCGCCTGGCCGATTCTCCCGCGCTGCTCATCGCTGCCTGGCTGGTGACTGGGTTCATGACCATCACCGGCGCGCTCGCCTATGGGGAGCTGGCGGCGATGATGCCGCACGCCGGCGGGCAATATGTTTACTTGCGCGAATCGCTGGGCCCGCTCTGGGGATTCCTCTACGGCTGGACGATGTACCTGGTAATTCAGACCGGGACCATCGCCGCGGTCGGCGTGGCTTTCGGCAAGTTCCTCGGCGTGTTCTTCCCTTCGATCTCATCCACCAACTGGATCTGGCACATCGCGCACGTGCCGCCCATTCCGATCGGACCAATGGTCTTGGGCAACATGGATGTCGGATTGAACACCCAGAACCTGATGGCCATCCTGATTGTGGTCTTCCTCTCGGTGCTGAATATCTTTGGCGTGAAGACCGGCGCGGCGGTGCAGAATGTCTTCACCTTCGCCAAGACGGCGGCGCTGCTCGGCCTGGTTTTGCTCGGCATCTTCGTGGGACGCAACGCGCAGGCTATCGTTGCTAACTTCGGCGCGAACTTCTGGCACAACGCCGGATGGGCGGCACTGCATCCCGTGCAAGTCGGTGTCGGCGGTCCAATCGCGCTGGTCGGCACCATCACCATCGTCGCTGTGGCGCAGGTCGGTTCGCTGTTTTCCTCCGACGCATGGAACAACGTAACTTTCACTGCCGGCGAGGTGCGAAATCCCAAACGCAATCTCCCGCTCGCGCTCGCGCTGGGAACAGGGGCGGTTACGCTCCTCTATGTGCTTGCCAATGTGGTTTATCTGAACGTGCTGCCGCTGGCGGGCGATCCGCACGCAGCCTCCATCCTGGCCCGCGGCATTCAATACGCCAAGGAAGAGCGCGTTGCGACTGCGGTAATGCAACAGGTTTTTGGGCCCATGGGCGCTCAGATCATGGCCTTCGCCATTCTCATTTCTACCTTCGGCTGCAACAACGGGCTGATTCTCGCGGGCGCTCGCGTCTATTACGCCATGGCGAAGAACGGATTGTTCTTCCGCAGCGCGGCCCGGCTCCATCCCAAGTACCACACTCCGGCGCACTCGCTGATTATGCAGTGCGTCTGGACATGCATCTTGTGCATCTCCGGCAGCTACGGGCAACTGCTCGACTACATCATCTTTGCGGTGCTGGTGTTCTACATCCTGACCATCGCAGGCTTGTTCGTGCTGCGCGTGAAGCGTCCCGACGAGCCCCGCCCCTACCGCGCCATCGGATATCCCGTGCTTCCGGCAATCTACATTTTGATGGCGGTCTTTATTGATATAGTCTTGTTGCGCTATAAACCACAGTACACGTGGCCCGGACTGATCATCGTCCTGCTGGGGATTCCCGTGTATTTCCTGTGGTCGAAGTGCAACCCGCAACTGAGTGCGCAAGAATAATCGCGAAGAAGAGGCGCAGCCTGAATGGCCAATCTGCTGAAGTGTAAGCCCCTCGACATGCTGATGCGCGAGGCGTCGGAAACCGGCGAACATAGTCTGAAGCGGGCGCTGGGACCAGTGAACCTCATTACTCTGGGCATTGGAGCTATCATCGGCGCCGGAATTTTCGTGCTCACCGGCGCGGCCTCCGCGCTCTATGCCGGGCCGGGAATCGTGCTGTCCTACATCCTGGCCGGTATTGCCTGTTGCTTTGCGGGCCTTTGCTACGCTGAATTCGCCGCGCTGATTCCTATCGCCGGCTCGGCTTACACCTACGGCTACGCGACCTTGGGCGAAATCTTCGCCTGGATCATTGGCTGGGACCTCATCTTGGAATACGCATTCGGCGCAGCGACCGTGGCCTCTGGCTGGAGTTCCACGCTCGTCGCCTTTCTTCAGGATTATGGCATCAATCTCCCGCCACAAATCTGCGACGTTCCCGGTGCCGTGTGGGTGATGTACAAGGGGCAATGGCGGCCCCTGCTGACGATCCAGTCTGTGCTGCAGCAGCAGGGCATCGACCCAAGTTCGCTGCCTCACGCGACGGCTACATTCAACCTGCTGGCTCTTCTCGCAATTGCGGCCGTCACGACCATACTTGTGATCGGCATCCAAGAGTCGGCGAACTTCAACACTGCGATCGTTTTTGTCAAACTGTTCGCTGTGGTCACTTTCATCGCCGTGGCAGGCGCATTCGTCCTTAAGCATCCGGCCGAGGCAAGTGCGAACTGGCATCCGTTCCTTCCCAACGGCCTGGCCGGCGTCACCACGGCGGCGGGAGTCGTGTTTTTCGCCTATATCGGTTTCGATGCCGTATCCACGGCCGCCCAGGAAGCCAGAAACCCTCAGCGCGACATGCCTATCGGAATTCTCGGCTCGCTGGTGATTTGTACCATCCTCTACATTCTGGTCTCCGGACTGCTTACCGGCGTCGTGCATTACGACCGTCTGAACGTCGGTGCGCCTGTGTCGCTGGCCATTCGTGAGACGGGAGTGAAGTGGGGCAGTTATATCGTGAACGCCGGCGCGTTGGCGGGGCTCAGCACGGTCATGCTGGTGATGTTGCTTGGCCAGTCGCGTGTCTTTTACTCCATGGCCCACGACGGCTTGCTCTGGAAGTGGGCAGGCGACATCCACCCGCGCTTCCGGACGCCGTGGAAATCGTCCATCGTCGTCGGACTGTTTGTCGCCGTCTTCGCATCGTTGGTTCCCATTGGCATTCTGGGACAATTGGTCAGCATCGGCACGCTGCTGGCATTTGTGATCGTCTGTGCAGGAGTCTGGATGTTGCGCATACGCCGTCCCGACCTGCACCGACCTTTCAAAGCTCCGCTGGTTCCGTTCACCCCAATCATGGGCATCCTGGTTTCGGTGCTGATGATGGTTTTTCTGCCCAAGGACACCTGGATTCGCCTTGTGGTCTGGTTGCTTATCGGCATGGTCATCTATTTCACGTACGGCATCAAGCACAGCAAAGTACAGCAGGTCGTGCCTGACGATGTGAAGGCCACCGGCGACTAGTTCGCAGCTCGATGGCTTGCGGACGCTGGTAAGGAACGGTGCTGCGATAATGGTTGATGCTCGCATGGAGGTTCTTACTTTCCATCTGCCTGCTCTACCCTTATCCGTCTGCACCCCTCCCCCCTATGCATTCTTCTTCTAAATCAGCGGCTTGCGCAGGATTGGTCGCCAACCTTTTGATTGCCAATGGCTTAGCGTAAAATCTTGATTCCATACCTCTTAGGGGCATCTGCTGGCCTGCTCCGGCTGGCCGCGAGTTCAACCACCCACCCCCTCCCCCTCATGCATAAATCTTTATAATCTATAACTTACACAGAATTCCGTGGTAAAATCCTGATAATCCTAGACTTATTGCAAAGTCTTTATTCTAAATGGTTTACTGCCGCGGTCGGCCTTCCTCCCCATCTTCGAGGAATGCTTCGCCTCCGGAGCCTTCGCTACGACGGTCACCTCCACGCAATTTCGCGCCTTCCAGGTTCAGTTCGTTCAAGACCCTGCCTGCCTCATCGGGGTCGAGGCGGCCAGCTGCCAGAGCTTGAATCACCTCGTTCAGGCTGAAGAGGATGGAACCGAGGTCGGCAGGCGGCGGCAGGTGCAGGTCCCTGACCCCGGGGATCCGGCGGCCTCGCCAGGTGCGCAGGCGGTGTCCTTTGTAGCGCCGATGGAAATGGCAGTAGCTTTCGCCCCGCAGCGCCGGGGAATGGCACGCGATCCCGTCTTCCTTCAGGTGGCGACAATGCTTTACAAGCTTCATGGTCGCCTCCGCCTCTGGTATCTCAGCCGTCTGGCCTGACGCCACCTGGCCTCCTGATGAAAATGGC
>Ga0074046_10000394_pt1 | contig 39873 bp, 38 predicted proteins | sample BogForMeECP23OM3_FD_94441 | JGI IMG/M metagenome (GOLD analysis project Ga0074046, IMG submission 94441) | Bog forest soil microbial communities from Calvert Island, British Columbia, Canada - Bog Forest MetaG ECP23OM3 | ecosystem: Environmental > Terrestrial > Soil > Wetlands ... | reverse complement strand
GGCCCCACGCCCTGCGGGTGCCGGAACTCGCGGCGGAGACCGCACGCCTTGCGGGTCGCACGCTTCCGGCCTTCGAGCTCGTGATCGCCGATCATGCCGGAGCCCACTATGGGGCGATCACAAAAGAGTGTCGAGAAGCCGTGCAGCTTGCGGCCCACACCGAGGGCCTGGTGCTCGACCCCGTGTACACGGGAAAGGCGCTGGCGGGTCTGATCGCCGCGGTTGAGGCGGGGTGCGTCCGTGGAACGGTCGTTTTCTGGCACACCGGGGGAACGCCGGCGCTTTTCGCCGAGGACTATCGCTCCTTCTAAGGCAAACCGCGCACCGCCCTGTGCCTGTCCAAAAGAAAGAGGACGCTCGCCGAGCTCCTGCCCATCTCTTCGAGCGTCTCCGTCACAGTCTCTCCCCCCATCGTCCTCGGGCGAAGCGTGAAAGACACCCGCCCCTTCACGCGTGCGCGCCGGAGCCTCGCGCATCGCCATGGGGCCTTGGCGCGTACGAAATTCTCGCGCACTTCCGCGGAGACCTAGCCGCTGTTGCGCACCCTCGCCGCCGCCGGGGGAGGGCGCAGGGGCGCAACGTCAAGGTGAGCCCTCTTTCAGCCGATCTTTCAAGCGAGGGCGCGCCTTCATGCACCCGGTTGTCGTTGTTCCGCTCTTCTTCTGCCTGGTGGCCGCGGCTCTTGGCGGAGCGGTCCTGGCTCGCGAGGCGGGTGATCCCGCCAACCGCCTCACCGCGGCCATCCTCGGCTGCTCCGCATTTTGGTCCCTGTGCGAGGTCATCGCGGGATGCGAGCCGCACGCTGCGCGCGCTCTCTTCGTCCTTCGCGCGTCCTCCTTGGGTTGGATGTGGCTCGGCCCGCTCTCCCTGCAGCTTTACCTCGAAGCCACCACCGGGATGACCGAGCGCGTGCATAAGCTCTTGCCCTTCGGCTACCTGACGGCCTTCGTCTTCATCCTCCTCTACATCGCGACGCCCCTCGGCTTGCGAGGCGTGGTGCCCACGAGCTTCGGCTGGGGCTACGTGTTCGGATCCTTTTTCCCGGTGGTATACGCCGTAACGTGTGGATACCCAATGGCCGCACTCCTCCTGTGGCGCGGCTCGCTTCCCGCGGGCGCGTCGGCGGGTGAGCGAGCGCAGGCCCGCTGGTTCCTGGTCGGGATCGCGATTGCCCTTGTCATCGTGGCGCTCACGGATGTTGCCCTTCCGGCCTCCGGTATCCACGTGCCGCGCTTCGGCAGCGGGAGCGTGACCGTGCTTGGTGCGGTGATCGCGTTTGGGGTGCGGCGCCACGGCTACTCCCTGCTCGCCCCGGGGGCGTTTGCACGCGAGATCCTCGCGACGCTCCGCGACGGAGTCGCGCTGCTCTCGCTCGACGGACGCATCCGCAGCGCGAGCGCGGGCCTTGGCCGGCTCGTGGGCTGTGAACCGGAGCGGCTGCGTGGGGTGCGTGCACGCGAGCTCTTCACGGCCCCTCCGGCAGCGCTCACCAGCCCGAACACCCGGGAACTCGAGTGTGAGCTCCTGCCCCAGCACGAGCGTCGCAACCCGGTGTCGATTTCCACTGCACCGCTCCTCGATAAGCGAGGAGAGCCCCTCGGATTGGTGCTTGTGGTGCGGGATCTGCGAGAGGTGGCAGGCCTGCGGAGCCGCCTCGTGACCTCCGGGCGACTGGCAGCAGTGGGGGAGCTCGCGGCGGGCATTGCCCACGAGATCAACAATCCGATCGCGTTCATCCACGCGAACCTGAACCAGCTCCAACGCCACTGGAAGGTGGTGGGCTCGGCGCTCCACGCGGCAAGCGCGGACCCTGAAAGCACAGTGCTCCTAAGCGAGGGGGAGGAGCTCGTCGCCGAGTCGCTGGAAGGCATCGACCGCATTGCCGCCATCGTGCGCGATATCCGAGGCTTCTCCCACGCCGGGAAGGCGCAGCGCAGCGTCGCCGACCCGCGCCCCCTCGTGGAGAGCGCCCTGCGCATGGCCGCCCCTCAGTTGGGATTGCGGGTGCGCGTGGAGAAAGAGCTCTCGCTCGTGCCGGGGATCCACTGCGCGCCGCAGGAGATCCAGCAGGTGCTGCTCAATCTCGTCTTGAATGCGCGCCAAGCGATCGAGGGCGACGGCACGATCCGCGTCGCCCTGCGAGGCGAGGGAAACCAGGTGGTGCTCTGCGTCGAAGACGACGGCTGCGGCATCCCCGCAGAGGTGATCGATCGGATCTTCGATCCGTTCTTTACCACCAAGAACGTCGGAGACGGCACCGGCCTTGGCCTTGCAATCTCGTACGAAATCGTTCGCCGCCACGGGGGCGAGATCGAGGTCGAATCGACGCCCGGACGGGGCAGCGTCTTCCGGGTTCGCTTGCCAGCGGCGCGGGACGAAGGCGACGAAGAAGGCGACGCCCCGCCTTCCGGCAGAGCGCGCTAGGCTCCCCGCCTCCGCGCCCCGTTTTGGGCCGCGCAGACGAGAGGAGTGAGCCATGGCGATCGACCCCCAGAAGGCCCTCGGAGCGGCCATCGCCGGCGGCGAGAACCGCTGGACCCGCGACCAAGTGATCCTCTATCACCTCGGGATTGGCGCGGGTCTTCCACCGACCGAGCCGCGCGAGCTTTCCTACACCTACGAGAACGACAAGAGCTTCCGCGTAATTCCGAGCTTTGGGGTGGTGCCGGTCTTCGGCTCCTTGACGGGAATCGCGTCCACGCCTGGCCTTGCCGGAGAGTTCAACTTTGCTCTGCTGCTGCACGGCGAGCAGGACCTCGAGATTCGCAAGACGATCCCCGTGGAAGCAAAGTGAGCAGCCGACAAGGCTGAGAATCTGACAGGGTGAGAGTCCCTGTACCGTCAATTGCCTGTATTCGGACGGTTAGCATATCCGGTGCGTGTGGAGGTAACAAAGCACGATAGGCCCGGACGTAAAAGCCCCGGCTGCCCTGCGTCAGTATGCGCAGCGGTAGGGACGATCTGGGGGGTGAGCAAACTTGGAGGCCGGAACATTAAGGAATATCTGCAACCCCGAAACACGGGCCTGCGAGAAGTCGTAATTCGCGGGACAGCCGCGGGAAGCCGACCCAATCTTTGCTTGGGGAAGGCCGATGACACCGAGGAAGAAACAGGTGAGAGCACTCGGTGGGACCGCCGGGGTACGGGATCCAGCATCCAAGGAAAGATTCTCAGAGATAACGTCGGGAAGCTCCCGTGGGCAGCAGGGACTGCGTACAACCTGCCAAGACTCTCCGAACGAGGCTCAATGCCGAAGCAGGAGAGAGACCAACGGGAGTGGCACATGAGCCCGTAGGAGCGATGACGGAGGGGTAACGCCCTCGGAGGAGATGGTGGACATCTCCCCAACGGAGGTAACACCGAAGTTGGGCAAAGGGGCTCAGGACACTTGGCGGCCTGCTTGGCCGTAGGGCGGCCGGCTTGATAAAACCGGCGTAACGCCATGATCGGTCAAGGAGGCGAGGCCGGGGGCAAACCAGGATGGCGGGGGCGCATACGGACCAGCGTTTAAACCTCTCCACGCTTTGGGAAGGCCCACGGAAGAAATGCCGAGGTTTCAAACCGGACCCGGGAAATCTGGCCGTCCGGGATTATAGGGGGGCTTCGGGAAACGTACGCCATGGTGGGATTGGGAACCCGTCCTGCAATCGAAAGAGCAGGAACGGAAACCCCCCACCTACAGCGGGGCGCGCCCGATTTCTATCCCAATGTGACAAGCTCGGGCAAGGTGGCCGGGGTCTACGACAAAGGGAAGGCCGCGCTCGTGATTCTCGAGATGGAGACGAAAGATGAGAGCGGAAGCACTCTCTTTGTGAACCGATTCTCGCTGTTCTTGCGCGGTGCCGGCGGCTTTGGCGGCGACCCGGGACCCAAGGCCGGCCCCGAGGCACCGCAGCGCCCGCCCGATCTCGAGGTCGAGTCAAAGACGCTCCCGCAGCAGGCGCTCCTCTATCGGCTCTCCGGTGACAAAAACCCGCTCCATGCGGATCCCAACTTTGCCAAGATGGCCGGCTTCGATCGCCCGATCCTGCACGGGCTCTGCTCCTATGGCGTGGTGTGCAAGGCCGTGGTGGATGCTGCGCTCGGCGGCGCGACGGAGAAGGTGGCACGTTACCAAGCACGCTTCGCAGGGGTGGTCTTTCCGGGCGAGAGCATCGTGACCTCCATGTGGAAGGAGGGGAGCGAGATCCGGATTTCTGCGAAGACCAAGGAGCGCAACAGCCCGGTCATTACCCACGCGGCGATCACGCTGCGCGGCTAGGCTGCAAGGGAGACCAGGTCAGGCCCGGTCCCCGGCTCGCGCCGCCCCGGACCGGGACTCACTCGGCTTCGTTGAGGAGCGCCTCTCCGCGCGAGAAGCGGCCGAGATTCTCAAGGAAGATGATCTCCGCGCGGATGGAGTTGCCCGGGGTACGGCCTGAGGCATGGGGCGTCACGATCACGCCCGGGAGCGACCAGAGCGAGCTCTCGGGCGGGAGCGGCTCCTTCTCGAAGACGTCGAGACCCGCTCCGCGGAGCGCGCCTTTCTCGAGAGCGGCGACCAGGGCAGACTCATCGACGAGTTCGCCGCGCCCCACGTTCACCACCATGGCGCCCGGTTTCATGGCGGCGATGGCCGACGCGTTTAGGATGTGCCGGGTCGCGTCGGCGAGCGGGAGGGCGAGGACCAGCGCATCGGCGCGAGGCAGGAGTTCGTGGAGGCGGGAGAGGGGCCAGGTCTCGCACGGCTCGTCGCCACGAGGTGTACGACGCAGCGCGATGACGCGCATGCGGAGCGCCGCCCCGAGGCGCGCAACCTCGAGACCGATCGGGCCGAGTCCGATCACGCCGAGCAGCAATCCCTGGAGGTCCTGAATGTCATGGGGTTCCCAGGCGCGGCGGCGCTGGGCATCGAGCCAGCCGGGGAGATTCCGCGAGAGGGCGAGCAGGTACAGGATCACGCTCTGCGCGATCGGCACGGCCGCCGCGCCGGAGGACGTCGTGATCCGCACTCCCCGCTCCCTCAGGCTGCGGAACCAAGGGTGATCGACGCCGGCGCTAAAAGTGTGGAGCCAGCGCAGGCGTCCGGATTTGGCGAGGGTCAAGACGAAATCCCGGGTTCGCGCGGGAAAGAGATCTCCGGAGAAAAAGGCGATCTCCACGATCGAGGGATCGGAAGAGGGACCGGAAGCACGGAGGATGCAGCGCGGCACCCCTGCTGCCGCGGCTTCGAGCCCGGAAGAGCGCCGCTCTTCGACATCGTCCGATACCAGAATCGATCCCGCTGCCACGGCACTTCCCTTTTGCACAGGCTCAAGAGGCGATCGGCCGCCTAGCGCCGCTCCACGGCCTCCGGCGCCCTGCCTTCATATGAAATTCGTCTTAGATTCGCCGCAACCCGAGGATATCTTCAGGTTTCTCGCGCATCCTAACCTCTGGTTCGGGACACACACAGACGGGGGCCGGAGTGGAGAAGGAGAGACCCAGATGAAGCTGTACTACGCGGATCGCTACGGGATGATCTCCTCGGTGGATATCGCCCATGCGCTGCGACGCGCGGTTGCGCGCAAGCGCGCCGAGGAACAGGAGCGCAACGAACGCGACCAGCGACGCCAAGCGCGGGCGGCCAGTCGACGTCGGATTGTGGCGCGTGTGCGGGCGGTGATTGCCCCGCCGGCGGCCGGTATCTCTGGCCTGATCTCAGGCGGGCGACCCTAGGGTCTCGCGGCGGTCTCAACGGTCTCGTCCGGCCAGCGGACGAGGTGGTGCAGGAAGGCATAGCTCGCGGTCTGGTAGTAGCTGATCGCGTCCGCGATGCCGTCTTGGTTTTGCGTGCTTGGCACGAGGCGCTCCTTCCCGGTCTCGGGGTTGACGCTGAAGACCTCCACTCGCCGTCCGGGCGAGAGCACCGTGAGCTTGTCGTCCTTCAGGTAGCCGAGCTGCTGGTAGGTGCTGAGAAGGGCGCGACCCGCGGAGGGCGGAGTGTCGAGGATGTCCCGCCCGAAGAATTTGCTGGCGTAGCGAAAGCGCAGGAGCCCGAACAGCGTCGGGGCGACATCCATCTGGCTGGCGAGCGTGCCCACCACCCCGGGCTCCACCTGCGCCGGGGCGTAGACGTAGAACGGGATCCGGTATTTCTCCACCGGAATCGCCGTCCGTCCGGAGCTGCTCGCGCAGTGGTCCGCCACAATCAGGAATAGGGTGTCCGAGAACCATGGCTCCTTGCGCGCGGCCTCCAGGAAGTCGCCGACCGCCCAATCCGTGTACTTGAGTGCACCCTCCCGCCCCTGCCCGGAAGGGATGTCGATACGACCGTCTGGATAGGTGTAGGGGCGGTGGTTCGAGGTGGTCATGACGAGGGAGAAGAAGGGACGGCCGCTCTCGAAGGAGCGCCGGGACTCGCGGATCACGCGCCGGTAGAGGTCCTCATCGGCCACGCCCCACGCGTTCTCGAAGGTCACCTCGTCTTTGGCGAAGCTCGAGCGGTCGATCACGTCGAAGCCGTTGGCGGAAAAGAAGGCGTTCATGTTGTCGAAGAAGCCGTAGCCGCCGTAGAAAAACGTCGTGGCGTAGCCACGCTCGTGGAAGGGCGCCGCGATCGTGAAGAGCCCCCCGTTGTCGGGTCGCTTCACGATGGACTCCCCCGGCGTCGGGGGCAGTGAGAGCGAGATGGCCTCGAGCCCCCGGACGGTTCGCGTACCAGTCGCGTAGAAGTGTCGAAAGACGAGGCTGTCCTTCGCGAGGGCATCAAGACGAGGTGTCATCCCGACGCCGTCTCCGGCGTAGGCGGCGAGGTACTTGGCCGAGAGGCTTTCCACCACGATCACAATCACGTTCAGGTGCTTCTCCTCGCCCGGGTAACGGATATCTCGGGTGAGGGAATGGAGGTCGTCGCTCACGAAATGGGAGTTGGGTTCCGCAAGGAGTGTCCGCAGCTGTCGGAAGGACTCGTCGGACTCGTGGGTCGCGTAGAACGTGTCGTAGTCGATCTCCGCGGCACGGAAGGCGTGGAAGAAATCGTACAGGCCGTTGCCCGCGAGTTCCGTCGCGTAACGGTCCTGGCCGACTCGCAAGTTGGTGAGATCGATCTGCCAGTAGCCCAAGGCGGGAATCACCAAGAGCACGGCCGTGGTCAAGAATCGCTCTCGCAGACGGCTTTCCGCCGAGAAGCTCTCCCGGAGGACCCCCCGCAGCGGAAGCCACGAAAGGACCGCGATACCGAGCATCGCAGCGAGCAACGCCGCCGCCGGATAGGACTCGCGAATATTTGCGATGACCTCGCGCGTATAGATCAGGTAGTCGACCGCGATGAAGTTGAAGCGCGAAGCGAACTCCTGCCAGAAGTACCACTCCGCGGTGGCTGCGAAGAGCAGCACGAAGCTCGCCAAGATCCACAGGCCGTGGAGTACGAAGCGATGGGGCCGGCTGCGCCAGACCCGGTCCGGCACGACCAAGGCGTAGAGGGCGAAGGGCGCCACCGCGTAGAGCGCCGTCACCACATCGCACACGAGGCCCGTCCCGTAGATGCGCGCCAAGAGCTTCAGCCTCGGTTCGAATGCGTTCCAGCTCGCGAGGACGAGAACCGTGCGGACAAGCGTCTGCAGCGCGAGAAAGATCGCGACGAAGAGCCAGATGGCTCCGTAGCGTGTTCTGAAGAGGCGGCGCATCCTAGGGGCTCCTCAGGCGGCGGGGCGAGGGGTAGCGCCGGGCTGTGAAGAAGATCTGAACGGGTCTTTGCCTTCCGACGGGCTTCCAAGTACCCGGATCAAATACGGATTCGCGAAGCGCTGCGCGGGGTCAAGAGCCCTGCGAACGGCCTGAAAACGTTCCCATTCCGGGTACAGCCCCCGAAGCGTGTGCTCGCTCTGGAAGTGGATCTTCCCCCAGTGCGGCCGCCCGCCGTAGCTGCGCATGATCTCCTCGACCGCTCGGAAGTACGGCTCATAGGGCATGCCGTGGAACACGTGCACGGCGATGTAACAAGTCTCACGGCCGTAGGCGGGAGAGAGCGGGATGTCGTCGGCCGCGACGAACCGCACCTCCACGGGGAAGGAGAGCAGAAACCCCCGTGCCTTCACCATCTCGACCAGGCGAGCGATCGCCTCACGTGCCGCCGCGCGGGGGATCGCGTACTCCATCTCGGAAAACCGCACGAGCCGCGGGCTCGCGAAGACGCGGTGGCTGTGGTCCACGGATTCCACGCGGCCTGTGCCCGGGAGGGCGCGGGAAAGCCACGGGATCCACGCGGGGCGAAGACGGCCGAGTCGGCAGAGCAGGCCGAACGCAAGGTTGCTCCACAGCACCTTGTCGCGAAACTCCGCCCAGCGGCCGCGCGGCGCGATCGGTCGATCGGTCCGGTTGTTGCGCTTGGTGAGCGCCCATCCCGTGTGGGGGACCCAGAAGAATTCGAAGTGGTCGTTCTCGTCGACATGCTCGTCCAGCGCCTCGAGCACGGCATCCAAGCGCAGCGGCATCTCGAGGGCGTGAAGCGCAAAGGCGGGTACACACTGGAGCGTGACCGTCGAGATGATGCCCAGCGCGCCGAGGCCTACCCGGGCCGCGTGGAAGAGCTCTGGCCGCTCGTCCGGAGAGCACAGAAGGACCTCTCCCTCCCCTCCGACGAGCGAAAGGCCCCGCACGAAGGTGGCGAGATTTCCGAGCTTGCGCCCCGTGCCGTGCGTCGCGGTGGAAATGGCGCCGGCGATGGACTGGTAGGCGATGTCCCCGAGGTTCGGGAGCGCGAGCCCCTCGGCCAGGAGTTCCTGCGAGAGTCGGTAAAGAGGAATTCCGGCCTCTACCTCTGCGGTCAGGCGCCCGCGGTCGACACGAAGAACGCGGGCATAGCGATCGAGGCGAAGAAGCCGGCCGTCGGTCGCAGCGATCGCACTGAAGGAGTGACCGGCACCCATGGCCTTCACGCGCTCGCCGGCGCGTGCGGCGCTGCGCACGATCTCACTGAGCTCTTGCTCGCTTCTCGGAAAGAGCTGCGCGCTGGGGTGAGCGACCACCGTGCGTCCCCAGTTGCGCCAGCGCGGACTCATGAACCGCTCACGGCGCTCTTTGCGCGGGGGCGAGCGTTTCCGAAGAAGAGGCCGAGACGGCCCAAGAGCGCGGGAGTGAAGGAGTCGGTGCGGCTGTGCAAAGCGCCCTTTCGCATCCCACCGGTTGCCGCCACCGCGCGGTGGCGGGAATGAAAGCTCCGCAAGCACCCTTCACGCGCGCGCCCCTGGCAGGATGGCGTTCCCGAGCCGACTCTCTTGCGACAGGGTCGATTCTAGACCGGGAGCGCGATCCATTGGAACCGAGCCCTCGTGAGCGCTTCGCGGCGCTCGCCAAATCGCCCGATTCGCAGGGAGACGTAGCCCTCGGCGCGCTCTTGGTCGCTGCGGAGGCCTACCCTCTGCTCGATATCGCCGCCCAGCTGGCCGAGCTCGATGCCCTGGCACGGGCCGCTCGACCTACGCTGCGCGCGGCGACGACTCCCCTTGCGCGGATGAAGGCGCTCTTGGGGTTCGTCGCAGACCAGGGATTTCACGGAAACCGTGACGACTACTACGACCCGCGCAACAGCTTTCTCAACGAAGTCCTGGCGCGCCGCACGGGCATTCCCATCACCCTCGCCATCGTCTGCACGGAAATTGCCCGGCGGATCGATCTGCCCATCCACGGAGTCTCATTTCCCGGCCACTTCCTGGTGAAGTATGTGGGCCAAGAAGAAGAGATGGCAGACGGCGAAATTGTGGCTGACCCCTTCTCCGGGACGACACTCACGGAAGAGGACCTTCGCGAGCGCTTCAAGCTCGCGATGGGACCTAAAGCGCGCTTCGATGCGCGCTGGTTACGCGCAGCCACGCCGCGCGAGATCCTGGTGCGACTCCTCGGCAACCTGAAGCAGATCTACGTGCAGCGCCACGAGCCCGCCCAAGCGCTCGGCTGCTGCGATCGGATCTTGATGCTGATTCCCGACGCCCCCCTCGAGCTACGGGACCGTGGACTTGTCTACCAGCAGCTCGAGTGCTTCGGTGCGGCGCTGAGCGATCTCGAGCGCTTCTTGGTGCTGGCCCCGAGGGATCCCTCCGCCGATGCCATCCGCGACACCCTCGTCGAGCTGCGGCGCGAGGCCGCGCGCGTGAGCTGAGAGCGACCCCGAACGCTGCCCAGGCTCCGGTCGGTGCTCCTCTTATTCGAGCAGCGCCAAGAGATCCGCGCGCGAGAGCGCCGCGCCGCGCTCCGCGCCACCGAGGGCGGCGTCGCTCAACGCGCGTTTTCGCTCCTGAAGGCCCAGGATGCCCTCCTCCACCGTATCCGCAGCCACCAGGCGATACACCATCACGGGTCGCTCCTGGCCGATCCGGTGCGCGCGATCGGCCGCCTGGTCTTCCACCGCAGGATTCCACCAGGGATCGAGCAAGAAGACGTGGTCGGCCTGCGTCAGATTTAACCCGGTACCGCCCGCGCGCAACGAGACGAGAAGCACCGGCGGGCCGGCCTCGCTCTGGAAGCCAGCGACGACGCCGCTCCGGTCGACGGTCGATCCGTCGAGGCGGGAGTAGCGGATGCCCGCCGCCTCTAGGCTCGGCTCCACCAGATCCAAGAGCGACGTCCACTGCGAGAAGACAAGCGCCTTGTGGCCGTCGGCGACAACACTCTCGAGCTCCTCAAGCAAGAGCTCGATCTTCGAGGAGGAGGCCGCGCTCTGGCCGGGGACGAGGGCACGGTGGCACGCGGCCTGGCGCAGCCGCAAGAGCGCCTCGAGCGCGGAGAGCACGCTCTCGCCTGCGCGGAGTTTCTCCAGCACCTCTGTCCGCGTGGCAGCGCGCACCGCGTCGTAGACGGCGCGCTCCTCGTGATCCAGCTCGCAGCGCAGGACGAGGTCCGTGCGCGGCGGGAGTTCCGGCGCGACCTCGCGCTTGCGCCGCCGCAAGACGAAGGGACGGATGCGCTGCCGCAGGTGTTCGGCGGTGGCTTCGCCATGCGGGCCGCCCTCGGCGATCGGTTTCACGTAGCGCTCGGAGAAGTCTCTGAGGCTTCCCAGAAAGCCTGGGTTCGTGAAGTGGAACTGGCTCCACAGCTCGTCCAGTCGGTTCTCGATCGGCGTCCCAGTCATGGCCAGCCGGAAGCCGGCACGCAGTCGGAAGGCCGTTTGCGCGGCCTGACTGCCTGGGTTCTTCACGTTTTGCGCTTCATCGAGCACGACCGTGTCCCAGTCCACGGAGCAGAGCAGCTCTGTGTCAAGGCGCAGGATCGCGTAGCTCGTGAGGGTCACATCTGCGGTGGCGTCGAGGGCGCGTCGCGGCCCGTGATGCAGGGTGGCCCGCAGTGCGGGGCGGAAGCGAGCGATTTCTGCGGCCCAGTTGTGGAGCACACTCGTCGGTGCCACCACCAGCGTCCGGCCGCGCAGAGCGCAGAGCGCTTGGAGGGTCTTGCCAAGGCCCATGTCGTCGGCCAGCACCCCACCGAGGCCCGCGTCGCGCAGGAAGCCGAGCCACGCCACGCCGCTGCGTTGGTAGCTGCGCAACTCACCCGTGAGATCCTGGGGGAGCGCTGCTTCCCGGATGCCCTCGAAGCCGTGGACCAGCGTCTCGAGGGCGTGCGCGGAGGGCGGAGCGGGAACGCCAAGGGCGTCGCACAGGCGAGCGAGATCCGGGAGCGCCGCACGGGGCAGCCGGGTCGTCTCCCGCTTCGCCGCCAGGAGATCCGCCACCTGCTCGCCAAAGCGTGCGAGCCAATCCGCCGGGAGCGGTGCCATGCCACCTCCGGAAAGCGCGACCCAGGACTCGCCGCTTTGCCAGGCTGCGAGCACGCGCTCGGCGCTCACCTCTCCCCCGCGTTTCGGGCCGGCGTCGTCGCCACGGGGGAGGAAGCGGAGCTCGAAGTCGTCGCCCGTCACGCGCAGCTCGGGAACGAGGGCCGGTGCGCGGAAGAACGCTTCGTGGGCGCGGCCACGCACTTCACCGTCGAAACTCGCGAGCTTTCCGGCGAAGATGAGGGCTTCCTCCCCTCGCAGCACGATGCGCCGCCCAGGCAGCAGTTCGAGCTGGCTCTGGAGCTGACGGACCAGGCGCGCTTCCGCGGCCTCGTCTCGCAGCGGCGCGGCGTCGCTCCCCGGCAGGAGTGTGAGGCGGCCCGCGTCGACGCGCGCTGCGGGAGGGTCTCCGTAGACGAGGGTCGCAAGCACCGAAAGCTCTTCGCCCTGGCGCGCGGTCTCGACGACCAGGCGGGGAAGCGCGCGCGTGGTGCGCGGGAGGCGACGCGTGCAGATCTCCACGGGGATCCGGCGCTCGAGGTCCGGAAGGATTTCTGTGACCAGGCTAAGCGCGTCGTCGGGGGAGAAGTGCTTGCCCCGAGGCAACTCGGCGAGCTCGCGTCCGCTGAGTCCGCTCTCCCCCACAGGACGCAGGACATCGCCGCAAAGTGCGACCCCATTCTGGAAGGTCTCGGTGATCGAAGGGTCGGGCCCGACCGAGAGCCGGAAGCCGTTCGGGTCGTCCTCGAGACGCCCATGCAGCACCAGAGGTTCGGCGGAGGCGCGCACCGGGACGCCGTCGAGGAGAATGTCGGCACAGTCGGCGAGGGCTGCGACCAGGCGGGGCGCGGATTCGCGTGGAAGGGGCCCGCGCAGACGCGCGCCGAGCACGCGCTCGACGGCGAGGTCGGCCTGGGTCGCCACAAACCGCGGGCCGTCGACCCGGCCGCTCGCCACTGCAAGCAGGGTCGTCACGAGGGGCTCTTCGTGTGCGCCTTGAACGACGTAGCGCTCAAGGGCGAGACCGGATCCGAAGCGCGAGAGGCGGTAGCGCAGCCTGCCGGGTGCCGAGGGCGAGGAGGCGCCAGGGCTTGCACGACCCGGGAGGGGTTTGCCTTCGCTGCGCGCCCGCCGCAGGGCGATCACCGCAGCGGCGACGTGCTCGCAGGGGTCGTCCGGGCTCGAGCAGTCGCACGACCACTCCCGCTCGGCGGGATGAAACGTGACGACGAAGCTGATCATTCCCCCGCGCGTCGAGACGCGGAGCGAAGCTTCCTCGGGGGATTCCTCCTCGAGGGAAACGGCTTCGCCCCGCACGAGCTCAACGCCGCGCGACCAGATGGCTGAGGAACAGGCGGCCCGGATCGTCTCGAACAGTGCCTGCACGGCCCAGGCGATCAGGCCCTCGACACAAGGCTCGCGCGTTTGGCGGCGATCAGTTTGAGCAGCGCGTGCTGGGGATCGGCAAACTTCTGCACGCCCTCCTCCATCAAGACTTTCTCGAGCTTCGCTTGGTCGACCTTGCGGTCGATCTCGTCGAGCACATTTTGCGGGGGCATCTCGTCGATCGCACGGCGGTAGAGCTTCCCGCCAGCCTCGACCTTGTCGTTGGTGGCGGGCGGATTCGTCTCGATGTCGCTCCCCGCAAACGCGCCCACATACTTGTCTGCGGGATCGCTCGGCTTCTTGGTCCCGGTGCTGGCAAAGATCATCTCCTGCTGGAGCGGGAGCTTCTTGTCCGCCCAGAATGTGACGTTCTCTCGCCAGCTCCGCTTGGCGTTCACGATCCCCACCAGGCCCTGGGCCGCGGGCGAGAGGTCGGGCACATGCTTCTCGGTGTATACGTCCACCCGGGAGACGAAGATGCTGTAGACGCTCTTAAAGGAGGAGAGAGGCTGCTTGCGTCGCTGCGCACCGCGCCAGATGGCGTCCCGCGCGATACGGTACTGCCGGATGCAGAAGATGAGCGTCACATTCAGCGTCACACCTGCGGCAGCGAGCGCTTCGAGGGCAGCCAGACCCGCCGCCGTGGCGGGCACCTTGATCATCCGGTTGCGGCGCCCCTCGCTGTACTCCTTCCCAAGTTCGATGTACCGGCGCACGCGCACGTCGTGGGCCGGGCCACCGTGGGGATCCTCGAGCAAAGGGTCCAGTTCGTAGCTGACGTAGCCGTCGTTGCCGTTTGTCTCCTCCCACACCGGCAGGAATACCTGCTGCGCGTCGGCGACGAGTCGATCGGTCATGTCCCAGGCGATGTGCGTATCGTCCAGTCCGCGCTTCAGCATCGAGACCAGAAGGTCGTCGAAGCGACCGGACTGGATGAGGTCGCCCACGATGATTGGGTTCGATGTCGCCCCCGTCGCTCCGAGTTCGTGGAACTTTCGGACGAGTTCGGGGTCGATCGAATCCAGCCAGAGTTTCGTGCCACTTGCGATCAAGGATTGAAGCGGTGATGCCATGGGGAATCTCCTCGGCGGTGAGCCCAGCCGAAGCTTAGCCCGCGCGACGCGCGGTGGGGGCCCTCTCCCCTGCGGGGTCTTCCGACCGCGCGGCGAACACCAAGTGAAGCGGGTCCGCACCCGGGGGAGAGCGATCGAGGTGGGCGGGGCGGGTCCATCCGCGAGAGAGCGCGAAGTAGGCGGCCAAGAGTCGTGCGCGCTCGTCCATGTGGAGTGCCTGCCAGCCCGCGATCGCCTTGGTCGGGAACAGGCGGTGCGAGTACGCGATCACGTGGATGCCGTCGGGCCGCAGCACTCGCCGTACCTCGGTGAACACCTCGACCGGCCGTGTCAGATACTGCACAGACACGGAGTTCAGGACGGCGTCGAAGCTGCCGTCGGGATAGGGCAGCGTCGGGTCGCTGTTGAGATCGCACACGACGTAGGCTTGAAGCCGCGGATTGCGCTCGAGCTCCTCTTCGTTCATCCCGAGCCCACACACGTGCGCGTACTCCACTTCGGAGGGGAGATGGGAGACCCAAGACGACATCAGGTCGAGCACCCGCGCACCCGCCGGGATGAGCTCGCGGTAAGCCGCCGTGAGCGCCTCGAGGGTCGCGTCGTCGAGATGGGTGACGAGCCGCGGCTCGCCGTAGAAATCGCGGTCGCTCGACTCGTCGATCCGACGAAAGAAGCCGGGCGGAAACTCCGCTTCAGGTTTCACGGCATCGGCCATGCCGGATCATCGCATGGCTAGTGGCTGGGCAACACCTGCGCCGTCGGGCGCCGGAGCAAGAGGACCATCGGGGCGAGCAGGAGGAAGAGCACGGCGACCAGTCGATAGCAGTCCTCGAACGAGAGGATCGCAGCCTGACCGTGCAGAGCGCTCGAGAGCGCGCCGAGCGCCGCGTCGTGGGCGCTTACGGCGTCGAGCCCTTTCTGTTTGAAGCCATGGGCGAGCTGCGAGAGCCGCTGGGTCGTCTCGGGGTCGAGCAGGGCCACACGTTCGGACAGATAGGAGTAGTGCAGCGCGTGGCTGCGGTGGAGGACCGTCGTCAGCGTCGCGATTCCGAAGCTTCCGCCGAGCTGACGGAAGAGGTTGTAGAGGCCGGCCCCCTGCTGTACTTCGCGCGGGGGGAGCGAGCCCAGAGTGACCGAGGAGACGGGAACGAACATCGCGCCGAGCCCGATTCCCCGGCAAACCTGCGGCCAGAAGAGATCGTCCCAGCCGCTTTCGAGGGTCCAGTGGCTCATTCCGAGGAGGCCCAAGAGGAAGACTCCGATTCCGAACCAGAGAATCGGCCGCGGGCCAATCCGCCAGACGAGCCGGCCTGCGACGGTCATCATGAGCGCGGTGGCGATGCTCGAGGGCAGCATGGCAAGGCCCGACTGCCACGACGTCCAGCCGAGGAGCGACTGCGTGAAGACCGGGAAGAGGAACACGCTCCCGTAAAGCCCGACCCCCATCACGACCCCGAAGACGCAGCCCGCGGCAAGCGCCCGGTGACGCAGCACCCGCAGCTCGACGACGGGTTGCTTGCAGCGCAGCTCGTACCCGATGAAGCCCACCAGCGCGACAAAGGCCGTGACGGTCAGAGCGTAGATCAGGTTGTCTTGAAACCAGTCGTAGCGCTCGCCCCGCTCCAGCACGAACTGGAGCGCGCCCACGCCCACCACAAGAAGGGCGATCCCTACGTAGTCGACGCTGATCCCGCGACGGCCCCGCAAATGGTCGGGATCCTGTAGGTAGCGGGAAGACAGGAAGGCCGCTGCCAAGCCGAGGGGGACGTTCACGTAGAAGATCCAGGGCCAAGTCCAATTGCTTGTGATCCAGCCGCCGAGCGTCGGGCCAAGGCTCGGACCGAACATCACCCCCACGCCGAAGATGGCCTGGGCGCTGCCTTGGCGCTGGGGCGGAAAGGTCTCGACCAGGATGGCCTGGGAGGTCGACAAGAGCGCACCACCTCCCAGGCCCTGGATCACCCGGAAGGTCACGAGCTCGGGAAGGGTGCGGGCGAAGCCACACAAGAAGGATGCGACCGTGAACAGGAGAATCGAGCTCGTGAAGTAACGCTTGCGGCCGAAGCGCCCCGCGAAAAAGGCCGTCATGGGAATGATGACGACATTCGAGAGGATGTAACCCGTCACCACCCAAGAGATCTCGTCGAGACTCGCGCCGAGATTGCCCATCATGTCGGGGAGCGCGACGTTCACGATGCTCGAATCGATGATCTCGAGCAGCGTGCCGGTCAAGACGGCGATCACCACCATGAGACGGCGGAAATCGAGCTTCCCGTCGTCGGCGGGGAGGGCTCGTCCGAGGGAGAGCGGAGCTCCGGACGCGGTCTGGCTAGTGGCCGCCAACGCGCACCTGCGCGGAGAGCCCGACCCGCAGCGGATCGCTCGGGGGCTCATCGAGGACGATCTTCACCGGGACTCGCTGCACGACCTTGGTGAAATTCCCGGTGGCGTTGTCGGGAGGGATCAATGCGTAGGTGGCACCTGTGGCTGCCGCGATCGATTCTACGTGCCCCTTAAACAAAAGGTCGGGGAAGGCGTCCACATGCACCTCGGCCTTTTCGCCGGGGTGGATTCTTGCGATCTGGGTCTCCTTAAAGTTGGCGATCACCCACGGCGGGACTGCGGCCGTCACGGCGACGAGCGGCTGGCCGGAGCTCACCAGCGCACCGAGCTCGACGTTCTTGCGCCCAATCACGCCGTCGAAGGGCGCCACCACGCGGGTATGCGAGAGATCGAGCTCGGCGCTGCGCAGCGCGGCCTCGGCCTGCTTCACCTGCGCAGAGTTGCCAAGCATCGCGCGCTCGGAGTCGGCGCGGTTCGTAGCGGCGGAGACGTGCGCCAACGCGGAGTCTCGCTTCGCGATGGCTTCGTCGAGCTGCTGACGGCTGGCTACGCCGCGCTCGAAGAGCGACTGGACGCGCTCCACGTCTTGCTTCGCCCGCCACAGCTCGGTCTCGGCGCTGCGGCCGTCCGCGTCCGCGGACGCGGCGGCGGAATGCGCGGCATTCTCCCGATTCGTGGCAGCGTCAAGGTCGGCGCGCGCCTTGGCGACTCGCGCCTCGTACTCGGCGGGGTCGAGGCGTACCAGCACTTGACCGGCCTGCACGCGGTCGTTGTCCTCCACGGCGACCTCGATCACCCGACCGGAGACCTCGGCGCCGATCAAGGCCACGTGACCCTCGAGGAACGCATCGTCGGTCGACTCGCCGCCAAAGACGCTCCCCACGAAGCGCGCACCGAGCGCGAGGACGCAGATCACCCCGAGCCCGGCCACCAGCAGAACGAAGTGACGGCGGCCGCGGGGCTGCTTCGCGTTGGGAAGATCGTCAGCCACGGCTCACACCTGCGCGGATCCCGTCGAGGAAAAGGGCGACGAAGACATCCGCCGCCTGCTCGCGCGCGTGGGGATAGGCGTCGCGCTGCTGAAACACCTCTCGCACGATCACGAAGTCCATCACCATGCCAAGGAAGGCCCGCGCTCCGAGCACTGGGTCGATCGCGCGAAACGCTCCTTCCCGCGTGCGGCGTCCGATGTAGTCCGCAAGGAACTCACGCAGGCGACGTACGCGGGTGGCAAAGAACGGGGCGGCCTGCGCGTGGCCCTCAAGCGCGGTGTAGAGGAGGATGCGGAGAAAGGACGGATCGTCTTCGGCGCCCCTGAGGAGCGCATGGGCAAGGCCCCCGAAGACGGCGCGGTCGTCGCCCAAAGCCGCGGCCTCGGCCACAACCTCGATCCACTCTGGCGCTGCCATCTTCTTTTCGACGATGGCAGCGTAAAGAGCCTCCTTGCTGGGGAAGTGGCGGTAGAGCGCCGCCTCTGTGAGACCCACCCGCGCCGCAATGTCGCGTGTCGTCGTGCCCCGAAAGCCCCGGGCCGCAAAGCAGTCCATGGCGGCCCGAAGGATCTGCTCCCGCCGCTCGCCCGCGGCGGGGCGAGGAGCTGCGGGAAGAGGGGTTGCAGCGTCGGATCCCATTTGGATTCTCGGCCTCGGAGAAGAGTTAGTAATCATTTACTAACTCATCATCCTGGCATCGGCAAGCCGGGTTCCCGGCTAAAGAGCGGCGGCTAGGGGGAGACCCCTCGGGGACGGCTTGAGCGCGGCTAAGCGGGGGCGGGGACACCTTCCGGCCTGCGCAGGTCGAGCACCGTCCCGTTCTGAAAATCCCGCGCCAGGAGCGCCCAAATGTCCCTGGCGGCATCCTCAGGCTCCCGCAGGGCCCCGACCTTCTCGAGCTCGACGAAGCGCGAGACCTCTGGAAAGTCCCGGGCGGCCGTGCGGCGAATCTCGGCTTGCATGGGGGTCGCCACCACACCAGGCGCCACCGCGAGCACCCGACAGCGCCCGCCGCGGCGCGCCTGCTCGGCTCCCGCCGTCCGGGTCCACTGGTCGACCGCGGCTTTGCCCGCGGCGTAGGAGGTCCAACCCTCGTAGATGCTGTGGGCCGCCCCGGAGCTGATGAAGACCAGGTCGCAGCGTGCCCGCGTCTTTTGCGCAGCGCGCAAGAACGCGTCGCCCAGGATCTGAGGCGCTGCGCTGTTGAGCAGCACGTTGCGGCGGTATGCCGCGGGGTTGATTTCCCCCGCGAAACCAATCGGTGTCAGCGTTCCGGCGGCGTGGAAGAAGACCACGCGCTCACCGGCGAAGCCCGCCATCTCCCGTGCGAAGGTCTCCGCCGCCGCCTCCCAGCCGGCGGGCTCCGCGAGGTCGACCGCAAGGTGCTCGAGTCCTGCCGCCGGTCGGCGCGAGAAGCTCAACACACGGCTCGTCTTCCAGGGCACGCCCCGTGCCAGCGCCGCTCCAAGGCCGCTCGACCCCCCCGACACGAAGACGAGAGAGCGGACCTCCGCCGTCACACGCGCTCCTTGGTGGGCGCCGGCTCGGCAGGCGCCGGCGCCGGCACGCTTCGCCTGCGCTCGCGGGGCAGCTTCCGCGGCGGCAGGATCTCATCCTCCATGGGCACGCGCTTGGCGAGGAAAACCGCGGCATCGAGCTTGTAGAAGTTGCGCTTGCGGTAGAAGCTGATGGCGCCGCGGTTGTTCTCGGCGACCTCGAGCACGAGATGGGTGCAGCCCCGAAGACGGGCGAGGTGTTCGAGTTGATCGAGCACGAAGGCCCCGATGCCCCGCCCCTGGTACTCGGGATGCACGGCCAGCTCCTCGACAAACAGCGGCCGCATGGCGCGCTTCTCGAAGTAGCGGGGATTGATCCAGTTGTCGCTGCCAATCGCCTCCACCGCACATTCGGCGTAGCCGACGACCTCCTGGCGCGAGCCGTGCTTCACCTCGAACAAGAGCTGTTCGATTCCCTCTTCCTCGTAGACCTCGAGGAAGCGCTTCTTCGAGCGCGGGCGCTGGTACTCCACCGTCTCGCGGTTCACGTCCCGGAAGACAAGCTTCAAGAACTCCCACGCGCGATTGAGATCGCGGCGGTGGAGGCGGCGCACGGTAACGAGGGGCTCGCCACTGCTCGGCGCCGAGGCCGCCGACAGCTGGACCTTGCGGGGCACGCTTCTCCTCCTGAAGGGGGACGGGCAGAACGTGTAGCGCAGACCCGATCCGGGCCCGTCGCCCTCTCATCCCCCGGGGCGTAGGAGTTCGCAAGGGCGCGTCCCCCCTCCTGCTTCGGGCCATTTCCCGGTGTTCTGGCGCTGGAATAGAACGTGTTTCAAACTGACCGTCCACGACGCGACGGAGGACAAACCTATGCCGGCCCATCCCGTCCGATCCGAGATCCGTCTCCTCGACGGCCACTTCTACGCCGGCGATCCGCATCCCCATTTCGCGTGGATGCGGGAGCATGCGCCGGTCTACTGGGACGAGTCGAGCGGAGTCTGGGGGATCGCGCTTTATCGCGACGTGATGGATCTCTCGAAGGACGCCCGGACGTTTAGTAGCGCCGGAGGCTCTCGGCCGGATTCCCCGCCGATCCCCTCCATGATCAACCTCGACGATCCCTACCACAAGCAACGCCGCAACCTCGTGAACCGAGGCTTTACCAAAGGGCGCATCCAAGCCGAGGAGCGCAAGATACGGGCGATTTGTGTGGAGCTCGTCGAGCGGGCGCGTGCCAAGGGCGAGTTCGATTTTGTGCATGAGGTCGCGGCGCCGCTGCCGATGATCGTGATCGGCGACATGCTCGGGGTGGCTCCCGAAGACCGAGACGATCTGCTGCGTTGGTCTGACGACCTGATTCGGGGAACCTCCGCCTCGGCCACGGCCGAGGCTCAGGCCGGCGCCATGCGCGCCTTCGGCGAGTACACGCAGTATCACCGGCGCATCGTGGCCGACCGTCGGGCCAAACCGCCGGGGCCGGATCTCATGAGCGTGCTCGTCCACGCGGAGATCGATGGCGAAAAGCTTGACGACGACGCGCTCCTGCAGGAGTCGCTTCTGATCTTGGTGGGAGGCGACGAGACCACGCGGCACGTGATTAGCGGCGGCATGTACCAGCTGCTGCGCCATCCCCTGGAGCGGGAGAAGCTGCTTCGCAGGCCGGAGACCCTCACGCTGGCCGTGGAAGAGATGTTGCGCTGGGTGACCCCGATTCAGAACATGAGTCGTACGGTGACGCAGGACATCGAGCTGCAGGGTCAGAAGCTGCGCGCCGGGGACAAGCTCCTGCTGCTCTACCCGTCCGCAAACCGCGACGCGAGTGTCTTCCGGGAGCCGTTTCGATTCGACGTGGAGCGCGACCCCAACGATCACGTCGCCTTCGGCGGCTACGGCTCGCACTTCTGTCTCGGCTCCAGCCTGGCGCGGCTCGAACTGCGCGTCATGTTCGAGGAGATCCTGCGTCGCCTCCCTCCGCTCGAACTTGTGAGCGACGCGCCGCCGACGCTGCGACCTTCGAACTTCATTACAGGCATCGAGTCGATGCCCGTGCGGGTGCGCTAGATCCGCGCGAGCAAGCCGCAGTCCACGAGGGCTTCCCGCAAGAGCGCGGTCACCGACCGCTCCCACAGGAAGGACAGGTGGCTGCCCTGGTACCAAGCGAGGCGCGGTTCATCCCAGTGCCGCCAGAGGTCAAGGGCATGCTCGGGCGCCGCGAGCCGGTCCGCGACACCCGCATAGAGATAGCGGCGCTCCCGCGGCACGAGAGGGCGCACCGCGAGAGGGGAGACGACACGCAGCGCCCGCGACGCGGAATCGAGCCGCAGCCCGAGCCGCTCCGCGGTGCGCACCACGAGCTCGGGCACGTGGGTGCGGAGCAGTCGTATGAGATCGGATGCGGGAATCCCTGCGATAACGCAAGCCAGCTCCGCCTCGTGCGCTGCCAGCAGTGCGGCGGTGTGCGCTCCGAGCGAGACACCATACACACCAACGTTCGGTGCGTGTTTGTGGCAGCGAAGCCAGCCGACGAGCCTCCGCAAGTCCCAGATTGCCTGCGCCTGGGCATGGAGCGTGTCGAGGAGCTCACCCGAGAACCAGCCGTCTCCCCCTCGTCGCCCCGCGCGGCGCGGGCCATGGAGCGGCATCACGGGAACCGCGACGTTGAGACCGAGCGTTCGGTGGAGCCAGCGCGTGCGGAAGCCTGTGAAGTCGACCGCGACTTGACCCATGCGATAGCCGGGAATGCAGACCAGCCAGGGCCGTGGCGCTCCAGGATGCTCGAGCAGCCGCACATGGGCCGTGAGATTCGCCCGATAGCCCTGCCAGCGCTCCCTGCCCGGCTCTCCGAGGTGTGGGGCGTAGCCGCTCTCGAAGCGCGCGTGCCCGTGGTCGCCGAAGCGCGAACGCTTGGTCTCGATCTCCACGTTGCTGAGCTCGGGAGGCTTGGTGTGGAAGCGCTCCGGGTGGTCCAGCCAGCCGCGAGCGTCGTAGAGGGTGAGCGCCGCTTCGACTTCGCTCGCCACTCGGCGCAGCTCCCGCAAGGAGGCCATGCTGGCCGAGACCACCTCGCTTGCGTAGAAGATCTCGTCGAGCGCGACCTTACTGGCGAGCGCGATACCCCGCCGAGGGGCCGGTGCCCCCTCCCGTCCCACGAGACGCTGCCAACCGCGCCAGCGCAGGCCGAGCACGAACGGTGCCGCACTTCCGCGAACCGCGAGCTCGACGCCTTGACTCACTCCCTGGAGCGTCCCAAGCAACGCGCGCTGTAGCACGCGCCCTCCCCCCCTTGAAAAACCGCAGCGGATTCTATGCTGAGATGATCGGCGGAGGGAAGCCAAAACAAAAGTGGTACTGCCGACACAGACGCTCGGCACTGGCTATGCTCCGGGCTCCTTGAGGGTTCATACACCTTCGCCTTGGAGGAACACCCGATGATCAAGCTCTATGGGGTGCCCATGTCGCGCGCCGCGCGCTCGCTGTGGATGCTCGAGGAACTCGGCGTACCGTACGAGAACGTGCCGACGCACTTCGCGACGGGAGATACGCACAAGCCTGAGTACCTCGCCCTGAACCCGAACGGCCATATCCCGACGCTCCAGGACGGGGAGCTCGTGCTCTGGGAATCGCTGGCGATTAACCTCTATCTCGCGCGCCGGTACGAAAAAGGGCTTTGGCCCCAATCCATCGCCGACGAAGGCCGCGCCTACCAATGGAGCCTGTGGGCGATGACCGAGCTCGAGGCCCCGCTGCTGGCCTACCTCATGCACACCGCCTTGCTGCCGAAAGACCAGCGCAATCCGGCGAAAGCCGCCGAGGCCCTGACGCAGCTTGCGAAGCCGCTCGAGGTGCTCGAGGGTGCGCTCGCCGGCAGGAGTGTCCTTGTGGGTGAGGCCTTCGGTGTCGCGGATCTCAATGTCGCTTCTGTGCTTTCGTGGGCGCGCATGGTGAGGCTCGACCTTTCGAAATGGCCGCGTGTCGACGCGTGGCTCGGGCGCTGCCTCGAGCGACCGGCCGCGAAGCGGGCGCGCGAGAAGCGTTAGGGAACGCGGGCGCGGGGACCCGCAGCGGCGGTCGGAATGGATGGCAAGCTGATCTACTGGACAGCTGCGTTCGCCAACATGCTCTTGATCCTGGGACTCGCCTCCGTGGGTGTGCGGGGCGTCCGCCGGGGCCAGGTTCTTTTGCACCGACGCTGCATGCTCCTCGCATCCGGGCTCGTCGTCGGCTTCCTCGTGTCCTACCTGCTCAAAGTCGCCTTCCTCGGGCGCGAAGAACTTGAGCGCTGGGGTGCTGCGTCTGTGATCGTGCTGCGAGTCCACGAGCTCTGTGTCTTCACCATGCTGCTCGGTGGCGCGATTGCGGGTTCGCGCGCCTTCGCCATGCGCCGCGATCCGATCGTGAGGGGGACACCGACCACCCTCCCGCGCAATTCCGGGCTGCGCGTGTGGCACCGACGAGCCGGCTGGACCGCGGTGACGGGCGCGCTCTTGGGCGTGGTGACCGCCGCCCTCGTGCTGGCGGGCATGTACGGGAGAGCCTAGGCACAGCCTCCCCCCGGTGCGGTCGGGAGGAAAATGACCGCGCGCGGAGCCGCGCACGTTCACGACGCGGGAGAGCTCCACCACGCGGAGCGCTCGAGAGGCGTCTTCGTGAGGTGCGCGTCAGCGCTCGTGCATGACCAAATCCTCCACCACCAGCACACTGCAGCCCGCGAGATCTAGAAAGCGCTGCTCGTCGGGACGCACATGCTCGAGGTAAGAGGTCTCGGCGAAGGCCGCTCGCATTTCCTCGAAGCTGTCGAACCACATCTCAGCGAAGCCGTCGTAGGGCGGCATCCCCGTGGCATCCGCGGGCATGGGCAGGTCGACGGGGTGCATCTGGACGTACCTTCGGATGTGGCGCGTGAAAGCGGGAAGGCGCTGGATGAGCGGACCGTGCTTCTCGCGCCAGTACGTGCGGAACTCCTCCGGCGTCATGCCCGTCCTACGGCGCAGCGCCGCCACCATCTTCACCATCGACAAGTTCTCCTTCTCACGAGGCCGTCCACGCCTCGTCGAGCACGGGCGCGCCGAGACTGGCGCGCTGGCCACCATCGACCACGAGGGTCGCGCCAGTCACATAGCTCGCGTCATCGCTCGCGAGAAAGAGCGCGGCACGCGCGACCTCCTCGGGCAACCCGAAACGACCTGCGGGGATCTGGCGGGTCATCGCAAGCCGCAAGCGCCCATCAGAAAACGCCGAAAGCGTGCCTTCCGTCGCGATCACCCCCGGGCAGAGCGAGTTCACGCGCACGCCGTAGGCTGCCGCTTCCACGGCCGCGGTGCGGGTCAGGTTCTCGAGGGCAGCCTTCGCAGACGCATAGCCCCCGAGCCCAGCCTGACCCGCGAGCCCGGCGGTCGACGAGACGTTCACGATGGCACCGGCCCGCTGCGCTTGCATCAAACGCAGCGCGGCGCGCGTGCCGAAGAACGCGGCATCGAGCGTGACGCGAAAGGAGTGGTGCCAATTCTCCGTCGAGAGCTGCGCGAGCAGCCCTGGGGCCAGCTGATAGGCATTGTTGACGAGCACGTCGAGACGGCCCCCGCGACGCTGGGTTTCTGCGAGGAGCGCTTCGACCTCCGCTTCGTTGGCCACATCGGCGGCAATCGCCCGCCCGCGCCCCCTGTCCGCCGCAATCGCCCGGGCGACCGCCTCGATTGGTCCGCGGCGCCTTCCGCACACCGTGACATCGGCGCCCTCGGCGGCGAAGAGCCGAGCCACCGCGGCGCCGATCCCGCTGCCTCCGCCTGTCACAATTGCGATCTTGCCTTCGAGACGACCGGCCATCCCGTACCCTCCCGCCCGGAACCGGCGCCCGGCCGGCGCCCGGATTCTACTCGCGTGGCTCCCCTCCAGGCCTCTCACGACTTCTGGAGGAAGCGCTCCGCGGCGCGAGCCACGATCTCCTCCATACGCCCCCGCTGCTCCTCCATGCTGGCCACGAGCCGCAGCTGCATGCGACAGCGATCGAGGTTGTGGTTCTCGCGGTGCACCTTGAAGTAGCGATCCCCCGCGAGATGATCGGTCAGGAAGCGCAGGCCGATCACGAGCGTGAGAAGCCTGGCGGAAAAGGCAAGTTCGGCGCACTCCGCGGGGGTGAGGAAGGCCGCGGCACCGCGCAGGTAGCCTTCGCACAGGGCCGCGAAGAGCACGGGCTCCGCGCCGACCCGGGACAGGTCCCGCTGGTCTTCCGCCGCCGCGCAGGTCGCGGTGCGCGCCAAGTCGCCGAAGTCATAGTGCACGAGGCCCGGCATCACCGTGTCGAGGTCGATCACGCACACCGCCTCGCCGCTGCGGTCGTCGAGCAACACATTGTTGAGCTTGGTGTCGTTGTGCGTGATGCGCTCGGGGATGACGCCTCTTGCGTGGAGCGAGGGCAGCCGATCGGCCATCGCCTCGCGCGCCAGCACGAAGTCGAACTCCGTCTGGCAGCCCGACAAGCGTCCGCAACGGTCCGTCCGGGCGGCGGCGAGGAGCGCCTCCATGCGAGCGCGCCCGTCGTGGAAGCGAGGGATCGTCTCGTGGAGACGAGGTCCCGGGAGGCTCGTCAGCTGGGCCTGGAAGCGGCCGAAAGCCTCGGCCGCGACGGCTGCGTCCCGCGGCGTCCGCACGACGTCGTGGCTCGACGCCCCTTCCACGAAGCGATAGGTGCGCCAGTGTGACCCTTCCGCGTCCACGAACGAGAGCGCACCCGACCAGGTGGGCACGAGCGTAAGGGCACGCCGCTCAAGATCGATCGCCCCCTCGCCCATCAGCACCGTACGCTGGTGCGCGGTCACGCGCGCGAGGTTCTCCATCACCTTCATCGGATCTGGAAAGACGAGGGGATTGATTCGCTGCTGGACGTAGCGCTCCATGCGACCGTCTTGCTCGAAGACAACCAGTAGGGTCTGGTTGATGTGGCCGCTGCCCCAGGGTGTCGAGGAGACCCAGCGCCCCTGGACCGCGAATGCCGCCGCGACGTGGCGCACGAGAGCGGGTGCAGGCGCCGCAAGCCTCTCGTCGCTACTCATGGGGCCTCGTCATGGTCGAGCGCGAGACGCCGCTTCCCATTCTCTGCTGTTCGCGGATCACCCAGAGCATCCGCATCGACGGCGATATCCACAAGCCCCCCTGGTCCGAGATCGCACCGGTCTGGTTGCTGCCCTCGGATGGGCGCACCCCTGAGATGGGGCTCTCGAGCGAGCAGGCGCTCGGGCATCTCACGGCCGATGGACCGCCCCTCGCCGGGGTCGTGGGGTTCCAGCCGACGGCGCTGCGCGTGTGCTACGACGAGACCCGGCTTTACGTGGCCTTTCAATGCATCGATCGTGACATCTTCGGGAGCTACACGGGTCGCAACGAGCCCATCTACACCGAGGACGTGGTGGAGGCGTTCCTCTCCCCGAGCTCGGATCCGCGACGCTACTTCGAACTCGAGATGAATCCCCGCGGAGCCTGGTTCGAAGCCAGCGTCCTGAGCCCCGACTTCGACCGCCGCACCATGGTCCTCGACAAAAGCTGGGTCTGCGAGGGCTGGCGGCGCGGAGTGCGCGTGCGCGGGACCCTTCACCACCGGGACGAGATCGACTGTTGGTGGAGCGTGGAATGGGCGATCCCGTTCAGATCCCTCGACTCGCCACCACCGCGACCTGGAGAGCGTTGGCGAGGCAACTTCTTCCGCATCGACCGTGCGGGAGGAGGCCAGTTCAGTTCCTGGTCGGCGACGCTCGCCGATCCGCCGGATTTCCATCGGCCGTTGCGCTTCGGGATTCTCGAGTTCGCCTGATGCGCGAGGGGCGGCCTATGTTCCCGCGAGAGCCCCGGAGGCGCCCATGACCGAGCCCGTTCTCGAGCTCACGAGAAGCGACGGCATCGCGATCCTCACGCTCAATCGCCCCGCCCAGCTGAACGCGCTCTCGCGAGAACTCCGCAGCGCGATGGCCGCGAGTCTCGTGCAGCTCGAAGCCGACAAGAGCATCGGCGTCGTGATCTTGACAGGGGCCGGCCGCGCCTTTTGCGCCGGCCTCGACCTGAAAGAGTTGGGCGGCGAATCACCCACACGTGGTGATCCCACAGCGGCCGTCGCGGAGACCGACATCGTACGCGCACTGCACCACTTCGATCGTCCGATCATCGGCGCTGTGAACGGTGTCGCCGTAACCGGCGGGTTCGAGCTGGCCCTCGCCTGCGACGTGTTGATCGCATCGACGGAGGCGCGCTTTGCGGATACGCACGCGCGCGTCGGAATCTTGCCCGGTTGGGGCTTGTCCCAGAAGCTTCCGCGCCTGATTGGGATCCATCGGGCCAAGGAGCTCGCCTTCACCGGGAACTACCTCGGCGCCTCCCAGGCGGAGGCGTGGGGCCTCGTGAACCGGGTGGTTCCCCCAGAAGAGCTTCTCCCCACCTGCCTGGCGTTGGCGCGGGACATGCTGAGCTGCGACCGCCCGACCCTGCGGGAGTACAAACGGGTGATCGACGAGGGCTTTGCACGCTCCTTTTCCGAGGGCCTGAAGCTCGAGCAAGAGGCGTCCCGGGAACATGCCCGCCAGCTCTCGCCGGAGATGATCGCCGCGCGGCGCGCGGGCGTGCAACAACGGGGCCGCAGCCAGTCGGGAGCGTAGAGCGAGAATGCGCGCCGCATCCCAGCCGCCCTGCCGGGGCGGCGCGAGTCTTCGCCCGCGCGCCCTCTTTTGGCCCTAGAGCTTCACCGAATACTCGAAGCCGTCGGCAAGCGGAAGCGTGATCGACGCAAAACCGTTTTGGCCCGACTGGACGTAGCTCACGTAGGGCGCGAGCGCCCGGCGGAAGGTGTGGATGTTGTCCGCCAGCACCACGGCGCCGGTGCGAAGCTTCGGCGCGAGCAGCTTCAGCATCGGCAGGTACAGCTCCTTCCACCCGTCGAGCAGCACGAGATCGATGGGCGGAGGGACGTCCGCCAGCGTCTCGAGCGCGTCGCCGAGGCGGACCTCGGCGTACGCGCCGACCCCAGCCTCGGCGAGATTCGCGCACGCTGCACGATGCTTTCCCGGCTCGAGCTCGGAGCCGATCACCACACCCCCGGTGTCGCGCGCTGCGGCGGCCCCATAGATCGTCGAGATGCCAAACGACGTGCCGAACTCCACGATCCGACGAGCGGCGAGGCTGCGCGCCACGAGGTAGAGGAACCGCCCCTGCGCCCGGGAGATTGGGATATAGACATCCTTGAAGCGTGCCGCCTGCTCGGCCGCGGGGGGCGCCTTGGCGCCGAAAAGCATCGGCAAGACCGAGGGCAAAAGACCGAGAAAGCGCAAGCGGTCGCCGCGGGCGGCGCCATGGAGTCGCTCGAGAACCGCTTGCAGCTTCGGATCGTTCAAAGACTCCACGCTAGAGGATCCTCCACAGCGCGCCGATCACCCCTCCTGCCAACAAGACCGCAGTGGCCACAAACCCGATCATGAATCCCCGACCCCGCTTCTCAGGGTCTTCGACGTAGCCGCGCACGTACAGGTAGCGGCCCGCGACGAAGACAAGACCGATCAGAGCACCGAGGCGGCCGTTCACGTAGAGCGCGAACAGCCACAGCGAGGGCAGGAAGACCACGAGCTGCTCGAGCGTATTCTGCTGGACTCGGAACCAACGTTCGAAGGTCTCGTTGCCCGTGGTCGCCGGTGCCGCCACCCCGTAGCGCCCCCGCGCTTGGCCGACGGAAAAGGCGATCCACAGGTACTCGATCAGTGCGAACGAGGTCACCAGGGCGGTCGCAGTCATCGAACTCCTCCTTGCTTGGCAGCGCGCGCTGCAGGTTTACACCATCCAGAGATCTGATAGCGCTTCGAGCGGGCGGCGCTTTCGAAGCGTGATGAACCCGCGGTCGACACCGACGACTCCTTCCTGCACCCAGGCTCGCAGGAGCTTGTTCACGCTCTCGCGGCTCGTCGAGACAAGCTCCCCGAGCTCGCTCTGCGGCAAACGAATGCGAATGCGCGTTCCCTCCGGCGTGGGGATGCCGTCGCTCTCGGCGAGCGAGAGTAATTTTTTCGCGAGACGCGAGGGAAGGGTCAGAAACGCCGTGTCCTCGGTGAGGTCGGACAGCCTGCGTAACCGCCCCGCCAGGATGCCCGCGAGCCGGATCGCTACCTTCGGGTGCCGCTCCATCACAAGCAAGAAGTCACGCCGATGGAGCGCGAGGAGCTCGGACGCCTCGATCGCCTCGACGGTTGCGGAGCGCGGGTTCGAGTCGAGGAGCGCGATCTCGCCGATCACCTCCCGGGGCCCCATCAGGGAGAAGATGACCTCCTTGCCATCCGCGCCCTCCGCCTTCGCCTTGAGCCGACCGCTCATCACGACGTAGAGCTGCTCCCCAGGGTCACCCTTGTGAAAGAGTTCCTCCCGGGGAGCGAGTCGCCTTGTGGTCGTCACAGCGAGAAGGGCGTCGAGATCACGCTCTTCGAGCGACGCGAAAAGGGGCACGCTCGCGAGCAGACGCCTCTTTTCCGGACTCGGCGGCATGCCCTCCAGTGTGAGGTACTTCATCGCACGGCGCTTGCCCCGGGCGATTCTCGGGCGGGGGAGAAAGCGTCCTCGGGAGGGACGTGGGGCAAGGTAGGTGGTTTGGCTCCTTCTTCCCCTCGCGACCGTGGTGCCGGAAGTTTCGGACCGCGCCGGCGCCCGGGGCCTATCGTAAGCTCGGGGCGGCATGGGTCCTCCTGCGCGCGTTTCGGCTGCTTTGCGCAGCACCTCGTTCGGCATCGTGATCGCCGCCTACCTGGTGGCGCTCGGCGTTGCCTTCGCCGTGGGCCTCGTGATGGGTTCCGCAAACCCGGTCCTCACCGTCTTGGCGGCTGACACCGCGGCCACGCTGGCGATCTTTGCCTTTAGCATGGCGCTCTCCAACTCGAGCGTGTACGACCCCTACTGGAGCGTCGCGCCTCCCGTCGTTGCGCTTTATTGGATGCAGGTCCTGCCGACGAGTGGCGGCCCCTCCCTGCGCCACGCGCTCGTGCTCTGGCTTGTGATCGCTTGGGCAATACGCCTCACCTACAACTGGGCCTGCGGCTGGCCGGGTCTCCACCACGAGGACTGGCGCTACCGCGATTTGCGCGCGAATACCAGGCTGCCGTACTGGTTCGTGAGCCTGGGGGCGATCCACTACTTCCCCACGCTGCAGGTGTTCCTCGGTTGCCTCCCACTCTATGCAGCGCTTGCCCTCGGGAAGGAGCCCTTTGGTGCCCTCGACTGGCTGGCCCTCGTCGTGACCAGCGGCGCGATTGCGGTCGAGACGATCGCCGATGAGCAGCTGCGCAGCTTCAACCGCAGCAAAGAGCCCGGTCAGATTTGTGCACGCGGGCTCTGGGCGTACTCGCGCCACCCCAACTACCTTGGCGAGCTCGGCTTCTGGTGGGGTCTCTGGCTCTTCGGCTTGGCTGCCCACCCGGCGTGGGCGTGGACCGTGATCGGCCCCGTCGCCATGACGTGCATGTTCGTGTTCGCCAGCATTCCCATGCTCGAGGAACGAAGCCTGGCGCGGCGCCCTGGCTACGCCGAACACACACAGCGCGTTCCGAAGCTCGTGCCCTGGCCACCGAGACGCTAAGCGACGTGCGTCCGCCATGGCGCGGGAATGAGATGTCGAACGGAAGGCCCTGCCTTGGTGCTCGCGGCACCGGGCCGCGCTCCCTCAGGCGATGACGTGCTCCGCGCGCAGCTGTGCGATTTCATCGCTCGAGAAACCCGCCTCCGTCAGGATGGCGTCAGTCTGCTCGCCAAGACGCGGCGGGCGCTCACGCAGGCTCGCCGGCGTGCGCCCAAAGCGGACCGGGTTGCGCAGAAAGCGCATGGGCCCGGCCTCGGAATCATCGACTTCCAACACCGTTTCGTTGGCGTGCACCTGGGGGTCGCGCAGGAAGTCATCGATCCCATTGGCGGGCGCCAGCGGTACGCCGAAGCGCCGTGCCCGCTCAAGCAGATCCGCCGTCGGCCACTTGCGCAGTTCCTGCTCGAGGATTTGGTAGAGCGCGCGTCCGTGCATGAGGCGGGTCAACAGGCTCTTGCAACGCGGATCGTCCAGCATGTCTTCGCGGCGGATCGTGTGGCATAGAGCGGCGAACTGATGGTCTTCGAGAACCAGCAGGACGACGTGACCATCCGCGGTCTCCCATGTGCGATGCACTTCGGGGAGTTTGGGTCGCGGGGTCGGATCCTCTGCTTTGAACACCTCCTTGGTCATCACATCAGGCAGCATGAACGCTGCGAATGCATCCAGCATGGGTACCTGCACGTGCTGGCCACGACCGTCGCCGCGCTCGCGGGCCACGAGAGCCGCCATCACCGCATAGGCGGCGGTTAGCGCGGTGGCTTTGTCGGCGATGATGCTCTTCACGAGCTGCGGCGTTCCGTCACCGCCCTGGGAAGGCATAAATCCGGCGAGGCCTTGGATCACGGTGTCGTACGCGGGGAGGTCCCGGTAAGGTCCGGAGGGACCGAAACCGTTGATCGAGAGATAGACAAGCCTGGGGTTCTCGCGGGAGAGCGCCTCGTACCCAAGGCCCAGGCGTGTCACGACGTCGGGCCGGTAGTTCTCCACGAGAACGTCCGCGCGCAGCGCGAGGCGCCGGGCGGCGTCCTGCCCTTCCGTGCGCTTTAGATCGAGAGCGATGCTCCGCTTATTGCGGTTGAAGTGAGCGAAAAAGCCGGTGAGACCGGCTCGGAATGGCGGGCCAAGACGCCGCGAGGTGTCACCTGCGAGGGGTTCGACCTTCCAAACCTCGGCACCGAGGTCGCCGAGCACCTGGGTGCAAAGCGGGCCAGACACCACCGTCGAGAGGTCGATCACCCGGATGCCCGCCAGGGGCCCGGTCGGATCGCCACCGAATTCGACGCGCATGAGGGGGTTCTCCTTGACCCATCTTACGCGCATGCGCAGCGCCGTGGCGAGGGCGGAGCGTGACTCCTGCCCCGAGCCCGGGTGGGCAGCGGGGCGCGGTGCGGCCCGGAACGGCGCGTGCTCGGCTCGGGCTGCAGATAGCCGCCTAGGAGGAGGCAAGGCGCCGCCCGCGGCGGCGCGCGACCCACAGCAGGACCGCCGCCAGGGCAAGGAAGGGCACAATCGACCAGGCCGCGTTCGCCTCGAGGCGCCGCGCGGCCTCGGCACCCAGCAGTCGGTGTGAGAGCACGAGTCCCCAATGCTCGAGAAGTGGTACTGGGTGCACGGCGCCGCTCGCGTCCTTGGTCGTCGTCTCAAGGCCCGCGAGCGCGGCGTAGAACAGGCCGGCGATCGCGCCTCCCGCGATCAGGCCCGAGGAGAAGAGCGCGCCCGGGGCGGAGTCTGAGGGATCGCTCTCGCCCTCGGAGTGCCGGTCCGCGAGCCAGCGCACCGCCCCGCCGAGGGCGATCGACGTGGATGTGGAGAACGGCAGGTAGGCGCCCACTGCGAACGGCAGGGAGGGGACCCCGCACAGCTCCACCAGGAGGGCGAGGGCGGCGCCGACAAGGACGAGGGCCCAGGGGAGGTCGCCGCCGAGTACGCCGTCGATGATCAGCCGAAACAACTGCGCCTTCGGGGCATCGAACTTCGACACGGTCTTTTCCACGCTGCCGTCGGCGGCGCGCTGCTCGGGCTCGACTCCGCACACGCCCGGGTCGACGAGGTAGGCGATCTGCCCGTCGCTCCCGACGAGATACTTGCCGGTCGGAACCCCCTGCGTCGGCTTTCGTACATAGAGCACGCGATAGCGCGTCCCCCGGAACTCGTGGGGCGCGGAAGCGAAGGCAAGGCGGGCGGGGTCATCGCTCGTAAGCTCGCGCACGCTTTGGTCGGTGGCGACGAAATCCGGATAGCTGCGCACGGCGTAGGTCGTGGCGGTCTCGTTCAGGTAGAGCAGCGTCCACCCGATCACGAGAGCGCTGGTTACAACGCCCACCATGATCGCGATCTGCTGCGCGCGGGGTGTCGCCCCGATGAGGAAGCCAGTCTTAAGATCCTGCGAAGTGGTGCCGCCGTTGCTGGCGGCGACACAGACCAGGGCCGCGGTGCACAAAGCCATCTCTTTGTAGGGCACGCCCGACCAGCCTGCGGCCACGAACAGCAAGCAGGTCAGAAGGAGAGTCGCCACCGTCATTCCCGAGATCGGATTGGAGGATGAGCCGATTTGGCCGGTAATGCGGCTCGAGACGGTGACGAAGAAAAAACCGAACAGGACGATCAGGGCGGCCGAAAGCGCGTTGATTCCGAGGGGGGGCGCGAGCGCGATCGCGGCGACGAGGGCGAAGCTGCCTCCGACGACCAGAGAGAAGGGAAGGTCGCGCTGGGTGCGCGGCAGAGCCGCGGCCCCGCTCGCAGAGAAGTCCGCCGCGCCCCGGCGGAACGCAGCCCAGAGCGTAGGTAGCGAACGCACGAGGCTCAGAATGCCGCCAGCCGCCACCGCGCCCGCGCCGATGTAGAGCACGAAAGCGTTGCGGATTTGCCCCGGGGTCATCTCCCGAACGGGCTTGGCTCCGCCGGCGATGAGCGGCGAAGTCAGCTCGGGGGCAAACATGTGGATCAGCGGGATCAGGACCAAGAACGAGAGCGCTCCGCCTGCCAGCATCACGCATGCGATCCGCGTCCCGATGATGTAGCCGACGCCCAGGAGGGCGGGATTCGCCTCGAAAGAAAGCGAGGCGCCGGGAAAGAAGCGGTCGAAGCTCCAGGACGGATACTCGCCCCAAAACTTCCCCACGTTTCCGAGCAGGCTGAAGAGCGCGCCCAGGCCAAAGCCGCTGAATACGGTTTTTGCACTGGTGCCACCTTGGTCGCCGACGATCAGCACCTGAGCGCAGGCTGTGCCCTCGGGATAGGGCAGCCGCCCGTGCTCTCGGACTATCAGTCCCTGGCGCAGCGGGATCATCATGAGAACGCCGAGCCCGCCACCCAACAGCGCGACCAGGGTGACGCGCACCACATCGAGGTCAAAACCCATGAGCAGGAGCGACGGGAGCGTGAAGGCGACACCCGCTGCGATCGATTCCCCGGCCGATCCGGTGGTCTGGACGATGTTGTTCTCGAGAATGGTGGCCCGGCCGAAGGCGCGAAAAAGCGTGATCGAGAGAACGGCGATGGGGATCGAAGCAGAGACTGTGAGGCCGATTTTGAGTCCGAGGTAGACCGAGGAGGCGGCGAAGCAGATGCCGAGGAGCGAGCCCACGACGAGACCGCGCAGCGTAAGCTCTGTCATCGAGGCCGACGCGGGCACATACGGTCTGGGCGTCGCGTCGTCCATCGCGTCTCCTGGGTACGAGCCCGGGGGGCGGGTGTCAACGCCAATTGCATGAAGAGTGCGCCTTTCGTGGGGCTTGGGGCGTTTGCTGCGGTCCGGAAATGGCGGATCCCGAAAGCGCTGCTCTCCCGGGCCTCCCTCCACAACCCGAGCCTCGGGGCTTGCACGCACGGCGTCTTTTGCCCGGTGGTACTCTCGGACGGGAGCGTGGGTCGAAAGCCGCGCATCCGGGCCGCCACAAGGAGGGACACCGCCATGCGTCAAATCTGGATCCCGAAGCCGGGACCGCCTGAGGTGCTCGAACTTCGCGAAGAGCGGGATCCCCTGCCGGGCCCCACACAGGTGCGGATTCGCGTCGCAGCGACAGGCGTCAACTTTGCGGACGTGATGGGGCGCATGGGGATGTATGACGATCTGCCGCCCATGCCGGTCGTCCCGGGGTACGAAGTCGCAGGCAGGATCGACGCGGTCGGGGACGGGGTGGATGCGAGCTGGATCGGGAAGGACGTCTTTGCCCTTACGCGCTTTGGAGGCTACTCCGACGTGGTCTGCGTACCCGAGCCCCAAGTCTACGGCCGGCCCCCTGGGATGACGCTGGAGGAGGCTGCCGCGATCCCGGTGAACTATCTGACCGCCTACCAGCTGGTCGTCGTCATGGGTGGACTGCGCAAGGGCCAGACCGTGCTCGTGCACTCCGCGGGCGGAGGCGTCGGAATCGCGGTCATCCAGCTGGCGAAGCGGATCGGTGCCCGAGTGATCGGCACTGCCTCCACGACGAAGCATGACTTCCTAAAATCGATCGGAGTGGACTTCTGCATCGACTATCGAAAGCAAGACTTCGAGCAGCGGACCCGCGAGTTTACGCATGCCCGGGGCGTCGACCTCGTACTCGATGCGGTGGGCGGCGCATCCTTCCGCAAGAGCTACCGCGTGCTCGCGCCGTCCGGTCGGCTCGGCATGTTTGGGCTCTCCGCAGCGGCGAGCGGGAAGCGCCGGAGCTACTTGAGGGCGGCCCCCGCACTCCTCTCTACGCTCCGCCTGCGCTTTTCTCCCGTGCAGCTCATCAACGAGAACAAAGGCGTTTTCGGCGTGAATCTCGGCCATCTCTGGCAGGAGATCGACCGCGTCGCGTCCTGGATGGACGATCTCCTCCAGCTCCATCGTGAGGGTGCGTTGCGTCCGGTGATCTCGGCCAAGTTCGCGTTCGACGAGGCGGCCAAGGCGCATCACTACATCCAAGATCGCAAGAACGTGGGAAAGGTGCTCCTCGTCCCGTGATGCCGCTCGAGGTCGTGAACGATCGTCTGCGCCTGCAGGTCGCGCCCGACGTGGGCGCGAGCATCGTCGATCTGTCTCTCGAGCGCGGCGGATCCCTCACGCCACTCCTGCGACGGGCCCCCGAGCCCTTGTTGCGCTCCTCGGATGCCGCGAGCTTCCTCCTCGTGCCGTATTCGAATCGGTTGCGAGACGGACGCTTTCGCTTCGAAGGTAGAAGCTACGAGCTCCATCATCCCAAGAAGGACGCGATCCACGGCGACGTGCGCGACCGGTCCTGGCAGGTGACCCACTGTTGCGACCACGGCTGCACCCTCTCGTTTGACTCGCGGGCGTTCCGCGATGTCCACTTCCCATTTCCATTCCTGGCCGAGGTCGCGTATCGGCTCGAGAACGGGGTATTCAGCAACACGCTGCGGGTCGTGAACGCCGGCCCGACACGCATGCCGGCGGGCCTCGGCTTCCATCCCTACTTCAACCGGGCGCTCGGCGGCGCGCACGAGGAGGTAGAACTCGAGCTCGCGGTGCGCGGGGTATATCCCGGCTCCCCCGAACTCCCTGCGCTTCCCATCGGTCCGCCGGTGGCGCTAAAGCCCGAGCAGGACTTCTCGAAGCTCCGGCCCCTCGACGTTGTCCTCGATGATTGTTTCGCTGGCTGGGATGGCCACGCAGAAATCCGCTGGCCGGAAAGTCGCGTGCGGCTCGTGATGGAGGCGAGTGCGCACTTGCGCCACGTGATCGTGTATTCGCCCGAAGGCGAGCCCTTCTTCGCCGTCGAGCCGGTGTCCCACGCAAACGACGGCTTCAATCTTCTCGCGGCGGGTCAATCTGGCACCGGCGTGGTCGTGCTCGCAGCGGGCGAGAGCCTCGAAGCAAGCTTTTCCCTGCGCGTCGAGGATTTCGACTAGCTGCCAAACAGGCTGCGCGCCACGACCTTGAGCTCGAGGATCGGCTTCACGCCTTCGAAGATCGGGAGCACCTGCGCATCGACGACGTAGCGGCTGATCGGGTACTCCTCGGCATAGCCCCACCCCCCATGCAGCAGTTGTCCCTCCTGGGTCACCTCGACGGCGACGTCGCAGGCGTACAACTTCGCCATGGCGGCTAGGGGCGCGGCCGCCCGCTCATCCGCGTCCATCGCGCGTGCTGCGGCATACGTGATGGCGCGCGCGGCCGCAAGCTTCACGGCCATCCGCCCGAGTTTGTATTGGGTGAGCTGGTATTCGACGATCGGCCTTTTGAATTGCACGCGATCGACGACGTACTCCGCCGTCTTTTCCAGCGCGGCTTGTGCGACTCCGCACGCCCGCCCTCCGGTTTGCAGCCGTCCCGCCGCGAACCCGGCCATCTGGAGATAGAAGCCCTTGCCGAGCCCGTCCTCACCGCCCACCAGGTTCTCCTCGGGCACGAAGTAGTTCTCGAGCATGAGCGTGAACGAATGCATCCCGCGATATCCTGGCGTCGCGTCGGCCTTGCCGACAATGCGCCCCCCGGTCGGCTGCTTCATCTCGAAGCTGTGGCCGCCGAAAGGCGTCTTCTCCACCACGAACAGCGAGAGGCCCTTTGCGCCCTTCGCCGGATCCGGATCGGTGCGTGCGAGCAAGGCCAGCACGTTCGCGCGACCGGCAAAGGTGCACCAGGATTTCGGGCCATTCATGACCCAGCCCGGGCGGCCGTCGAGATTCGCGCGCTCGGCGCGACACTTGAGCGACGCCACGTCGCTCCCGACATCCGGCTCGGTCACAGAGATTCCGACCATGATTTCGCCGCTCGCGATCCGAGGCAGCCACTTCCTTTTCTGCTCCTCAGTACCGCCTTGCAACAGGGCCTTGGTCAAGATCTCGGGACGGGTGATGAGGGAGCCCGCGGCCGCGAGAGAGGCCCGAGAGAGCTCTTCCGTCGTGAGAATCATCGCGAGGTTTCCGAACTCCTGGCCGCCGTAGAGTTCCGGTACGGACATCGCGAAGTAGCCGAGCTCTGCCATCTTCGAGATGAACTCCTCGGGCACGAGCTCGTCGTGGCGGTGGATGCGCTCGGCGTTCGGCGCGATCTCCTTCTCCGCAAACTCCCGGACTGCCGCGCGCACCTGCTCCGAGACCTCGTCAAGCGGGGTGTCGTTGCGGCCCCGGCTCTCGGCCACGCTTCGACCGATGGTCCGGAAAACAGACTCGTGGGCCCCGCGGCGCAGGAGCGCCCGCAACCCTGCGGGGAAGCTTGACTCGAGAGCTGCCTCGGAGAGCCCGAGATCTTCGAGGGCGGGTTCGAGGCGGCTGCGGACGCTCGCCGCAAGATCGGCGGCCGCGGCGGCCGCCACAACCTCGAGCAAGCTGCCACCCCGTCCCTCCCTCCGGACGCCTGCTACGTACTCGACAAGCTCCCGCGCGGCGCGGGTCTCCGTGGCGGCGTAAGCTACCCGTTCAGAGAGGACCTGATGATCGTCGATGGCATCCCCCGCCTTGGTGATCTCCCGCGTCCGGACGACGGTTTGGCGGGTCAAGGCCTCGGCAGCGGACAACGCAGAACGAGCGTCCTCGAGCGTCGGCGAGGGGGCCTGGGGGTGGGGAGGCATCGTCAAGTACCCTCTTGATGCGGGTGCTGGAAACGGTTCGTAACACTAGCGCCCCGCCGGAGGGGGCCAAAAGGAGGAGAGCATGCGACTTCATGGATTCGGGCTGGCGGTAGGTCTGGTAGCCGCGGCGGGGCTTGGGCTTGTGAGCTGCAGCGACCAAGGCACTGCCGAGAAGGCCGGCCAGCAGGTGGACCAGGCCATGCAGGCGGCCAAGGACAAGGCCGCCGCGGATGCGAGCGCAGCCGCGGAGAAGGCGGCGCAAGAGGCGCAAGCCGCGAAGGATGCTGCCGGCGCAGCGGCAAATGCAGCGGGTGAGAAGGTCGAAGGCGCAGCGGAGGCGACGAAAGAGGCGGCAAGCGACGCAGCGAATGCGGTGGGCGAGAAGGCTGCCGGCGCAGTTGACGCGACCAAAGAGGCCGCAGGCCAAGCGGCGGACGCGGCGAAGTCGGCGGCCGGCGAAACGACGGGCGCCGCGAAGGACGCTGGCGAGGGTTCGAAGGGGAACACGCAGTGAGAGGCGCAGCTCGCGCCTTGAGGCTCGCCAGCTCCGTGCTGGCGAGCCTCCTCGCTCTCGCCTCCGCGCCTTCGGTCGCCCGGGCCGAGGGATTCACAGACGACCGCTCGGCGGTCCAGGTGGTGAGCGCGAAGATCGGAACGAAGAACCTCTTTGTGCCCTCGACCATCGTTCTTACGGCAGGCAAGGGACGGGCGCTCAGCATCTTCAACGACACCGACACACCGCACGGGTTCAAGATTGCAGCGCTTGGTATCGAGACGGTGCTCCCGCCGCAGCAGGAAACGAAGATCGATCTGCCCCCGCTTGAGGGGGGACACGTCTACGAGATCATTTGCCAACTCCATGCGCCGCATCGCCACGCGACGCTCGTGGTTCTGAACGCGCAGTAGCAAGGAGGCCCCGCCTGGAAGAGCCCCAGACCCCGTACGAACGGATTGAGGTCCGGCGGCTGAGCCCTGGCATCGGGGCGGAGATCCGCGGCGCGGATCTCTCGAAACCTCTCGAGCGGATCACCTTCGAGGAGATTCGCAGGGCGTTCCTTGCGCACAAGGTCGTATTCTTCCGCGGGCAGGACATAACGACCGAGCAGCACGTCGCCTTCGCGCGGCTCTTCGGCGAGCTCGAGATCCACCCCTTCGCAAAGAACAAGCCGGGCCATCCGGAGGTCATGGCGATCCAGCACGGCCCGGAGAACCGTGGCCGCGAGAACACCTGGCACAGTGACGTCACGTGGAGGCAAGCGCCCTCGCTCGGCTCGGTGCTGCGCGCGATCGAGGTCCCTGAGGTCGGCGGGGACACGCTCTTTGCAGACATGCAGGCCGCGTATCTGGGCTTGGGCGACGCCATGCAGCGCCTGCTCGGCGGGCTCACCGCGATCCACGACTTCGCCGGAGTCTTCGGGCGCGGGCTCGCGCCGGCCGCCCTGGCTGAGATGCGAGCCAAGTATCCCCCGGCCGAACATCCCGTCGTGCGCACCCACCCCGAGACCGGGCGCAAGGGTCTGTACGTGAACGCGGCCTTCACGACCGGGATCAAGGGCATGACGCACGCGGAAAGTCGGGGGCTGCTCGAGCTGCTCTACCGCCAGGCTGCCATCCCCGAGTACCAGTGCCGCTTTCGCTGGGACCACCACGCGATCGCGTTCTGGGACAACCGCGCCTGCCAGCACTATGCCGTGTCGGACTACTGGCCAAAGGTGCGCCACATGGAGCGTGTCACGATCGTGGGGGACCGCCCCTTCTAG